>JACCEE010111280.1_pt1 | contig 12279 bp, 11 predicted proteins | sample 7449931 | NCBI WGS metagenome assembly JACCEE01 (sample SAMN15323457, study PRJNA562643) | freshwater metagenome | isolation source: river surface water | place: USA:Blue River Watershed | collected 2017-08-19 | reverse complement strand
GAGGATGTCGCCTACTTCTCGCTCCTGACGGCGGCGCTCGGGCTCGACCCCGAAGAGAACCCCAAGGACAGGCGCTTGGCGCAGGAATGGCTTGGCCCGGGCTTGCAGAAGCTGGACCCCAAGTCCTACACCGACAACCCCTACTACCGGGATATCCGGATTCCCGATGCGACGGTGGGGAGCTGGAAATTCACGCAGGAGCGATACGCTCCCTACGAGCTGTTCGTTCGCGATGACCTTATGATGCGGGACGACTTCAAGGAGATCGTCCGCGTCGGGTATTTTGACGAAGAGTTCCGGTTCCCCGCGGTGCTGCAAAACGACCGCGAATGGATGGCCGTCAAGCCCAACGAAATCGAAACCATGGGCCCAGCCCTGGATGCCGTCCACGGGAACGTGGTCACCTTCGGGTTGGGGCTGGGCTACTTCGCCTACATGGCCTCGCTCAAGGAGACGGTCGATCGCCTTTGCATCGTCGAGCACGATCCGGAGGTCATCCGGCTCTTCACGCGGCACATCCTTCCGCAGTTCGGGAACAAGGACAAGATCGAGATCGTCGAGGCCGACGCGTTCGAGTACGCCAGGCACCAGATGACGAAAAACGACCACGACTTCGCGTTCGTCGACCTGTGGCACGACGCCTCGGACGGAATCGAAGTGTACCTCAGGATGAAGCCGCTCGAATCGGGCTGCGCGTCCACCAGGTTCCTGTATTGGATCGAAGATTCGCTGCTGTCCGGACTCCGCTGGCGGCTGTTCGACGAGGCGATTGGAACCGCCCGGTCCAAAGCCGAATTCGAACACGCCTTGAGTCTCCCCTCCCTCAAGGATCGGGCGGCCAGGGGACCCCATCCTTGACGCACCACGCCGCCACCTGACCAGGACGATTGCACTGCCCCTTGCCGAATGCGACCCTGGAAGCGGTCCCGCCGCCGTGCGAACGGGAGGACAACCTCACCCTGCAAGGAGCCGATTCCATGGAATCCATCGTATCCAGCTTGATCGAGAAGAACCTCAAGCGCACCGCCGCCGTCGTGCTCACGCAAGGAGCGGACGTGGTGAAGGTGCGCAGCGGGGTCGATCTTTCGGCCACCAAGTGGGAGGCCGCCGACCTGGAAAAGTTGAACAAGCTCGAAGCGGAACTGGCGCAGGACACCGATCGGCAGGCGACGGTGCTGGACCTGCTCCAGGCAGCCGACGCGAAGGACGCGCGCAGGCGCGAGATCGAGCTCGCCAACTCGGAGCATGCCCCCTGGTACAACAAGTCGATCACCTCCATCTTGGCCGTGGCCACCGTCGCCCTGGTGTTCATCATGTTCGGCGGAAGCATCTGGATCACCACCAGGTGCGCATCGAGTTCTCCGCTGGAAGCGGCGCAAACACGCTTGGACAGCTTGCTCGTCGCCAAGAAGGCTGACACCTCGCACGTCAAGGCGAACGAACTCGCCGCCCAGATCGATTTCGCGGTCCGGTCGGCGGAGACCGCCAAGCTGGTCGTCGACACGAAGAACACCCAGAAATCCACCCAGAAGGAGATCATCCTCTACGTTCTGGGCGTGCTTTCGGCGGCGCTCACGCAGGTCTACTCCTACTACTTCGGCTCTTCGCGCGGCAGCGCGCGCAAGGACGAGACCATCGCAAAGATGACGACTTGATGGATTGACGATCTTTGTCCATATCAACGGCGGCGTTTTCCGTCGCCGCCGCTCGAGCGGGTCGATCCCCCGAACACCGGCGTCCACCGACAGGAGTTGCTGAAATGCTCGTGAAACTCGTCGATTCCCCCGATCCCGTCCAGGTCGAGCTTGTCGTGGAGGGACCGTGTTTCTGGGCCTTGAAATACGAGAACGGCCAGTTCCTGCTCAACAGCAACAAGCCGGACGTCAAGTCGTTCGTGGCGGGCACGCCAGCCGAGAAGGATCGCGACGCCGACCAATGGACCCTTCTTCTGTTCAATCCGGATTCCCGTCCGGTCGATGTGAAGGTGGCCGTGGAATGGTGGCAGGGCAAATCGCGATTGGGGTGCTGGACACCCGACGAATCGGTCGATGGCGCGCTGGTCCTGGCGCCGAATTCGTCGAGCCCGACCATGGGCGGATCCGTCTTCTTCCAGCTGTGAGGATCGCATGCCCTGTTTGACCTTCCTTCTCCAGACCTTGGCATTTTCCGCACCGGATTCCGTCAAGAGCTTGGCCGACCACTACATCGATTTCGCACCCGCCGAAATCTCGGCGTTTTCCATTCTTGACGCCGCCCCCAGCGGGATCGGGCGTCCGGGAACCCTCAAGGAACTGTCTCTTTCGGCATTGAACGCTTCCGATGCCTCGGGGAAGATCAACCCTGGCGTGGCCCTCGAGTGGGCGCCTTTCATGACCTTCGACACCTCCGCGAAGTCGTGGGAGAAAAAGAACCTGTTCCAGTCGTGGAAGAACTTCGCGCTCTCCTTCGCGACGGTATCGGATTCCGGTTCGGCGAGCATCGCCCTTGGGGTTCGGTACGTCGCCATCGATTGGACCAATCCGCTCGGGAATCCCGCATGGGTGGAGCGATGGAACGCGGAATTCGTGGAGGTGGCTTCGCGACCGGAGGACACCGCCGTCTTCCGGCAGAAGAACGAGTTCATCCGGAAGTACTACGAGAGCGATCTTCTGCGGAAGATCGACGGGAAAGTCGGCCTGCTGGACATCTCCAAGTCAAGACGGACGGATTCCGTCCGACGGCTTTTGTCGAATCCGGAAACGGCGCCGGTCGGCATGGGCTACGACGCGATCCTGTTCGCCCGACTGCGCGCCGCCGCGTCGTCGGCGAAGAAGGATTCCGCGTTCGACAAGGACAGTTCGAAGATTCACGCCATGTGCAGGGAATACGAACGACTGGTGAGATTGTCCGCGGATCCAGCAAAGGAACTCGACGGTTTCGCCAAGCGATTCCTGGCCGCCAAGAAGGAATACAAGGCCAGACACTGGAACGGCTGGGCGTTGCAGGTTTCGGGAGCGGCGTCGGCGACCTCGCCCGGCAAGATGTACAAGAACCTGGGGATGGACCGTTGGGCGGCGAACCTGAACGCCGCGGCCCCTCTGGGGACTTGGTTCCAGCTGGCGCTGAAGGCCGGCATCGTGGAGTTCTTCGATCCAGGGCCGACCGACCACGACGAACTGTTCCTGGGTGGACGGTTTTTGGGAGGCTCGTCGGATGTGCACGGCACCCTCCAGACCGCCTACATGCACAAGTTCGTGGAAGGCGACAAAAAGGACCAGAACGGGTTGCGGTTCGCCGTCGGGCTGGAAGCCAGGCTTTCCGAGAGCCTCTGGATCGAGGGCGCGGTGGGCGGCGAAACCTACGGCAAACTGAAGGACCTCGGGTTCGCGCCGAACTTCGGCCTGAAATACGGCTTCGGGAGCGAAAGCCGTTTTTTGAAATAGAAGCCAAGGATGACGCAGCAGGAATTGTCTAGGTGCTCCGGTGTCCACGCCGGGATTGGGGGAACGATGAAGGCGGATCGGTTCTGGTCGTTGTGGGTTCTGGTCCTGGGAGGGCTGGTGATCGCCGCGGGCCTCGCGTTCGCTTTTGTCGTGCCGCGGTTCTTCCCTGGCATCCAGGACGTCTTCCACGACTCCTTCGGCGCGGGAACCTTGGCGGAAAGCCTTGGAAAGAACGATCGACGCCATGTCGATTGGCTCTACGGCGTCCTTGGCGGGGTCATGGTCGGGTGGGGTGTCATGCTCGCCGCCCTCGCCTACCGGACATTGACGGAGGATTCGGAATGGATCTGGAACACCATGCTGACCTCGGTCGTTTCCTGGTACGTGGTCGACTCGTGGATCTCGCTGTCGTACGGCGTGGTTCCGAACATCCTGGTGAACACGGCGATCCTGCTGCTGGCGGTCGTTCCGGTGGTCATGAGGAGAAGGCGGTCGATTTCCGTCCGGCCATGAAGTCGGACAAGCGCTCCCTGATCCTGTCGGGACGGCACCGTCCCATCGACATTCGGCCCTTCCCTGGTGTCGGCGCCGCAATCGGGACGGAAGTATTTTGGGTGTTCTGAAACAGTCCAAACACTCCGGTCTGGCCCAGGCGCTCAACAAGGCGGGGTTCGCCTCGCGAAGCCAGGCGGCAAAAATCGTCGCGCAGGGACGGGTGAGCTGGAACGGGCGGGTGGTCCGCGATCCCGAATGGCTGACGCTCGACGGCGACCTGATCCTGGTCGACGGCCAACCGCTGGCGCGCGAGCGGATGGTCTACCTGATGTGCAACAAGCCGCGGGGCCTGGTGACCACGGCCGACGACACCAAGGGACGCCCCACCGTCTACCGGTGCCTGGAGGGGATGGACATCCCGCACGTGGGGCCGGTCGGGCGGCTGGACATGGCCAGCGAAGGATTGCTGTTGTTCACCAACGACACGCGCTGGGCCAGCGCGCTGCTGGATCCCGCGCGGCGCGTTTCCAAGACCTACCATGTTCGCATCGACGGAGTCCTCGATGCGGCCATGGTCGCGCGGATGACCGGCGGGGTGGTCCACGAAGGCGAACGATTGCAGGCGATTTCCGTCAAGACGCTGCGGTTGGACGGAAAAGGTTCGTGGATCGAGATCGTGCTGCAGGAAGGCAAGAACCGCGAGATCCGGCGGATGCTCGAGGTGCTGGGCTTCGAGGTCCTGAGCCTTGTCCGCATGCGCATCGGGAGCCTGGTGCTGGGAGACCTCGCGACGGGCGGCGTGCGCCCCCTCACCGAAGCGGAAGTCGAAGACCTGCGGCAAACACGCCCGTCGCACAAGCCCCGGCGATAGCGAACAGCGGCACCTGGAGTGTTCCGGGAAACGGCCGACCGCATTTCTGTTTGCCGAGGAATCGGCCGAAATCGCAAATCCGGCCGCCAACGTTCGACAAACTGTTTTCCGAACGGTGATGCCGCGATGCCCGCGCGGAATGGCCCTCTTCGGGAGGTGTTGTCTATTTGTCACAACGGTTGTTTCCAAAGCGGCCGTCATGGCGCGAGAGGCACGGCTAGATTCGTGAACGATGGTCCACCCAGAATGCCGTGGCGATGGTGAATTGCATGGCGGGAACGGTCCCGAACCGGGACCGGGCGAACCTTGCCGGGACGAGCACGGCGCGGCGGAACCCGATGCCAACCTTCGTACGCGACCTCACGGCCCACCTTCGACTTCGACACGCCCTGGAGAAACCATGAGCACGGTTCGAACATCGCTTCGCCTTCGGATCCTCCGGCGTTTCATCCAAGGATCCGGTTCGGCCCGGGCGCTCTTCCTGATCGCGCTGGCCATGCCCCAGGCCGGGTTCGCCTTGGCCAAGCAGAAGTTCGATTTCGTGGTCGGCGTGAACGGCGATTTCAAGGCGGCCATGGCGGCGGCTTCCAGCGCGGCATCGTCGGGAAAACGCTTCTACATCTTCTTTCCCGACGGCGAATACGACATCGGATCGCTGACCGGCGATTCCAACCAGAAGACCACCTTCACGACTCCGAACGTGTCGCTTGTCGGGCAGAGCGCCGACAAGACGGTGGTGTTCAACAAGTCGGTGAACGAAAGGATCGACATCACCGCGACCCTTTGCTTCAACAACGCCGACAACCTGTACATGCAGGACATGACCGTCTTCAACAAGGCGGTCTACGGCAACACCGCGGCATACAACACCACCGGTCGGCACGTGGCCATCCAGGAACAGTCCGACAAGGTCGTCTACAAGAACGTCAGGCTCAAGAGCACCCAGGACACCTACTACACCAAAGGCACGCGCACCTATTGGGAAGGCGGCGAGATCCACGGAACCACCGACTTCATCTGCGGTGGCGGCGACGTCTACTTCAACAAGGTCCTCTTGTGGGAGATGAAGGTCAGCGCCATCGTCGCGCCCCAATCGAACACCAGCTGGGGCTACGTCTTCAAGGACTGCACCGTGGACGGAACCGTGAGCGGTTTCACCTTGGGGCGCTCCTGGGGCGATGCCCGGGCCGTATTCCTGAACACCACCATGAACAAACTCCCCAGCGCCGCCGGGTGGGGCGACCCCATGAACTCCGTCCCCAAGGTGTTCGCCGAATACAAGAGCGTGACCGCCAACGGAACGGCGGTCGATCTGAGCAAGCGTCGATCGCTCTACACCAAGGACGCGACCACCGTCACGCTGAATCCGGTCCTGACCGACGCCGAAGCCGCCAAGTACACCGTGGCAAACGTGCTGGGCGGCACCGACAACTGGCAGCCGCAGAACGCCACCCGCCAGATCGCCCCTCCGGTGGTCCGGCTGGATGGTTCGATCCTGCGGTGGGACGACAACACCGACGCGCTCTGCTGGGCGGTGTTCAAGAACGGCAAGTACCTGGCGAACACGGCGACGAACGCCTTCGACTTTTCTCCGCTCTCGTCCATCTCCAGGGGCGACACGCTCACGGTCCGGGCCGCCAACGGAATGGGCGGCCTGGGGGCGAGGTCCAACGCGGCGGTCGTGGGGTCTTCGTCGACACTTCCTGGCAGTGCCGAAACCGGGTTGTCGCATCGGTACGATCCGGCGAGCGGGATGTTGCATCTCGCGGGCGGGATCGGCGCCATGCGGGTGCGTCTGCATGCCCTGGACGGTTCGCTGGTGGTTTCAAGAAACATCCAACTGGAATCGGCCGATCGAGGCGTCGAGATCTCGTTGGGCGAGCTGAAGGTCGGAACCTATCTCCTGCGCTGCGACCAGCGGGAGTCCACCCGCACGGGGGCCGTCGTCGTCTGGTAGGTTCGCGATTCGCGAGGCGGAAGCAGGCTGTCCGACCGGAGCCCGATCTATTTTGGGCTGACTCCAGGAAGAGGACTCCCATGACGCCCATCAAGCCTCCCGAATCGAATCCGTTGATGCTTTCGATCCACGACGCGTTCGTGGCCGACCCGACCGCCGACGGCGTGCATGTCAGCATCGAGCCCCATGCGCGGGAAATGAAGGGGCCCGATGGATCGCCATCCTACGTGAAGGCCGTCTGCTGGAATCTGACCAAGGGCGGCGAGGATGCTTCCGGGGACGATCCGGAACTGTTGGTGGTCGACGAGGACCACAACGAAGACACCGTCCGCGCCGATGTCGAGAAGTACTTCAAGGGGTGCCGGTGCGTGGTCGACAACGACATCCTGATCGAAGAGGACGACTGATTCCGACCCTCCCGCCCGGGTGCGATTCCCGTATGGCGGAAGGGTCCCGCGGAGGAGTATCTTCAGGGGGATGACCCGCCCATCCGACCACGTGGACACGCATTTCGCGCCCGCCGGACGCGCCGATGCTTCGGTTCTGATGGGCCAGATCGGCACCTGCATGAGCAGCCCCATGACGCAAGTCGTCCTGGAGTCGCTGGGCGGCCATGTCGTGGTGCTCAACCAGCAGCGGCAGATCCTGGCCGCGAGCGTTTCGCTGCTGGACGCCTTGCGGGCCAGAAGACCCGGCGAGGTCCTGGGGCGCCGATGGGGCGAAGTCATGGAATGCGTGCATTCCAAGGAAGGCCCCGACGGCTGCGGAACCTCGCGCGCCTGTTCCTGTTGCGGCGCGGCGCTGGGGATCCTCGAAGCCCAAAAGGAGCACGCTCCGGTGGAGACCGAATGCCGCATGGCCATGAAGCGCGACGGAGCCTGGCAGGCCTGCGAGTTCCAGGTGCGGGCATCGCCGCTGGAGCTGGTCTGCGGCGAACTGCTGGTGGTGGTGTTCCAGGACATCAGCGACAGGAAACGCCGGGAACTGCTCGAGTCGGCGTTCGTCCACGACCTGGCGAACTCGGTGATGGCGCTGACAGGATGGTCCAGGGTGTTGTGCGAAGAGACGGACGACGCGACGGCCGCACGGCGCATCGTGGACATCTCCGCCCGCCTGTCGGACACCGTCCACGGACAGAGGATGCTCCTGTTGGCCGAGTCGGGAAACCTGACGGTCCACGGCTGCGAGATGGAGGTCGACGGATTCCTCTCGTCGCTGGCGGATTCGCTTCGGGCGCATCCCGCGTCCAACGCCCGCTTCGTGCGGATCGACAAGGCCGACCGGAAAACGTCGCTTGTGAAGACGGATCCCGCGCTGCTGTTCCGGGTGGTCCAGAACATGGGCGTCAACGCGCTGGAGGCCGTCGATCCGGGAAGCACCGTCCTGCTCGCCTTCGAGACCAAGGACGGGCACCCGACCTTCTCGGTCCGCAATCCCGGCGCGATCCCCGAGGAGATCTCCCGCCAGATCTTCCATCGCTCGTTCAGCACCAAGTCCAAGGCGGGCCGCGGGATCGGCACGCACGCCATGAAGATCCTTGGCGAAAACTACCTGGGCGGGAAAGTCGGATTCCGTTCGACTCCGGGCGACGGCACGACCTTCTTCATCGAACTTCCCGGCTGAACACGGCGGCGCGATCGACCGGCGCCTGAAATGGGATAATCGTCGCACCGCGATGGCGGCACGACCATCTCCAAGGAGCCGAAGCGATGACGACATCGATGGACACCCAGGACGATTCGCTGGCCGAACAGCTCGAGGTGGAACGCTGCGACGCGAAGTCGGCGGCGACCCTCAAGGGGATCCTGGCCGGGGTGACCTTCGACCGGAAATTGTCAGATTCCGAGATCCAACTGTTGTCGTCGTGGTTCCGGGAACGGCCGATGCACGGAAGGCTGCGCGAACTGTGCGACGTGCTGTCGGGGATCCTGACCGACGGGAGCCTTTCCGAGGACGACCACGAGAGGATCCTGGAAACGATCGAGGATTGCATCGAATACGGCAAGGATCCGGAGGTCATCGACGACCGCATCGACTACATCATGGGATTTCTGCGCGGGATCTCGGCCGACGGCAATGTGGGACTGGAGGAATGCGCCAGGCTCAAGACCCTGCTTTCCGCGAACCCCCAGATGCGCAACGTGTTCCCCGCCTCGCTGTTGTTCGAATGGCTGGATTCCATGCCCGAAGGCAGCGTGAGCAACGGGAATTTGGCGGGATCCTTCGCTTCGGTCTGCCGCATGGTGGGCGCCAACTTCGTGGAGGACGGATTCGATCCCGGCATGCAGAGGATCGTGTTCGACGACGACGTCCCGGCGCAGGTGGCCGGGAAGAAGGTCTGCTTCGTGGGATTGTTCCTGTCCAGCCGCCGCCGGACCCTCGAGGAGCGCGCCGCGAAATCGGGATGCGCGGTCCACAAAAGCATCGAGGAAGAACCCGACATCGTGGTGGTGGGCGACTATTCCGACAAAAGCTGGACGAACATGGATGTCGGTCGCAAGATCCACGCCGCGATCGACTTGAAGAAGCGGGGCCTGCCGGTCCGCATCGTGTCGGAAAGCAAGTGGATCAAGGCGATCGGCGAGTAGGCCGTCGCGTCCTTCGGGACCTCGCCGGGATCCCGGTACTATATAGGGACATGGTCCATCCTTCTTGAGCACAGCCCCACTTCCCCGACGCATCGCCTTTTTGGGCGGCTACGACCCTCGCCGCTGCGGAATCGCGACCTTCACCCACGACCTCTGCGAAGCCGTCGCCACCGCGCTGCCTTCGTCGCTGTGCTACGCCGGAGCCGTCAACGACAGACCCGAAGGATACGCCTACCCTCCGCGCGTGCGATTCGAGATCGCGGAAAAGGACTCCGACTCCTACCGCAGGGCCGCCGACTTCCTGAACTTCGACAACGCCGACGTCCTTTGTGTGCAACACGAGTTCGGGATCTACGGCGGTTCGGCGGGAAGCCACCTCCTGGCCCTGCTCAAGGAAGTGCGCATGCCGGTCGTCACGACCCTGCACACGATCCTTCGCGATCCGAATTCCGCCCAGCGCCAAGTGATGGACGAGCTGGTCCGCCGCAGCGACCGGCTGGTGGTCATGGCGAGCAAGGGCGCGCAGATCCTGTCGGAGGTCTACGGTGTGCCTTCGGCCAAGATCGACACGATCCAGCACGGGATCCCCGACATCCCCTTCGCCGATTCGGAGATCTCCAAGGCGCAGTTCGGCGTCGAGGGGCGGCCGGTGCTCCTCACCTTCGGGTTGCTGGGGCCCGGAAAGGGCATCGAGCACGCGATCGAAGCGATGCCGGAAATCGTCAAGCGCCACCCGGGGGTGGTCTACCTGATCCTGGGCGCCACGCATCCGCACCTGGTGGCCCGCGAAGGGGAACGCTACCGGCTGGGGCTCGAACGCCTCGCGGCCGACCGCGGCGTGAAGGACAACGTCATCTTCTACGACCGGTTCGTGTCGCTGGAAGACCTCACCGAGTTCATCAGCGCGACCGACATCTACGTGACCCCGTACCTCAACGAGGCCCAGATCACCTCGGGCACCCTCGCCTACGTCTTCGGCGCCGGCAAGGCGGTGGTTTCCACGCCCTACTGGCACGCCCAGGAACTGCTCGGGCAGGATCGCGGAATCCTGGTCCCGTTCCGGGATTCCAAGGCCATCGCCCAAGGCGTCTGCGCCTTCCTGGACGACCCCGCTCGCATGGAACGCACGCGCCGCGAGGCCTACCGGCTGGGCCGGGACATGATCTGGTCTTCGGTGGCCGGTCGCTACCTGGAATCCTTCCAGCACGCGCGCGCCGACCGCAGGACGCTTTCCCGCACGGCGTTCGCGGGATGGACGCTGGCCAGCCGCCCCTACGAACTGCCTCCGCTGCGGTTGGACCACGTCGTGCGCATGAGCGACCGGACCGGCATCTTCCAGCACGCGCGGTTCAACGTGCCATGCTTCCAGGAAGGCTACTGCACCGACGACAACGCCCGCGCGTTCATCCTTTGCAACCTGCTCGACGAGCTGGGCGAGGATCCCCCGTCGCAGGATCTCGATCTGCTCGCCACCAGCTACCTGGCGTTCCTTTCGGCGGCGGAAAATCCCGACTCGGGGCGGTTTCGCAACTTCATGGGCTACGACAGGAAGTGGCTGGAAGAGCACGGGAGCGAGGACAGCCACGGCCGCGCCCTCTGGGCCCTGGGGGTGGGCGCCCGGCGCACCCGCAACGAAGGACATCGCAACCTGTGCGAACAGCTGTTCGACCGGGCCTTGCCGGCGCTGGAATCGTTCACCTCGCCCCGCGCCTGGGCGTTCGGCCTTTTGGGCCTGCACGAATACCTTTGCGAATTCCCGCGCAAGGACCGGGCGGCGGGCTTCCGCGAATCCCTGACCACGAGGCTCGTGGAACTCTGGAAAAGGAGTTCCGACGCGGAATGGCCGTGGTTCGAACCTTCGGCCACCTACGACAACGCCCGCCTGTGCCAGGCCCTGATCCTGAGCGGCAAGGCCATGCCGGAATCCGACGCATCGGAAATCGGGTTGGCGTCCCTGCGGTGGCTCGCTTCGCTCCAGAAGACGCAGGCGGGGCACTTCCGCCCGATCGGCAGCAACGGATTCTGCGTCAAGGGCGGGGCCCGCGCGGATTTCGATCAGCAGCCCGTGGAGGCGCAAGCGATGGTTTCGGCCTGCCTGACGGCATTTTCCGTCACCAAGGATCCTTCGTGGTCGGCCCAAGCCAAGCTCGCGTTCGAGTGGTTCCTGGGACGCAACGACCTGGGGGTTCCGCTGTACGATTCCAAGTCGGGCGGATGCGGCGACGGCTTGCATGTGGATCGCGTGAGCGAAAACCAGGGCGCCGAATCCACCCTCGCGTTCCATCTGGCGTTGGCGGAAATGAAGCGCGCCGACAACCTCGTGGAAATGCCGGTGCGCTCGTGAAGCACGCCACCATGCGCCGCCACGCCATCGCCCTGCAACCCGACTGCTCCCGCGTCATCATCCGCCCCTTCATTCCTTCCAGCCCCGAGCGCGTCAAGGCGGCCCTGTTCCGCACGCTGGCGTTGTCGGAAGAAGAAGTCGCGCTGGAAGTGGCCGCGCTGCACGCGGAGTTCGACGCGCGCCATCTGGACATCGAGGCCTCGCTGCTGGAAAACTTCGAGAGGGTGCGTCCGCTGATCTTCTCGCAAAGGGAGATCTCGCCGGCCCGGAAGATGCTGGTCGGGGCGATGTTCTCCGGCGAGTACGCCTTGGAATCGGCGGCGCTGTTCAATCCTTCCATCGTGCCGCATCCCGACCAGAGCGACGCCCCCGAAGGCGGCATGCGGTTCGTGATGAGCCTTCGCGCCACGGGCGAAGGACATATTTCGTCCATCGAGTTCCGGGCCGGCACCATCGCCGCCGACGGCAGTACAAGCCTCGATCCGGTGTCGCGGCACGTCACGATGCCAGAAGTCCTCCCGAACCCCCGCTACGACAAGAGGAGCTTTGCCCTCAAGTTCAACGAGATGGGATTCGACAACGCCTACGCGGCCTCCATCATG
>JACCEE011753374.1_pt1 | contig 12282 bp, 10 predicted proteins | sample 7449931 | NCBI WGS metagenome assembly JACCEE01 (sample SAMN15323457, study PRJNA562643) | freshwater metagenome | isolation source: river surface water | place: USA:Blue River Watershed | collected 2017-08-19 | reverse complement strand
TCCTTCCATTGTTTAATTGTAACTAAAGTTTTTGCAAAATGTGTATTAGTGTTATTAATGAAGGTTGTATCAGGTTGTACGTCTCTTGAATTTAATGTGTTGTTACACCATCTAGCTTTAAAACCATTAGCGGTTAAAAGCGGCAAGGGATATTCAACACTGTTACTAAGTATACTCCACGGTATAAAAGTACTATCCCCTATACATAAACCTGTGTTATTGCTGTTTTTAAAACTAATATTATCACTATCAACAGCACCATTGCTATCTATAATAAGACACGCAATCCAACGTACACCGTCCCATTTCACAACACCATTAAATTTAGCATTATTTATATGTATATATAAATTACCACTATGTACGTATTTATTGTAAATATTATCTCTCAACGGCAATAAACTTATAAGTTTATTTTGTACGCCTAATAAATTCCTATTGCCTTTTAATAATACTAACCAGTTAGAAACTTCACTCTGTATATTAGGTATTTCTTTATTGTAGAAACCGTTAGGTAGCATAAAGCTTCCAGGCAACAAACTTAACGGACAACTATTAAGATCATTCAACAAAGAATGACTATTGTTTTCTATGTAATTTACTTCGTCTACAAATTGTTTCCATTGCTTTATTGTCACTTCATGCTTCGACATTAATGTATCTGAATCTTCACTTAAAGGTTTAAGTATATGTCCATTTACAAAATTTTCTTTTACTACTCTAAAGCCTATAGTAGAATTTTTATAACCTTCATCCTGAAACACTTGTGTGAATTCAGTTGTTAACTCTGTTAGACTAGTAGACGTGAAATTGCTACCACATGCAACTGACGTGCCTTCACTCTCTACCCACTCAGAAACATTACCTACTATATCATACACTCCAGATATATTAAACTCTTTAGACTTAACAGGTTGAGATTGATTTGTATTCAATACTCCATAGAAATTCACATCACTTACTGTATCGTTACCCCATGGGTAGGTATAAGCCCCTACCATACTCTGCCACTCTATAACAGTAGGCAATCTCCACGTGCTACCTGTGTTTAACGACAACCATTTACAGTAATCACGTGCTTGTTGCACGGTTATATTAACTACAGGGTGCTCATCAGTTTGATAAGTCTCTTTAATAAAATCAATACCTAAACTATCAGCGTATTCACTCCATTGCTTTACAGTTATTTCATTCTCAGCAAACGAAATATCTAAATTTTCTACATACACTGTATTAGGTATATTATTGATTAAATTTTTCTTATTATGTACACCCCATGTATATGCATTTTTATCTTCATCAATAGCTACAATACCTTCATTGCAACTTGCAATATCTCTCCACCCTTTCTCACTAGGGTGTAAAACTTCAACTAAATATCTTGAGTCAGTTTCACTGCCATTTCCTAAACACCCCTTATCACCTCTACCCCATGTGAAAACTTTACCATCTATAGTTAGAGCACATACAGAATCTCGCGTACACACAATACTTTCGTAATCATTAGCTATATCATCTTCAATTAATGACGGAGAAGTTTTACTAGTGTCTTCACCAGTGACTTGTCCATAGTTGTTCATTCCCCATGCGTGTATTTTATTATTACTATCTATAGCTACTATAAAACCATCTCCTATAGCGAGTGACTGCCAGATTATATTACTGTTGAGTTGTGTGGGTGTTAGTACTCTACTTGATATGTTAAGTAAGGTGTGCGCGTGTTTACCCCACAAATAAAGCTTACCACTATCATCTATACCACCGCTTGTGCCATAACCTACTGCTATTTTCGACCATTTTTTATTTTCAAGAACTTTTGAAGGTTCCTCTTTCACTTTACCTAATTGTCCGCATGTGTTTAATCCCCAAGACCACATAACACCTTCACTATCCAGTGCAATTGTATAATAATCACCACACACTACCTGAGTCCATTTTTTTGATGAAATTATATTACTTGGTGTTTGAAACTCAATAAACACACTCACATCTTTAGAATTAACACCTAATTGACCGTAGTTATTCTTACCTTTGAGTTTTAAATTGCCATCAGTCGTTATGTAACAAGTGTGATGCAAACCTTCAGAAAAAATATTTTTATTTTCAGTGTCTGCAAACGTTTTAAAGCACCATGCATATGGAGTATAAGTGCCTATACCGCTTACAGGTGTATTGTTTAATATAACACTTTTATTAGAATCGACAAATAAAGAAGTATCTTTTGTTATAGGGGTATACGAAGAGATAGATGAAACCCATGCTAATGCCTGTTCGTCACTGGCTTGAAAACGTTCAAGGTTTTTAATGTCAAAATCACCTTCTATAAATCCATTAGCAGAAAGCAAATGAGCACTCAACTGCTTGTTAAATACTATATCACCATCATAAATCTCTGTCAACATACAGTTATTTATGTTATTTTTTATATAAAACTATAGTAGCAGTGAGATCAGATGGAGAAGTAGTTACCAAGACAATATGTTTATCATATACATAACCAAATATCTCTACTGGGTTTTGTAATTCATCAAAAGCAGTACATTCTACTAAAAAATTATCACTATATAATGTGTAGTTTACAATATGTCTGAAGTTATTAGAATCAGGTGTTGCATTTTTAAGGCTAACATACAAACAAACATACGGAGCGTTACCTATATTTGTAATGTAGTGTTGTGCTTGTAAGCCTTCAAGTTTGCTTTCTATACTATCTACAGTAAATTTACCATTACGCTTAACTATAAAACCGTTTTTATCACTATTTTCAGGCACTTGAATACAGGAAAGTGGTAGAGTGGTAATATAATCTTTATCTAATATTACATTACCATTAACATATATATTTTTATATACCTGTATTTCGTTATAAGAAATTTCCATAATTAAATTGTATTATATATAGCTAATAAAACCTCAGACGGTTCGTAGGCAGTGTTGTCTTTAGTGAAAACAAGTACAATAGTGTTGCTGTTAATAATGTTATATGATGAAGTAATATTTTCTTTATCATTTACTATAACTTTAACAAGAACATTTAAAGGTATTTGTTTCTTTAAGGTAACTTCAAATACACCAGGTGTTAGTCTCTTAACATTTAATACGTTAAGATTGTTTTTATTATCTACATCTATTTGAGTGTTTTTAAATTTTTGTGGTGTTTGATATTTATTATTTCGAAAATTACCTGTTACCCATAGTTGTTTATATTCATCTACCATTACCGTATGACTTAACCCACAGGCAACAGAAGCATATTTTAAATTTTTATCTACAAGTACAGGGGTGTATTGATATTCTATATATGACACACCAAGTTGATAATCTCTGCTACTACCCCATACAAATAATCTATCATCTAGGTCAATAGCAGCTATATGATAAGAACCGCAAACAACACTCTTCCATTTCTTTTCTGCAAAATCTCCAGTTAATTTAATCGGTTTATTACTATTAATTATAGTAGGTGTGCCTTGACCTAATTGACCGTGAGAGTTAGAACCCCACACATACATTACACCATTTAGATCCAAACCTGCTGAAAAGTTTGCACCACAACTTATATTTCCCCATTTTAAAGGTGTATTAGATTGATAGTGATATGTTAACGATACTATAGTTTGTACACTCACACGATCTATTGTATCAGTACCTATGCCAAGTTGCCCGTCACTGTTTTTACCCCATGCATACGCAACATCATCTTCGTCTATCGCTATAGTATGATAACTGCCGCATTCTACAGACTTCCATTTCTTGTTGCCTATCTTAGTGCATACCTTGTTTATTAATGGTAGTGTTAATAATGTATTAAATTCATTATTCTTACCCCAAAGATATAGATAACCTTCATCGTCAATAGCGCCTGCGTGCACTTCTCCGCAACTTACATAGCTCCATTTTTTAAAATACACACTATCCCCTACAATACGATTAGGGGTTAAAATATTTTTAAAATCATTAGGTAAGACATCACCAGTACCGCATTGACCGTACGTACAATCACCCCACCCGTACATAGTGCCATTCCTGTCGATAGCCATTACAAAATCACCGCTACTTTCAAATTTACCACCACTCCTTACATTCACCCAAGAGTTATTTTTGAGCTCTAAAAAGTTAGTCGCGCCGTCAATAACACCACCTAAGCTGTAATTGTCTTTAGAACCTGTAGTATATAGTCTTCCTATATTGTCTATAACATATATACTTTCTCTTCCAGCTTCTACATATAATGGTGTAAATGAAATATTTTTATCATTAAATGAACATTTAACTCTAAAGGTGTTAGAACTATTCTCGATAAAGTTATCTTTGAGATCAATATCTTCAGATGTAGTAAACACACCGTCAACGGTTAAGGAATTTTGAGTCTTCCATGAATTATTAGTTTCTGACCAAACAACTATAGAACCTTCAGGGCTGTTCTCGTCATATAAGGAATCGACATGTATATTAGCAATAGTTTGACCGACATTACTACCTTCTTCAGCAGTAATATTACCATTAATATATAAGTCTGTGTTGTTAATTTCTTTTGCCATTTTAAACAATATCAAAAAGTTTGATTGCTTTAGTAACGCCTTGTACGTTTACTAATAAGAATTCACTGTTGCTTGAAAGGTTTCCAGTAACAGTGCTAATTGCTGATGCCGGGAAACTCAAGCTACTAGCAGTTAAACTCTGTATAAAAGCTGTAGTATTATTAGCAATTGCTGTAGAGTCTATAGTTGCAACACCATTACTGTTTAAAGATGCATTAATTGCTGCACCGACAAAATTAATAGTATTAGCAAAACCTACATCTATACCTTCATTTTTTATTAACGTTCCAGGTACTTGTACTCTTACTGTATTACTATTAAGAGTAGTGCTTGCACCGACTCCCAACCCCTCAAGTATTAGAGTACTAACACTATTAGCACCTCCCAGTAAACGACCGTTACTTGATATAGATATACCTGTGAAACCTTGAGATTGCTCTACATTATCAACATGTATAGTAGCTATAGAATCTGTTACAGTTAAAGAAATATTATCACCAGCAAAATTTATACAACCTATTTTTACGTTTTCTCCATTATTATCAACTATATCATTACCATTGCTTTGTAATGTGATACTATTGTTTCCAGGTATTTGTATATTAACAGCAGTACCGTTAGATACTATATCAACTCCATCGCCTTGAAAATTTAAAACAGAAGGTGATGTTGATTTTACTACATTATCTTCCTGTACTATAATACCACTACCACCCTGCACAGGCAACTGATAAGCAAACACTATTAAAACAGATTCATCTGCTGGTGTATTTAATAGTGTAATAGTATTTAAAGTAATTACGTAGTCTGTATAGGGTGTAAGCACTTGACCGTTTAGAAAAACAAGATAATTTTCTGCCGTATTACTTGTGTACCCCTGTATACTATATTCAGCTACACCGCTTTGTGTAGTGATGGCATTAGTCACAGGAGAAGAAATACCACCACTACCCCCATTAATACCAGGTATACTTACAGTTATTTCTCCTTGGGATACAGCTGTCTGTACACCTATACCTGTAAAATTAATACTAGTGACATTAGTTGTACGAGTAGTACCTTCGTCTTTTACCGTTATCTGCGTTGGTTCTGTTACATTGTTAAGTAAAGAAACAAACGCTGTATTACCGGATATTTCTGTTTTTAACCCACCGCTGTTTAAGAAATTTATTTGCTTTATTTTTTCCGTATCGTTTACAACAATACTAGAATCAACCTCCTGCGCTGCATCTTCTTGTATCGCTCCGCTAGGGAATTTAATAGCACTCACTTGTACTATATCGTTTGTAAGGTCTAAAGATTCTGCTGTAATAAGAGTAGACATAAGGTTATTTAATTGTTTATAAATAAATTGATATTTTTAAACTGTTGACTTTGTTTTGAGTATCCATTAGTTTATTATATTATTTATTATATAGATACTGTATTGAAGAAGTATAAATATATTTACATTAGCATATGTCTTATACCTTTAAAAAATTTAATAACCTTTTAAATGAATATCGTAGAATTCTTGAAGAGGACAATGAACATCTAACACAACCTGTAGGAGATAGAGCAGATATTGACGCTTTTTCATTTACAACTCTATTAGTTAAAGAGTTGCGTTCTAGAAATATTTTCAAAAAGAGTGACGAATATATAAACTTTGACGATTTTATTGAAAGCGAACAGACAAACGAAGGAGAAAAATGTACAATCCATTGGTTTGGTTTTGGTGGTGAGTATGAACTCACCGTTAAAAAGGTAGATGAAACTTTCGTAGTATCCTTAAATTGCAATGATGAAAGACTGGATGTACCATCAAACAACTCTAACTCTAACTGGGAGACATATATACAAGATATATCTGATTATATTGAAAAACAAGAAGCAGACGCTGAAGCTGAAAAACAACAACCAAAACAAACCGATGACTTTGGCGCTATAGAACCTACAAGTACCCAACCTTCTGCCTTACCTGGCGCACCAGCGCCTAACGCTACCTAAACGATTTATTCAATGTAATCAGTGTAATCGAGATCTTGAACTAGTTTTTCAAGATATAATATTGCGTATTTTACTGAGTCTTCATCACTACAGTCGATTTCACACATTAAGCTATCTACAAGCTCATCCATTAAATTCTCTACTAAAGCTTCTATTTCATTATTCTTAGCACTCATTGTTATTGGTATATTTATGTGTTCAGATGAATAATTATTATTGATGTCAAAAAAAATTAAAAGCGGAGTGCCTAAAGCACCGCACACATCGGACGACAATACAGCAGATAAGTCACCATACGTTTTCCAACGTGAAAAAATAGGTTTTGACTTAAACATTAAAGAGTTACCGTGGACATCTCGACAAAAACAAATTATAGATTTGTTCTTAAGAAAAGACACACGTGTAATGTTTCTTAAAGGTCCTGCAGGAGCAAGTAAAACGATACTTGCAATGTATTGTGGACTTCAACTATTAAACAGTCGTAGAGTATCAGATATGGTATTAATACGTTCTGCTGTTGAATCCAGTGATTCAAAACTAGGCTTCTTACCAGGTGATGTGCTTGATAAGTTTGGCGTGTATTTAGCACCTTTCAATGAAAAGTTTGCTGAACTGTTACACACCTCTCAAATTAAAAAGCTTGAAAATGACAACAGAATTGTGATATGTCCAATTAACTTTGCACGTGGTTTACATTTCAGTGTTAAATTTGTATGCTGTGATGAAGCACAAAATTTAACAATTAAAGAGTTACAAACTTTACTTACTCGCATGGGGGAATTTTGTAAAGTTATAATATGCGGTGATCCTGATCAAAGTGATTTACCTAAAGACAAATCCGGTTTCAAACGGGTGTATGACTTATTTGACACTAATGAAGCAAAAGATTTAGGTATACATTGCATAGAACTTGAAGAGCAAGATATTATGCGTAGTGAAATATGTAAATATATCGTACATAAGTTTAAAGCTATACAACCTAATGTACAACACGATAATATTAAAAAGAACAATACACAACCCCTAGCAGATAGTATTTTACCGGAGACAATAAATCTTCAACCAGAAGTCTGGTGTCCGAGTAAAGGGTTAGCTGGTTAATTGTATGGACTGCAACTTACTCAAGCAGCTCTTAACTAAAAAAGAACTTGAGTTTGTTGCAGATCTAGTCAGCGAAAAAGATGAGTATATAAACAGTGCATGTCAATTTGTAGGACAGAAACTACAAAGTAGTAAAAACCTTGTATACGGTAACATGTTTAGTATGATATACTATATATGTTCTACTGCTAAGTTTACCACACCTAATGAGTGTTATAAAGTATCACAAATAATATACAATTTTCATAATGTAAGAGAACCTCTACCTCTTATAAGTGAACACAAAGGAATTGATTTAGCTGAACGTATTTTTATAAGTCTTTGTTTTTATTCAAAACAATTACAACATAGAAGTAAATTTAATAACTACCCTTCTATAGAATATTATAGAGAGGTTTGCTATGAACTGTTCTTAGCATCAAACAATAAAGATATTGCAAGTAATTTAAGAAAATGGGAGTTGTTTTTACAAGAGCGCTTCATATAATATACTACATATGTCTAACGAAAATCTTGATAATTTGCCTGAAGAAAATTTAACATTCAGTGATATAGCTTCAAGTTTTTTTGATAATTATGATCTTATCGATTGGAACCTGTGGAATACGGTTGCTTCAGCAAATGCTGAACAAACACTCGATCAGACACTAACCGAACTTGATACCTTGTTGGAGGCTATCAAACCTAACGGACTGACACCTTATGAGAATCTAAAGGTGCAACTTTTCGGAGAAAACTATACATTTCCTACTTTAAACGAGCTACCTATACCCACTGATACGCAGTTAGCTGGCGTAAACCTAGCTATTGACGAACATGTCAAAAGTATCAATAATGATATTTTAGAAACTTTTGAAAATAATCCTAATGCTACATCTGCAGATTTAGATTTTATAGGTTTCCGTGTAAAGAAAGAGAACAAAGTTTATCTCGATGTAGATAAACTTAAGTGCTACATAGAAATGTTAGAATTGCTCACAGAAGCCAATCAAATACAAAATGATGATAACAGTAAGGACATAACTAAAAAAGTACTATACAAATGCTATCAATTCTGCAAGATGTAACGGTAAGAGTCAATTACCATTCAGCTTTTATCTTTGCTATCAGTGCACCTGGTTTATAAGAAGATTGAGTGTTCACGGTGCTTGATGGGAAAGGCGTACCACCTTGCTTGGATGAGTTCATATTTCTTAAATCAATATCAGTATCTACTAGCTTAATATTGGGCACTTCAATTTCATGTACATGAGCACCGTCTTCAAGATGATGTACGTGTACGAAATTGTAAACAAGACCAACACCACAACCAGGTACCACGCATATACCAGTAACTCCTTCGAGCGCTCTACTAGCGTATGCAAGTGTTTGCATCTTTTGCATTAAAGTGTGTTGCCCTCGAGGTGTCATTATGTACATTGAAGGATCTGCTTTAAAGAGAGATGTAACACGAGATAAGTCTTTTGAAGCAGCGCTAGCTGCTGAACTTTTCCATACAGCCTTACCCGAACAACCACCAGCTGCACTTGCAAATTTTGTGCGCGCTATTTTACTCGGCGCTGTACCGCTTGTAAAGGATAAATCACCGTCAACATGATGACTACCACCAACGACCACATTAGACTGTACGCCCAGGGACCCCGTTATCATAACCTGCTTGTTACCTTCACTCGGCGCCATAGAGATAGTACCACCGTTTAATTGTATATGCTTACCCTCTAAATTAGTAGGCCCTGTGCTAGAACCGAATGTTGTTTGAGGAGCAGTTATAGATAATATACCGCAAGAAATGCTTAACGGGCCATTAGTATGTATATCAATGCCTTGAGCGCCTACCATTACAGACATTTTATTACTCACCATTAAACTATAATGACCGCCTGGTGTAGACAGAGGGTTGGTGCCGTGCACATAATTAGTACTAGAATGTGAACCCGCTACTCCCGATTCACCTATAGACATATGCGACGGTACGTGAGTGCCACCTGGTACAACGTTAAAGCTTTTCGCTTTATTCATCGATAATCCTACCTGTATAGTCTCATTACCAGCAATAATAGTTGTACGGCTACCTCCAGGGGGCCCTAGATTAGCTTCGTGCTCAGCCATCACATCTTTATAAGCCGCTGCAGCTTTTGAAGCTTCTTTGATATTGTTAGAGATATCAGAACCATCACTCACTTTACCTTTACCTCCGCATGTAGGACATTTGCCTCCCTTAAATGCGCTCGCTACAGAGTTTGCTTTAAGCTCTGGTACTACTGTATTAAGCGGCTGTCTAGGTACGAACGGTACACGTGAAAAGGCTGTATCAAAAAGCTCAGCTTCTTTTTTCTTTTCATTTTTTAACATCTGTTTGCCGCTACAAGTAGGGCAAGGTGCGGTAGCTGACATATATAGATAATTATTTTTTTAAAAAACTTAATCTACTAACCCATTTTACTATTAACCACTCTACTTGTAGTTATTGTAGTTTTACTTTCATATGTAACAGTTTGTGCACCACCTTGAGGCGCTTTAGGTGTAATAGGGTTAGTTGTGTTCTTTTGTCCCATCATTTTACTGTTGATATCATTCACCGCTTGATTAATGTTGTCCATTGCTTGGTGTGCAGATTTTGATATGTTACCAATTTTAATAAATTGATTGCCCGCTGTAAAGAGATTAAAATCTCCCTTAGTATACAGTTCTCTATTACTCATACATATATCAAACTTATTACCATCTGCTTGTTGATAGTCATCCCTAGGTGAATAATAAACATTATGCTGTTCATTAAACTCTATGTGACCACCACTATAGCCGTAAAGTTTCACACCTCTATTACTTTTGTTATGATCGTCCTCGTGCACCATTTCAGTAAAATGTAAACCACCGCCCTTATTGGGCATAACCATAGTACAATCCTGCTTTGAAAATTTCTTAGGATCAGCACCCGGGTAGTACATTGGAGGTGAAGCTGCTGAATATGCTTGCTGCCACTCAGCCTGTCCATAACTTGCTGCAAAATATACAGGGAACATAGGATCTCCGTTTCTAAAAAACACCCACAGCATAGACCCTATCTCAGGTACACAGAAAACACCCTTAGGGGCTGCAGTAGTATCTACTGGAGAAGGTGTAATAGGTGTAGTGGTATGCATCGTCGTTGTCTCTGCTCCAGCTGCGCCAGATGCTTGAGAATCTCCAGGGGTAGGGCTACTCTCTAAAGCTTCTCCGTGATTAGGTGAAATACCTTTTGCTAGTTTATCTAAACTTTCATCGCGAGTATTGTTTGAACCATTAACTAAATCTACAAACTTACTGATATCTCGTAAAGGTGAACCAATACTATGTCCTTGATCTTGTTTACCGTCGTTTAAATTAGTAAACTTTGCTTGCTCTTCTTTTGATAAAGGTCTATAAAGTACTTCTGTTAAGTTACTTGTACCTGCAGTCTTATCATCTTTAAGTAACATAGAGCCACCTAAGCGTAAACCTGCATTAAAAGTTAATTCTATGCCATTAGTGGAATTGCCACCTAGACCTGTATCGATAACAGGCGCTACTATGGTTCTCGACGTGCGAGGGTTATGTATTTCAATTAATTTACCATCTGTAAGTAAAGATTGTGCAGCTTTAGGCGTAAGAGAAGCACCTATTATAGTAGGTGTGTTGGGGTTGTAACCTTGAACGTTAGGACCGCTAGGCTGAGAGTCTTTATGTCCGAAAGTCCCTGTAACTACCTTAACATACACTTCGTTTTTATTTACATGCTCAGCAGGTTGTTGTGGTAGTACATTTTTAGCTATAGGGTTATCTCTCGATGGTTCAAGAGGTTGACCTGGTCCGAGTGGTTGAGCTTTTTCAAGAGGCATAAATTAAGTAGGCTTGTTTTCACCTGTGTTAGCACGAGAATCAGTTGAGTTAGACGTATTAGATGCAGTGTGAGAGAAACCTTCAGGGCTTATTTTATTAGGTTTAATCTCCCAGTGCCATGGTTCTTTTGGTATAGTATTAAAACCAAAGCGAGCACCATTACGAGCCATCCATCCCTGTTCACTGTCTCCAATGTCTAAAGCACACCCTAAACCGTGATTGGAGCGACCAGGTACTGCACACAAACCACCTTGACCGTATACACCTTTCTTCTGTGCGCAAGCTACTTGCTCATTAAAATCTCTATATGCATCTGTAATCGTAAAGGTTTTACCGGTTTCTTGCTTGTATGCTTCACAACATTTTTTGAATGCAGCTTCAACTGATGGGTGTAAGTATCGTTGATGTTTACCAGCGCCTTTAACATAATCACCTAATTGCACTAACTGCTGGGGGTTATTTCTATCTAATTTACCATTCATTTCTGATGACGGTTTAACACCACCTTGCACATCACCAGCCGGTGTACCTGCAGGAGATGTGGCGTTTATGTCAGGGTTTGATGTTGGTGATTGCTGTCCGTTATCAGCGGTCTGTGCATAACCACCGGTAGCGTTGTTGAAGAAGCCTGGCGCAGAGCTACCCATAACCGGTGAAGCTGCTTCTGCAAATGGCAATATACGTTCCAATTTATTACGCATTTCAGTCGTAAGACTGTACATAACATTATTACCTGCACAAGTTAAAGTAATGTTTTTCCCATCTTCGTTCCACCTGTCATAAAGTAAAGGTG
>JACCEE011495052.1_pt1 | contig 12287 bp, 9 predicted proteins | sample 7449931 | NCBI WGS metagenome assembly JACCEE01 (sample SAMN15323457, study PRJNA562643) | freshwater metagenome | isolation source: river surface water | place: USA:Blue River Watershed | collected 2017-08-19 | reverse complement strand
GTCAAATTAAAAAAATGCAAGAGGCGCTTTCCAAGCAATTGGAAGAGTTAAAGAAGCAAGGACAAAACCAAGGAAAAGGTCAATCAGGAAACAATCCTCAATTGAGCAAAGAATTGGCGGGGGCGGCTGCCAAACAAGCTGCATTGCGAAAGATGATGGAGGACAAAGCAGGAGAGCTCAATCAAGATGGAAGCGGAAAGGGCAATGAGATGAAACAAATTGCCAAAGAAATGGAGCAAATCCAAAAGGATATTGTCAACAACAACATTACTGAGGAAACATTACGCAGACAAAGAGATATACTTACTCGTTTGTTGCGTGCGGAAAATGCTGAACGTACCCAAGGGGAGCAAGAAGAACGAGAAAGCAAAGAAGGGCAAATGCTCAACAATACCCCACCTCCAGGGTTGGAAGAATACATGAAAAAGAAAACCAAAGAAGCTGAATTGTTGCAAACTTTACCCCCTCAATTAAAGCCGTATTACAAGGAAAAGGCAAACCAATATTTATTGAGCCCTCAACCGTAAAACGATTTTTTTGTAATTTTTTTTTGATTTGCAACCTGAATAAACTTTTTTCGTTTCATATTTGAATAACAAAATAAAACATGGCCTCAGAACAAGTCCTCACATTTGCCTCAGAAATTGAGAATATACATTTGGTAGAGCAAATGATTGACGACGTTTGTACTAATCACAACGTCAAAGAAGATTTCTTTGGGGAGATTTTAATTTCATTGACAGAGGCGGTTAATAACGCTATTGTTCATGGAAATCGATTGGATTCAAATAAACAAGTCTCTGTCACCTTCCATGAAGATGGTCGTCACATGTATTTTGATATCGAGGATGAGGGACCTGGATTTGATTACGATAATTTACCCGATCCAACCGCCCCCGAAAATCTTGAAAAACCGCATGGACGAGGTGTTTTCTTAATGCGCCAGTTGGCAGACACCTGTTCTTTTGAAGACGGGGGACGCATTGTCAAATTGTCCTTTGATGTCATTGGAAAAGAAGTGGTTGCTTAGTCTTTCAAGCAACGAACACTGGAACCAATTTTCTTATCGTAAGTAGAATTAATGACACCTTCGTTCTGGTAATACAACCTGGATGCATGGGCTATTGTGGTATTGGCATTGGTTGAGGTCCACCATTGTGCGATCTGCAAGTTGTACCAATATGTGCCATCAGTAAACCGATATCCTCCCGGTAATCCGGTAAAACCACTTTCGTTGGTTGCGCCAAGATTAGGGGTATTCCAACCATCAACCGTTTTTAATTTTCCCGCGGCAACCGATGTACCTCCCAAATAATTTTCCAGAGTGGCCCATTCGATGGTTGTTGGCACATGCCAACCCGTAGGACAAAGCCCCCTGCTGTCATTCACCGCATACCAATTGTACAGTTTGCCATAATTGGTATTGTTGACGTTGCTGCCGCCATAGATTCCATAAGCTCCATTGGTGGTATTCCAAGACGAGTTGGTAACAGCATTTATCAAGGCCTGGCCGTTTCTGTATTTGGTTACTTGCAAATTCTGTTGCATCCACTCTTGGGTTCCTAGAATAATCGAAGGGTAAAAGTTGCCATCAATATCCGTAACTCCATTGCCCTGAACAAAAAGGGAAGGTGTTCCAGCGCAAACACAATCCGCTGTGATGACATCGTTGATGGTGTTGGCGTTATTGTCATTGCAGACCTCAGCTACTATCAAACAACTGCCATCATCAGTGGTGGCTTGAGGATTGTAATTGCACGCAGCATTGTCCAAACAACCTGCAATACTAAGAGCATAGTTAGCCGCACTAATTCCAGGTACAATCACCGCTTCGTTACCCACAAACAAAGAATCTCCCGTTTCACTTACGCGCACCCCTACATTATTGCTGTACAAGGCGTAAGGAACGCTCATCAACTGCTGTGTCCCCAAATCAACTCCATTCATCAAAACGTGTAAAAACTTAGCCCCATTGCCCCAATCAATGCTGGCAAAAGATCCTTGAACCGGAGATCCCATTCCTACCACACAACTCACCAACCCTTGATCATTGCTTATTAAGGCATGATTTTCCTCGTAAACCACCGGGCCATTGAAAGTGCCATCCTGAATTGTCAGGGTTAAATTTACAGGTGATTGCGTCATTATACTTCCGTCAGCATTTCTCGCCACCGCTTGGTAGGGAATCCCTTGAGGGGATTGGGATTGAAGTGATGACGTGATAAGGAAAAATGTCATCAATAACATGGCACTTTGAAAGATGGTCTTTTTCATTTTTTAAGGTATGTGAGACAAATATAAACTTTTCCTCTCACTCCATCTCGATGTCGAATTCAGTAACCTTTAAAATATCATTTTTTCATTTCAAAAATTTAGAATGAATTGAATTAAAATACAACAGATAAGTATGAGTATATCTGCTACACGATGGATCAGTGCACGGTAAATCAGTGGATCGGTGGATCGGTGGATCGGTAAATCAGTGTATCAGTAGATCAGTAGATCAGTGGATCGGTGGATCGGTAAATCAGTGTATCAGTAGATCAGTAGATCAGTGGATCGGTGGATCGGTAAATCAGTGTATCAGTAGATCAGTGGATCGGTAAATCAGTGTATCAGTAGATCAGTGGATCGGTAAATCAGTGAATCGGTAAATCAGTGGATCGGTGGATCGGTAAATCAGTGTATCAGTAGATCAGTGAATCGGTAGATCAGTGTATTGGTAAATCTGTAAATCAGAGAAAGAAATAGAAACAGAGCATACCCAGAGAAATCAACGTCCAAACTTCACCAATAAAACCGCAATATCAGACGGATTGACTCCTGAAATTCTGCTGGCTTGGCCAATGGTTTCTGGACGAACCGCACTCAACTTTTGCCTGGCCTCGGTGCTCAAACTTTGCATTTGGTGGTAATCAAAATCAATAGGAATTTTGACATAATCCAATCGGGTTAATTTATCAGCCAACAATTTTTCCTTTTCAATATAACCTGAATATTTCACTTGAATCTCAGCTTGCTCCAAAGACTCTTGTTTATATCCATTTAAAGCCACTTTCTTACTAACATGGTCACTTACCCCTATCAAACCATTTAAACTCGTTTGCGGGCGAGATAATAAGCTTAAAACAGATGTTTTGTTGGCGATTTCCGAAGACCCGTTTGCGTTAAGATAGGCGTTAACCTCTTCGGGTTTTATGCTCGTCTCTTTCAACATCTCCATGATTTCTTCCGTTTCTTGGCGCTTGGCTTCCAATTCCCGCATGCGTTCATCAGAGGCTAAACCAATTGCGTGACTCATTGGTGTCAATCGTTCATCCGCATTGTCTTGGCGCAACAACGTTCTGTACTCAGCACGGCTGGTGAACATACGGTAAGGCTCATCCGTACTTTTGGTAATCAAATCATCTATCAAAACACCTATGTAAGCTTGATCACGATTTAAAATCAATGGATCTTTTTCCTTAACCGCCAACGCCGCGTTGATACCCGCCATCAAACCTTGACAAGCAGCCTCTTCATATCCGGTAGTTCCATTGATTTGGCCTGCGAAATATAATCCTGGAACATCTTTGGATTCTAATGTATGCAGCAGTTGGTTGGGTGGAAAATAATCATATTCGATTGCGTAACCAGGTCTAAAAATTCTTGCGTTTTCAAAGCCCTCAATTTGACGCAAAGCCTTCACCTGGACTTCTTCCGGCAAGCTCGTTGAAAAACCATTGACATAAATTTCTATGGTTCTCCAACCCTCAGGCTCCACAAACAATTGGTGATGGTCCTTGTCTGCAAATCTTGTTATTTTATCTTCAATGGATGGACAATAGCGAGGGCCCGAACCTATAATTCGACCAGTAAACATGGGTGATTTTTCAAAACCCTCCGCTAGAATATCATGAACAGTTTGATTGGTATTGGTAATCCAACAAGAACGCTGTTTTTGCAAAGGTTGTGTTGTGGTGCTGTAAGAAAATTTAGAAGGATTTTTATCTCCCTCCTGCTCTACCATTTTATCATAATTCAAACTGCGACCATCCACCCTTGGGGGTGTCCCTGTTTTCATACGTCCGGATTGAAAACCCAATGAAACCAGCTGTTCCGTAATTCCTTCCGATCTTTTTTCTCCCATTCTTCCACCCGACAATTGCTGCTCACCTATATGGATTACCCCATTCAAAAAAGTTCCACTCGTAATGATCACTTTTTTGGCATAAAAAACAACACCAATCGAGGTAAGAACGCCGGCTACTTTTCCGTTCTCAAATAAAATTTCCTTTACAGAATCTTGCCAAAAAAAGACATTCGGAATAGACTCGAGTTGAAGCCGCCATTCATCAGCAAACATCATACGATCACTTTGGCATCGCGGGCTCCACATCGCTGGACCCTTTGATATATTCAGCATACGAAACTGAATAGCGCTTTTGTCTGATACAATTCCACTGTACCCACCCAAAGCATCGATCTCTCTTACGATTTGACCTTTTGCAATTCCTCCCATGGCTGGATTACAACTCATTTGACCTATCTTATTCATATCCATGGTAATTAAAAGTGTTTTTACACCTAAATTACCTGATGCTGCAGCGGCTTCATTTCCTGCATGTCCTGCTCCGATGACTATAACTTCAAAAGTATTTTCCATATTTGTTCCACGTGAAACAATTTCTATAAATTATGATATTCCTCTCTGTTTGTTTCTCTTTATTTTGTTTCATTCAAAGACAAATATAACTCTATTGAATGACTTTCACAAGCTCTCATTTCAACAATTTGTTCACTTTTTTTATCTTGATAACCAATAAGATGAAGCAATCCATGTGCTATCACTCGAACAAATTCTAATTGATATTTTTGATTAAATTGCCTAGCATTATCTTTTACCCTATCCAAGCTAATATACAATTCACCCATTACTAATCTTTCAGAAGTTCCTAGATCAAACGTGATGATATCTGTGTAATAATCATGTTGAAGAAATTGCCTGTTCATAGCCAACAATTCCTCGTCTGTCACGAATATGATGTTTAAATCTGCGATGGAATAACCGTGATGAGCCGCTAACTTGTCCAGCCAAGTATAAATAAGGTGATTAGAGGCGAAATAAGGCCTCCTTACGTCCTGGAAATAAATCGATACTGCCATGTAAACAAAAGTCGAATCTTGGGGATTCTACGTGGCGAGAAATATGAAATATGATAAACAGCCCAGTGTTTATTGTTAATGGTCAATAGAATACTGTATAAAGGAAAACCTTTAGAAAAAACAAATGGACAATACCAGAACAGTCAAAGCCATTGTTTCACATGAAATCAATTGTCTGATGAATCAATAGACAAATCCTTTGGGAGAATTCTAACTCCATCTATTTTAAAAATATCACCGTCCTTGTAGGTTACGGTCATTTTTAGCAAACCCGTTTCCGAATAATACGACCAATCACCTGATCGCAATCCACCTTCATACTGACCCTTTTCCATGATCATTCCATTTGCATACCACATCTTATGCTTACCAACAGGAACACCAAGGTTGAATTCTCCTTCAAATGCAGGCTGTTCCGTATTGTAATAATACCATTTCCAAACCCCGTTTTTTTCACCATCCAAATATTCACCAAATTCCAAATGGTCATTCATTTGAAATTTCCAAAGCCCATTTTTTACGTTCTCACTGTATACTCCCTCTAGGAATACCATACCAGATGTATCCCATTCTATATATTCACCCTCCAACTTTCCACGTGAAAAATGTTCCCTGCGGTGCAATTTATCCTTTTCATAATACCACAACCATTCCCCGTCTGGCTTGCCTTGCCAATATGAACCCAACAACTCTGATTCACCTTCCTTTGAAAAGTAGACCCAAGGACCCACACGCTCATTGTCTTTATATTCCCCTTGCGCTTTTAACTCACCTGAGAGATAATACTCTTTCCAAATACCCTGACGCATTCCTTCAGCATCCAATAATCCTTCCGCAACCTTAATACCTTGCTGATATACTTGATTAACGATTCGCTCTCCCGAACTACGTTCCACATGAAAAATACCCTGTTTTAAAGCTCCTGCATATCCACCTCTAATTACATTCCCATCCTCCAGCGTATCAACTTTAAAATTCAAATTACCTACACCACCATTGTCCGTCACTAAAACATCGTTCTCATACAACTCCGTTCTGATCACAATACCCTTCTTGTCATAGAACTGAAATAAACCATTCCGTTTACCATTGGACCAAATACCATCCTTTAAGACAAAATCAGATTCTGGAAAAAACTCTTTCCATAAACCCTCCTTTTGACCATTCTTATTAAAACGATTGAATCGCTCTACACTATTCACAAAACCCAGCGTATACTTCGTTATTCCTATCAATGTTCCATCCTCAGCAAATTCTTTTGCTTTACCCTGTTCTTTATTGGCTTCAAAAGGAATACGCCAATGTAATTTTCCATTGGGATAAAATTCTTCCCTAATCCCCTGCTTTACATTATCCAAAAATTGCATAGCAGAGAGCTTAACACCCAGCGTATCATACTCAATCTCCCATCCATTCTTTTTACCTGCTCTGTATCCTATTTCCCTTTCAATCCTTCCCTTCTCGTCAAAAAACTTCCACGTGGAATCCAATAACCCACCTTTACGGTTTCCAGAGGCGATAAGGATACCATCTGCATTATATGTCTTCCAGTAACCCTCCGGTTGATTGTTGGCCCAATAACCTTCACTGGATACCTTACCATTGGGGTGATAAAACGTCTTGAATTCCAATTGAGCAAAAAGCCCAAATGAAAAGAGGTAGAAAAACATCAAAAAGAAAATTGATTTTATTTTTTCCCCATTGGTATTCATTATAAGACTAAAATATTTTTTTAAATAAAAAGAGATGATGTCCTTATTAAGCTGTTAGTAGCGTTGGTAAAATTCGTCTAAAACATTTGTTTTTCATGTAATTCACAAATTAATCATGGTTATGAACATGTTATTTTATTGTAAAATACTGGTTTTGAGAATGACAAAGGAGTTATGAAAAATTGAGAGTTATGGTTTAGTGTGGATAAAAACAGAAGCGTTAAAGCTGTTGATATTGGTGATGATAATTTCATATCGTTGTTTAGAAAATACAAAAACAAATTTTGGTCATGGTTGAAAGAAGGATTAAGCGAAAAGGGAATTAGAAAAGTCAACATTAGTTTTTCAACGTTATCAACATGAATTAACAAGATCCAAATCCAAAATGTAGATAAAAGAAATTGTATTTTTGTCAAATGAAAATTATCATCGGAAGTGATCATGCTGGATTTTCTATGAAAGAAGATTTGAAAGCATGGTTGAGCACACAAGGACATACTTGTGAAGACAAAGGTTGCCATTCGGCAGAGAGTGTTGATTATCCTGACTATGCCCATTTGGTAGCTCAAACAGTTGAGAGCGAAGATAGTTTAGGAATTTTATTGTGTGGTTCTGCCAATGGAGTTTGTATCACTGCTAATAAACATGCAGGTATTCGAGCAGCACTATGTTGGACAAAGGAAATATCATCTTTGGCAAGGCAACACAACGATGCCAATATTGTTTGCATTCCTGCGAGATTTATTTCTTTGGAAGAAGCGAAAGAAATTGTCATTGCATTCATCACAACTGCCTTTGAAGGCGGAAGACATCAAAATCGTGTCAACAAAATTTGCATGTAATGAAGCATATATTTCTTTTTGTATTTATGACTTTGTCCATCTTGGGAGTTGGACAAAAGGATTGGTCAGCACATTTTGGTGGTCAGATCTCTCAGGAGGAGTTAAAGAAACATCTCTATATCATCGCATCAGATGCTTATGAGGGACGTGAAACAGGTATGGAGGGGCAACGCAAGGCCGCACAATATTTGGATGAGTATTACGCCTCTATTGGCATCAAAACACAAAGGCAAATTTTTCCATTGAAACGTTTGTCTTTTTTAGCATCAACCTGCCAATTGCAAACTGAAGGTGCATCCATTAAAAAGGAATTTAAGTTTATTGAAGATTTCTATTTTTTTAGTGCTGATAAGACGCAATCCATTGAGGTCAAAGATTTGGTTTTTGTTGGATACGGAATAGCAGATGACAAATGGAACGATTATAAGAACCTTGACGTTCAAGGAAAGACTGTGATTTGTTTATCAGGTGAACCCATTAAGAAAGGAAAAAGCTTGATTACGGGAGTTAAAGAATACTCAGAGTGGACTACTGATCGCGAAGCGAAAAGAAAGGTTGCTATTGAAAAAGGGGCTAAGATGTTCATTCAAATTGATCAAAATTTTGATCAGTACATGAGCCGGGTGAAGTATTATTTACAGACCCCACGTATGACATTGGATAAAAGAGGAACGGCTGAGGAGGAGGATTTGCGTATTCCGTATTTGCATTGTTCTGTGCGAATGGCGGAAGAAATACTCGCTACGTACGGCATGCCCAATTATTCAACCTTGCAAAAGAAGGCCATGGGAAAAAAGAAAATCAAGACCAAGACGTCTGGTGGTGAGTTAAAAGTCAACTTTCACGTGAAAAGAGAGGATTTGGTTTCTGATAATGTGTTGGCATTTTTGGAAGGAGAAGATCCTGAATTGAAGTCAGAGATTGTGGTTATTAGTGCGCATTATGATCACGTGGGTATTATTAATGGAGAGATTCATAACGGTGCGGATGATGACGGTTCAGGTACAGTGAGTGTAATGGAAATGGCCAGGGCATTTGTTCAAGCAAAAAAGGAAGGACATGGCAGTAAGCGTAGTATTTTGTTTTTGCATGTCAGTGGAGAGGAGAAAGGTTTATTGGGCAGTGAGTGGTATTCAGATCATCCTGTATATCCATTGGCCAACACCGTTTGTGATTTGAATGTGGATATGGTGGGAAGGAAGGATGCGGATCACCAAGATGGTAGATATGTGTATTTGATTGGTTCCGATAAGTTGAGTACAGAGCTCCATCAAATCTCTGAAGATGCCAATAAGAAATACACGCAATTGCAATTGGATTACACGTACAATGATCCCAATGACCCCAATCAATTTTATTATAGATCTGATCATTACAATTTCGCGAAGCACAATATACCCGTGATATTTTACTTCAGTGGAGTACATGAAGATTACCACAAACCAGGAGATGATCCAGAGAAAATCATGTATGATAAGATGGCAGAAATTGGAAAATTGGTTTTTCATACCGCTTGGGAAGTAGCCAACAGACCGGAGAAATTAAAGGTTGATGTAGCCAATGATTTCAAAGAAAAATAAACGATGAAATAGAAGATTAAAAAACAAATAAAATGCAAGAGATATTAAAGACATTAGGGTTGGCCGCAGTGAATGACGGAACTTCTACAGGATTGAACTTTATGGGATCGGGTGAAATCATTTCATCCTATTCACCTGTAGATGGAAAACATATAGCAGATGTGAAGTCAACGACAAAAGAAGAGTATGAGCAAGTGATTTTAACAGCCCAAAAAGCATACAATGAGTGGCGTTTGATACCAGCACCTAAGCGAGGTGAAATAGTGCGTCAGTTTGGAGAAAAACTACGAGCAAAGAAGGATGCATTGGGCAGATTGGTGAGTTATGAAATGGGAAAATCTCTTCAAGAAGGCTGGGGAGAGGTTCAAGAGATGATTGACATCTGCGATTTTGCAGTAGGATTGAGTCGTCAATTGTACGGTTTGACCATGCACAGTGAGCGTCCGGGACATAGAATGTATGAGCAATGGCATCCACTGGGAGTTGTAGGAATTATTTCCGCATTCAACTTCCCGGTAGCGGTTTGGAGTTGGAACTCAGCATTGGCTTGGATTTGCGGTGATACCTGTGTTTGGAAGGCATCAGAAAAAGCGCCATTGTGTGCGGTGGCTTGTCAGAATATTTGGAATGAAGTTGCTAAAGAAAACAATTTACCAGAAGGAATTTCTTGCATTATCACCGGAAAAGTTCAAGAAGGAGAGTGGTTGGTAACCGACACCCGTGTACCGTTGATTTCAGCTACTGGATCTACTCGTATGGGAAGAATAGTAGGGGCAAAAGTCGCAGAGCGTTTTGGAAAAAGCTTATTGGAATTGGGTGGAAACAATGCGATTATTGTAACAGATAGTGCGGATTTAAAAATGTGCATTCCTGCTATGGTCTTTGGTGCTGTAGGAACTGCAGGACAGCGTTGTACAACGACTCGTCGATTGATTATTCATGAGAGTTTGTATGAGGCAACCAAAGAGAGTTTGGTCAAAGCTTACAGTCAATTGCGCATCGGTGATCCATTGGACGCCAACAACCACGTAGGTCCGCTTATCGATCAGGATGCAGTGAATAATTACTTGAGTGCCATTGAACAAGCCAAGGCGCAAGGTGGAAAGGTGTTGGTAGAAGGTGGGGTTTTAGAGGGAGAACAATATACTTCAGGATGTTATGTGAAGCCATGTATCATTGAAGCCAGTAACGATATGGCCATCGTACAGCATGAGACTTTTGCGCCCATTTTATATGTGATGTCTTACAAGACATTGGATGAAGCTATTGCCATGCAAAATGGAGTAGTGCAAGGATTGAGTTCATCCATCATGACTTTGAATATGAGAGAAGCTGAACGTTTCTTGAGTTGCGAGGGATCTGATTGTGGAATTGCCAATGTTAACATTGGAACCAGCGGTGCTGAGATTGGTGGCGCGTTTGGTGGAGAAAAGGAGACCGGTGGTGGACGCGAAAGCGGATCCGATGCTTGGAGAAACTATATGCGTCGTCAGACCAATACCATCAATTATTCAACCTCACTGCCATTGGCACAAGGAATTAAATTTGACTTATAATGAAACCGAGAATTTTCCTTTTTCTTTCTTTATTCATCACCATCATGGGACAATCACAGACAGAATCATGGAAAATGAAGTTTCACTTGAATGACAGTGTGGATGCGGTTTTTGATGTGTTGGTGGAGCGCGGTGAAAGCACCATGGGCATGACCATTGAGAACGGAGGAGAATCCATTTATTTGCACAGCATAGAAGGCCAGGAATATCCTGGCTTTCTTTTTCCCTATTTTGAATCCAAGTTAGAATGGAAGCCAGCGGATAAAGGCGATATGGCTTGGAAAGGGTGGTTCGTGAAGAAAGGAGGAAAGCCGGTTTATTTTGACGCTCAAAGACAGCCATACACGAGCGCAGAGGAAGAACCCATGCCTAATCAATTGAAGCAAGATTTGGTCATCGAAAAGCGACAGAAAGTGGTGTTTGAGCCAGGCACTCCTGACGCTTACAATGCTGTTGGTTTATTTGATTTGTATTCCAATGGAATGTGCACAGGAACGTTTTTAACAGAGACAGGGGATTATCGATTTTTAAAGGGTACATGGGATTTTCATCACATTCAAATGCAATGTTTGGACGGAGCACATTTGTTTTGTTTTACAGCTGAGGTGGCTCACGAGGAGGGAAACTTTTACAATGGAAGATTTTACAGTGGCAATACCTATTCAGAGAAATGGGAGGGAGAAGATGATCAATCGTTTGAATTGCGGCACGCTGAGGAATTGGTCAGGTTAAGAGCGGGAAGAGAAGGCGAAGTGTTTGCATTTAGCGCAATGGATTTGCAAGGCAATATGAGAACCTTTGGAGCAGAGGATTGGAAGGGGCATTTGAGTATCATCCAACTCATGGGCACATGGTGTCCTAATTGCACGGATGAGGGAAAGGTGATGGCTGCCATGCACAAGAAATACGGTGCAAAGGGGTTGCAGATCATTCCAGTGGCGTTTGAGCGATCCGATGATATTGTAGAAAACAAACGTGTTATCCAAAAGCAGATGGCGCAATTGAATTGCGGTTACGAGGCTTATGTGGGAAGAGCGGAAGGAAAGGGAAAGGAACGCGCGCAAAATGTTTTTCCGCAGCTAGAAAAAGTTATGGCGTTTCCTACGATGATTGTGGTGAATAGTGAAGGAAAGGTGGTGCATATTCACACCGGATTCAATGGCCCCGCAACGGGGAAGTATCACACCAAGGAGGTGTTGCAGTTGGAGAAGATGATTGAGGAGGGGTTAAAGAATCTTCATTGACCATAAGGCGCTAAAAACGGTTTTTCTACATTCCATTTAATTGTTCTGTGATGATCACATCCTCCGTGGATATTGGCCGTTAGAAATAATCGTTTTCCCGTTTTTTCACTTTCAAAAAGAAGAACTCTGGGTTCAAAAGCCAACTCACACGTGAGGAAATCTACTTTGTTTTTTCTGATTTTGGTTTCTTCATAAAGGGGGAAGAAGT
>JACCEE011592282.1_pt1 | contig 12288 bp, 7 predicted proteins | sample 7449931 | NCBI WGS metagenome assembly JACCEE01 (sample SAMN15323457, study PRJNA562643) | freshwater metagenome | isolation source: river surface water | place: USA:Blue River Watershed | collected 2017-08-19 | reverse complement strand
TTGATTTCGCGTGAAGATAATGACCAAGTCACCTTGGAACATGAACCCATTTTGGCGGATGTCAAAGACCTTTTCCAAATGAAGTCCATCGTCCGTTTGATCAACTACTTGAAGAAAACCCAAAAACGCAATTTGGATTATTTGCAAAAGGCCAGCGTCATCAGAACCAACAAGACGCTTCAAATCGATGCTTTCTCCCGTTTGAACCTCGAACTGACAAGAACGATCCGCAGCGAAGAAAAATACGGTTCCCTTTATTGGTTGCTCGATGAAACCAAGACGGCGATGGGCGGCCGTCTTTTGAAGCGGTGGATTCTAAAACCTTCCTCGGACTTAGACGAGATTTTACGCCGTCAAGAAATGATTGCCGTTTTGATGGACGACTTCTTGGTCCGGGGCGATTTACGGAAAGACTTGGATGAGATCTACGACCTTGAACGGCTGATTGCCCGTATCGGTTATGGCAATGCCAACGGACGGGACATGCTTCAACTTCGCAACTCATTACGCGTGGTGCCTCATTTGAAAAAACGGCTTTTGCAACTCGCCAATACCCATTATGATGCGCTTCTTTCACGGATGAATTCGTTGGAACCCATCGTCGAAGACATCGAAAAAGCGATTCGGGAAGATGCCCCGGTGCTGATTACCGAAGGCGGTATTTTCAAAAAAGGTTATAACGCGGAATTGGATGAACTCATTGAGCTTTCTCACGGAGGCAAAAAGTGGGTCGCCGATCTGGAAGCTTCCGAACGTGAAAAAACCGGTATTAAGAATTTAAAAATCGGATACAACAAAGTGTTCGGTTACTACATTGAAATCAGTAACGGCAATGTGGCTAATGTCAAACCCGAATTCGGCTATGAACGCAAACAAACACTGACCACAGGGGAACGTTATGTGACTCCGGAACTCAAAGAAAAAGAAGCACTCATTTTAACCGCCGACGAACGTCAAATGACGATGGAGCACGAGTTATTCGTCGAGCTTCGTAAACGCATTCAAACGGAAACTCCGAAAGTCCAACAATTGGCCAATACTTTGGCGTTGGTCGATGTCCTTGCGTCGCTGTCCGAGGTCAGCGTCAACTACCACTATGTCCGTCCGAGTTTTAATTTTGATCGCACGATGGAAGTGGTGGATGCCCGCCATCCCGTGATCGAAAAAGTCATGAAACAAAATCGGTTCGTGGCCAATGACGTGATGATGCCGGCGTCGGTCGATGTGTTATTGATTACCGGGCCCAATATGGGCGGAAAATCGACCTATATGCGGCAAATCGCTTCGTTGGTCGTCATGGCACAGATGGGATGTTTTGTGCCCGCCAAATCCGCCAAATTGATGGTTTTTGACCAAATCTTCACGCGTATCGGCGCTTCCGACGACCTTGTCAGTGGACAATCAACCTTCATGGTGGAAATGTCCGAGACCAACTTTGCGCTTCGTCATGCCACCGAAAATTCGCTCTTGATCTTTGATGAAATCGGGCGTGGTACGGCTACCTTTGACGGCATGGCACTGGCCCAAGCCATCATTGAATACATCACCTCAAGGCTGCACGCCAAGACGCTGTTCTCGACGCACTACCACGAATTAACGATGCTGGAACACGAAGTGGCGACCTTGAAAAACGTGCAAGTCTGCGTGGCCGAAGAAAATGATCAAATTACGTTTTCATACAAAGTCAAACCCGGGGCGATGAATAAGTCTTACGGCATTAACGTGGCCCGTCTGGCCCATCTGCCGGATGCTCTTTTAAATCGTGCCAAAGAAATCCTGGGTACGTTAGAATCCCGCGAAGTTCCGTTTGCGTCCAACGTGTTACAACCTCTCCCGGTCAAAGAAGAGGCGTGGATCAAAGAAATCAAAACCATTGATCCGCTGACGATGACCCCGCTGGAAGCCCTCAACTATTTATACGATTTGAAAAAGAAAATGAAGTAGGTGATTCGATGAGCAAAATTCATGTGATGGAAAACGCGCTGGCCAATATGATTGCAGCCGGCGAAGTCGTTGAACGACCCAGCAGTGTCATCAAAGAACTGGTGGAAAACAGCATCGATGCCCAAAGCCGTCAAATCGGTGTTTTTATCTACGATGCCGGACGGACCAAAATCGTCGTTGAAGACGATGGCACTGGCATGGACCGCGAGGATGCGGTGGAGGCGTTTAAACGCCACGCCACCAGCAAAATTCTGACGACCTTTGATTTATTCCGCATCAAAACCCTCGGGTTCCGTGGTGAGGCTCTCCCTTCGATTGCTTCGGTCAGCAAAATGACCCTGGTTACCTGCGACGGATCCGGCGCTGGAACTTCGGTAGTCTCGGAAGACGACGAACTGAGTGTCCATGACGCTTCCATGCGCCAAGGCACCGTGGTCACCGTCGAAGAACTTTTCTACAATACCCCGGCCCGCCTCAAATACTTGAAATCGGATTTCACCGAAAACGCCAACAGCATCGAAATCATGTGCCGTCTGGCTTTGGCCCATCCCGAGATTGCGATGACCCTTTACGTCGATGACCGCAAAAACTTTTCGACTTCCGGTCGCGGCAATTTGCTTGAAACCATCAAAGACATTTATGGTCTCGAAGTAGCTCAAAAAATGATTCCCTTCCATTATGCGAACAACGATTTTTCCGTGGATGGTTTCTTGGGAAAACCGGAAATGGCTAAAGCCAACCGGTATTTCATCATCACCCTTCTCAACGGACGAAACGTCTATATGCCGAAGGTCCAATCCACGATCGTCGACAGTTATCATGACTTTATTCCTCCGACCCGGTTCCCCTTCGTCGTTCTTGAAATGACCATCGATCCGGCCTTGGTGGATGTCAACGTACACCCCAGCAAACGCGAAGTCCGCTTTTCCAAAGAAGGCGATCTTCGTTTAGCGTTACTTGAAAAAATACCGGAAGCCTTACGCGGCAAAAACTTGGTGCCGGATGTCGTCTCAGCACCGAAACCACAGGTGATGGTCAAAGAAGAACAATTGGCTCTGGAATTCGATACCTATTCTCCCAAACCCATCATGCCGGAGGTCGAAAGTAACCCCGTTCCACAAGTCGCTGTTTTCAAAGAACCGGAAGCGGTGTATCGCGAATCCGTTCACGCCGAAACGCAAATCCGTTCACTGAAAGCTTTGTGCCAACTGCATCTCACCTATATCGTCGCCGAAGACGATCAAGGCGGGTTCTATTTAATCGACCAACACGCAGCCAACGAACGCATCAATTACGAGAAATTACAGAGACTGATGAATGCCACATTGACCGTGAGTGAACCCCTGATTCCCATCGTGGTGCACCTCAATCCCAGTGAAATGGTCCTCCTCAATAGTGAAAAAATGGCCCTTTTGGAGTCCGTAGGGCTGAAATTGGAGATGTTTGGCATCAATGCCTATCAGGTCCGGCAAATCCCTTCTTGGGCCAAAGAATACGACGAACAGGCCTATGTCGATGAGATTCTCCACGAAGCTCTTCACGGAGACAAAATCGATATTCCCAAGCTACGAACCCACGTCATTGCCACGATGAGCTGCAAACGCTCGGTCAAAGCCCATGACCGTCTGTCACTTTCAGAAATGCAGTATCTTTTAGATACCTTACTCCTCTGCGACAATCCCCACAGTTGTCCTCACGGACGGCCGACGATCGTCCATTTTACCCAATACGAAATTGAAAAAATGTTTAAGAGGACCGGCGTATGATTTATGTTCTTGTCGGGCCCACCGGAAGCGGAAAATCCGCTGTCGCCGAAGCTTTCGCGCAACGCTTGAATCTGCCCATCGTCAATGGCGATGCTTTTCAGGTTTACCGCGAATTCGATATCGGTACCGCTAAGCCCACACAAGAAATTCGGCTAAAAATCCCGCATTACCTGTTTGACTTTTTCTCTCCCGAGCATGATTACGATGTGAAAACTTATCAAACTGATTTGCGAGCGACCCTCGCTTTTATGGAATCCAAACACCAAGATTTCGTCTTGGTTGGAGGAACCGGGCTTTATCTAAGGGCCGGTCTTTACGACTATGATTTTGCCGAAGAAGAACCGGTGGATGTTTCGGACTTGGAAAATCTTTGTGATGCCGACCTTCATGATCGTTTACGTGAAATCGACCCGGTGGAAGCCGATAAAATCCACCCCAATAATCGGAAGCGCGTCATCCGTGCATTGACCATTTTCCGAAGTCGCGGAATCAGCAAAACCGAACTTCTTGCCCAACAGGAACATCGTTGCCTTTTTGATTGCGTTTTTGTGGGCGTTGATCTTCCCCGCGAACAGCTCTATGCCCGTATTGACCAGCGCGTCGAAACCATGTTTGCACAAGGTTTGGTCGACGAAGCCCGTATGTTGGTAAAAAAATACGATTCCAAACGGCATGCTTTCCAGGGCATCGGTTATAAGGAATTATTGGAATATTTTGAAGGAAAATTGACTCTCGAAGAAGCCAAAGAAAAGATCAAAAAAGACAGTCGCAATTATGCCAAGCGGCAAATGACCTTTTTCCGTCATCAACTGCCGGTGACTTGGGTGCATAGCCAAGAAGAAGCTTTAGCCTTCTTGCTGCAGAAAGCGGGGGTTCATCATGGATGATTTATTTGCACGGACCCGTAGGCTGATTGGCGACGAAAAGGTCGCTCTATTACGAACGAAAACAGTTTTGCTTGCCGGTCTTGGCGGTGTCGGCGGAACCGCCCTGGAATGCTTGGCCCGATCGGGCATCGAACACTTCATTCTCATCGATGATGACACGGTCAATCCCACCAATTTGAACCGCCAGATTTTGTACCTTACGGGCGATATCGGGAAAAGCAAAACGGAGGTGGCTTTTCAACGCTTGAAAGCCATCAATCCCTCCATCGAAGCAACCCTTCTACCGCAACGCATTTATCCCGAAAGTTTTGACCTCCTCGATGGGTTAAATTTTGATTTCGTCATTGACGCCATTGACAGCGTTCCCGGCAAAGCGACGCTGATCGAAGTGGCCTTGAAACATCAAGTTCCCTTCATCATTTCGCTGGGGATGGCTAAACGCCTCAATCCACAAGCGGTGATCACCACGAGCCTAGGAAAAACGCATCATGACCCCCTTGCCAAATCACTTCGTAATATACTAAGAAAAAAGGACATCAACCCCGAAGCCATTGCGTGTGTCTTTTCCACCGAAGAACCCCTCAACCGTGAATGGACCCCCTCGTCCATGATGATGGTGCCCTCGGCCGCCGGACTTCAATTAGCCGCCTACGCTCTCAAAACGCTTTCCGAACCCGTCGCAATTTTAAAGAAAGAGGAATGAATTATGGAACTTAAAAAAATCGCCGTCATCGCCAAAAAAGCCGGAATCGACGAACGCTTTGTAGAACCCTATGGCTTTTACAAAGCCAAAATCGATACTTCGATCATGGCCACGCTGAAAGATAAACCCAGTGGCAAACTCGTCCTGGTCAGCGCCATCACACCCACCAAAGCGGGCGAAGGCAAAACGACGACCTCGATTGCTTTGGCTGAAGGATTGGCCAAAATCGACCGCAAAGCTTTTCTTTGTTTGCGTGAGCCGTCCTTAGGCCCTGTTTTTGGTATTAAAGGCGGTGCCACCGGCGGGGGTCTTGCCCGTGTCGAACCCAGCGAAGACATCAACCTCCATTTCACCGGTGATATGCACGCCGTGACATCCTCTGTGAACTTAATCTCCGCCATCATCGATAACCATATTTTCCAAGGCAATGAACTCAAAATCGATCCCACCAAAATCGTTTGGAAAAGGGCGATGGATATGAATGACCGGGCTTTACGCGAAATCACCGTCGGTTTAGGTGAGAAAAATGGCGTTACCCGGCAGGATGGTTTCGTAATTACCGTGGCCAGCGAACTGATGGCCATCTTGTGTTTGGCGGAAGACGCTGTTGATTTCGAACAGCGCGTCAACCGCATCATCGTCGCCTATGATGTCAATGACCGTCCCATTACCGTCAATGATCTCCATATTTCGCATGCCATCATGAAACTCATGCGTGAAGCTTTAAAGCCCAACCTCGTGCAAACACTGGAAGGGAATCCGGCGTTCATCCATGGCGGTCCTTTCGCCAACATCGCTCATGGTTGCAACTCCTTGATTGCCACGAAAATGGCTCTTAAACTTGCCCCAATCGTGGTTACCGAAGCGGGTTTCGGAGCGGATTTGGGTGCTGAAAAGTTCTTTGACATCAAATGCCGATTTGGTCAATTGACTCCGTCAGCGGTCGTCATCGTCGCGACCATCCGTGCCCTCAAGATGCATGGCGGGGCGTTGCTTGAAGATACCGAAAAAGAAAATGTCGAGGCGTTGATGAAGGGTGTTTCCAACTTGGACCAACACTTGATGAATATGAAAAAGTTCGGCGTTCCCGTGGTCATCAGCATCAACCACTTTGCCTCGGATACCCCCAATGAAATCGCAGCCCTGACCGCATGGTGCAAACAAAACCATTATTCAGTCAGCATGTTGGATGCCTTTTTGAAAGGCGGAGATGGCGCTATCGACCTTGCCAATAAAGTGGTGGAAGCGCTGGAAACCAAACCTTCGGATTTCAAGTACCTTTACGATCTCGAACAAAGCGTTGAAGACAAGATCACCTTGATTTGCAAATCCATTTATCGTGCCGGCGAAGTCCGCTTCACCGATTTGGCCAAAAAACAAATTCAAAAATACGAAGCCATGGGTTTCCGGAATGTTCCGATTTGCATGGCTAAGACCCCGCAATCGTTTAGCGATGACCCCAATATTTTGGGCGCCCCGCAAAACTATGTGATGACCATCCGTGAAGTCAATCTTTCCGCGGGTGCCGGATTCTTGGTGGCTTTGACCGGAGCGATTTTGACCATGCCCGGTCTTCCCAAACTTCCGTCTGCCGTGAAGATGCAGGAGGTTCCCTATTAATGGAAACCTTGAAATACGATTTGTATGACGTCGTGGAAATGAAAAAACCGCATCCCTGCGCGACCCATAGCAAGCTGTTCCAAATCGTCCGTCTCGGTGCAGATATTAAAGTCAGTTGTCTGGGATGTGGCAACCTCATTATGATGTCGCGTTTCGACTTCAATAAAAAAATCAAGAAAGTCATCGACCATCACGCAGGCCCCATCGAAAAATAGGGACAATAAGAAAGACCTGCCCTCTATTACCAAGTAGAGGGCTTTTTTTATGGCGCTATTTGAACTAAAAAAGGTAACGAAATCTTTTGGTGCTTCCAAAGCGAAAACGCTGGTTTTAAATGAAATCAATGTTTCCTTTCCCGCGCGTGGTTTAGTGGTCATTCATGGAACCTCGGGAAGTGGTAAATCGACACTTCTTAACCTTTTGTGTGGCCTTGATACTCCCACCGCGGGAACGGTGCTTTTGGCAGGGCTTCCTTTGGAAAAGCAAACCTCGAAAGAACGCTCGAAAATCCGTCGATCGTTGATGGGACGTGTTTTTCAACATTATGAACTTTTGAATGACTTGGACGCTTTAACCAATGTGATGATGCCTCTTTTTCTCCAGGGTGAAAGCGAATCCGTGGCTCGAAAACGCGGTGAAGAACTTCTAAAAACCTATGGGCTCGAAGCGTGTTCAAAGAAAAGAGTGGAGATGCTTTCAGGAGGAGAAAAACAACGCCTGGCCGTAATCCGTTCAATCATCCATCATCCCTCGGTTCTTTTTGCCGATGAACCGACCGGGGCCTTGGATCATGAAAATGCCCAAATCATCGCCGAGATGCTTTTTGACTATTCGCAAAAAGCCCTGGTGATTGTTGTGACCCACGACGATCATCTTTTTAAGCCATATGCCTCGGCAGTTTATTGTTTAAACGACGGAACGCTTGGGGTCGAAAAAGCGACGGATGATCCGTTGGATGGCTCGGATTTTTTCAAGCCTTCGAAAAGAAAGGTGGGGCGGCCATTTTGGCCATCGATTCTGGCAAAAAACCACTTTCTTCAACGAAAGAAAATCCATGCAGTAAGCCTATTGGCCGCCGGGATGGCTTGGGCATCCTGCCTTTTGACCATAGGCTTTGCCTACGGCGTGGGCCCTTCCATTGTCGAGGCTTCAAAACACTTTTTCGATTTTGGAACAGCCTCGATTTCCAAAGTCACAAAAACCCCGGTTGACGGAAGTCCGTTGACCTTGATGCAAAGTTCTCGCCCATCGATACCCGAAATGGCACAACTTTCCGGGCGTTTCGAAACGATGCGTTTTGAGGTAGATTTGAGCCCGTTATTGGCTTCGACCCAAGGGAGAATCGGAGCAAGCGAGATCACCGCTTTTTCGTTTTGTCCCATCCGAAGTTTTTCTTTTTCGACGAATCAAAAAAACCTGCTATTCGACGGTAGCTTTCCAAAGGAAGACAACTTTGAGGAAGTCATCATCAACCGCGAAATGCAACAAAAAATCAACGAGATGGAACCTAGTATTCATTTATTCACTACGCCCCTTCTTTTGAGTGGCCAAGGGTCTTTTGAGGTAATGGACCCCAATAATCCCAGATCTTCTGTCACCGAAACATTTTCTTTTTCACGTTCGATGCGCATTACCGCCGTCATCGAGGAAACCTCTTTTTTAAACGAACCCCGAATTTTTTATTCCCATCACGCTGCCAGCGAATATTTGGATGCCATGGAAGCATCGTTATTCAGTGGTATCGTCGGAAAACTCACAAGTTGGCTTGATCTCTTGCAAGATGCCTCCGTTCATGACGTTTTGTCCGCCTACCACTATCTTGTTTTTATTCAAGATGAAAGCAGTATCGAAAAGCTCTTTGTTTTGTCGCAAAAAGAAAACACAGGCTCGGTGAACTATGATATCTCTTCTCACGCTTTCTCCCATCGTGAGGCATTAACAAGCATTGCTTTTGTTCTTCGCATCGCACTCATCTTTTTTGTCTTGATTTCATTGATCGGCAGTATGTTTATTTTGGGTATCTCCGGGTATTCTTCATTTATCAGCAAATTGAAAGAATCCGCCATTTTGCTCAGCATGGGAGCAACCTATCAGGAAATCTGCTCGGTGTTCCATAACGAGAGCATGTTCGTAGGCTTTTTTTCATCGGTTGTTGGCATTTTACTATCACTTCCTGCCCAATCCTTGTTGAATCGTTTTTTTCAGAATAACCTTGGAATCGGACATCCGCTTGCGATTCCTTTTGTTCAGTTTTTGGGGCTTCCTTTGCTTCTTGTTTTCCTTGTTCTTTTGCTTTCATTAGGACTATCGCTAATGGCCACGGGGTTTCCCATTGCCCTTTTCCATCAGTCGAATCTGGTGGCTTGCCTGAGGGACGAATGAAAATCCGCTTGGTTGGAGTTCGAAAGCAGTTTGGAAATCAGCTTCTTTTTGAGGATGTTCATTTTGCCTTCCCTGAAAAGGGTCTTGTTACCATTTTGGGACCTTCCGGATGCGGAAAAACAACGCTTCTGAAAATGTTGGGGGGACTGGATGAAAACTATTCGGGTTCCATTCATCTAGGCCCATTTTCTTTAACGGGGTCCAGTTCGGCTCAGAAGGAAAACTTCCGGCTGGAGCATCTAGGGTTCATTTTCCAAGATTTTAGGCTGCTGAACACCGATACGGTCGAAGCAAACCTATTGGTTTCGTATTTACCCTTTCATCCCCAAGATTTACCCCGTCAAAAACGCTTGGTCAAAGAAACCCTTCACTGGGTCGGCCTCGACGGGTTCGAAAAACGCATTGCCAACACACTTTCTGGAGGTGAAAAACAACGCGTGAGTTTGGCCCGTGCCTTGCTGAACGACCCCTCCATCATTTTTGCCGATGAACCCACGGGAGCCTTGGATCATTTTCATGGCGAGCATGTTCTTGAATTACTAAAAAGGATGTCCGCCAATCGGCTCGTGGTGGTCGTGACCCACGATGAGAATCTGGCGTATCGTTTTGCGGATTCCATCCTTCGCATCCAAAATGGAAAACTGGTGGAAACGCCTCTGAAAAAGTCAGCAGAAACGGCACGAAACGTCTTTTTTCCGCATCACCCGAAAAACCAACATGCTCAAAATGTCCCGCTATCTTGGGCAGTGGCGCACGCCCGTGGTAATCTTCGGCAAAAAAAGTGGCGGACGGCCATTAGTCAAATGGCTTTGGCGATGAGCCTCGTCGGAGTGGGTTTGTCCCTTTCTTTATCGAGCACGATATCTCTTCGGATCGAGAAAGCTTTGACCTCCTTATTGGGAGAACCAAGCATCGTTATGACTCCTTCGCAGAGAGGGCCTTCTGTTATGCAAATTGACGGCGCTCCGATGAAAGAAGTTTTGTCCCTTGCCGAAGATTATCCTGACTATGTCGATGGGGTGGGTATCGTCTATGAAAACAATTTTGAAGACATGTTCAAAGACGCGAACCAGCTTGTCTTCGTGAACCACGGAACGAAACAAGTTCTCCCCTCTTTTAACATGCGATTAATCAACGATTTTCAATGGCTGGATGATGTCGGCGAAACGATTTTGCCTTTCCGTCCGCCAAAGATGGCAAACGACGAAGTTGTTTTGGGCATTTCTTATGATGATCTTCGAATCATTTCTTCGACCTTGAATATCAAAACGACTGTATCCGCTTTTTCGTCCTATTTACAAACCCATGAGGTCGTCCTTTCGTTTGAACTCCGGAATAATGAATGGGCATATGAAGACGAACAATTGGTAACGCTCATCGGCTTTTTTCTCACGGATGTCCCTACATTCATTCACGAAAATTGTTTTTGGAATCAATGGTTTTTTGAAGAGGCCATGAGATTCCCATTTACGAGTGATTTTTCTTCTCCTCCCGAGTATCCATGGACATTACGGAAAGTTCCCTTTCTTCATCTCAAGGATGATGGGACCACTTTCTTTAAAATGACCCAATACGATTCCAACTTTTACCCTTATGTATTGGAGCGTTTTCGCACGGAAAACCATCGTTCGCTTTGTGGCATAGGGCTTGTGTGTTCGTCACCACGCGTCCAAATCTTTTTATCCGAAAAAGAGGGCCTTGAACTTGGCATGGTGAATTTCATTCGGAAAGCCGCTCCCTATCTAGGGCATTTTGTCGTTTGTTCACCCAAAGGGTATGTGGTTTATCCGGAAGCATTGATGGCTGGGTTTTTCAAAGAAACCCTTTTTGCGTCAAGCCCAACGGCTTTAGACGAAGTCATTGATTCTATCAGCGTCTTATCCGCACAAGAACAAAATCAAACCTATATTTTTCCTCGAGGGATCCTTTCCGGAAGTTTCTTGAAAAGCGGTGATGAGGCGGTGCGTTTGCATCCGTTGCCCAGTAGTTTTCTGATTGGACGCTCACCACAAGCGGTGGATGAAATCATCGTAAGCGAGAAAATGGCCAAATTACTTTTTTCTTCCGCCAAAGAAGCCATGGGCAAGTGCTTGTATGTGGGAAGCATGCTTGAGGAAAATAGAGATTCCGCACAGACGATTCATCGAACTTTTGGACAAGTGACTTTGACCATCGTGGGAATCGCCTCTGGAAATTCGGCGTTTATTGCCCAAAGTGATGATTGGGGCATTGCCTTCTTTCGCGATCTACTCGGGGTAAGTGCCTTTGAGTTGATTCCTGACACCGTTGCATTTGCACTAAACAGTGAAGTCAATGAGACCCATCTTTCAAGACTTCGTCAACAGTTTCCCCTTTTCGAGTTTTCCAACCCTTCCGAAGCAATTTCCAAAAGTGTGCAAGAGACCACAAAATACATCACCTTGATTTTGATCTGCTTATCGGGTTTAGGCATCGTTATTTCCATGCTGTTATTGGGCCTAGTTTTATATCTTTTTTTGATTGAAAATCGGGGTGAAAAAGAGCTCTTTTGGACGCTCGGTTTATCACGTCAAAACCGACGTCGGTTGTCCATGATGAGCCTGTATGTTTTATGCGGACAAACGTTGCTTGTCAGTTGGGCGGAAATGCTGTTCATAGATCTAAGCCTCGGTTTTTTCCTCAATGATTTTTTCAACGTTTCAAGCAACTTAAGCGTTCTTCCTTGGCCCTATTTTGCGATGTTTGGAGTCACTTTTTTTATTACGGCTGCGGTGAATTTTGCCATGATTTTTCTAAAGAAAAAGTCTTCTTTTTGAATTGTAAGCGGATACTTTTTTGATGAAATGTTGTGGAATTTGCACTATTCGAGTGTTATATTGAAAAAGTAAACAAAGTGAAAAGTGTTTACATAATGAAATTTTTCAGAAAGGTCTCGGTTCAAGATGAAAGGTTCAGTCAAGATGTTCAACAAGGAAAAAGGCTACGGCTTCATTCGCACAGAAGACGG
>JACCEE012026425.1_pt1 | contig 12292 bp, 9 predicted proteins | sample 7449931 | NCBI WGS metagenome assembly JACCEE01 (sample SAMN15323457, study PRJNA562643) | freshwater metagenome | isolation source: river surface water | place: USA:Blue River Watershed | collected 2017-08-19 | reverse complement strand
GGAGGGTCACTGAGTAGGTTCCCGCTCGGGTTGGGGTGCCGGCGAAGCGAGCGAGTTCATGGAACCCGGGGCCTTTTTGTACGAGTTGCACGCCGTCAGGCAATGTGCCCTTCACAGTGAGGGTGTGAGGAAGTCGGTACCAGTAGTCGTCCCCAGGGCTCGGACGCAGGATGGTCACCATGGAGCCATCAATTGGCACTCCGACTCTGAGTCGCGGGACGTAAACGCTGAGGTCGTAGAGCTTTTCGCCCGTGGTTGCTGGAGCGGTTTCAGCAACGGTCGACGGAAGTTGTGAAAGTCGCGGTGGCGGTTCAGTTGCAGTAACGACCAGTGAAAGGGCGATCCATGTCGCCAATAAAAACGGTGTCTTCATGCTGTCAGTCTCCGGTTTCAGTGAAGTACTCATGACCGATTCTCATTTGGAGGTGTGCAGTTCGAACGCGCTTGAGGTTCTTTTTTGCCAGAAGACGGTGAAATCTCACGCACAGGATAAGCGACTCGAAGAGCGAAGCTTCCTGCGTGTGGGTTAGACGGCGAGCGGTCTCTGTCAACCAGCAGGTCAAACGTTGACGCTTTGATTTGGCCTCTCTTTTTCAGGAGTTGTGGGGCTCGGTCGTGTTCCTTCTGGGGTCAACCGTTTGCCCTGAAAATCGGTGAGCAGGGTGGAGGTATTGAAATCCTGAATCACAGCAGTTCGAGGCTTAGCGGGGGTCCGTTTTCTTTTTCAGGGCGTCCAGTTCTTTGCGGAGTTCGCGGGCGGTGGATTTGAGTTCGGAAACTTCGGTGCGCAGGGTGGACAGTTCTTCCACGGTTTTTTTACCGGACCGGAGTTTTTCGAGGGCTTTGACGGCGGGCTGGGTTTCGACGTGGGCGGTGGAACGTTCGGCGAGGGGTTCGAGGAGGGCGATGGCTTTGGGGTCCTCGAGATAACCGAGGCCGTTGATGGCGGCGAGACGGACGCGTTCGCGCGGGTCGGTGAGGTGGCGGGCGAGGCGATCACGAACTGCGGCTTTGTCGGTCTCGTGGCGTTGCAGGGAGGCGACGGTATCGAGCGCGATGGCGAGCGTTTGGGAGGGGAGATCTTTGCGCGCATCCAGCATTGCGAGAATCGGGCGCACATGGGCGGGATCCTCTTGCGCCTTCATTGCGCCGAGAGCGCCTTCGATGATGCGTTCGCGAAACGTGCTGCGTCCGAGGGATTGGGCGAGGAGGGTTCGTGTTTCGGGGGAGTTCCATGCCGCCAGCGCGCGAAGGGCTGTGGCGGCGATGCCAGGGTTTTGTTCACTGGCGGCAGTTGTGCGGAGCGTTTGTGCGGTGTCTCCTTCGAGAAACCCGCCGAGCGCGCGCACGATGGCGTTTCGGACGCGCGCGTCAGGTTCTCCGAGGGCTGATTTTAGGGCGGCGTAGGCTTCGGGTGTTCCGGCTTTTTTGAGCGTCTCGGAAGCCTTGATTCGGACCGCGTGATGCGTTGCGTTTCCGAGTGCTTTTTTGATGAGTTGCACGGCATCCGCGTCCGGTTTTTCTGCGAGTTGGTCGAGGGCGAGGAGTTGTCCGATGTGATCCTCGTTGTTCGCCAGTTGCAGCGTCAGCATGGGTTTGGACGGCTTGAACTGAATCTTGGCGAGTAGTGTAGTGTTCGGGTCGATTCGCACCTGCTCTGGCGTGGAGGGCAGTTGAAAGTGGAAGTCTTCCTCTTTTTCGCGGAGGCGGACGGTTCGTTCGATGGTCTCCGATTTCGTGCGGAACCGGATGGTGAGCGGAACGTCGAACAGGTGGGTTTCCTCCGAGATTTTCTGGGTTTGTTTGACGCTGATTTTTGCCGAACTCGCGCGTTCGTCCCATGTGTAGCTGACATCAAGCTGCGGGGTGCCGACGCCATAAACCCATTGATCAAAGAACTTTTCGAAGCTTCGTCCGGACAGTTCTTCGATGGTTGCGCGGAGGAGGTCCGTGGTGACGGAGCCGAGCGCGTTGCGTTCGAGGTAGGTGCGAATGCACTTCTGGTACAGGTCGGTACCGAGTTCGGAGCGGAGCATGTGGAGAACCCAGGCGCCTTTGGGGTAGGCGAGGTAATCGAACATTTCCTGTGGTTGGTCGAACTTGCGCCAGACGATGCCGCGCGTCTCATTGGTTTTGCTGGTGATGTCGACGGCTGCGCGGTGGAGCGAGTTGAGCATTTCGGGGCGGCCATGGTCTTCGCCTTGCCAGAGCCAGTCGTAGTAGGTGGCGAATCCCTCGTTGAGCCAGATGTGGCTCCAGTCGCGGCAGGTCACAAAGTCGCCGAACCATTGGTGTGCGAGTTCGTGGGCGACCAGGCTGTCGCCGTTGTAGAGGTTACCGGTGTCTTTCGAAAACAGGCTACGGTGATTGAGCGTCGTGAGCGTGGTATTTTCCATGCCGCCCCAGTGGTAGTCGTGAACGGCGACCTGTCCGTATTTTGACCATGGGTACGGCACGCCGATTTCTTTTTCAAAGAACTCCATCATGCGGCGCGTGTTACGGAACAGGCTCGAGGCGTGGGCGAACTCGTCGGGGGTGGTCCAGAACTCGAGCGGGAGTTCGCCATGGCGATCCTCGGCTTTCTTGAGTTCGCCCGCGACGAGGGTGACGAGGTAGTTCACGTGGGGTTTGTCTTGGAGCCAGTGGAACCGGGTGAGGCCGGATTTTTCTTTGGATTCAGACAGCTTCTTGCCGTTCGAGAGGGCGACCATGCCTTCGGGCACGCGGCAGGAAACTTCGGTGGTGAACTTCTCGACGGGATGGTCGAAGCACGGGAACCAGTGGCGCGATTCAGTCGGTTCTCCCTGCGTCCACAAGTGGTTGGCGGGGTAACCCATTTCCTTGGTGCGGAAGTAGAGTCCGCGACGGGGTTCCGCTTTGTAATCAACGCTTACGTTGGCTTCTTTGCCGACGGGAACAGGCGGGTTGAAGGTGAAGATGATTTCGGAGTCGGTGAGGTGGTGTCGAAAACCGGTTTCGGAGCTTCCGGTGCCAAGGATGTCGAGTTCAACGGCGTCGAGACGAAGCTCGGTCAGTGGGGTTGCGATGGGTTTGAATCGCAGCACCACGTTTCCCTGGATGGTGCGTTTTTTGAAGTCGGGGGTGACGTCGAGTTTGAGGTGGAGGATGTCGACTTTGCGGTCGGGCGCGTATTTGCGGTAGGCGGGTGAGTCGGGGCGGGGTGCGGGGGCTGCGAGTGCGCAGTGGCGGCAGGAGAGTATGTGGTTTTCCGCGAAGGTCTCGGCGAGGGCGGGATGCAGTTGGAACAGCGTGCAGAGGAGAAGGATGGCAACGAGGGGGGAGATGGTGCGGCGCATGGGGTGACGTTATGCGCCCTTGTGCGTTTGGACAATGGCAGGCGCGCGAGTCGGGTGGTCTTGGCAGGGTGGTGTGCGGCGGGCAAGGTGGGGAGATGATTGCGCGACAGATTTTTTTTGAGGGACGGGTTCAGGGGGTTGGATTTCGGTACGCGACTCAGCGGGTTGCGTGCGGGTTTGACGTGACGGGTTGGGTTCGCAACTTACCGGACGGACGGGTTGAAGTGCAGGTGTGCGGGGAGTTGGAGGAGGTGGCGGCGTTTATCGAGGGCATTTTGGAGGGCGAATTGAAGGGCAACATTCGGGGGCACACGGTGCATGTGATTCCGGTGTTTGCGGCGAAGGGGTTCACGATTTCTCGGTGATTCTTTAGAGTGGGCTGCGTTGCGGGCTGACACGTGGCGCGGTTTGCGCTCAAAGGGGGGCGCATGAACACCATCACACGTTCTTTGGTTGCTGCGACTGCACTTGTTGCCGCGGCGCGTCCTTCGTTTGCGCATGAGATTTCCGAACACATGGCGGAAGCGGCGAGCAACTTTCTGGCGGCTTTGACTGATGAACAGCGGGCGAAGGCTGCGTTTGCGTTTGATTCGGATGAACGGAAAAACTGGCACTTCATTCCGCGGCCGCGTTTGGGGTTGCCGATTAAGGAGATGACGCAGGAGCAGCGGTTACTTGCGCACGCGTTGTTGGTGACGGGTTTGAGTTCGCAGGGGTATCAGAAGGCGACGAGCGTGATGAGCTTGGAGGCGATTCTGGCGATTTTGGAAAAGGATCGGAAGGGCGGTCCCGTGCGCGATCCTGAGCTGTACTTTTTCTCGGTGTTTGGGACCCCTGGCAAATCGGTTTGGGGTTGGCGGGTTGAGGGCCATCACTTGGCGTTCAACTTTACCTGTCCCGGTGAAGGCGTGGCTCCGGCTTTGACGCCCTCCTTTTTGGGGACGAATCCCGGGTTGGTGAAAGACGGGCCGCGGAAGGGAACGCGGGTATTAGGGCGCGAGGAAGATTTGGGGCGCGAGTTGGCCCGCAGCTTAACGGCGGAGCAGCGTAAGAAGGCGGTGGTGTTGACGGAGGCTCCGAAGGAGATTTTGAACGATCCGAAGCGCGTGGATCCAACGAAGCCTGAGGGGATTGCGGCGAGCGATTTAACAGCGGCACAGCGCAAGATTTTGGACCGTCTTGTGATGGAATATATTGGCCGTCACCGTCCGGAGTTGCAGGAAGGCGAGCGGAAGCGTGCGGCGACGGGAGGAGACGAGGCGGTGTTTTTCACGTGGGCCGGCGGGATGGAGCCTGGTCAGCCGCACTATTATCGGGTGCAGGGGAAGACGTTTGTGGTGGAGTACGACAACGTGCAGAACGATGCGAATCATCCGCACTCGGTTTGGCGCGATTTCGGACGTGATTTCGGGATGGATTTGCTGCGTCAGCATCGCGCGGCAGCGCACTAGTTGGCGATACGGCCTTGCGGTGCGGGTGCAATCCCGCCCGCAGTGCCTCGTGAGGCTCCGGTGACTGGGCGGTGCGGAGGTTGACGGGTTGGGGGGCTCTGGTAGCTTGCGTTCACCTTGGGTCAGTGAGGCTCAAGCGTGTTTGTTTTACATGGATCAATCGCTTTTTGAGACGGTGGTGGGGAAGTTGTTGGAGCGTGACAGTCGCTATCACGCGGATGCGTACGAGTTTGTTCGGAGCGTGGTGGAGGAGTTAACGGCGGCAGCGAACTCGCGCGGACGCGAGGCGCGTCCATCGCGGAAGGGGAAGATGACGGCGCAGCATGTGAACGGGGCGCAGATTCTTGCGGCGGCGCGTTCACGGGCGTTGGGGATGTTTGGTCCGATGGTGCCGACGGTCTTCGAGCACTGGGGAATTTTGAAGACGCGGGACGTTGGGAACATCGTGTTCAACCTCATCAACGGGGGGTACTTCAGTGCGTCAGAAACAGATCGGATTGAGGATTTTGACGAGGGGTTTGATTTTCATGAGGCGTTTGTGAAGCCGTACTTGCCCGAGACTGAGGGAGGTGCGGACCGGCTTCGGAAGCCGCGTGGGGGCAACCGGCGTCGTTCGACGGGCGGCATGGTTTGACGGGCGGCGCATGGGGCGAGGTTGCCTTGGTTGGATGGGTTTTGGGGTATTGAAAAAGGTGCGTGCGGCGGGTTGGGTGGTGTAGTTTGTGGGGATGAGTGAAGAGAAGACTGCGGCACCTGGACGAGTGAACTTGCGGACGCCTGATGTGATGGAGGCGGTTCAGGCGCAGGTGGAAAAGCATTATCGCAGTGAGATTGTGGAGCGGTTGCGTTCGGCGGGGGGAGTGCTGACGTTTGCGGGGCTGACGATTCGGTTAGCGAAGCAGTTTGGATTTTGTTACGGGGTGGAGCGGGCGATTGATTTGGCCTACGCAGCGCGGCGCGTGTTTGGACAGAACCGGTTGTTTATTTTGGGTGAAATCATCCATAACCCGGAGGTGAACCGTCAGATCAACGAGATGGGCATCATCAATCTGCTGGAGCGAGCGGGGGAGCCGGACGTATCGGGTTTGGGGCCGGACGATGTGGTGATTGTGCCGGCGTTTGGGACTGATGTGACGACGCTCGCTCGCGTTAAGGAGCGCGGATGCCGCATTGTTGACACGACGTGTGGGGACGTGATGAGCGTCTGGAAGCGGGTGCGACAGAACGCGAACGACGATATGACGTCGATCATTCACGGAAAGGCTTCGCACGAGGAGACGAAGGCGACGGCTTCCCGTGCGATTGTGGGGGGGCGCGGGCATTACCTCGTGGTGTTGACGCTCGACGATACCGATTACGTGTGTCGGTACCTCGTGAGCGGCGGCGACAAGGCGGCGTTTTTGGAGCGTTTTCGCGGGGCCTACAGCGATGGGTTTGATCCAGACGTTCATTTGAAGCGGGTGGGCGTGGCGAATCAGACGACGATGCTGCGTGGTGAGACGGAAGAGGTGCAGCGACGGATTATGGAGGCGGTCAAGCAGCGTGATGGGGACCGCGAGCCGGCGGGGAATTTCCGATTCTTCGATACGATTTGCGGGGCAACGCAGGAGCGTCAGGACGCGTTACGGGAGATGTTGGGTCAACCGATGGATCTGCTGTTGGTGGTGGGCGGGTACAACTCGTCGAACACGTCGCATCTTGCGGAGATGGGAGGCGAGCGGTTGCCGACGTATTTCATCCGGAACGCCTCTCGGATTGAGTCGGGAGAGCGCATCACCTGCTACGATTTAGCGAAGAAGGCCGAGGTGTCGGTGTCGCCGTGGTTACCGAAAGGGAGCCATGTCACGGTGGGAATCACTGCGGGCGCAAGTTGCCCGAACAATCTGATTGAGGAGACAATCCTACGGCTGTTTGAGTTGCACGGCGTGCCGGCTTCGGCGGTGCTCGATCGATGAGGGGGGGCAGGGGGGCTCCCGTGTGGGAGCGTATGGGAGCATGTGGGTCGTATGGGGGATGTCAGTTTGGGATGACATCTACTGCGACGGTGGCGTTTCCGAATCGCGCGAAATCGTCGTAGGACCAGACGACTTTCTTGTTTTTGTCGACCTCGATGCTGAGGGGGTTCCCTTGGCCGGCGTGGCAGTTTCCGAAACGGGTGTTGCCATTCGGAAGGCGTTCGACGCGGGTGAGCCATGCGAGGGTGATGCCGGGCAGGTCCTCTTGAGTGAGTTGCCAGACGATGTTGCCTTCCTTGTTTACTTCGAGAACGCGGTGACCGTTTCCTGTCGTGAGGAGGGTGTTTCCATTTTCTAAGCGACGCGCGCAAAAGGTTTGATTTCCAAATGCCTCGGGGCCGTGTCCGCCTTTGGGGGCGCGGTCGAACAGGGGGACTGCATATTCCCAAACGACCTTTCCGTCGCGCGCGTACTCTCTGACTTTTCCATCACCTTCGTGTGAGACGAGGTAGGTTCCTTGGGGAGTGCTTCGTACGAGGCGCGTGTCTCGGTGTTTGCTGGGTTTTTCGAGTTTGAGCTTAATCTCGAGCATCAGCTTGCCGGAGGCGTCCACTTCAATGATGCGGCCGATTCCAGATTCCGCGATCATGGTATGGCCGTTCGGGAGTCGTTCGAAGGCATGCACTTCAAGCGGTTTTCCCGCATTGCCATTCGATGTCGCGCAGTCGTACTCCCACACCGTTTTTCCCGAAGGATCTGCTTCAACGAGTTTTGTCCAACTGCTTTGGAAGAGAATGTTCCCGTTCGGCAAATAAGAAACGTCATGCAGCCCAGAGGTTTTCAGTTCGCGTTCGATGGAGCCATCGGGCGCAACCACGGCAACAGTGCGTCCGTTTGAAACGAGCAGACGGTGTTGGGCTCCGGTTTGTCCGGCTTGGAGGAGTGACGTAAGACTTAGGAGAGCGGTTGCAGCAAGGGTGAGGGATTTCTGATTCATGGTGGCGGAGGGTAGTAGATAAGGGGTTGTTTTAACGGGAAGAGCGAACGTTTGTGGGGGGTGAATCACGCGAGAATGGGGCGAATGGGTTCGGCTCCTTCGACCCCGACGAGTTTTTGATCGAGGCCGCCGTAGAAGAAGGAGAGCGCGTTAGGGTCGATTCCAAGGAGGTGTAGGATTGTGGCGTGCAGTTCTTTGACGGTGGTGCGGTCTGAGACGGCCTTGTTGCCGAGTTCGTCGGTGCTGCCGAAGCTGACGCCTCCTTTGATGCCGCCTCCAGCGAGCCACATGGTGAAGCCCGCGGAGTTGTGGTCGCGTCCGGTGCCCTCCTTGTACTCTGCGGTGGGCTGCCGACCGAACTCGCCGCCCCAGACGACGAGCGTCTCGTCGAGGAGTCCGCGCTGTTTGAGGTCGCGGAGGAGTCCTGCCACGGGAAGGTCGGTGTTGCCCGCGTGAAACTCGTGGTTTTTCACGAGGTCGCCGTGCGCGTCCCAGTTGTGATCGGTGTGATTGCCTCCCGAGTAGACTTGGATGAAACGGACGCCACGTTCCACCAGGCGCCGCGCGAGGAGACATTTTTGGCCGAAGTCTTTCGTGCGCTCGTGATCGAGTCCGTAGAGTTCGCGAACGTGAGAGGGTTCGGAGGAAAAATCGAGTGCCTCGGGTGCTGCGGCCTGCATGCGGAAGGCGAGTTCGTAGCTATCAATCCGCGCGGCAAGATTTGAGTTCTGGGGATGTCGATTCAAATGCTCTTTGTTCAGCTCATTAAGCGAGCTAATCAGCAGGCGTTGTTGCGATTCGGTCATCCCTTCGCGGGGAGCGAGATCAAGGATGGGCGAGCCTGAAGAGCGGAACACAGTGCCTTGGTACTTCGCAGGCATGAATCCGGACGTCCAGTTTTTGGCACCGGAGATGGGACCGCCTGACTTGTCGAGCATGACGACGTAACCGGGGAGGTCTTGATTGAGGGATCCGAGGCCGTAGTTGATCCATGAGCCGAGGGAGGGTTTCCCGCTGAGGATCGAGCCCGTGTTCATCTTCAGCATGGCGGAGCCGTGGAGGGGAGATTCGGCGATGAGGCTGTGAACGAATGCGATGTCATCGACGCAAGTCGCGATGTTGGGGAAAAGGTCAGAAACCCACTTTCCGGATTGCCCGCGCTGTTGGAATTTCCAGCGGGGCTCAACGATTCGTCCTTCATTTTTCGAGCCGCCGCGTCCTTTGGTTTCGAGGCGAACCGTCATGCCGTCCTTTCCGATGAGCTCGGGCTTGTAATCAAACGAGTCCACGTGGCTAGGGCCGCCGTACATGAACAGGAAGATCACGCTCTTGGCTTTCGCGAGGTGCGGCTGGATGTGGGGTGTCGCGCTGACTCCCTCCTTGGCGAGCATCCCTGCGAGAGCGAGGTGCGCGAATCCACCGGCAGCCGTCGTGATCAGTTCTCGCCGACGGAAGTTACGACAGAATCGATTCGGAATCGGGGAAGATGGATTCATTCGATGTAGATGAACTCGTTGAGGTTAAGGAGGAGCAAAGCAACCCGGCGAAGCGCATCTTCCTCGGACAAGCCAGCCTCTTGAACGAAGGCGGCGTGAGCCTTTTTCAGGGCGAGTACTTCAGCGTTTTGCGAATCGCGTTGAAGGGTGAGTTTAAGGCCAAGCCGAATGGCGGACTCCGTATCTGGTCCGGCCTCCTTGGCAAGCCGTGCGGCGAGGAGGGAGGCGTGTTCGTCCATGAACGCGGAGTTCAACATCCCGAGCGCCTGTGTGGGCACGGTGCTAACGAAGCGCATGGCGCATGGTGTATCCGTCGGCGCCTGATCGTGTTCAGCGAGCAGGGGGAGGGAGAGGCTTCGTTTGACGTGAACATAAATGGTCCGGCGCGAGGTTTGCGCAGTGGTTTGCTTGGGCCAGCCGCGACCTGGAACCGATTGTGTTTGCAGGACTTCTTCAGGGAGCGGGGGATGAACCGGAGGGCCGTGGAGTTCGAGGCGAAGGGTTCCTGCCACGGACAGTACGGAATCGCGGACTTCTTCAGCGGTCAGGCGGCGCATGGGGAAGCGTCCGAGGAGCAGGTTATCGGGGTCTTTTGTGTCATGCTCCGTGAGAGCAGTGGAAGCGCGCTGATACGCGTCAGAGCTCATGATGAGACGATGCATCGCTTTGTGGCTGCCTCCGTGGTCCAGGAATGCGTTCGCGAGCCAATCGAGTAACTCGGGGTGTGAGGGTTGGTCGCCGAGTCGGCCGAAATCGGTCGAGCTCGCGACGATTCCACGTCCGAAGTGGTGCTGCCAAATGCGGTTCACGGCGACGCGCCAGAGCAACGGGTTTTTGGGATCCGTCATCCAGTTCGCGAGCGATGAGCGTCGGCCGGAGGATGCGCGCTCGTTGATGCGTTGAACGTCTGCCTTTGTGGGACGTCCGGTCGCGGGTTCGAGAACGGCTGGGTAGGCGGGGGTCACGGCGTCGCCTTTTGAAGCGGGGTTACCGCGCCGATGGATGTGAAGTGTTGCGGGGACTGGGATTTCGGTGACTGCGCTCAAGGGAATCCCGACGTCGCGTTGCGCCTCGTCGAGCCACGCGGTGCGATTTGCTTTCAGGAGATTGAGCAAATCGCCACCGGCATCCTTGTTGATGATTCGAAGGGCGTCCGCTCCCAGCTTCTTTAAATGTCCCTCGCGGCGCAGGTGCGGTGAAAGGCCCTTTCGCAGTGCGGGAAATGCGGAAGGTTTAGTGGTCTGCAACGTTTTGATGCAGATGAGGTTGGTTCCGGTGTGGAGGAGATTGATGGCTTTGGGTGGGAGATCGATCACGCGGCGTCCTTCGGGGAGAGAGTTGCCGTCGAACGCGATTGAGCCGTTGATAAAAATCTCGGTTTCGCCGGCGTAAGCGAGGTCGAGGTGGAGCACCTTTGGCACTTCGGCCACACCGAACAGGGCCCGAAGCCAGATGGGTTTGCCGGGGTTTGCATTGGGGGTTCCTTCGGTTTGCCAGTCGACTGGATCGAAGTTCTCTGCCTGCCAGTTTGAGGCGGGTTCGGTGGTGATGAAGCTCCAAGCGTTTTCCTTCCCGGTGGATGGTTCCACCAGAGCAGGTTGATCTTTCATGGGGCCGATGTCGGTGGTGTGGCGTTCGAGCTGCTCGGAGAGGCGGTTGTATTTGCTATCGAGCGCCTCGATTTTTGCGGTGCGCTCTTTTTCGAGACGGTCGCGGTCGGAGGCGTCGGCCCACACGACGGGCTTGTTTCGGGTGATTGCGTAGTCCCTGACGCCGTGGAAGAAGGACATGAAGCTGTAGTAATCTTTCTGGGTGAGTGGATCCTTTTTGTGATCGTGGCAACGGGCACATCCGAGGCTCATCCCGAGGAAGGCTTCTCCGGTGACTTGCACGATGTCGGCGAGCACATCGTATTTTGCGAGCGTGGCGTCTGCGGGACTGATGTCGCATTGCATGACGCGCAGGAACCCCGTGGCGGTGATGGACTCACGCGTTGGGGGAATCAACTCGTCGCCTGCGACCTGTTCCGTGACGAAGCGCGCGTAGGGGATGTCGTTGTTGAAGGCGTCGATGAGGTAATCGCGGAAGCGCCAAATGTTGTCTTTGTTTCCGTCGTACTCGAATCCTTCTGTTTCTGCGTAGCGAATAACGTCCATCCAGTGGCGCGCCCATTTCTCGCCGTAGTGGGGACTTGCGAGGAGGCGTTCGATGAGGCGTGGCCACGCGTCGGCTGTTTGGTCGGCGACGAATGCGTCGACCTCTTCGGGGGTTGGCGGCAGGCCGAGGAGGTCGTAGGTGGCGCGTCGGATGAGCTGTGCCTTTTGGGCTCTGGGGGCGGGTTGTAGTCCGGCCTGTTTGAGGCGTGCGTTGAGGAAACGGTCGATGGGGTTGGATGCGGGTCCGTTGGGGGGTAGGGGGTTCGTGATGGGGCGATAGGCCCACCAGTCGGAGGCTAGGGACTCAATCTTGGAAGCGGGCGTTGCGGAGTCGGGTTTCTCGAGGGCGGGATCGTATGGGGCGCCGCGGACGATCCAGTCGCGGAGGGTGGCGATTTCTGTGTCAGAAAGTTTTCCGGCGGGCGGCATTTCGTGGTCGGCGTCGCGGTAGCTGACCATTTCGAGGAGATGGCTTTTTTCGGGCTCGATTGGCTGGGTATCCGGCAGGGCGGGGCCGGAGTCACCGCCTTTGACGAGGGCGGATCTTCGTGTGAGGTCTAGCCCCCCTTTGGTTTTTTCGCCGCCATGGCATTTTAGGCAGTGCGCGGAGAGGACGGGGTGAACTTTTTCGCGGAAGAAAGCGATGTCCTCTGGAGTTGGCGTCGGGCTTGTAGCGCGCGCGACCGGGGCGATGAAAGCGGCGAGGAGGATGAGTCCGCTGAGGAGGTTACGATTCACGGGAAAGAGGCTACAACGGGTGAACCCTCGGAGTGGGCGCAGACGTTGCACATCCAGCTATCCAGAACCCACTCGTTGAGTTTAGGGCGACGGTGAGTTGTGGATGGACTGTCTTTGGGAAACAGTCGCGCAAGCATGGAAGGCATTTTTGGTTAGTGGTTTGTGGTCAGGAGTTTTGTGGT
>JACCEE010980217.1_pt1 | contig 12292 bp, 11 predicted proteins | sample 7449931 | NCBI WGS metagenome assembly JACCEE01 (sample SAMN15323457, study PRJNA562643) | freshwater metagenome | isolation source: river surface water | place: USA:Blue River Watershed | collected 2017-08-19 | reverse complement strand
GGACCGTGCCTTGCAACTCGCAGCGATCGGGCACCACGTTGGTGGCCTCACCCGCATGGATCATGGTGACTGAGATCACGCCCGCCTCCACCGGCTTTTTATTGCGGGTGATGATGGTCTGGAAGCCCTGTACCATCTGGCAGGCGATTGGCACCGGGTCGATGCCGTTGTGCGGCAGTGCGGCGTGGCTGCCCTTGCCCCGGATGGTGATTTTGAACTCGTTGCTCGACGCCATCACCGGGCCAGCGCTCACGGCAAACGTGCCCACCGACCCGCCGGGCCAGTTGTGCATGCCAAACACCGCTTCCATTTGAAACTGCTCGAACAGGCCATCCTTGATCATCTCGCGGGCCCCGCCGCCGCCTTCTTCGGCAGGCTGGAAGATCAGGTACACCGTGCCGTCGAAGTCACGGTGCTGGGCCAGATGCTGGGCGGCGGCCAGCAGCATGGCGGTGTGGCCATCGTGGCCGCAGGCGTGCATCTTGCCTTTGTGCTGGCTGGCATGGGCGAAGGTGTTGAATTCCTGCATGGGCAAGGCGTCCATGTCGGCGCGCAAACCGATGCCTCGTCCGCAGGCCCCACCGTCGCGTCCGTGCACGATGCCCACCACCCCGGTGGTGCCCATGCCCCGGTGGATGGGAATGCCCCATTCGGTCAACTGCCGGGCGACCACATCGGCGGTGCGCACTTCTTCAAAGCACAACTCGGGATGGGCGTGGATGTCTTTGCGGATGGCCGCGATGCTGGCCGCTTGGGTGAGGAGGGAGTCAATCAGCTTCATGCCACCAGTCTAGCGGGAGTTGATGACCCTTGTCTTGGCACCGGCAAGGCAGGCTGGGGTTTTCCCGAGGCGGCTCGGACGGCCTGTTGTGGCGGGCACAATGGTCTGCCATGACCCCTCCGATTTCTTTTTGGCCGCGAGACGCCCGCCCCTGGTGGGGGCTGATGGCCTGGCTGGCGGCCTGTGTCCCGCTGACGGCGCTGGCCACGCCTCGGTTGAACTGCCAGGTTACCTACGCGGGCACCACCCACACCGTGACCGCCAGCCCCACGGCCGATCCGTACACGGTGCCGTCGGTGGACATTGGGGGCCGTTTTCGTTTCAAGGCGGTCATGGTGGGGCAGGGCGCGCAGGTGGACCGCATCGCCTTGTATGCCTACCACACCGACGACCTGCCCCAGCCTTTGTTGATTCACCAGGCCAAATACCTGCCGCCGTTTGCGCGCAGCAGCCAGCCGCTGGCGTTGACCGGCGAGCAGCGTTTGTATGCGGGCCCTCTGGAGCGCGAACTTATCTACAGCTGCAACCTGGAAGGGCAAACCCCATGACTCAGTGGATGATGTTCTGGGCCAGCATGTGCTTCACGGCTTGCGCGCTGGCGCAGTCGCCACGCCCGGTCACGCTGGTGTTTGCCGGGGACACGGTGCTTGACGACGATGCCGGGGCCCTGATTGCTCGGGGCGGCGATCCGTTTGCAGACTTTGCCGGCGTGTTCTCCAATGCCGATATCCGTATCGCCAATCTGGAATGTGTGGTGGCCCAGTCCGGGGATGCTGGCCGGAAAAACTACACCTTCCGTGCCCATCCGCAGGTCTTGCCCGTGGTCAAAAAACACTTTGACGCGCTGGCCCTGGCCAACAACCACTCGGGCGACTTTGGCCGTGCGGCGTTTGCCGAAATGCTGGGTCTTTTGAAGCACAGCGGCCTGGCTTACATGGGCGGTGGGCGCAACCTGACGGAAGCCCACGCCCCCTGGCTGGTTGAGCGGGGTGGCCTGCACATCGCCTTTTTGAGCTACAACGAGTTCATGCCCCGCAGCTTTGAGGCTGACCACGACGCCCCCGGCGTGGCCTGGAGCGAAGACGAACAAGTGGTGGACGACATCCGCCGCGCCCGGCAGGTGCACCGGGCTGATCTGGTGATCCCCATCATGCACTGGGGTTGGGAGAACGAGACCACGGCCAATGCCCGCCAGCGGCAACTGGCCCGAACCATGATCGCCGCAGGCGCAGATGCCGTGATCGGCGGTCACCCCCACGTCACGCAGGACATCGAATTCCATCAGGGCAAGCCCATCATTTACAGCGTGGGCAACTTTGTCATGAAGGAAACTGACAACGACAACCAGCGTCGGGGCTGGGTGCTGGGCCTGAGCATGGACCGGCAAGGGATTGTGTCGCTGCATACGCATGTGGCGCGTCTGGGCATGGACGGGTTGCCGCGCCACGATCCGCACGCGCCCAGCCCTTGCTGGCAACGGGGCGATGCGGGGCTGCGGATGTGCCAGCGCCCTTGATCCGCTGGTGCAGAGCTTGACTTACAGGTCCAGGTTGAGGGCCTGATTCAGTTGCAAACGGTTGACATAGCTGTCCCAGCGGGACGCATTGTTCTGGATGCGTTCCATCATGTCTTTGGGGGAGATGTTCAGAGGCTGGTGCAGTAAGGACGCGATGAGTTTGTTCATCGCGGGCGATGATGTGACATTGTGGAGCAGGTTTTTCAACATGTCTTGCCGGGCGGTGGACATCGTTTTGGGGCCGACAATGGCCAACCAGTTGTCGAAAACAAAATCTGTTGCACGGCGTTGTTGGGCCACAGATGACATGGATGGTGTTGTCTGCTTGTCAGGCCATGTGATGGGTTCCTGACTGCTGCTCAGTAGAAAATTCAGGGAGCCGTTCATGTGGTTTCTGCAAGAGCCAATGCTCACCACGGCACAACTGACGTGCCCTTTCAACACTTGTTCAATGCCGGGCAAGTCACCTTCCGTGGTGTAAGCAGAACCCAGTGAGAACAAGGATGAGTCGATGTAAGCCGCCACCACATGCGAAGGCGAGCCCAGTCCGGAGACCGCACATTTTTTGGGGCCTGAATACTCGGCGAGTTTTTCCCAAGTGTCGAGACCGGATTTTGCGCTGGTCACCAGCACCATCGGGCCTCGCATCAGCGCACCCAGTACCGTCAGGTCTTCAGTGGGTTTGATGCTCATGAACGGGTTCAGATGTTGGCCGATCGTGAAAATGCTGGGGCCTGCAATCATCAACGTGATGCTGGCGTCATGGGCGCGTCGCAAAAGGGTTCTTGTAGCGACCATGTTGGTCATGCCGGGAATGTGTTCGACAACGCATGCGTCAAAATGTGGGCCACGCATCTGTAAGCAGACTTCTTCTGCAAGCAGACTGGAGACGCCGTGTGGTGCAAATGGCACGATGATGCGCAGCTCTCGCTCGGAGGCACTTCGTGCTGTGTTCACCAGGCCTGCATTCAATGCAAGGGCGGAGCAAGTCTTGAGAAAAGTACGTTTTTGCATGGCGTGGTCCCGACAAATGGCTTGAGTGGTGCGGTAATTTAACATTTAATTAAACTTTATTATTCATTTTTGGGGGTTCAATTGTCTTCTTTGCTGGTGCGTGGCGCTTGTCCGCACGACTGTCCTGATACCTGTGCTCTGCTGACCACCGTTGAAAACGGTCGTGCCACCCGGGTGCAGGGCAATCAGGCCCACGCCATGACCGACGGTGTGCTGTGCACCAAGGTCTCGCGCTATGCCGAACGCACCTACCACCCTGAGCGGGTGCTGCAACCGCTCAAGCGCGTCGGCCCCAAAGGCAGTGGGCAGTTTGAGCCCGTGAGCTGGGACGAGGCGCTGGACGACATCGCCGCCCGTCTGAAGACCCTGGCCGCGCATGACCCGCAGGCCATCGTGCCCTACAGCTACGCGGGCACCATGGGGTTGGTGCAGGGCGAGTCGATCGCGGCGCGGTTTTTTCATCAGCTGGGTGCATCGCTGCTGGACCGCACCATTTGCGCGTCAGCCGGGGCCGAGGCGCTGGTGCAGACCTTGGGCAACAAGGTGGGCACACCGGTGCAGCAGTTTGCCCATGCCAAATTGATCGTGATCTGGGGCAGCAACCCGATTGGCAGCAACCTGCATTTCTGGCGCATCGCTCAAGAGGCCAAGCGGCAAGGGGCCAAGCTGGTGTGCATCGACCCGCGCCACAGCGAGACTGCCGACAAATGCCATGAACACATCGCCATCCGCCCGGGCACCGATGCCGCGCTGGCGCTGGCCGTGATGCACGAGCTGATCGTGCACGGCTGGCTCGACCAGGATTACATCGACCGTTACACCCTGGGCTGGGCTGGTTTACGTGACCGTGCCCTGCAATGGCCCCCCGAGCGCGCCGCCGACGTGTGCGGTGTGCCGGTGGCGCAAATTCGCCAACTGGCCCGAGACTGGGGCACCACCACCCCGGCTGCCATTCGGTTGAACTATGGCATGCAGCGCGTGCGCGGCGGCGGCAATGCGGTGCGGGCCGTGGCCTGCCTGCCCGCGCTGACCGGGGCTTGGCGGCACCGGGGTGGTGGTTTGCTCATGAGCAGTTCGGGCCACTTCCCGGTCAACCGGGCGGCCTTGCAGCGGCCCGATCTGCTGGGCTCGCGGCGCCCGCGCACCCTCAACATGAGCACGATTGGCGATGATTTGCTGCGCCCGGCCTCGTCTGAATTCGGCCCGCAGATCGGGGCCCTGATCGTCTACAACAGCAACCCGGTGGCCGTGGCCCCGCAATCGGGCAAGGTGGTGCAGGGCTTTGCCCGCGAAGACTTGTTCACCGTGGTGCTGGAGCATTTTCAGACCGACACGGCCGACCATGCCGACTACATCCTGCCTGCCACCACGCAGCTGGAGCACTGGGACATCCACACCAGCTACGGTCACACCGATGTGCTGCTCAACCGCCCGGCGATTGCGCCCGTGGGTCAGGCGCGCAGCAACACCGACATTTTTCGGGCGCTGGCTCAGCGCATGGGGTTTGACGACCCGTGCTTCGCCGAGAGCGACGAAAGCCTGTGCCGCAGTGCGATCGGTGACGCGAATGACTTTGAACAACTGCTGACGCACGGTTTTGCCAGCTTGCCGGTGCCCGAGGTGCCGTTTGCACAAGGGGGCTTTCCCACGCCCTCGGGGCGCTGCGAATTTTTCAGCCAGCGCCTGGCCGACCAAGGGCTGGACGGGCTGCCCGACCATGTGCCCAATTACGAGGTGGCCACCCCTGGCGGGCGCTACCCGCTGGCCATGATCTCGCCGCCTGCGCGCAACTTTCTCAACTCCAGCTTTGTCAATGTCAAAAGCTTGCGCGACATCGAAGCCGAGCCGGTGCTGGAGATGCACCCGCAAGACGCGGCAGCACGCGGCATCGCCGACGGGGCCGTGGTCCGCGTGTTCAATGACCGGGGCCAATACCACTGCAAGGTGCGGGTGGGCTCGCGGGCCCGCCCGGGCGTGGTCAATGGCCTGGGCATCTGGTGGCGCAAGCTGGGGCTGAACGGCACCAACGTGAACGAGCTGACCAGCCAGCACCTGACCGATCTGGGCCGTGCCCCGGTGTTTTACGACTGTCTGGTGGAGGTGGCGCTCGACGCATCGCCTGCACCCCTGAAAGCCCCTCATGCCTGATTTGAAGATTGAACGTGCCCACACCTTGGGCCTGGCGGGTGCCCGCGCTGTGGCTGAACGCTGGCGCGAGCAGGCAGAGCAAGATTGGGGCATGGCCTGCACCGTGCAAGCGGGTGAAGCGCAAGACCAGATGAGCTTCAGCCGCAGCGGTGCCAGTGGTCAGCTCACCGTGACCGCAGACCGCTTTGACATGCACCTGAAACTGGGCTTTTTGCTGGGTGCCTACAGCGGCAAGATCGAAGAAAAGATCCGCAGCAACCTCGATGAGTTGTTGGGGTCTGAACAAGTGGGCTGATGGGTTGTCGAGGCCACTCCCCTCAATTTCCGCTCGTCATCATTTCCACGCAGGTTGGGGCTTGAGTTTTTGTAGGCCGGACCTTCAGGTCCGACATGCTCGAATGGTGCGTGATGGCGATACATTTCCCGTCCACCTTTTTGTCGGACCTGAAGGTCCGACCTGCGGGCAGATGTGGTGCGCGCTGTTCGTCCCTATGGCAGATCCTTGTTCTCCTCGACCACAGCCGAGTTGCGTGGCCCTACGCTGCCCAGGCGGGCTTTGAGCGACTGCGGCTGCCGGGTCAGGATGGCGGCGTAGTTGGTGGTGTTGGACAGCACCTTTTTCACATAGTCGCGGGTTTCCTGGAAGGGCACGTTTTCGGCCCAGATGGCGCCTTCGAGCACCGGGCCGTTGCGCCAGGCGCGTGAGCGGCTGGGCCCCGCGTTGTAGGCGGCTGCGGCCATGGGCATCGAGCCTTCAAAGTCGTCCAGCACCAGTTTCAGGTAACCCGTGCCGATGGTCACGTTCATTTCGCGGTCAGTCAGTTGGTCGGGGGTGAAGCTGGTCAGTCCGATCTTTTTGGCAGTCCACTTGGCGGTGGCGGGCATCACCTGCATCAGGCCCGAGGCCCCCACATGAGAGCGGGCATCCATGATGAAGCGGCTTTCTTGCCGGATCAGTCCATAGACATAGGCCGGATCGAGCCGGATGTCGCTGGCACGGCGCACCACGATCTCGCGCAGCGGCATCGGAAAGCGCTGGTCAAAGTCGATCACGCCTTTGGTGCGGTCGCTGGTGTTGATGCAGCGGTCCCACACCTGACGCTGGCAGGCCAGGTCGGCGGCGGCCAGCAGTTCGCGGTCGTTCATGCCGCCGGGCGTGTGCAAGTTGGTGCTGTAGTTCCATTCGCGGTTGCCCTCGGCACGCAGCCCCAGTGCGATGGCATACAGGGCCCGCTGCAGACCGGGGTTGTTCTGGGCTGCGGCTTTTTCGTCGGCCATCAGCGGGGCCGGGTGCTCGGGCGCGGTGATGGGCAGCCCCAGTTCTTCAAGCGCCAGTTGCTCATAAAAGCCCCGCACGCTGGCGATGCCCCGCAGCAGGCCCTGGGCGTCCTGCTTTTGCTGGGCGTCACCCGTGGCCAGCAGGGCGCGGGCATACCAGTACACCCAGGTCGGGTCCTTGCGGGCTTCGGCCGACATGGCGGGGGCCGCACTCAGCACCTGCCGCCACTGGCCCGAGCGCAAGGCAGCGCGCACTTTCCAGGCCAGCAAATCGTCGTTCAGGTCGGTGTCGCGCTGCACCTTGGCAAACCAGGTGCTGGCGTTGTCTTGCAGTTTGAAGGCCGCCTGCTTGCCGATCACGCCCCAGGCCCAATTGCGTTCTTCGCTGCTGAACTGGATGGCCCAACGGCGCTCCAGCAAGCTGGCCGCCTGGTCTGGGTCGGTGGCGGCCACGCGGATCAGGGCCAGCAAAGCCAGTTCCTTGCGTTTGCGGGTGATGGCGAGGATGCGTTTGTCCAGGTATTTGGCCGGGTCGGCGTGGATCAGCGCCACCTGGGCCGAGACGCCAGGTGCTTCGATGTCCACCGCCGCCTGGGCCACTTTGGGGCGGTTGGCATCCATGGCGATGCGGGCCTTGCGCCACAGATCGATGTCGCTCAGTTGTTTGCCTGAATGCAGGTGCCCGGCCAGCCAGGTGCAGCCTTCATCGGCTTCGCGCAGGGCATACCACTGGCGTTTGGCTTCTTCGGCCACGCTGGCCTTGCTGTTCATGGCTTCGATGGCCAGGTTGTAGCAGCGCACTTCGCGGTCGTCGCGCATGCGGTACAGCGGGTACTGGGCCGCAAAGGTACTCCAGTCGCGGCGTTTGCCCAGTTGCAGCAGCCAGTCGGCGCGCAAACGGTCTTCGTAATACGTGCCCGCGTAGCGGCTCAGGAACCCCAAAATCTCCGATTCGGAGGCCGTGTCGAGCCGGGGGCGCAGCTCCCAGAAGGCGGCCAGCGGCTCCAGCACATGGCCCCGTGCCTGCGGCAGCAGGGCCGACAGGCGGGCTTTGTCGTTTTTGCGGAAGGCCTGGTGCATGTCCAGAAGGGTTTCATCACCCTTGTTTTGCGCTTGCGCAGGCAAACCCGTCAGGGCGGCGGCAGAGAGGGCACCAACCAGTGTCAGAATCCGGGTCAGTTGCTTGATGGAATAAGGCATGGGTTGATTATGGACAAAGCGCAAGCCAAGAAAGCCTTGAGGAAGGCCTTGATCGAACAAAGGTTGCATCTGCCCGACCGTCTGGCGCGTGCCGAAGCCTTGCAGCGCGTCATGCGCATCTGGCTGTTTGATCGCCCGGACACCGTCATCGGGGCCTATTGGCCCATCAAGGGCGAGTTCGATCCGCTGCCGGTCTTGCACCGGTGGAAAGAAGACGGCGAGCTGCACGGCGAACCGCAGCGCCGACGCATTGGCCTGCCCGTGGTCAACAAGCAGCACAAAACCCTGACGTTTCACACCTGGTACCCCGGCTGCCCGATGGAAGAAGACGCCTACGGCATCCCCAAACCCAAAGACACCGAGGTCATCGTGCCCACCTTGCTGTTCGTGCCCTGTGTGGGTTACGGCATCGGGGGCTATCGCCTGGGCTATGGCGGCGGTTTTTACGACCGCACACTGGCCACCTTGCAGCCCAAGCCGTTCACCGTGGGCCTGAGTTTTACCCAGGGCTTTGTGGACGACCTGGAGCCTGAAGACCACGACGAGCCGCTGGACGCCATCCTCAACGACAACGGCGTGGTCTGGCCGGTCTGAACGACCGGGCTCATTTTTTCTGGGCTTTGGCCTCGGCCTTGGCGGTGGTGTGAGCCGCTTTGGCGTCCTTGTCGCAAGTCTCTCTGGCGGAGCCTGACTGCTCATTGCAACGCGCTTTGGCCACCGCGTAGTCGGCATCGGCTTTGGCCAAACGGGCTTTGTAGCGGTTTTTTTCAGAAGGCTTGTAACGCTCTTCCAGACTCGCCTTGTCCATGTCTTCCTTGCCTCTGGCCTGCGCGATGCAGATGTCTTTGGCATGGCCTTTCTCGGTGTTGCAGGCGGCGCGTTCGGTTCTGTAAGTGGCTGAAATTTTTTCTTTTTCGGCCTTGTATTCGGTCTTGGACAGGCTTTGTGCCTGAGCCGATGGGCTCAAGCCGACTGCAGTGACCCCAACAAGCAGGCTGAACAGGGTGATGTGGCTGGTTTTCATGGCATGACCTTGGTGCGTGAATCGGACGGGTGGGTGCCAGCATGCGGTGCGCATGAGCCCCAGAGAGCTTGCACCGCTGCTGAGCGGCCAGTGTCTTCGCGCTCCGTGCCCCCGTCAGTGGGGTGTTGCACACAAGGGCTGTTGCCGCAGCCTTCAGTCCGGCGAAGCCAGGGTTTCCGGGTCAGGCACATCGCCAATGGCTTGCCGCGTGCTGCCCGCCTGCTGGCGCAGCCAGTCGCAAAAGGCGCGCACCTCGGGCCGTTGGCTGCTGCGCGGGGCGATCAGCAGCCAGTACACCAGCGGTGAGTTCAGCCGCATGCCCGGCAGCACCTCGACCAGATCGCCGCTGGCCAGGCTCTCGGCCACCAGCGGCAGTCGGGCCAGCGCCACGCCCTGACCGGTCAGGGCTGCCTGCACGATCTGGTGGGCGTAGTTGAAATACAGCCAGCGCTGGGGTGACAGTGCCTGGGTCTTGCCTTGCGCGGGGCTGGCCCCGAAGTGGTCGAGCCAGCGCTGCCAGCTCAGCCATTCCAGGTGTTGGGTGCGGTAAGCGTCGCCCGCTTCGATCAGCGTGCAGCGCAACAAATCGGCCACGCTGGTGATGGGCTGGCTTTTGAGCAGCCAGGGGCTGGCGACCACGGTGAGCTGCTCGCCAAACAGGCGCTCGGCACCCGTGCTGGCGGGGTCGGGCACGGCATAGCGCAAGGCCAGGTCCACATCGGTGTTGTGCATGTCCACTGCCGCATCGGTGGCGTCGATGCGGATGTCGATGTCCGGGTGTTCACGTTGAAAGGCTTCGAGCCGGGGAATCAGCCACATGCTGGCAAACGAGGCCCACGTGGTGATCGACACGCTTTGCCGCCCGGTGTTTTGCCGGATTTGCCGCACTGCGGTGTCGATGCGCTCCAGCGACGCCCCGACCGAACGCAGCAGCAGGCCGCCCGCACTGGTCAGCTCGACCGAGCGGGTGTGCCGCAAAAACAGTGCGGCCCCCACTTCGTGCTCCAGCGCCTGGATCTGGCGACTGACAGCGCTTTGGGTCAGTGCCAGCTCCTCGGCGGCGATGCGAAAGTTCAGGTGGCGCGCCACGGCATCGAACGCCCGCAAATAATTCATCGAGATCGGGCGGGTGCGTGGGGTGAGGGAGTGGGGCGGGGCCATGGTGGTGCTCATGATAAGGGGGGCACACCCCTCCAATTGATGCAATCGGTGCATCAATTGGGGTCGGGACTTTCATTGGACGCTGAATGCTTTGGCTTGCATCATGGCTGCACCGACGATGTTGTCGGTGTCGATGAAACCCAGGAGATGGAGATGTCCCAACCCGAGCTTTGTGCTTCTTTGCAAGACTGTCAGAAACTGAAAACCGTGCGCTGGACGGGCACCTGGCAGCTGGCCCCTCAGCGCGCCATGAGCTTGTTGCCACGCAAGAACAGCCAGTTGCTGATTGTGCAAGGATGCGCATGGATCACCTGGGTGGGGCCTTCTGCACGCTGTCCCGGCTCGGGCGGTGATGTGTTTTTGCAAGCCGGGCAGGTGATGGACGTGCACGCAGGAGCGTTCCTGGTGATGGAGTCGCGCCACGCCGGGCAAGTGCTTCACTTTGACTGGCGCGAAATGCCCGCTGGACTGCTGGCGCACCCGCCAGTGCGGACCGCCATGTCCGAACTGGTGCGTCAATGGGGATGTGCGGCGACGCTGTTGGGCGGGGCCACCGTGCGCCTGTTGGCCGGGCTGTGGCGTTTGCCTTCGGCCCGGTCGTCCGCAGGGCCGTGCGTGCAAGTCTGTGTGCCTTCTTGCGCAGGCCATCGGCCCGCCTGATTGCAGAGGCCGGGGCGCAGGGCCATGGCTGGCAAAATGCCGCCATGGCCCGACCCAAATCAGCAACCCACGACATCAAACGCGACGCGATCCTTGACATCGCGGCGCAGTGCTTTGCCCAGCGCAGTTACCCCGCGGCCAGCATGAACGAGATCGCCACCGCTTGCGGCACCTCCAAGGCACGGCTCTACCACTATTACGAGAGCAAAGAGGCGATCCTGTTTGACCTGTTGGACCGCCACACCCAGCGCCTGCTGGGGCTGATTGCCCAGACCGAAGCCACCGCCCAGCGCAAGAACCTGGACGACCGGGCCGCTTTGCATGAGCTGGTGCGGGCGTTTTTGCAGGAATACGAAACTTCGGCCACGCGCCATGCGGCCTTGCTCAACGACACCCAGTTCCTCAGCGCCGAGCCAGACCCGGCGCTGGGCACCGCGCAGGTGTCGCCGCGCGAGCTGATCCTGAACCGCCAACGCGACATCGTGGCGGCCATGACCCGTTTTTTGAAACGCGCTTACCCCGAGCGCCTCACGCCCACCAACCAGACCGCGCTGACCATGATGCTGCTGGGCATGATCAACTGGACCTTCACCTGGCTGCGTCCCGGCGGGCCCATCAGCTACGCCGCTTTTGCCGAAGAGGTGATTGCCATGCTCGAAAAGGGGTTGGGCTGAGTGAGACGTGGGGATTGGCGAGATGTTGCAGGTCGTGGGCTTCAGCCCCGATACAGGCCTTGGGCGAAACTCACGTCGGACCTGAAGGTCCGACCTACAAGATCTTCGTTTACCAATCCGTAATTCATTTCGTTTAGGTAAAATTCATCCCATTCATTGACCGGAGAACTTTCCATGTCCCAAGCCCCCACCAAGGCCTTCGCCAGCCAGGCCGACCTGAGCGAGAAAAAGATCACTTTCGAACAACTCAGCAAGCACTGCTGGGCTTATACCGCCGAGGGCGACCCCAACTCGGGCGTGATCATTGGTGACCGCTTCATCATGGTCAGCGACGCCACGGCCACCCCCGCCATGGCGCAAGACCTGATCAAGAAAATCCGCACGGTCAGTGACCTGCCCATCAAATACGTGCTGCTCACCCATTACCACGCGGTGCGTGTCTTGGGCGCTTACGCTTACGCCGCCGAAGGCGCGACCGAAATCATCGCCAGCGAAGGTACGCTCGACCTGATCAAGGAGCGCGGCGCGCAAGACATGAAAAGCGAGATGGAGCGCTTCCCGCGCCTGTTCCGTGGTGCCGACTGCATCCCGGGCCTGACCTGGCCCACCATGGTGGTCGGCGGCGGCAACCCCCCGAAGGGCGAAGTGCCCGGCAAGCTCAGCATCAACCTGGGCGGCGTGGTGGTGCAAATCTGGCACCCCGGCCCCGGCCACACCCGTGGCGACACGATTGCCTGGGTGGAAGAAGAAAAAGTGCTGTTCTCGGGCGACCTGGTCGAGTACGAAGCCGGTGTCTACACGGGCGACGCCCAACTCGAAGAGTGGCCCGCCACGCT
>JACCEE011444584.1_pt1 | contig 12293 bp, 8 predicted proteins | sample 7449931 | NCBI WGS metagenome assembly JACCEE01 (sample SAMN15323457, study PRJNA562643) | freshwater metagenome | isolation source: river surface water | place: USA:Blue River Watershed | collected 2017-08-19 | reverse complement strand
CGCGGCAGCATCTGTGCCAGCAGCTTGCTGGCCAGATCCGGGTCGCGAAAGAAAACCTCGAACAGCTCGCGGAACACCGCGCGATCCTGCGCGCGGCCAACCAGCACCGCCTCCAGCGCGGCGGCCATGTCGCCCTTGCGCGCCACGCCCACCAGCTGCACCGCCTGCTGCGCCAGGGCCATGCGCGCCGCGTCCACCGGCACGCCGGTGCGGCGCAGGGCCCGGCCAAAGGCGGTCAGGTTGCCGGCCAGCTTGCCGCTGCGCGCGTCGCCCAGTTGCGGCACGCGCTGCTGCGTGGCTTGCTGGGCGGCGAACGGGTCGGCCATGGCCTTCAGGCGCCCGGCTGGCTGGCGGCCAGGGCCTGTTGCGCCAGCGCCAGATCCAGCGCGGCCAGGTCGTCACGCTGCTTGAACAGGATGCCGGCGGTGTCCACCACCACCTCGGGGTCCAGCGTGACGGTGTCCAGCGCCACCAGCGCGCGTGCCCATTCCACCGTCTCGGCAATGCCGGGCGCGCGCTGGAACCGATCCCCATGGGGGCTGGCGCGCAGCTGCTGCACAAAGGCCGCCACCTGGTCGGCCAGCTGGCGCGGCGCCTGGGGCACCAGGGCGCGCACGATGGCCAGCTCGCGCTCGCGCTCGGGGTAGTCCAGCCAGTGGTACAGGCAGCGGCGCTTGACGGCGTCGTTCAGCTCACGCGTGCGGTTGCTGGTCAGGATGGTCACCGGCGGCACGGCGGCGCTGATGGTGCCCAGCTCGGGAATGCTGACCTGGTACTCGCCCAGGTATTCGAGCAGAAAGGCCTCGAAGGGCTCGTCGGCACGATCCACCTCGTCGATCAGGAGCAGCGCGCCCGGCGCCGGGGCTTCGAGCGCCTGCAGGAGCGGGCGGCGCACCAGGTAGCGCGGCTGGTAGACCTCCTGCTCCAGTGCGTTGGCCGACGCCGTACCCTCGGCCGCACGCAGGTGCAGCAGCTGGGCGGCGTAGTTCCATTCATACAGGGCCTCCCGCTGCTCCAGGCCGTCAAAGCATTGCAGGCGCAGCAGCTGGCGCGAGAGCACCTGGGCCAGCGCCTTGGCCAGCTCGGTCTTGCCCACGCCGGGCTCGCCCTCCAGCAGCAGCGGGCGCTGCAGCTTCAGCGCCAGGAACACCGCCGTGGCCAGGCGCCGGTCGGCAAAGTAGCCGACGGACTGCAGGGCGGCGGCCAGTTCGTCGATGCTGGTGCAGGCGCAGGGTGGTTGTGGCATGAGCGGAGTATTCAAAAACAATAGCTGTTTGCGCTTGCTGAGTATGGGATAGATGCCAAAAATATCTGAACCATGGCATGTCCCGAATTCCGCCCCTCTGGGGGAAGGCGGGGATGGGGGCCGGGAGCGCCGGCATCTTGCCGGCATGAAGACGCAGGCCTTGCTGCCCCCCACCCCTACCCTCGCCCGGTGGGGGAGGGAGTGGCGCGGCTCAAGCCAGCGCCTGGGCCACGGCGCGCTGCGCCATCACGCCCACCAGGTGGGCGCGGTAAGCCGCGCTGCCATGCAGGTCGCTGGACATCTCACCCTCGTCCGTGGCCACGCCGGCGACGGCATCGGGCGTGAAGCTGGCCAACAGCACCGCCTCCAGGCCCGCATGGCGGAACACGCCGTTGCCGCCGCCGGTCACGGCGACCCGGGCGCCACCATCGGTCTGCGCGACAAACACGCCAATCAGCGCGAACAGCGAGGCCGGCTGCACGAACTTGACGTAGGCCGCCTTCTTCGGGATGGGAAAGCTCACCGCGGTGATCAGCTCGCCCTCTTCCAGCGCCGTGGCAAACAGCCCCTGGAAGAAGTCATCGGCCGCGATGGCGCGCGCCGTGGTGTGCACCGTGGCGCCCAGCGCCAGCAGCGCGGCGGGGTAGTCGGCGGCCGGGTCGTTGTTGGCCACCGAACCGCCAAGCGTTCCCCGCGCGCGCACCTGCTTGTCGCCAATGCCGCCGGCCAATGCTGCCAGCGCGGGGATGGCGGCGCGCAGCTCGGCGCTTTCAGCCACGTCGGCGTGGCAGGTCATGGCGCCGATGACGATGCTGTTGCCCTCGCGGCGTATGCCCTTGAGCTCGGGGATGGCGCCCAGGTCCACCAGCTGCTCGGGCGCGGCCAGGCGCAGCTTCATGGATGCCAGCAGGGTCTGGCCGCCGGCCAGCAGCTTGCCGCCGGCCTGGGCCAGCTTCAAGGCGTCGGCCAGGGAGGCGGGGCGTTCGTAGGTGAATGCGTACATGGTGCTTGTCCTTTCAAGCCTGGGCGTTCTGGATGGCCTGCCAGACGCGGTGCGGCGTGGCGGGCATGTCGATGTCGGTCACGCCCAGGGGTTTGAGCGCATCCAGCACGGCGTTGATGACGGCCGGCGGCGAGCCTATGGCCCCCGCCTCGCCGCAGCCCTTGCTGCCGATGGGGTTGTGCGTGCAGGGCGTGCACACATGACCGAGTTTGAACTCAGGGAAGTTGGCGGCGCGCGGCATGGCGTAGTCCATGTAGCTGCCGGTGAGCAGCTGGCCGCTGTCCGGGTCATACACGCCATGCTCCAAGAGTGCCTGGCCTATGCCCTGCACCAGGCCGCCATGCACCTGGCCCTCGACGATCATGGGGTTGATGATGACGCCGAAGTCGTCCACGGCGGTGAAGCGGTCCACGCGCACCACGCCGGTCTGCGGGTCTACCTCCACCTCGCAGATATAGGTGCCTGCGGGAAAGGTGAAGTTCACCGGGTCGTAGAAGGCGGTCTCGTTCAGGCCGGGCTCCAGCTTGTCCAGCGGGTAGTTGTGCGGCACATAGGCCGTCAGCGCCACCTGGGCAAACGGGATTTTTTTGTCCGTGCCCTTCACCGTGAACTCGCCGCCGGCAAACTCGATGTCGGCGTCGCTCGCCTCCATCAAATGGGCGGCGATTTTCTTGGCCTTGGCCTCGATCTTGTCCAGCGCCTTCATGATGGCCGTGCCACCCACGCTGAGCGACCGGCTGCCGTAGGTGCCCATGCCAAAGGGCACGCGGCCGGTGTCGCCGTGCACGATGTCCACCTGGTCCGGCGACAGCCCCAGGCGCGCCGCCACCAGCTGGGCAAACGTGGTCTCATGCCCCTGGCCATGGCTATGCGAGCCGGTGAACACCGTCACGCTGCCCGTGGGGTGCACGCGCACCTCGCCGGCCTCGAACAGCCCGGCCCTGGCCCCCAGGGCGCCGGCGATGTTGCTCGGCGCCAGGCCGCAGGCCTCGATATAGCTGCTGTAGCCCATGCCGCGCTTGAGGCCCCTGGCCTCGCTAGCCTTGCGGCGCGCGTCGAAGCCCGCCACGTCGGCCAGCTGCTGCGCCTGGTTCATGCAGGCGTGGTAGTCGCCAATGTCGTACTGCAGCGCCACCGGCGTCTGATAGGGGAAGCTGGTGATGAAGTTGCGCTTGCGGATTTCGTCCTGGGACAGGCCCAGATCCCAGGCGCAGCGCGTGACCAGGCGCTCGACCACATAGGTGGCCTCGGGCCGGCCGGCGCCGCGGTAGGCATCGACCGGCGCGGTGCTGGTGAACCAGCCATCCACCTCCACATAGATCTGCGGCGCGGTGTACTGGCCGGCCAGCAGCGTGCCATACAGGATGGTGGGCACGCTGGAGGCAAACGTTGACAGGTAGGCGCCCAGGTTGGCGTCGGTGTGCACGCGCATGGCGAGGAACTTGCCTTGACTGTCCATGGCCATCTCGGCATGGGTGATGTGGTCGCGGCCATGGGCGTCGGACACGAACGACTCGCCGCGCTCGGCCGTCCACTTCACGGCGCAGTTGAGCTGCTTGGCGGCCCAGGTGACGGCCACGTCCTCGGCATACAGAAAGATCTTCGAGCCGAAACCGCCGCCCACGTCGGGCGCGATGACGCGCACCTTGTGCTCGGGCAGCTGCAGCACGAAGGCGGTCAGCAGCAGGCGCTCCACATGCGGGTTCTGGTTGGCCACGTAGAGCACATATTCGTCGGTGGCGCGGTTGTAGCTGGCGTTGGCGGCGCGCGGCTCTATGGCGTTGGGGATCAGGCGGTTGTTCACCAGATCCAGTTTGCTGACATGCGCGGCGCCGGCAAAGGCGGCGTCCACCGCCGCCTTGTCGCCCAGCGTCCATTTGTAGCAATGGTTGTCGGGGGCCTCGTCGTGCAGCGCCGGGCCGTCCTTGGCCTTTTTCATGTCGATGACCGGGGCCAGCTCCTCATAGTCCACCTGCACGGCCTCGGCGGCGTTCCTGGCCTGCTCCAGCGTGTCGGCCACCACCATGGCCACATGGTCACCCACGTAGCGCACCTTGCCTATGGCCAGGATGGGGTGCATGGGCTCCTTCATGGGGCTGCCGTCGGGGTTGCTGATCAACCAGCCGCAGGGCAGGCCGCCCATTTTTCCTTCAATGTCCTTGCCGCTGTAGATGGCGGCCACGCCGGGCATCTTGGCGGCCTCGGCCGTGTCCACGCCCTTGACGCGCGCATGTGCGTGCGGCGAGCGCACGAAGTACGCGTACTTCTGGTTCGCCTGGTCAACATCGTCGGTGTAGTTGCCCACGCCGGTCAGAAAGCGCACGTCCTCCTTGCGCTTGAGCGATTCGCCGATATGCGGCAGCTTGGCAAATGCATTGGCACCCATGGTCTTGTCTCCTGGTGGTGGTTTTCAGGGGCCTCAGGCGGCCATGGCCTTCTGGGCGGTCTGCACCGCCTTGACGATGTTCTGGTAGCCGGTGCAGCGGCACAGGTTGCCCTCCAGCAGGTGGCGTATCTCGGCCTCGCTGGCCTGGGGGTGGTGGGCCAGCAGATCGACGGTGCTCATCACCATGCCGGGGGTACAGAAGCCGCATTGCAGGCCATGGCACTCCTTGAACGCCGCCTGCACCGGGTGCAACGTGCCGTCGGCCTGGGCCAGGCCTTCGACGGTGGTGATGTCCGCGCCCTGCATCTGCAGCGCCAGCACGTTGCACGACTTGATGGCCCGGCCATCGGCCATCACTGTGCAGGCGCCGCATTGCGCGGTGTCGCAGCCCACATGGGTGCCAGTCAGGCGCAGATGCTCGCGCAGCAATTGCACCAGCAGCGTGTTGGGCGGCACATCCGCCGAAACCGGCTTGCCATTGACCTTGAGCTCTACTTGCATGGTGGGCGTCTCCTTGTGTGGCGTGGTTGTCTTGGTTGTAAAAAAGCCGTTCTATTCTTGGAACAACCCACGCCAACACACCTGGGTAAAACCCTTGCCCGTGTCACATGCGTAAAAAAAAGGGCCCGCACATGCGGGCCCGGCAATAGGGTGCAACCGTCGGTTACATGAAATCCTTGCCCTCGGCCAGCGGCGCAAAGCGGTAGCTGGCCGGCGTGCGGCTGAGCTTCACCGGCGCGCCCAGGCCCTGGTAGTCGCCCATCTTCACCACCATCTCGCGGTGCACGGTGTGCGGGTGATGCAGGGCCTGCTCCACGTTCAGCACCGGCGCGGCGGGCACGCCTATGGCCATCAGGGCATCGGCCAGCTCCTGGCCGTCGCGCTGGGTGAAGGCCTGCTCCAGCAGGGGTTTCAGCACCGCGCGGTTCACCGAGCGCTGGCCGGCCGTGGCAAAGCGTGCGTCGTCGGCCATGGCCGGCTGGCCGATATAGTCGCACAGCAGGCGGAACTGCCGGTCGTTGCCCACGGCCAGGAAGATCGGTGCGCCGCCAGTGTGGATCACGTCGTAGGGGTAGATGTTGGGGTGGGCGTTGCCCGTGCGCTGCGGGATCTTGCCGCTCATGAACCAGTTGGGCGCGTGCGGGTGCAGCAGCGACAGGCCGCTGTCGTACAGCGCCGCATCCACCAGCTGGCCCTGGCCGCTTCTGCCGCGCTCGTGCAGCGCCAGCAGCACGCCGATGACGGCGTTCATGCCGGTAACCATGTCCACCACCGGCAGGCCCACGCGCAGCGGGTCGCCGTCGGCGTCGCCGTTGATGCTCATCAGCCCGGCCATGGCCTGCACCGCCGCGTCGTAGCCGGGCAGCGCGCCCAGCGGGCCGTCGGCGCCAAAGCCGGTCACGCGGCACCAGACCAGGCGCGGAAACTGCTCGCGCACCTGCTCGTAGCCTATGCCCCATTTCTCCATGGTGCCGACCTTGAAGTTCTCCACCACCACGTCGGCCTCGCCCATCAGCTCGCGCACGCGCTGCTGGCCCTCTGCGGCCGACAGATCCAGGAACTGGATGCGCTTGTTGCGGTTCAGCCCGAAGTAGTAGGAAGCCACGCCGTCCTTAAAGGGAGGGCCCCAGGCGCGCGTGTCGTCGCCCTGGGGTGGCTCCACCTTGAGCACGTCGGCACCATGGTCGCCCAGGATCTGGCCGCACAGCGGGCCACCCAGGATGCGCGACAGGTCGAGAACCTTGATGCCGGCGAGTGCGCCGGCCTGGGTTTGCGTATTCATTGCTTTTTCTTTCGACACATGAGGGGGTGTAGGAGCGGCTTTAGCCGCGAACATGTTCATTCGCGGCTAAAGCCGCTCCTACGGGGAATGTGGTCAATCCAGTTGCACGCCGGCCTGCTTGACCACCTTGGCCCATTTGTCCACCTCGGACTTGATGAACTTTGCCAGATAGGCCGGGCTGCGGTCGGACGAGCCCTCCAGCCCCTGCTGGGCAAAGCTCTGCTTGACCCTGTCGGAGTCGAGCGCGCGCGAGAACGCCTGGTTCAAGACCTTGATACGGTCGGCCGGCGTGCCCTTGGGGGCCACCACGCCAAAGAACACGCTCACGTCGTAGCCCTTCACGCCCTGCTCGGCGATCGTCGGGATGTCCGGCATGGCGCTGGAGCGCTTGGCCGTGGCCACGCCCAGGGCCTTGACCTTGTCGGTCTTGATATAGGGCATGGCGGTGAGGATGTCGGTAAACGTCATGTCCACCTGCCCGCCCAGCAGATCGTTGAGCGCCGGGCCCGTGCCCTTGTAGGGCACATGCAGCAGCTTGGTGCCGGTCATCTCGTTGAACAGCACGCCCGCCAGGTGCGACGAGGCGCCGTTGCCCGACGATGCGTAGTTCAGCGTGCCGGGCTTGGCCTTTTCCTTGGCGATCAGCTCCTGCACATTGGCCACGCCCAGGCCGGAGCGCACCACCAGGATGTTGGGCAGGTAGCCCACGTAGACGATGGGTTCGAAGCTGGTGCGCGCGTCGTACTTCTGCCCCTTGTACAGGCTCTGGTTGATGGCCAGCGGCCCAGATGTGCCAAACATGATGGTGTAGCCATCGGGCGTGGCGCGCGCCACGGCATCGGCGCCGATGTTGCCGCCCGCGCCCGCCCTGTTGTCCACGATCACGCTCTGGCCCAGCTCCTTGGTCAGTTCGGTGGCCAGGATGCGCGCCATGGCATCCGTGGGCCCGCCCGGCGGGAAGGGCACGACGAAGGTGATCAGCTTGTCGGGGAAGCTGCCCTGCGCCTGAGCCGGCAAGGCGGCCAGCATGGCGGCGCCGGCGATGAGGGTGAGTAGCTTGCGTTTTTGCATGGTTTGTCTCCTGTTGTTGATTTGATAGCTGGTGGCGCTTGATACATAAGCGCTAGAGGCTGTTTCTCCCTCTCCCGCTGGCGGGAGAGGGCTGGGGTGAGGGGCGTAAAAGTGGGCACTGCGCCCAATCACCCCCTCACCCCTACCCTCTCCCCCAAGGGGGCGAGGGAATTAAAACCTGCCCTCTCCCAGAGGGGGGAGGGAGTTATCGCGTGCTTACTGCAGCCACTCGGCCGGCACGCCGCCTGCATTCAAGGGGTCGCGCGGCAGCACGCGGTGGGCTATCACCAGCTGAGACAGGCGCAGGCGCTCTTGCGAGCCGGTCTTGCACGCCTCCCAGGCCATGGCAATCGCCGTGGTGCAGTTGTACAGCGCGGTGGCGGCCTGGCGCACCAGGTATTCGCCATCGTCGGCCACGGCGCGTTCGGCGAGCTGCACGGCGCCGGCCAGCGCATCGGTGAGCGCCTGGCGGTAGGCGGCGGTGATGCCCTGGGTGTCCTTGAGCAAACCATGCAGATAGGCCTGCAGCACCGGCAGCGAGCCTTCGCGCTTGATGGCGCGCTTGACGTCCAGCGCCACGATGTTGCTGGTGCCCTCCCAGATCGAGCCCAGGTGGGCGTCGCGCACCAGGCGCGGGTCGGCCCATTCCTCGATGTAGCCGCAGCCGCCGCGCACCTCCATGGCGTCGCCCGTCACCTTGCGTGCGTCGCGGCAGGCGCGGAACTTGATCATGGGCGTCAGGATGCGCAAGAGCGCATAGGCTTCAGGGTCGCCAGCGTCCGAGCGCGTCAGCGTAGCCGCGGTCTGGAACACCATGGTGCGCGCCTGCTCGGCCGGCACGCGCAGCTTGTCCAGCTGCACCTTCATCAGCGGCATGTCCTGCAGTTGCTTGCCAAAGGCCCAGCGCTCGCGGGCGATGTACTCGGCCTCGGCCACGGCGCGGCGCATCATGCCAGCGGAGCGCATGCCGTTCGAGAGGCGCGAGTTGTTCACCATGTCGGCAATCTGCACGAAGCCCCGGCCCTGCTCGCCCACCAGGTAGGCCACGGCGCCTTCCATCCGGATCTCGCCGCTGGCCATGGAGCGCGTGCCCATCTTGTCCTTCAGGCGCACGATGGTGTAGTGGTTGGTGCTGCCATCGTCAAGCTGACGCGGCAGCAGGAACAGCGAGATGCCCTTCATGCCGGGCGGCCCGCCCTCCACGCGCGCCAACACCATGCCAAAGCCCGCGTCGGGGTTGGAGCAGAACCACTTCTCGCCATACAGGCGCCAGCTGCCGTCCTCCTGCGGATAGGCCATGGTCAGGGTGTTGGAGATGTCCGAGCCGGCCGCCTGCTCGGTCATGAACATCGAGCCCTGCACGGCCGAATCGAAGTCCATGGCCAGCAGCTTGGGCAGGTATTTGGCGACCAGCTTTTCGTCGCCATACTTGCGCAGCGTGCGCGTCAGCGAATCGGTCATCGACAGCGGGCAGCACAGGCCGAACTCGGACTGCACGAACAAGTACGTCAGCGCGTACTTGACGATGGCCGGCATCTTGCCCTTCCAGCCCAGCATGTCCTCGCGGTGCGAAATGGCGGCCAGGCCGAACTGCTGGTAGGCCACCTTCTCCATCTCGATGTAGGCGGGGTGCTTGACGATGCGCTGCACCTCCTGGCCAGCGCGGTTGCGCATCTCCAGCGTCGGGGGGTTGCGGTCGGCCTCCAGCGCCCAGTCATCGACGGCGCCGCCGGCGAGCTCGCCCATGCGGTCAAAGTAGGGCTGCAGGTGGGCATACAGGTCGGCCGGCAGATACAGCGCCAGCAGCTGCTGCAGCTCGGTGTCTTCGCGATAGTTGTTCACATGGCCGCGATCCGGCACGGGATGGGCGGCAGAGCTGGCCTGGGCCAGGGCGGTCATCTGGGTCTGATCGGTAGCGGACATGGCTGGTCTCCTTTGAATCTCGGCTGACATCGGGCTTGGGGCTATTGCACCAGTTTTAATCATTCGAGTCCAATATCATTAAAATCTTTGTCAATACTTAATTTATATAGTTGCCATGGAACTGCGTGTACTGCACTACTTCGTGACCCTGGCCGAGGAACTGCACTTCGGCCGCGCGGCGCAGCGGCTGCGCATCTCGCAGCCACCGCTGTCGGTCGCCATCAAGCAGCTGGAGGAAGAGCTGCAGGCCCAGCTGTTCGAGCGCAACAGCAAGGGCGTGCGCCTGACAGCTGCCGGCGAGCATCTGCTGGCCAAGGCGCGCCAGCTGCTCGCCCTGAGCCACCAGGCGGCGCAAGAGACGCGCGACGTGGCGCGCGGCACCGTTGGCCATCTGCGTCTGGGCTTCGTCGGATCCAGCCTGTACCGCGGCCTGCCCCAGGCGCTGGAGGCCATGCAGCAGACCCACCCCCAGGTGCGCGTGGACATGCTGGAGGCCAACAGCGCCGAGCAGATCCTGGGCCTGCAGCAAATGCGCCTGGACCTGGCCCTGGTGCACTCCATACAGCCGCCCGAGGGCATCGCCAGCCAGCTCATCGTGGACGAGCCCTTCGTCGTCTGCCTGCCCGAGCAGCACCCGCTGTGCGCCGCCGCAGCCATAGACCTGGGCGCGCTGAAAGGCGACCGGCTGATTTTGTTCTCCACCCTGGTATCGCCCACCTACCACCAGCGCATCTACGAAATGTGCCTGGCCCACGGCTTCGCCCCCGAGGTGCGCCACGAGGTGCGCCACTGGCTGTCGGTGATCTCGCTCGTCTCGCTGGGCCAGGGCGTGGCCCTGGTGCCCGCGGCGCTGGAGCGCGTGGGCCTGCCGCGCCTGCAGTTTCGCCCCTTGCTGGGCGAGCACCCGCATTCCGAAATGCTGGCCCTGTGGCGCACCGCGCCGGCCAGCCCACTGGTACAGGCGCTGCTGGCGCATTTGCGCCAGGCGGCGCAGGGCTGTTGACGGATCGCCTGTAGACTATTAAAAAAATAGCTGCTGGCGCTTGATACGCAAGTGCTACAACCTTGTTTCACCTGATTTCACACATGCCTCAGACCCGGCCGCAGGCCCTCACCCCCCACCCTCTCCCAGAGGGAGAGGGAGTAAAACCAGCGCAACCGGTCACCCCCACCCCTGTTGGGCGAGGGGGTCAAGCCCCGGCAACCGATCGCCCTCGCCCCTTTGGGGAGAGGGAGGGGTGAGGGGCTTGCACGGCAAGCACCTGGCCCACCAACCTCCACTTGACCCATGCCCCTGTCCTGGAACGAAATCAAGCACAAGGCCCTGGCCTTCTCCAAGCACTGGGCGGACGCCGCCAACGAAGACTCCGAGGCCAAGCCCTTCTGGATCGCCTTCTTCGAGATCTTCGGCATCACCGACAAGCGCGTCGCCACCTTCGAGCTCAACGTCAAGAAGCACGGTGGCGGCCAGGGATATGTGGACCTGTTCTGGCCCGGCATGCTGCTGGTCGAGCAAAAGTCGCGTGGGCGCAGCCTGGACGCGGCCTTTAGCCAGGCGCTGGGCTACTTCCCCGGCATCGCAGAGCGCGACCTGCCGCAAATCATCATCGTCTGCGACTTCGCGCGCTTTCGCGTGCACCACCTGGCCACGGGCAGGACGACCGAATTTGCACTGCAAGACCTGCACAAGCATGTCCGCCTGTTCGGCTTCATCGCCGGCTACCGGGCCCAGGACATCCAGGCGCAAGACCCCGTCAACATCCGCGCCGCCGAGCGCATGGGCAAGCTCCACGACGCGCTGAAAGCCAGCGGCTACACCGATCACCCGCTGGAGGTGCTGCTGGTGCGCCTGCTGTTTTGCATGTTTGCCGACGACACCGGCATCTTCCAGCCCGCCCAGGCGCTGCGCAGCTTTGTCGAGGAACGCACCGAGGAAGACGGCAGCGACCTGGGCCCGCGCCTGGCGCAGCTCTTCCAGGTGCTGAACACGCCCGAGGACAGGCGCAGCAAAAACCTGGACGAGCAACTCGCCGCCTTCCCCTACGTCAACGGCCGGCTGTTTGAAGAAAGCCTGCCCATGGCCGACTTCGACGCCGCCATGCGCGGCGCGCTGCTCGACGCCTGCGCGCTCGACTGGTCGGCCATCAGCCCCGCCATCTTCGGCAGCCTGTTCCAAAGCATCATGGACGACAAGGCGCGGCGCAACCTGGGCGCGCATTACACGAGCGAGGAAAACATCCTCAAGCTCATCAAGCCCTTGTTTCTGGACGCGCTGTGGGCCGAGTTCGAGAAGGTCAAAAACCACAAGAACCGGCTCTTTGAATTCCACAAAAAACTACGCCAGCTGACGTTTTTCGACCCCGCCTGCGGCTGCGGCAACTTCCTCGTCATCAGCTACCGCGAGCTGCGCCTGCTCGAATTGGAAGTGCTGCGCGCCAGCTACCGTGACGGCCAGCAGACCCTGGACGTGCACCAGCTCATCAGCCTGAACGTCGATCAGTTCTTTGGCATAGAAATCGAAGAATTCCCGGCGCAGATCGCCCAGGTCGCCCTGTGGCTGGTGGACCACCAGATGAACCTGCGCGTGAGCGAAGAGTTTGGCCTGTACTTCGCGCGCATCCCGCTCAAAAGCAGCCCGCATGTGGTGCATGGCAACGCGCTGCGCATCGACTGGAACGAGGTGCTGCCGGCCGAGCGCTGCAGCTATGTGCTGGGCAATCCGCCGTTCGTAGGCAAGCAGCACCAAAATCCGCAGCAAAAGGCTGATGTGGCACCGCTCTTCGACCGCCTGGAAGGCGGCGGCGTGCTCGATTTTGTGGCGGCCTGGTACATCAAAGGGGCCCACTATGCGCGGCTCAACCATGCCCTGCGGGTGGGCTAT
>JACCEE010550710.1_pt1 | contig 12299 bp, 17 predicted proteins | sample 7449931 | NCBI WGS metagenome assembly JACCEE01 (sample SAMN15323457, study PRJNA562643) | freshwater metagenome | isolation source: river surface water | place: USA:Blue River Watershed | collected 2017-08-19 | reverse complement strand
GCGGTCGGCGACCTGGCCACGCTGCGCCGTGCCGCCGAAGTCACTGGCGGCCTGCTGCCGGTCGCGCTGATCGAGTCGCCCGCCGATGTCCACCGCCTGCCGCCGCGCTGCCTGCCGGTGCTGCCGGTCGTGGCGCTCGACGCTCCGGTCGAATGGGGCCGGGTGGACGCGCGCGCCGGCCGCGCGGCAGCCGACTGCATCGCCTGGGCCGCTCGCGCCGCGCTGCGCGGCGAGGTCGGCGCCGTCGTCACCGCGCCGATCCACAAGGAGGCATTCGCCGCCACCGGCATCGACCATCCCGGTCACACCGAGTTCCTGCAGGCGCTCGCCGCCGAGCACCTGGGCTGCGGCGTGGCCGAGCTGCCAGTGCGCATGATGCTGTCCAACGACGAGTTGCGCACCGTGCTGGTCAGCATCCATGTCTCGCTGCGCGAGGCACTCGCCGCCGTCACGACTGCCAACGTGCTGCAGACGCTGCGCATCACGGCCAGGCACCTGGCGCGCCAGCTCGGTCGCCTGCCGCGCATCGCGGTCGCCGGCGTCAACCCGCACGCGGGCGAGGGCGGCCTGTTCGGGCGCGAGGAGATCGAGCAGATCGCGCCGGCCGTTTCGCAGGCGCGCGCCGAGGGGCTGGATGTCAGCGGCCCGCATGCGCCCGACACCGTGTTCATGCGCGCGCGCCGCGGCGAGTTCGACGTCGTGATCGCCATGTACCACGACCAGGGCCTGATCCCGGTCAAGTACCTGGGGCTGGAGCATGGCGTCAACAGCACGCTGGGCCTGCCTTTCGTGCGCACCAGCCCCGACCATGGCACGGCGTTCGATCTGGCCGGCAGCGGTCGCGCCGACCCGTCCAGCCTGGTCGCTGCGGTGCGCGCCGCCATGGGAAACTGAGCCCGGCGGCCTGCTGTTCAGTCTCTGTGCTTCAGGCTGTCGCGGATCTCGCGCAGCAGCAGCACATCCTCGGGCGTGGGCGGCGCGGCGGGGGCCGGAGCCGGCTCGGCGCGCTTGAGGCGGTTGATCTGCCTGACCATCAGGAAAATCGCGAAGGCCAGGATCAGGAAATTCAGCGCCACCGAGATGAAGTTGCCGTAGGCGAACACCGGCACGCCGGCTTTCCTGAGCTCGGCCAGCGTCATCGCGGTCCCGGCCGGTATGTCGCCGAGAACCAGGAAGAAGTTGGAGAAATCCATGTTGCCGACCAGTTTTCCCACCAGTGGCATGATCAGGTCATCGACCGCCGACCCGACGATCTTGCCGAAGGCGCCGCCGATGATGACGCCGACTGCCAGATCGATCACATTGCCCTTGACGGCGAACTCGCGGAACTCCCTTGACATGCTCATGATTGGCATCCTCCCTTCGCGCTGCTGCAATTCTGGAGCGATGGTAGCGGGTTTTCTGTCGTCCGGGGAGTGCGCTCCGGTACAATGCCATGTTGACCAGAGCTGGCTTTTGGGCCATCTCCCTTGTCCTTCCCAGTCATTGAAAGATTCCCCATGAGCGAAGCATCCGTCGACAACGGCCGCCGCACCTGGCTCATCGCTACGGCCGTCACGGGCGGCGCGGGAGCAGCTGCCGTCGCCGTCCCCTTTGTGAGCAGTTTCCAGCCCTCCGAACGCGCCAAGGCGGCCGGCGCTGCTGTCCAGGTTGACATCTCCGCGATCCAGCCCGGCCAGAAGCTCGTGGTCGAATGGCGCGGCAAGCCCGTGTGGATCATGAAGCGCACGCCCGAGCAGCTGGCATCGCTTGAGAAGCTCGACCCCGAGATGGCCGACCCCGAGTCCAAGCGTACCGCCTACCCGACGCCGGAATACGCCAAGAACCGCCATCGCTCGATCAAGCCCGAGATCTTCGTCGGCGTCGGCATCTGCACCCACCTGGGTTGCTCGCCGTCCGACAAGTTCCAGACTGGTGCCCAGCCCTCGCTGCCCGACAACTGGCAGGGCGGCTACCTGTGCCCCTGCCACGGCTCGACCTTCGACCTGGCCGGCCGCGTGTTCAAGAACAAGCCGGCTCCGGACAACCTCGAAGTGCCGCCGCACATGTACCTGTCTGACACCGTGCTGCTCATCGGTGAAGACAAGAAGGCCTGAGTCGAATCAAACAGAGGAACATCATGGCAGCTGAATTCAAGGAACTTCCGGCCAACGCCCCCACGGGCGCCAAGGTCGCCAACTGGTTCGAGAACCGCTTCCCCTCGGCATTTGCTGGCTACAAGCAGCATCTGTCCGAGTACTACGCGCCCAAGAACTTCAACTTCTGGTATTTCTTCGGCTCGCTGGCGCTGCTGGTGCTGGTGATCCAGATCGTGACCGGCATCTTCCTGGTCATGAACTACAAGCCGGACGCCAACCTGGCCTTCGCTTCCGTCGAGTACATCATGCGCGACGTGCCCGGTGGCTGGCTGATCCGCTACATGCACTCGACCGGCGCCTCGGCCTTCTTCGTCGTGGTCTATCTGCACATGTACCGCGGCCTGATCTACGGCTCCTACCGCAAGCCGCGCGAGCTGGTCTGGATCTTCGGCTGCGCAATCTTCCTGGCGCTGATGGCCGAAGCCTTCATGGGCTACCTGCTGCCCTGGGGCCAGATGTCCTTCTGGGGCGCCCAGGTGATCGTCAACCTGTTTGCCGCCGTGCCCTTCGTCGGTCCCGACCTGGCGCTGCTGATCCGCGGTGACTTCGTTGTCGGCGACGCGACGCTGAACCGCTTCTTCAGCTTCCACGTCATCGCCGTGCCGCTGGTCCTGCTGGGCCTGGTCGTGGCGCACATCCTGGCGCTGCACGATGTCGGCTCGAACAACCCCGACGGCATCGAGATCAAGGGCCCGAACGCGCCCAAGGACGCCGCTGGCCACCCGCTCGACGGCATCCCCTTCCATCCCTACTACTCGGTCCACGACCTGCTGGGCATCGGCGTCTTCCTGATGGCCTTCACCGCGATCATCTTCTTCGCGCCCGAGTTCGGTGGCTACTTCCTCGAGTACAACAACTTCATCCCGGCCGATCCGTTCAAGACCCCGCCGCATATCGCGCCGGTCTGGTACTTCACGCCCTTCTACTCGATCCTGCGCGCCATCACCACCGAGATGGTCTATGTGCTGATCGTCTGCGCCGTCATCGCCGCCTTCCTGGGACTGACCAAGTCCAAGCTCGGCAGCACCGGCAAGGCCGCCATCGCCGGCGCGACCGTCGTCGTCATCGGCCTGCTGCTGTCGATCGACGCCAAGTTCTGGGGCGTGGTCGGCATGGGCGGTGCGGTCGTCATCCTGTTCTTCCTGCCCTGGCTGGACAACTGCGAGGTCAAGTCGATCCGCTACCGTCCGAACTGGCACAAGGCCGTCTATGCGGTGTTCGTGATCAACTTCCTGATCCTGGGCTACCTCGGCGTGCAGCCGCCGTCCCCGGTCGGCGAGCGCGTCTCGCAAGTCGGTACCCTGCTGTACTTCGGCTTCTTCCTGCTGATGCCGTGGTGGAGCCGCATCGGCGACACCAAGCCGGTTCCGTCCCGCGTGACCTTCAAGCCGCATTGAGCCCAACCGCCTACAGGAGTTACAACATGAAAAAGTGGATCGTGGGCTGCATGATGGCCCTGGGTCTGGCCGGTAGCGCGCTGGCCGCTGGCGCCAGCTTCCCGCTGGACAAGGCGCCCGACCTGAGCAAGAAGAGTGAGCAGGAGTACCAGGCTGCGCTGCAGAACGGTGCCAAGCTGTTCGTCAATTACTGCCTGAACTGCCACTCGGCAGCCTTCATGCGCTTCAACCGCCTGAAGGACATCGGTCTGACCGATCAGCAGATCAAGGACAACCTGCTGTTCACCACCGACAAGGTCGGCGAGGTGATGAAGTCGGCGATCAACCCGCGCCAGGCCAAGGAATGGTTCGGTGCCAACCCGCCGGACCTGACCGTGATCGCGCGCGCCAAGGCCAGCCACGAGGGCACCGGTGCCGACTACCTCTACACCTACATGCGTACCTTCTACCGCGACGACACCCGTCCGACCGGCTGGAACAACCTGGCGTTCCCGAACGTCGGCATGCCGCATGTGCTGTACGAGCTGCACGGCGACCGCAAGCCGGTGCTTGACGAGCATGGCGCGCCGGTGCGCGACGAGAAGCACCAGATCAAGTGGGAAGTCATCAAGCCCGGCAAGCTGAGCACCGAGGAATACGACAAGGCCGTCGGTGACCTGGTGGCCTACATGCAGTGGATGGCCGAGCCGGTCCAGCACCAGCGCACCAAGATCGGCGTCTGGGTGCTGCTGTTCCTGGGCCTGTTCACCTTCGTCGCCTGGCGCCTGAACAAGGTGTTCTGGAAAGACGTCAAGTAACGATCGTCCGGCCCGCGCGCCGGGCCGGACAGACCGCAGTGGCAGGCCGTAGCAGGCCGCCACTGTTTTTTGCTTTCTGATTGAGGAATCCCGTCATGATGGTTCTCTACTCGGGCACGACCTGCCCTTACTCCCACCGCTGCCGCTTCGTGCTGTTCGAGAAGGGCATGGATTTCGAGATCCGTGACGTTGACCTCTACAACAAGCCCGAAGACATCGCGGTCATGAACCCCTACGGCCAGGTGCCTATCCTGGTCGAGCGCGATCTGATCCTGTACGAGTCGAACATCATCAACGAGTACATCGACGAGCGCTTCCCGCATCCGCAGCTGATGCCGGGTGACCCGGTCGATCGCGCGCGCGTGCGCCTGTTCCTGCTCAACTTCGAGAAGGAGCTGTTCACGCATGTCTCGATCCTCGAGCAGCGCAACGCCAAGGGCAACGAGAAGGCGATCGAGAAGTCCAAGGCGCATATCCGCGATCGCCTGACGCAGCTGGCTCCGGTGTTCCTGAAGAACAAGTACATGCTGGGCGACAATTTCTCGATGCTCGACGTCGCGATCGCGCCGCTGCTGTGGCGCCTCGATCACTACGGCATCGAGCTGAGCAAGAATGCCGCGCCGCTGCTGAAATACGCCGAACGCATCTTCTCGCGTCCGGCCTTCATCGAGGCGCTGACCCCGTCCGAGAAGGTGATGCGCAAGTAAGCCTGCGGCCCATGAAGATTGCCATGAACCACGACGACCTGCCGTCCACCCGGCCCTATCTGATCCGCGCCATCCACGAGTGGTGCTGCGACAACGGTTTCACGCCCTATCTTGCGGTGGCGGTCGATGACTCGGTGCAGGTGCCGCGCGAATTCGTCAAGGATGGCGAGATCGTGCTCAACACCAGCTACGACGCGACCGGCAACCTGCGCCTGGGCAATGACTGCATCGAATTCAAGGCCCGCTTCGGTGGCGTCGCGCGCGAGATCCGGGTGCCGGTCGATCATGTGCTGGCGGTCTATGCGCGCGAAAACGGCCAGGGCATGGCCTTCCCGCCGCCCGAGCGCGAGTCGGCGCAGGCGCAGTCCGAGCTGCCCCCGCTGGAGCCGCCGCCCCCCGGCAGCAGCCGCCCGGCGCTCAAGCGGGTGAAGTGAAGTAGAATTCCTGCAGCGCCGCCTTAGCTCAGCTGGTAGAGCACCCGCCTTGTAAGCGGTAGGTCGTCAGTTCGAATCCGACAGGCGGCACCAGCAGCACTTCCAAAGCCCCCCAAGATCATGCATCTGGGGGGCTTTTTCATTGGGCCACAGAGGGAAGCGGGTTACTGGACAGTGCGAGTTCTTCCATTGACTGCCAGCACGAAGCGGGGGTACAAACGGGGGTACGGGCGCACCCCCACGGGGGTACAACTTCAAATCCCCCCACCGCGAGAGCCAAAAGACCATGCTGACCGATGCAGAGTGCAGGAACGCCACCTGTCCCCCCGACCGCAAACAGAAGCGGTACTACGACACCGGCGGGCTGTATTTGCAGGTAAGCCCTGGCGGATCGAAGCGATGGATTCTGAAGTACCGCCGACCGGGCGGAAAGGAAACGCAGCTTCCACTTGGGCACTACCCGGAGACAGGGTTGCCAGCGGCGCGCAAGGCCCGCGATGCGGCGAAGCTGAAGAAGGCAGACGGCATTGACCCGGTACAGGCCCGGCACGTCGAGAAGTTGAAGGCCAGCGTAGGCAGCGGCGACACCCTGGAAGCCGTTGCGCGTGACTGGCTGGCACGAGGCAAGCCGACGTGGAGCGCGACTCACTACGAGCGCGAGGCACGCAACGTCGAGAAAGACCTGTTGCCCTGGCTGGGTCGGCGCAAGATCAGCGACATTGAGCCGGTCGAGTTGCTTTCCGTGATTCAGAAGGTCGCGGACCGTGGCGCGCTGTCCGTGGTCGAGCGGGTCCACCTGACGGCGCGCGGCATCTGGTGTCATGCCGTGGCGACGGGCAGGGCACCGAGGGACATTACCGCCGACATCAAGAAGGCATTGCCAAAGCACCTGAAAAAGAACTTCCCCGCCATCGTCGAGCCGAGCGAGCTGGCCGAGCTGCTGCACGCCAGCGACGGGCACAAGGGCGGGCCGGTAGTGCGAGCGGCGCTGCGGCTGGCACCCGTCCTGTTCCAGCGGCCCGGCAACCTGCGCACGATGCGATGGGCGGACCTGGACCTAGATCGGGCACTGTGGAGCATCCCCAGCGAGGACATGAAGCGCACCAAGGAAGGCAAGATCAACGGCCAGCCGCACGTTGTCCCCCTGCCCTCCCAGGCTGTCGAGCTGCTGCGCGAGCTGCACCACCTGACCGGCGGCGGGGAATGGGTATTCCCTGGCCTGCGCGACAGCAAGAAGCCCATGAGCGAGGCCGGGGTAAGCGCCGCGCTGAACGCGATGGGCTACAAGGGTCGGCACACATGGCACGGCTACCGGGCGACGGGCAGGACAATCTTGCGCCAAGTGCTGAAGTACCCTGCCGACGTAATCGAGGCACAGCTTGCCCACGTCGGCCAGATCACCCACGGCGGAGCCTACGACCGGGCAACGCACCTGGAGGAACGCGCCGAGATGATCCAGCGATGGGCCGACTACCTGGACAAGCTGCGCACCGGGGCGGACGTGATCCCGCTACACCGTGCGGCGTGACCAGCGCCAGCCACCAGCACTCAGCCCGGCCAGAGCGCCGGGTTTTTTGCCTATGCACGATGGTGCTGATCACTGGGTACCCCCCTGGGGTAAACCCGGCCAGGTTCCGGGGGGGCATTTTTTTTAGGCCCAGAGGTAGAGGGGTGGCAGAGGTGTTTCGGACGAGCTTTCCGGGTAGGGCGGAGAGTTTCCGGAGTTTCCCAAGTCCTGAATGTCCTAATGTCCTGCTTGGCGGGGTGAAAATCCGGCGTCGAGCGTGAAATTACCCGCATGGGTATATTGGGGGACTGCCGAACCACCGTGGAGCCGCGCGCAGATGGATGTCACCATCACGGCGCTGGCTGTTCCTGGTCGAGCTGCTGGCGCTGGCCGTGCTGCGGCATCCATCGCGGCGTGATCCTGCCGGCGAGCTGCTGGGCGACCTGAGAAAACCTGAGTTTGGTGCGCCTTCCGACCGCCTGCCGATTGCCTGCCGATTGCCCGGCGCAACCGCCGCCCTTCCTGGTCGAGCTGCCCGAGCATGGCCGGCACCGCCAGCAGCGCCAGTCGGGCCGCCAGATCGGGCCACAAGCCGCGATCCGCTGCGGGTCAAGGCAACCGGTGCCGCGCATCAAGCACGCCCGCCAGGCCCCTCAAGGAACCCTCAGCCTGTTTGACGAGATCGACGCATGAACGCCCTGACCCTCATTTCCTCGACCCTGACCATGACCAGCCTGGAGCTGGTGGACTTCATCAACGAGTACCGCAAAGAGCTGGCGATAGCAGCCGGCGCCCTGTTCCCGTCCGAAGGCTTTGCGAAGCTGCGCCACGACAGCTTCATGGACAAAGTACCCGAGGTGCTGGGCAAGGATCGCGCTCCAAAATTTCTTGGAACGCAGACCTACGGCACCAGCGGCGCTGGAGTTCGCGCGCCTGCGCTGCGGCGCTGCCCTGGTCGAGCTGCTGGCCGCGATGGTACGGCTGTCATGACCGCACCCAGGCCGGGCGGATTTGCGTGAAGCTGTGAAGTGAAGTGTGAATTTGTGAACTCGGTGTGAACTTCACAAGGGTGGTTCATACACGGGCGGCTGCTGGCGCTGTCATCGGTATGGCGTAGGGCTGGAGACCGTCCGGATGCCGCCCGATGCCGGGGTTCCGGTATCGGCCCTGGCGCTGTCCTGGTCGAGCTGCCGACTGGCGACCACCGCAATCGTGCGGCCGTCGAGCTGGCGCGATAGGCCGTAGAGCGCCCCAGGCGCGCGCCAGAGCTGCGCGGCGAGATCGGCAAGGGCGCGACCACCTTCACCCGTGCGTTAATCGTTCTCAACGCGCCTAGCTGACGGCTGATCCCCGGCGGCGAACACCCGGACACCCTGACCGGGCGGCGCGTTTTCTCGTTCGGGGTTGCGTGACAGGAAACGCATGAGCGCCATTTTAAAAATCTTCCAAGAGCAAGATGAATCATTTATCAGCATTAGTTATGCCCTTGAACTAATGTCGAATGAAGGCGACGGTTGCCAGTTATTCGAGGCTGCGGCATTTCTTCACAATCTAATGCTTAGAAAAGATAGCCCGAAATGCATTATTCGACCGAAGATGCTTGAGAGCACGACAATAATTGCAGATGATGAGCATGTGATTTCAATTTTGGCACGCGCTGCGGATCATGGGTATTACACCGATGATGCAAGAGACTACACGCGCTATGGGTTCAACAGAAAGGAATTGTTTCAGTTCCTGGCACGGCACGGCGTAAATCTTGACAATGAACCCCAGCAAAATCAGCAGCAGGCCACCGACCCTGACGCGGCGCACCGCCTGCGCCAGCTAGAGGCCGATAACGCCCGACTTGTCGAGCAGGTCGCAGAGCTTGAGCAGCAACTACAAGACGCCACCGCAGCACCGCAGCAGGCACCGCAACTCAGCACCGCAGCACCGCAAGAGGCACCGCAAAGCGACCCGGAGAAGCTGCACCCGAAGCGGCAGGCAAGCTATGAGACAGCAATTGCCGCAATGCTTGACCTGCTGGTGACGAACGGGAAGTGGTCAAGTGAGGCCAAGCTGATAGAGGCGATTGAGGCAAACCACAAGATCAGCGCGCGCACGCTGAACACACTGTTTGCAGAAGCGAAGCTGCGCGTATCTTCTAACTGACCGCAGCACCGCAATTGCGGCGATCCGTACCGCAATTGCGGTGACTTGATCGAGGCATCCCGCCACCATTCACCCCAATCCCTGCGCCATCTTGCAGGGTCTTACCTTGGGGGCCGAATGGCAATACTTCGATTGGCCGGCGTACTGAACGCCACCGGGCACCGCAGCCCTTCCAGCATCTACGACCGAATCAAGGCCGGCACCTTCCCTCGACCCGTGCCTATTGGCGCCCGTGCCGTGGGCTGGCCTGATTACGAGATCGAGCAGATCAACGCGGCGGTGATTGCTGGCGCTGATGACGACACGATCCGCGCCCTGGTCGAGAACCTGCACGCTGAACGCGCCCGCAAGCTGGCGCTGCTGCTGGCGGCGTAAAGGGGGCGGCGATGCAGATCAAAAAAAACGCGCCCGCGATGCCGGGAGACACCGCGAGCGCACACAACACCGACCCAACGACGAGCCGAGCGGGCATTGTCTCACCGCACCAGGACGGCGACAAGCTGGCGCTGGTGAAAGCCTGTAGGTTCAGCCCCAAGCAAGCCCGAGTCATTGACGCGCTGCGCCCTGGCGGCTGGGTATCGCGTGAGCGGATCGACCGCGAGGCCGGATCGAGCTACGGCCCGGACGTGATAGCCAAGCTGCGCGGCAAGCTGGGGTATGAGGCCATCGACTGTGAGCGCCAGCCAGCTATCGACCGTGACGGCAAGCCGTGCCTGCCGGGCGCCTACCGCCTGACCGACGCTGGCCGCGAGCGCCTGCGCCAGATCGAGGGGAGGCCGGCAGCATGAGCACCACCAGCAGCGCCAGCCCTGCAACGCCGTTCCCGCTGCCCACCAGGAAGCGCAAGCCCAGGCGCGAGCCGGCAGCACCGAGCGACAGCGACGAGCTGGATAAGCACGACGCCTGCGACCCCGAGCGCGCGGCCGTGATCCATGCCGCCAAGGTGCAAGCCCTGATCCGAATCGCGGCCGCCATCGGCGCAACGCTTGCCGAGACGAAGGCCGGAACGCTGGTGATCCGGCGCGGCGCTTCAAGCTGGCACTGCTCCGACAGCGACGCGGCCCGAGCAGTCCTAGATCGAATCAAGGCCGCACGATGACCACCACCAGATCAGCAGCACCGGCCAGCCAGAGCCGCAACGACGACATCAGCAACACCGACGACAGCACCATGATGACCACCACCACCACCGCCGGCGCGAGACTGCGCACCATGACGGCGGCAAACCTGATTCACGGCGGGCCAGCCATTGAGCGGCGAGAGCTGCGCCAGCCCTTCCGATTTTCGACAGCCTCCCAGGCTTCAGGCGTGCGCCGCCTCGAAGCGCTGGATTCGTTGCAGCACGCCGGCCATTGCCTCACGGGCAATCTCGGTGTCGTAGTGGGTTTGCAGGTTGATCCAGCTCTGCGCGTCAGTGCCGAAGAAGGCCGCCAGACGCAGCGCCGTATCGACCGTGATGCCGCGCTGGCCGTGCACGATTTCATTGATGCGGCGAGCCGGAACGCCAATAGCCTTTGCCAGCGCATATTGACTGATGCCCAGGGGCTTGAGCCAGTCTTCCAACAGGATCACGCCGGGATGAGACAGGGGAACTTCGCGGGTCATGATGACGCTCCTTCAGTGGTAATCGACGATTTCGACGCGCCGGGCATGGCCGTCGAGCCATTCAAAGCACAGACGCCATTGGCCGTTGATGCGGATGCTCCATTGCCCGGCACGGTCCCCGACCAGGGCTTCAAGCCGGTTGCCGGGCGGCACGCGCAGGAAGTCGAGCGTTGCAGCGGCATGGAGCTGCTGGAGCTTGCGCAAGGCCACGGCCTCGAAGTTGGAGAACCGCGCCACGCGCCGCCCCTCGAACAGCGCCAGCGTGTCTTTGCAATGGAAGCCCTGAATCATGGGGTGATAGTAACGGAAGCCGTTATTAACGTCAAGCCACAAGGACACCCAGCAAGCCCCAAAGACGCCCACCCCATGCGCGCCCGGCTGTGCTACAGTTACCCCAAGCCGAAAGGCCCGATGCTGAACACATCGAAGAACACGCGGTTGCAAGCCCTACCGGAAGCGGGCTTTTGTCACGTCCTGAATTCGTCCGTCACGGGGTTTCCCGTGTCGGCATGGTTATGGGCAGATGGGGCAGACCGTGAGGCTGTCCGCACGGCGTGTTCCGTGTGTTCAACATCTGCCCACCCGCTGCCCTTGAACAGGCCGCGAGTGGTTCCAGAGTCTCAACACGGAGTCCTGACCATGACCCAAGCCGTCGCCTTGGCGCGCACTGCCGCGCCCATCACCACCGCCAGCCCCGCCGCTGCGCCGACCCGTCCCCAGGCGGACACTACCGACCCGCAGATCATCGCGCTGTACGCCCAGGCAGAAAACGCCCTGGCCGGCGCCCTGCATCTGCTGCGCTCGCTTGATTGCGATCCGGCCAAGCTGCAACAGGCCACCGGCCGCGCGATCCGTGCGGCAACCATGCTCAAGCGCCTGAGCGCCGCCCACCTGGAAGGAGTCGCAGCATGACCTACACCGCCAAGACCAACGAGAACGTCATCCCGCGCCGCCGCGCATCCGACTGGCAAAAGCCCCTGAGCGCCGCACGGGGCAACGTGTTCGACTGGTTCGGGGGCGACGGAGCCGTCATCCTGGAGGAGCGCGCCCGCGCCCGCGTGTCGGCCGCGCTTGAAGGGGCAAAGACGGTCGCCGCCGTGCTGATGCAAGCCGCAATCGACCGGGAGGAGGACGACCAGGACAGCCCGCTGCGCCTGATCGAGAACGTCGAGCAAGGCTTGCTTGCCGCGCTGGCGAGCTGCCTTGATACCGCCGAGGTGCACTCGCTGGGAGTCGGATCTACGTGGACCACCTGCGCCCGCGACGACAAGGAGGATGACGCCATCGCGGCGACTGTCCGCAGCATCAACGCGGCCCGGTACCGCAAGGAAGCCGGAAAGGGGGCCGCATGAGCTTCGACCGCGCCCTACTGCCCGAGCCGGCCAGCTACTACGAAGCCCAGGGCCTGCGCCTGACCGGCCCCAGGTCATCCAAGTGGGTGACGACCGCCTGCCCGTTTCATGGCGGGTCTGACTCCATGCGCATCAACCTGCGCTCGGGTGGGTTCTGCTGCATGAACTGCGGCGCCCGAGGCGGCGATGTGCTGGCCTTCGAGATGGC
>JACCEE010280281.1_pt1 | contig 12300 bp, 10 predicted proteins | sample 7449931 | NCBI WGS metagenome assembly JACCEE01 (sample SAMN15323457, study PRJNA562643) | freshwater metagenome | isolation source: river surface water | place: USA:Blue River Watershed | collected 2017-08-19 | reverse complement strand
TATCCACCAAAACCACTACCTCCACAAATTGTAAATCAAAAAATGAATGCTAACCCTCACCACTATTACACAGCGGTTCAACTTTTTGATTTTTCATTTCAGTAGGTGATTTAGACAACTCATCCACTTTTACTTTTCAATAGATTATTGAAATAACATCTTTGCATCACCAATAACTCATAAAGAAAAAGTCATGACCTACAAAAAAACAATAGTGAATTATCTCTCTAAAAAAATAAAAGTACCTAATAATATGACTCAACTCATTTGATCGATTTAAAACAACCAAATAACCTATGAAAAAGCTATTACATCTTATCCTCTTATTAATTGGTCTAGCCATCGGATTTAGCCAGAGTTTTGCTCAGAGTAAAATCACCGGTGTCGTTATGTCTCAAAATCAGGAGCCACTTCCCGGAGCAACTGTTTTAATAAAAGGCACCTTAGAGGGAGTTTCAACTGATCTTGATGGCTGCTTCAATATTTCAACAAGAAAACGGGGTGCTCAAAAGCTTACCATTTCATATGTAGGCTACGAAAACAAAGAAGTCAATGTAACTATTGGAGACAGTACACTTAGTCTTAAAATCGTCTTAAGAGAGAAGGCAGAACAGATTTCCGATGTCGTAATTACCGCTGGATCATTCGAAGCATCGGATAAGAAAAAGGGGGTCACCCTTAAACCACTCGATATTGTCACAACAGCTAGTGCTGCCGGTGATATATATGGAGCCCTAACTTCTCTACCCGGTACAACAACAGTAGGAGAAGATGGCCGCCTGTTTGTTAGAGGAGGCGATGCCTACGAAGCCCATACCTTCATTGACGGATTAAGAGTAAAAAAACCTTACAGTTCAACGACGCCTGATCTACCCTCAAGAGGACGTTTCTCTCCTTTCCTTTTTACCGGCACAACCTTTAGTTCAGGAGCCTATTCCGCCCAATATGGTCAAGCCTTATCCTCAGCATTAGTTCTCACGACAACAGGGGTTGCAACCGATAATCAATGGGGGTTCTCTCTGATGTCTGTTGGTGCCGGTGGTGCATATACCCATAGTTCGAAAAATGGGTCAATAAACCTTAACCTTGACTATACCAATTTAACCCCATATAACTCTATTGTTAAGCAAAGGGTTAAATACACCACCGATCCAAAAAGCATAGGAGGATCTGCTATTGGAAGATTAAAAATCGGCAAGACAGGACTTCTTAAAATTATGGCAACGGCAACTTCAGGAGATGTTGCCCTTTCTTACAAAGATTATGACCATAATGCCACTCTTACACCTATCACACTTAAGAACCAGAATCTTTATATTAATTCGGTTTATGCCTCAGATATAGGAAATGGTTGGAATCTTCGGTTTGGAAATGCGCTTTCTTATGATGATAATGACTTAAAACCAGGTGAAATCCATCTTGAGGAGTATGATCTGTTTTATGATGGAAAGATGACAATAAGTAAAGAGTTTTCCCCCTCTTTAAAACTATATACAGGGGTTGAAGCAAATATTAGTAAGTGGCAGCAACGGTATCGCGACTCAGAACTGACAGCTCATGATATCCTTTTAAAAGACCAGCTTTGGGCTTCATTTATAGAGGTAGAGGCTATGGTTCTAAGGAAAGTAGCCTTAAGAGCAGGCTTTAGGGGCGAATATAGTCATATGCTTGACTGGACAGGTGTAGCACCTAGATTCTCAGCAGCCTATTTACTAAGTAAAAACAGCCAGATAAGTGTAGCAACCGGACTATTTTACCAGAAACCAGAAGAAGACCTACTGCGATTTAACCAAGCCCTAAACTGTGAACAGGCATGGCATTATATTGCTAATTATCAATTCCAAGATGACAATAGAATATTCAGGATAGAGGGTTATATAAAAAACTATAAGGACTTAGTCCGATTTGATGCATCTAGATTATACGAAGCTGCCTCATACAATAACGCAGGATATGGTTACGCCAGAGGGATGGAACTATTTTGGAGAGATCAAAAAACAATTAAGTATCTTGATTACTGGCTATCCTATTCATGGATGCAAAGTCAACGCGCTTATCGAGACTTTCCTATGTCAGCCAAGCCAACCTTTGCTCCCGAACATACCGTCACCGCAGTTGGCAAGTATTGGGTAAATAAAATCAATACTCAGTTTGGAATGACCTTTATATGGTCATCGGGAAGAGCCTATGATGACCCTACAACCTATTCATTTAATGATAAAACAGCCCCTTCTTACCTTGATATCAGTGTTAATGCTAGCTATCTCTTCCCTCTTTGGGGTAAAACCAGTGTTCTATATGCCTCAGTAAGTAATCTAACCGGTAAATCGAATATCTATAGTTACCGTTACTATAACAATGAAAGTGGTCAATTGCTAAGAGACCCGGTTGTGCCAGAAGCCAAACGATTCATTTTTATTGGATTCTTTCTAAACTTCAATTAATCAATAGAAGAATGGTAATAATCTAAAATTGTAAACAGTACTTTCAAATAATAACCAATCATTTTTCAGCATTTAAAAAAATTCTTTACTCAAAAATTATATCACATGAAAAAGTTACATTTCATTATTGCGATTATGTTTGTTGGATCCAGTTTATTCGGACAAACAGCAACCACCCTATTTGATAGTTTATCAAGGCAATTGTCAACAACAGTAAAACCTGCTGAATATGCCTTACTAGCTGCACGATTCAATGCGCTAAGTACTATGGAATCATCACCGTGGGAAGCAGGTTACTACTGTGCCTATTGCCTACTAATGGAGGCTAATGGAACAGAATCAGACACCAAAAAGGATGCACTCTTAGATCAAGCTGAACAAAAAGTCAACGAGTTAATAAAGCTTATGCCACGAGAAGATGAGCTATATACACTGAGAGCTTTTATAAATCAAGTTCGTATTTCGGTAAGCCCGATGATGAGAGGAATGAAGTACAGTGGATTAGCAAACGATGATCTGGCTCTGGCTATCGAAATCGACAAAAACAATCCTAGAGCATGGTTTCTAAAAGCAATGAATACTTACTATACTCCGGCGATGTTTGGAGGTGGAAAAGAAAAGGCTTGTCCGCTATTTCAAAAAGCTGCCGGGTTATTTACGCAACAGAATAAAGAGTCAAAAATAAACTGGGGGACAGAGATCAATAATCAGATGGTTAAAAGTTGTGCTCAATAACTTACATTTGCTTTAAAACAATTAGAAGCTTAGATTATGCTTTTGAGATATATTGGAGGTGTCTTGCTCGTATTGCTTATTTCAGCCCTATTCGGACTACTTTTCGGCTTTCTTTTCAGTGGTTTTTCAATCTTTTATTGGTCAAGACTATATAATATTGTTATCTATTCACTTATACTGGGAGCACTCTGCTGGACAGGTGGAGAGATCATTACACGATTGGTAAGTCGAAGATTTCCTTGGGAAGTTCAACCGGGCAAGACATTTCTAATTTCTATCGTTGCAAGCGTAATATATACCTTCGTAAGCGTAACAGCCTTTAATATTGTCTACTTCAGATTCGTCACTTCACGTGACCTTTCAAGTGGAGAACTTATACAAGGGGCAATAACAAACTCCATTATTGCCGTTATTATTACTGTAATTATAATGCTAATAATAAGCGTTTTAAAGTTTATTAAGAACTTTAAGGAGGTACAACTTGCTAGGGAAAGAGAACAGAGAGAAGTGGTATCAGCTCAATATGCTGCACTTAAAAACCATATCAATCCGCACTTTCTTTTTAATAGCTTAAGTGTCTTAACCTCATTAGTAGAAACCGATACCCAAGCTTCTATTAAGTTCATCAGAAAACTAAGCGACCTTTATAGATATGTTCTGGAAATGCAAAACAAAGAGACTATAGCCCTGACAGAGGAGTTAGCCCTGATAGAAGGTTATTTATACATGCAAAAATTTCGTTATGGGGATGCATTAAAAGTTACGATCAATATTGAATCTAGAAATGGTCATATCGTTCCTCTATCTATTCAAATGCTTGTAGAGAATGCTATTAAACATAACATTGTCTCAACACAGAAACCCCTGGAGATTATCATCAGCCAGCAAAATGAAGAAATTACTGTATCAAATAACTACCAACCAAAAGAGATCATAGAAGAGAGCAATAAATCAGGGCTTGAAAATATCCGTCAGCGATATAGCTTTCTGAAAAATGATTTAAGGGTTGAATGGGGAGTAACAGAAAATAAGTTTATTGTAAGATTGCCAATTCTAAATAATAAATAGATGGTACGTGTAGTACTAGTAGAAGATGAACCTCTAAGTGCAGATAGACTTGAGAGGATGATCATTCGATATGAGAAAAATTTTAAAGTAATTGCGAAGTTAGATAGTGTCACTTCTGCAATCAACTGGTTAAATAACAACCCGCATCCAGAACTACTCTTACTTGACATACAACTAGGAGATGGACTAAGTTTCGAGATAATCGAAAAGACATCCCCAAGAAGTAGTATAATATTCATCACTGCTTATAGCGAATATGCAGTAAAAGCATTTACAGTAAATAGCTTACATTATCTGTTAAAACCGATCGACTTTGATGAGCTTAGCATAGCTTTGGACAGGTATCAATCTAAGCAGAATGACTTTAACCTACCTCAAATGGTCAATATTGACAGAGCTTTGCTTTCTTTGACTAAAAGTTTTAAAAAAAGGTTTTCGATTAGGATTGCGGATAAAATAATCATTCTACCAACAGAATCAATTGTTGCATTTGAGAGCCTTGAAGGAGACACCTATGCCATTAATTCAGAAGGGAAGCACCTCAGCATAGATTACACATTAGAGGACCTCCATGACCTTCTTGATCCAGCTATATTCTTCAGGGTAAACAGGAAGTATATTGTGTCGCTCCAAGCCATTGAAAGCACAACAGTCTGGTCTGGTTCACGGCTTAAAGTCAACATCAAAAATTTGCCCAATCATGAGATCCTTGTAAGTAGAGAGCGAGTAAGTGATTTCCGAGTCTGGTTGGAAAACTAGAAACCCGAAAACAAATTCTCTTACAAGGCGTAATGTTTTAAAGTCAGCCATAAATAAGGCTTGATCAGATGATGAGTCCAGATATCTTTCGGAGCAACTTGAAAGGCTTTATAATACTCTTTATCAGCCTTAAGAATAATTGCATCACCTGCTCTGGTAAAGTCGGAGGTATTAGCATATTTAGGCTCCATCATTTGAGGATAGATTTTCTTTATAAATTTAAAGACTTCATGCCCCAGGTATCTCTGCTGTTTATCTCGAGTTTTCTTGGGGGGAGAAGTAATATCCCGGAACGCCTTTTTTAAAAAGATACGTTGAAAAAAACTAGCCTTTTCAAAAAAAGTATCAGCATAAATAAAAGGATTAGGATAATTATAATCATCTAGGGTTTGACAAGAAAAAGGTGTTTGGGGAACCCAATCGGCAGTATTAATCACATTAAAACCAAAACCCTTTCGTGTTATAAATTCAAAGTCATAGGCATAATATAAATTACCTGGCTTCGGAGCAGCACTACAATATGTTTTGGTAAGCCATCTTTCCGAGGTAGTCAAGGACAACTCGGAATAATAAAGCCAAGAGGTAAAAAGAAAAGCAATAGCACCACCTTGGCTATGTCCTGATATAATTAGATTACGAAAACCACACCGTTTAAGCGAGTCGAGTTTAGGTTTTATTTCTTGAGATAGGAAGGCTAAACTAATAAGCCACCCCGAATGCACAGCTGCTAAAGAATCGTTAGAAAGCTGATATGAGAAAATGGTTGTTGAATCAAGAATAATTGACCCATTGGCAGGCGACATTGCAGTATATAAATTAGATAACCAGCTAGCCATAGTACCGATAGTTCCTCTGAAGTTAACAGTGATAATAGAATCATTACTTAGCCAGAGATCACATCGATTGGATAAACCAACCACCTTTGACCGAAAGATCAATCGACTATTCATGGGTTTATTAACTGGTAATTTGACCCAAGGGGTGTCTGCTTGACAGGCAAACTGGCTTAAAAGTTCAATATATTCCTCTTTCTCAAAACCAGGTCTCAGTTTTTGGGCAGATAGAATCGAAAAATTAAAGACTAATGCGAATATCAGAGCAGAAAAAAGAAGTTTATTCATAGAATCCGATATTAATTGTAAAGAAATTAATCCATCTTTCTAGCAGCAAAAAACAATCAAAACACCAACTATCAGTGCAAGGATAGGTAGCCATGACTCCATCGAGATCCTCATTGCATCTGTAGTAAGATGAACTAAGACCACTAATGAATTATACGTTCTCCGGCTGTAATGAGTTATCAAAGATATGATTTTCCTTTAGGTAGGATATAGCCTTTTCTGCGGCCATCTGCTCAGCGCCCTTAATTGAGTGATCCTGACCCTTACCAATACTCTCATTATCAACAGTGACCTCCACAACATAGAGTTTATGGTGGTTAGCCCCCTGTTCAGCAACAACATTAAATACCACGCTTTTCTTTTCCTTCTGACCCCATTCAATCAGTTTACTTTTGAAATTAAAATCGGTTTCAACAAGAGTATTGAGATCAAAATATACATTAATAATACGATTAATCACAAGTTGCTGAGTAAAGTGGTAACCTTTATCTAGGTATAGAGCACCGATAAAAGCCTCAAAAGCATCACCATTAATCGATTTATAATTAGTATGGGCTTCGTATTGAGCAATAATCAACTGATTGAGCCCCAATTTCTGGCAAAGTTTATTCAGTTGAGCGCGGCTAACGATCTTAGTCCGCATTTCAGTTAAGAAGCCTTCATCTCTGAGGGGAAACTTCTTAAACATATAATCAGCGACGATAGCATCAAGAATAGCATCGCCAAGAAACTCTAGTCTTTCATTACTAAGTCGTGCTCCATTGCTCATTTGAGTTGCAAGAGAGCGATGTCTTAAAGCCTGTTTATATAAAAAAATATTTTCGGGCCAAAACCCGAAAATATTTTTTATGGCCTTATAGTATTCCTTATCAGCAGAGAATAGAATCTTTATACGCTGAAAAAGTACCATTTATTAGATTAAGCCTTGTATTTTTTAAACAGCAATGAGCAGTTATGACCGCCGAATCCAAAAGTATTAGAAATAGCGGCATTCACGACTCTAGATTGAGCCTTATTGAAAGTGAGGTTGAGTTTAGGGTCAACATCAGGATCAATATTAAACTGATTGATGGTAGGGGGAACCATATCGTTCTTGATAGCAAGAATAGTAGCCATTGCTTCCAGAGCACCGGCAGCTCCCAACAAGTGACCAGTCATCGATTTTGTAGCGTTGATATTAAGGTTGTATGCATGCTCTCCAAAGACAGACTGCACAGCTTTAATTTCGGCTACATCGCCAAGAGGGGTACTTGTTCCATGGGTGTTAACATGATCGATTTCATTTGGGCTCATACCTGCATCTTCAAGAGCATAGCGCATTGAATTAGCTGCGCCAAGCCCTTCAGGATGAGGAGCTGTCAAATGATGAGCATCAGCAGAAAGGCCAGCACCACCTACTTCACAGTAGATTTTAGCACCTCTTGCCAAGGCATGCTCTAGTTCTTCAAAAACCAAAGCAGCGCCACCTTCTCCTATAACAAAACCGTCACGGTCTTTATCAAAAGGACGAGAAGCGGTAGATGGATCATCATTTCGGGTTGAGATTGCATGCATAGCACCAAAACCACCCACGCCAGCCTCATTTATTGCGGCCTCAGATCCACCGGTAACAAATACATCGGCCTTACCCAGGCGAATGTACATAAGTGCATCAGCCAATGCATTAGCTGATGAAGCACATGCGGATACCGTTGAGAAATTTGGTCCACGAAATCCATATTTGATCGAAATATGACCTGCAACAATGTCAGAGATCATTTTAGGAATAAAAAATGGATTAAAACGAGGCGTTCCATCGCCTTTAGCATAAGCAGTCATCTCTTCAATGAAGGTGACAAGACCGCCAATTCCAGAGGCCCAGATTACACCTATGCGGTCAAGGTTCTCAGTCTCGAGATTAAGAGAACTATCCTTTACAGCTTCATCGGCAGCAATTATTCCAAATTGAGCAAAAAGATCAATCTTTCGTGATTCCTTCCGATCAAAGTACTTCAAAGGATCGAAGTTCTTAACCTCACACGCAAACTGAGTCTTAAACCTAGATGCGTCAAATCGGGTGATAGGCTGGGCTCCACTAACTCCGTTAATCAATGAATCCCACGTTGATGGTACATCATTGCCTAGCGGGGTTAGTGCACCCAATCCTGTTACAACAACTCTTCTTAATTTCATTCGGGAATCTGACTGGTGAAAAATTACTTCGCGTTGTTCTCGATGTAAGAAATAGCGTCACCAACAGTGCTGATCTTCTCAGCCTGATCATCGGGAATAGCGATGTTGAATTCCTTCTCGAATTCCATGATTAACTCAACAGTGTCGAGAGAATCAGCACCAAGATCGTTAGTGAAGCTAGCTTCTGGTGTTACTTCGTTCTCGTCAACGCCAAGTTTGTCAACGATGATAGCCTTTACACGTTTTGCAATGTCAGACATAGTTGCGAATATTTGGTTAAACAGGCTGCAAAGTAAACTATTCTCATTTTCATATGCAAAAAAAAAACGTTAATAAACGTTTATAGCCTATCCAACTGCCTGTATTTCTACTATATATCTAAATTAACCAAACGGTTAACCATATGAATTACCTGCAATAATCCCTTCTTTCTTACCTATTTTTCGCCTTTTAAATCCTCTTTAGTCTACTTTCTTTACTTTTCAGGTCATTTCTATGCCTCTTTTCAAAACTTGATTCTCACTTGCACTTACGATAAGTATGACAATATATTCATATATCTCATATTCATTGCATTAGACATTTTTTGAAAGTTTTAAAAAAATTTTTTTGGTACTTTTTGTGCACTCGTTATCTAAATCTTAGCACTCGTTCCCAAATTCCATACACTCGTTGCTATTTCGAACCAATTCGGGCAATTTGCATTTACTTTATAACTACCTAACTTTGTAACTGTTAAAAGATTAAAAGTTTTGCCTTGGCCTTAACATGAATAGTGATATTCCTGGTCATCCTTGAGTATGAGTAATGTTTGGCGCCTTGATCTTGTGAAGAGACTTAATATGAAAGGTTTATGCCTGCCCAAAGTCGGTAATCAGTAGATTGATTACCGACTTTTTTTCAAATGTAGCCAAATTATTAGGTTCTTTCGCCTTAATAAAAGCAAATAGCGTTAAAGAGTTTACTCTAATCTCACTTTGGATTTCAGGAAAAGCCCGTAAATTTATCTTTATGCACTTTCACATAGTACCTTTGCTTAACAATGAAAGAGGAACATAACCAAATAAACTGCCCTATCTGTCTTAATGAGTCTTTCCTAGCTATTGAGACAGGAATTCATCAGTGTTATTACTGCTTAGATGAAGTCCAAACTGATATGACCTGCACAAAAGGACATGTTATCTGCCAATATTGTCTCAATGCAGATTTCAAACATAGAGTCATAAGACATTGTTTGAAAAACAAATCAGACGACCCATCTATCATCTCAAATGTGTTTTTAAGTAGCTTTTTAGACATGAAGGGGGAAACTGAAGAGTATTTTCTAATTACAGCTGTAATGGTCACAGCCATTTGTAATTACAAGAAACACTATTCCTTAAAAGAAGCCTTGTTAGAAGATTCACTAAACCGTTTTAATACGATTCCAGTACAACTAGTCGATCAACATGGAACTTCTGGTGCAGCACTAGCCGCCGGAGCCTTTTATCGGGTGGTAGGAGCTAATCATATGGACGAAAAAAAAATATGGCAGAACAGTAATCTTTTGGTAAGCAGATGTATGGATCGAATTGCTCGTCTCAATACCCCTCCATGCATGTTAAGAGACATCTTACTAGTAATCACGATATGTGTTGATTTTGTCAGCGAAACATTATTAATGAACCTTCCATTCCCTCAGCGACTCGTGTGCCAGCGCAACCATTCCACTTACTGCCCAAAAGAGGGCTGTATCTTTCTGGATAGATCATCTAAATACCCTCTATTCTCAGGAATATTAGGAAATTAACTTTTACTAATCCCTGTTCCAAATATTTCTGTTAAACTTAGCTTCATCTTTATCAAATAAAAACATATGAAAAGATCCCTAATACTCGCTCTTCTTCTACTTTTGGCTATGGTCATTCATGCTCAAAAAAGTGAATCTGCTATCGGTGAGATATACATTGACCAAGAAAACATTGTACCATTTAACATGAACGTTTCTTTTCAATCAGACCCTCCTCTCTTTACTGTAATTAATGGGGATGAACGGATAGTTGTAACGGATGTAGAAAAGAAAGGTGATTCCCTAATCTTTAGAATGCCGATATTTCAGGGTACCTTTATAATTAAACCTACTCAAGACCAATGGAAGGGCTTTTACTATCCTAAAGGGATCAACGAAAGTAAACCGTATCAATTCGTAGCTCAATTAGGGATGAGCGACAGGTTTTATAGGTTTCAAGAACCTGCCAACTACAACCTCACAGGTAGGTGGAAAATCACTGAAAATCCTGGAACCCCTGATGAAACGATTCTTATCGGTGAGTTTGTACAACAAGAGAACAGGCTGACCGGATCTATCCTTAACCCAAGTGGAGATTACAGATACCTTGACGGAAAGGTCTCCGGAAACAAAATGATGCTTTCGGCTTTTGATGGCAGCCACCAAATAGTTCTCTCAGCCACTGTTTCCCATGACTCCCTAAAAAATGGAGCTTTTACTGGTTCTGCCCGGTGGAAAAGTAATTGGATTGCAATTAAAGACTCCACTATTGAACTTCCCAAAATGGAACAACTTGTTTGGCTAAAACAGAATGCAAAAGCGCCCAGTTTTAGCTTTCCAAATACCAGTAATCAACAGATATCTCTAAACGATCCTATATTCAATGGAAAGGTGATTATTTTGCAAATTATGGGCACCTGGTGTCCGAATTGTCTCGATGAGGCTCGTCTCTTTAATGAGCTCATTTCGCAAAAAGAGTTCTCTAATGTGATTGTTTTAGGTCTATGCTTTGAAGGAGCCTCCTTCGAAAGCTCTGTACCAAAAATGATACGTTTCGCCAATCAAACCAACCTAAACTATCCCCTTCTCTATGCTGGTAAAGCCGGTAGTAAAGAAAGAAACAACCTCCTTTTCATGGTAGAAGGGTCTATGGCTTTTCCAACCGTACTCTATTTGGATAAAAATGGCAATCCACGCTATGTAACCACTGGCTTTAGTGGTCCGGGTACCGGACAACACTATCTTGAAACCAAGAAAGAGATAATCTCTAAGCTCAGGCATCTTCTCGCAGAATAATACCATCACTGCCGATAAATAAGAGAGGGTACATCTTTTGAGATGTACCCTCTCTTTAGTTTATTCTTAAAAGAATCAAGACCAAAAATTGTTATTGAACAATGGTCATTTCATCAATTAAACGTTTACAACCACCAAGCTTTTCAATAACGAAGAGAACATAACGAACATCGGCACAAATAGTTCTCTGAAGAGCAGGTTCAAAAGCGATATCCCCACTCATTGCCTCCCAGTTACCATCGAAAGCCAAACCAATAAGCTCACCATTAGCATTAATTACTGGACTTCCAGAGTTGCCACCGGTTATATCATTAGTGGTTAAAAAGCAAGTGACAAGACGATCCTCGCCATTAATTTTCACCCCATAACGACCATAATCCTTTTTATTAAAGAGATCCTTTAATTTAGAATCAACAATAAACTCATCATTCTTGGGGTCTTCTTTTTCCATTACTCCATCAAGAGTGGTAAAGAAGTCGTAGTGAACTGCGTCAGCAGGATAATAATCTAATACTTTGCCATAAGTCACACGCATAGTAGAATTAGCATCAGGAGCAAATTTATGATCAGGCTTCATTTCACGAAGAGCAGCAATAAAGAGTCTGTTACCTTTATCAATATTGGTCTGGATTGGAGCCTGCTCTTGAGCAACGTTCATATAAGCTTCACGGAACGCAATAGCCAGAACGATCATTGGATCTTTCTCAAGCGTTTTAGCCTTAGGATCAGCCAAGAAAGCGTTTAATTGGTTTTGATCGGCGAAAATGGATTTGCTATAGATTGCATCGGCCATTTTGTTAAAATCGCCATCATATTTATCAACCATCTTTACAAAAGCTTTCGGTTGTTGTTCTTGAGGGATGTTTTTGTAATACATTCCAAGAAGACCTGCGAAAAGCTTCTTATCGGTGCCAAGGTTAAAATCTTTATAGAAATC
>JACCEE010127754.1_pt1 | contig 12304 bp, 18 predicted proteins | sample 7449931 | NCBI WGS metagenome assembly JACCEE01 (sample SAMN15323457, study PRJNA562643) | freshwater metagenome | isolation source: river surface water | place: USA:Blue River Watershed | collected 2017-08-19 | reverse complement strand
CCCGCCTCGCCTCGCCTGCCAGGATCTACGCGGCCAGATCGCCCCGAACGATGTCCAGGAATCCAGCCAACGCCTGATACTTCGCCCTCAGCAGCTTCCACTCCCGCTCAGCCTGCGCCAGCACCTGCGCTGCCTCATCCGGGTCGGACTGCAACCGCGCCAGCGACGCATACACCGACCGCCTCTCGCCGTCCGCGACCGCGTGATACGCCCGCACCTGCTCCGTCACACCCAGCGGTGTACGCACCGACACCACCACCGACCGGATCAGCTTCCGCGCCTGCTCCAGCCGAAACTGCTCGCCCGCGATCTGGTCATCCCACTCGAAATGCGCGTGCAGCGGGGATTCCTCAGGCCGGGCATCCTCCACCACCCGTTCGGTGGTGAGGGTGTCGTCGTTCACCGCGGCGATCCGCGTCAACTCATCCCGCAAACTCATCTCAGCGCTCCGTCTCAATGCTCAGCTGGTCGTTGATCTTGAAAGTCCCGTTCTGCCCGTCCTTCTCCGGACGCCACTCACCGATGCCGACCGACTCGCCACCGAACTCAATCAGCGACAAGAGCGAATCCTGCGAGATGAACGACTCGTAGAACTCGATCGACAGCAGCGACTGCCACTCCAAAAATTCGGCGCGATACCTCAGGTCTGTCCCGCCCATACCGACCCGCACCATGTCTTCGCGCATCCGCGGCTCCCCGATGATCGGGGCCAGCTCCATCGACTTGTCAGCGGCCAGATCGCCATGCACAAAAAACATCTGCCTGGCGTCGGTCATCCGGACGCCGACCAGCTTCGCGGCCCTGATCGTCGCCGCCTTGAACGCCAGCACCGGGAAACCGAATCCGCCGTCCTGTGTGTAGTACAGCGACGCCCGGTAATCGCTGTCCGGGTCGCGAATTTCCTTCGCCTTCTTCTTGCCCTGCTGAGCATCCAGCATTTGCTGCTTTGCCTTTTGCGACCAGGCGTGCACGATGAGCGGAGCCGTACCGATAATCGGCACCAGCATGCGCGTCTTCTTGATCTTGGGGATGGTGATAGTGGCAGATGATGCGATAGCCATGTCAGTTCTCTCTCTCAAAATGGGTGTGCGCGGCGTCGACGCCGCAGATGTTGTTGTCTAGATGGCGGCTGGCCCGATCGCCAACCCGGCTGTCCACCGCCCGCGACCCGGACCTGCCGACGATCCGGGTCAGCGCAGCCGCGAACTCCTCACGGTCGACCCGCGCCGCCAACGCCCGGTCATACTCGCGCTGGAGCACATCCAAAGTGCGACCCCGGGTGATGCCGTACTGACGCGCATACGCCAGGATGTCCGGGTGGTAGGAGGCTTCGCCCGTCCTCTTCGGATTGTTTGCCCGGTCCGGTAGCCGGGGTTCGGTTTGAGGTGCCCCTGCCGGGGCTGGCCAGGTCACGACGCCTCCCGTGCGTCGAGCAGGATGTCGATGATCCGCTCGACCTCATCCAGTTCGCGGCAGGCCTCGTTGCGGTCAGTGACGGACAGCTCCTCCTCCAGCAGCTCGCGCTCCAGCGGCTGCGGCAGCAGGTCAACGATGAGGTCGACCTGCTCGTAGGTGAGGGTGACGGTGAAGGTTTTGTCGGTGGGCATTGCTATACTCCTTGTAGTGTGATTTCCCTTCGGGGCGCGCCGTCCGTTTCCACCGGGCGGCGCTTTTGCTTGCTCAGGCGGCGGCAGAGTCGCGGAACTCCTCAGGGAGGAGCGAACTGGGCTTCACATTGAGTGCCCTAGCGATGCGTGCGACCTCGGAGACGGTGAAGTCGCTGCCACCGTGGAGTTTCCGACGCAGAGTCGCAGGGCTAAACCCGGCCTTGTCGGCGACCCATGTATAGGGCCGCTCAGCAACCCGGATCGCCTCAACGATCTGATCGGCTGTGCTGTGCTGGTTAGTGGTCATGCGACCACTATAGACCACATATGACTGCTAAGCAACGCGACTTGAAAACTATTTGGACACTGACGACTACCATTAGTGGTCATGCGGATGCTAAGCTGTGCTCATGGGAGGATACGGAGACGCATTCAACGACGCTGTAGCAACGGAACTTCGGGCTCAGAGTGCCCGCATCAGGATCACCTTCGACGACTTGGCGGAACAGACCGGGCTAGCTAAGACGACCGTGCTCAACTACTTCCATGGACGTCGCGAGATCCCGATGTCCGCCTTCGCGGAGATCTGTCAGGCGCTCGGCGTTGAGCGCAGCGCGATCTTCGACGCCGCCACCAAGGCGCTCGAGAAGAGCGGCTCATATTTTCCCCCGTTCGACCGTATGTTCGAATAATAACGCCACCCGAAGCTGGCGGGGAGCCCCCGGCTTTAGCCGTGGGGAGGAAGTCAAATCACGACAGATAAGGAAACGACGATGGGACTCGTGTTCAGCAGGCGCAAGAAGGTCGGAAAAAACGCGACTATGAACCTCTCGAAGAGCGGCGTATCGATCAGCCAGAAGGTAGGTCCGCTAACGATCAACTCGCGCGGCAAGGCGTCGATCCGTCTCGGCAATGGCCTGCGATTCAGGTTCTGACAACGCAAAAAGAGGCCCCTACCCGGCGATGGGTAGGGGCCTCGATGTTCATCCAGTGGGGAATCTACGTGGCCGTGAGTACGTTCGCGACCGCCTGCAATGCCTCCCGAGCACCGGACAGATCCCGATGCAGGTAGGGCCTAGTGGAGGCGAGCGATGTGTGGCCGACGATCCCGATGATCTCATCCGTCGGCGCGCCCGTCGCGAGCAACAATGTCGCCGTCGTATGCCTCGCCTCGTGCACCACGAACGACTCGAGGTCGGTCTTCTTCACGCCGGCGGCGGCCTGCAACCCGCGCCACGCGGCCAGATCCAGCGCTTTGGTCATCGGCCGTCCGTCCGGGCGCGGCCAGACCAAGTTGTGGGGCGACGCCGGGCAGGCGTCCCGCCACGCGGCCAGCGCGTCGGACATCATCGGCGCGATCGGCACGATCCGCTCACCGGCCCGCGTTTTCGGCGGCAGCAGCCACCAGTTACCCTCAAGGTGCTGCGACCGCAGCCCGTCCGGGATGCCGCAGCTGGTCGGCACCGCCTGCAACTCCCACTCGATGTGGATCAGCCGCCGCTCCAGGTCGACGTGATCCCACATCAAACCCAGGCATTCGCCCTGACGCATCGCCTGTAGCAGCGCGGCCAGCCAGCGGGTCGCGTCTGTGTTCAGGGCGTGGGTCCGCTGCGTGCTCAGGGTCCGCCAGGCGGTCACCGCAGCACGCTGCTGAGGGGTCCGCAGCCGTCCAGCCAGTTGGGTGCCGTGGTCGGTCATCGGCGTGGGATCCGGCGGCAGCGGCGGCCAGGCGTCCTTGTGCGCGGCGGTCACCAGTATGGTCACCGCGTCCGCCACCTCCAGCGCCGCCCGGTCCGACACTGCGGCAGCCGGCAGCGGTGTGACGAAAACGGGATCTGGCACGAGGTAGCCTTCGCGGCGGGCGGCGACCAGCGCGGTGTGCAGCAGGGCGCGGACGTTGCGGATCGTGGTCGTCGACCGGTCGGCGTTCCGCATCGCGGTGTCGATCTTGCGGAGGTCCGCGGCGGTGAGTTCGGCCAGCGGTCGGTGCCCGATCGTCGGGACCACCCACTTACTGATCCAGCCGGCGTCGCTCTCCTGCACCCGCGGCCGGATGCTCGACTCCCGCGCTTTGAGCCACATGTCGCACCAGGCTTTGACGGTGAGTTTCGGGTTCAGGGCGATGCTGCCCTTGTCACCGTACTCCTTCAGCCAGCCCCGCATCCGGTTGCGCACCTCGGCCTTGGATGCGCCGGTGAAGGTCTTGCGGCGGCGGGCGCCGCTGGGCAGGAATCCGGCGTCGACGGCGGCGACCCAGCGGCCGTCCCGCTGACGCTGGTAGATGCTGCCGTCGCCGTATCCCATGAGCCCTCCCTTGATAGCCATTCGGATAGCCAACTGCATGCTATCAAGGTGCTATCTACGTGTCATCCAAAACGGCATAACGCCTAGTCAGCACGCATGAACCCGGTAGTGACTCATCCTAGCGCGCCAGTTTTCCAAACTGGCTACGCGGGTTCGATTCCCGTCGTCCGCTCCACCTAGTCAGGCCGGGAATCAACCGCGTCGATGTAGGCTGGCATCAGGTCGATAGATAGCCAAGTGGATAGCCAAGTGGGGACAGCTGACTGTTAATCAGAGGGTTCAGGGTTCGAGTCCCTGGCGGTGTACCAATGAAAGTGGCTCCGACAACGGTGTTCTTGACTTCCTCCCCACGGCTGAAGCCGGGGGTTTCTCGGGCGGTCTTCGATGAAAGCGGTCCGCGAGATCAGGGAGGCGTGGGGGCCTTATCGAAAGGGCAGGAGGAGTCTCAACGGGGTTTCTGCCCAGGATTTGGCCGATCGCTACGGCGTCAGCGCTGCGAGTGTCTCTCACGTGGTGTCGGGCAGGAACTGGAAGAACGTCGCGTGAGGGATGTCGTAGGGCTGTAGTAGGTGTGCTCTGACAAGCACTGATTACGCCTGGCCACTACGCGTTTGAGCCCCCGAAATAGATGCCCGCTAGTCGCATCTGGTCGTCGGTTGTCGTCACCATCGGTTTGTGCCGGGCACAAGATTGATTAGGGGAAACGCTGGCGTGCGGCGGGAGAGTTGTGCCCTGGTTGTGCCCGAGCAAAACTCCTGAGAACCACTTGCGCCTTACTCAATGTAAAGCTAGACTAGAGCTATCGCAAGGGGGACAAGCCCCCAGCGGACTCGGAAGGAATCCGATCATGAGCAAGCTCTATACCACCATCCAAGACGCAATCGCCCAAGAGATCGCCCCAGCACTCGGCGAGTTCGCCGACGAGTACGACCTTGAAGCGATCGCCCGAGAGATCCTGGTCTTCGACGCTGCGACCGATAAAGACGGCACAACCCACCTCGACCGGCAGGGCTTCCGGCTGGCCGACATCTACGACGAAGGCGCCGACGAGTACGACCAGCGCGCCTTCTGGATCACCGCCGAACGCCACACGATCTGATCGGAAAACGCGAGCAAGACCCCCTCCACGCCAGGAGGGGGTCTTGAGTGAGAGGAACCTGAACCATGAGCACATACGAGTGGACCACCCCGACTGCTGGTGAAAGCCGCTACTACGGCAACCCCGCAGCGATCACCGCCAGCACCACTGGCGAGCCGGTCCTGCTGGCCTGGGTCGACGGTACCAAGATCACCCTCGGCGCCTCGCCGACCAACCGCCTGGATGATCTGGTCACGACAGCCAGCACGCAAGACTGGCCCGCAGTCGAGAAGCTGTGGCCGCGCGACACCTGGCCGCGCGAAGTCTACGCCGGAGCGAAGGCCGGCGAGCACGACTGCCAGCCCGACCTGCGCGCAATCCTTGACGCCGAGATCGCCGACCAGGACGAGGAGGACTGATCGTGACCATCTCGCCGGCGGAGGTTTCCGCCACCCGCCATCTGATCGGCCTGTCGATCAGCGAACTCGCCGAGCAACTGCACGTTTCTCGCATGAGCGTGCATGACTGGGAGCGCGGCAAGTTCACTCCCCGCGAAGGCTTGGTGTCCGACCTGCTGGCGCTGCGGGAGGCCCACGACCGCGCCCTCGACGAGCTAGCCGACTACCACGAGACGCAGGGCGGAATCATCGAGTTGCCGGCCGAACCGATGCCGCAAGGATGGTACCGGGCGCTCGGTGCTCGCCTGCTCGACCAGTACCCGGATGCGATGTTGGAGTGGGCGGAATAGCTTGCGCCTTACTCAATGTAAAGCTAGACTAGCCCTACGGGCCCGCGTTGGACGTCACCAGATGGCGCGGGCGACGAAGTTGCCCCACCGCGCCGCAATGTCATTGGTGGCGAGGCCGACCTTCGTCCCTGCCGTCAGCTCAGTGTCCGTGGCCCTGTAGGCCAGCACTCGGTTGAGGTAGACCATGACGGACGCCCCGACCGCCTCGACGGCGATACTGTCCCCAGGCTCAACCCTTATGATGTTCGCCAGGGACGTGGCGGTGCCCGCCACGATCTTCTGCACGACCAACCCGTTGCCAGAGTTGCCGACTCGCCACAAGTTGTTCGCGTCCGCGTATCTGGCGATGAGGTAGCCAGACGAGCCGAGGGTCGAGAATTCGGCTTCGACGAAGTGGTTTCCGCTGCCGGTGTCGAGAATGGTGCGCGAGTTCGTGGCCGTCGTCTGGTACGCCTTCCCCGAGGCGATGCCCCAGTCGGTGCCCATCACCCGTGACCAGATGGCGCCCGAGGTGGCCGTACCCAATCCGGCGGTCGTGTCGGCGCGGTTGAACGTGTCGCCCACGATCCACGGAGCCAGTCCGTTGCAGGCGGCAGCGACGTCCCCGAGCCTGTCGCGGATACGCCGCGTCCGTCCGAAGTCGATTCGGGTCCGGTATAGACGGTAGCCAACCCCGGCAGTGGAGTACCACATGTCGAACTCCAACCCGGTCGATGATGCGACGGGCTGGATCGCGGCTTTGTAGTAGCTGGACGCGGCGCTGGCGCCCTTGCGCATGAACCGCGAACGCCCGAACGTCCACGCGATCCCGTCATAAGACTGGCCGAAGTAGAAGTACCATCCCGCGCTTTCCACGACCTGCGCGACCGCGAAGTAAGTCCCGCCGTGGCGCACCACGTCCATATGCCACAGGTCGGCGGTAGCGGGCAGGTTGTGTGTGCAGACTGTCGCAGCCACGCTCATCGAACCCGGTGCTGTCACGTCGGCGACACGGCGCACCTGTAGCACGTTCGGGGTAGGCCTATCCTCAACGGTCCAAACGAGGTAGTCATCACCGGTCCACTGCACGCACGGAGCCAGGACTTTGTTCGTATCCGGCTCGCGGAGTACGACCTTCGGCGTCCACGTGATCCCGTCTCGTGACGTACTCCCGAAGATGGTTCGCCCTGCGGGTGAGTAGAGTCTCCACAAGAGCAGCATCCGACCGTCCGGCAACATGGAGATGTTGGTGTCGGAGTTGTAGTAGTTGGGAATGCCGGGGTTCGGGTCGAGGGGATTCGTCAGTCCTGCGGGCGTTACCCACGTATCCCCGTCGTCGGATACCGCAAGACACGGATTCTCGTACTGAGAGTCGCCCCCGTCGAGAGGTGTGTACGCCATCCAGTAGCGATAGCCGTTCCACCCGTTTGGGAAGTGGATTACGGAGGGGTGGACGACTTCGTTGCCCCCGGTGTACGTGGTGATGCTCGCGGGAGTTTGCCCGATGGGTGCGACAGCCTCAGACGGATCGACACTGGCCCTTGGGCCGGGGGTGGCCCCGGGTGTGCCTACTGCCACCCCGGGGTAGGTGACCTTACCACCGGGCCAGAACTCCACGAGCGTCGAAGCGCCGGGGTCCGTGTCGATGATCAGCGGCATGTCGTCATACGTGACCGTATGCCCGCCGGTGGTCTGCGTGATCGCGCACCGGTACACCTGCCCGGCCGGGTGCCCCTCGGGGATGGTGAGCGCGAGGTTGCCGGTCAGGGTGATCTGGTCGACCTCCGTCGCGGCCAGGGCTGCGATTGTATCCACCCGGGCCGCCACCGCCTGAGCTTTGGCTTGCAGCGCATCATCCCGGGCCGTCTGCGCTGCGTCTCGCGCCGTTTCAGCATCCGTCTTGGCTTGGGTGGCGGCCGCCACTTTGGGGTCGATCTGCGCGACCACCTGCTCGCTGATCAGACCGGGGATCGTCGCGGTCGCATCCTCGACGATCTGCCCGGCCTCGCGTTCGTGCTCGGCAGCGTTGTTTTCGGCGGCCTCGGCGGCCTCCTGCGCCCGCCCCGCAGCCTCGGCAGCATCACGGGCGGCCACAGCGTCGGCGGCCACCGACGGCGGAGCGAACTCGTCAGGGAAACGCCCGGTCTGCTCGTCGAGGAGCGGCACGAGGCCGCTTTGCACGATGTCTGTCATGTCATGCTCCGATCGGGACGCGGACGGTGTGATGATAGGGTCCGGCCGCGAGGGCCGGGTAGGTCAGGATGAGGGTTCCCGGCCGGCCACCGAGGGTCGCCTGCACCGTCATAGATGCGGCGAGCTGCGCGGCCTGCGCGGCTTCATGGGCGTCGTCGGCGTGACCCTGCGCGGCGTCTCTGGCCACCAGGGCGTCATCCCGGACGGCCTGCCATTCGAGGATCGCTTGGCCAGTGTCGGACGGGACGTGCACCGCCGTGGAGAGGTCTGTGGTCTGCCCGGCGGGGACGAGGATGGACCAGCTTTGCCTGCCGGTGGTGGGGGAGTACACGATGACGCGCCAGGTCCAGGCGGCGGGCTCGAGCTGGGGCGCGTCCGTCGCGACCAGATACACACCAGGGTTGCCGCGCTCGTCGAGCAGCAGGCCGGTGTCGTCGGTGGTGCAGTGCACCGGGTCGGGCAGGATCAGCGCGGGCGGCGTAGCGTGCGGCGCGGCTGCGATCCCGAACTCGGGGATGAGCGTTACCCGGGCGTTGGTGATGGGTTCACCGGCTGCGTCTGGGGTGGCGTCAGTTGCGGCGCGGATTAGGCGTCCGGCGACGGTTCCGGTCGCCACGCCCAGCGGCAATGCTGCCATGTGCTGTCCTCCTCCATGGTTGTGCGATGTGCCAGATGCCGGCGAGGCTGATCCCGCCGAGCAGCAGCACGCTGAGGTTCGTGCCCGTGAGGTGCACGATCAGGATGACCAGGCAGGAGGAGGACGCCCAACCGAGCATCCGCCAACCGCCCGGCATCAGTCAGCCCTGCTCAGCGCGCTCGGGGGAGCCGAGCTCCTCGAGCCAATCCAACGCGCCCGTGGGCTTCAGCACGGTGTAGACGGTCTGCCCGACACCCACAATCACGGCCAGGACGGCAGCAGCCGCCTGCCACCAGTCGGGACGGTACTGCAAGACCACGCCGATGGCGGTAGCCAGCACGGCGAGCAAGATCGTGAAGACGCGCTTCTTCTGGCTGGGCCAGGTGGTCTTCGCGATCGCGGCGACCAGGAACGGCAGGACGGCGCCGACGACAAGGGCGTAGGTGAAGGTCATGATGGATTCCTTACTTGGTGGTGGTGGTGAGTTTGCCCAGGGCGGTCCCCAGGGCAGCGGTGAAGGCGGTCAGGTCCGAGGCGGTCGTCTGCACCTGCTGCGCGACCTGCTGGATCGCAGCGACAGCCGCCGGGTCAAGCGCCGGGCCGGCCGGCTCCGTGACCGAGGTGATCGCGTTCAGACGGGCCAGGATCGCGTCCGAGTTGTCGGCCGCCCTGTTCGCGGCCTTGTTGGCCCAGCCGAGCCACACGCCGGCCTTCTCGGTCTGCGTGGTCCCGTCTGCCAGGCCGATGTCGACGGGCTGCTCCCAGACCGCGCGGGCAATTTCTTCAGCTGATGGCATGTCTTCCTCCGATGGTGTGGTGGTCTGAATCCCGAAGTAGTCGAGGATTCCCAGGGCGAGCGCTTCGCCCATCTCCGTGGTTTTGGTGCGGATCACGGCGGCGTCGACTGGGTTATCGTGGTAGCCGGCCTCCATCAGCACAGCCGTCGCTGACGGCCCCGACACCTCGTACAGCCCAGAGCCGTCCTGGATGGATGCGCCGCCCGGCACGATCGGGTCCATGCGGGCGTTGATGCACTCGCCGAGCCGCTTGCTGTTCGGGTCGGCCAGCCAGCAATACGCCTGCACGCCCGAGGCCTTATTCGCGGTGCCGGTAGCGTTCGTGTGGTCGGCGACGTAAATGTCCGGCCCCCACGCCTCACCCTCTTTGACCGACGCTATGTACCCGTTTGAGTCGTCACCGATCCCAGCCTCCGAGACCTTGACTTCGACGCCATGAGCGCGAAGCACTTCGGCTGCGCGGGCGCATCGCAGCTGCGCGTACTGCTGCTCGTTGCCGCCGCCATCGACCGCGTTGTTGTCCTGATCAGACGGCGATAGAAAAACCTTCGGCATACTGCCTCCTATGTCGCTGGCACTGGCGAGTTTGGCCCGCCAGATCTTGGTTTGAGCGAGAAGATCCGCTCCGTAAGCCAGCGCGGTCCCGTTCGGGTTGGTGCCGCCGTTGTAGCGGGCACCAGCCGACGAGATCGAGCTGTCGGAGAAGTCGTCGTCGAGGTAGTCCGCGAGGATCGTGAGCCCGAACCGAATATTCGCCAGGGCATCCCAAAATGGGTAGTCGGGGGCCTGTTTGAAATAGCCCGCGTAGGTGAGCTGTGCCGGTCCCACGCCGTTGCTCTTCTCGCCAGCGGTCACACGGCGAAGAAACTCCGCGAAGTTGCCCTGCGTCACCGGGATGTCGCTACCCTGCGCATAGGTCACGCCGTTGATGGTCACAGGGCCGTACTTGGTCGAAAAGACTCCAGGCCCAGTCTCCGCACTGCCGTCGTGGCCGTAGACGTTCTTGCCGCCCGATTCTTTTTGGATCATGGCGGCTGCGATGGCCAGTGGTATGCCGGTCGTCGTCGCGGCCTGCACGATCAGATCGGCGTTGGTCAGGCCGCCAGCAGCCAGGATCTCAGCGGGGGTCGCCATCACTTCTCCTTTTTGATCTCGCGGATCAGCCGGTACAGATCGGAGTGCGTGTCGTGCGCCTCGGCCTCGATGCGCCCCACCCGCGCCCGCTCATCGCGGGCCTCCCCGCGGATCGCCTCCGTCGTCGAATCCAGCCGATGCACGACCGCTTTCATGTCGCTCTGCGAGACCGACAGCCGCTCGATCAGAGCCGTCAGATTGTCGATGTCGTCGCGCAGATTCGTCGGGTGAGTATTGGCCACCTGCTCCTTCACTTCGCCCAGCACGGCCTGGGTTTTCACCCGGTCCGCCTTCGCGTCGTCCGCCTCCGTCCCCGCACGGCGGGCCTGCACAAAAACCGCGATGATCAGGCCGGTCAGGGCGGTGAGTACGGTAGCGATCGCAGCCAACAGCGCGCTTATTTCGGTCGGGGTGTGCGGCATTTAGGCGACCAGCTCCCACACGGCCCACAGGACGGGATTGTCAGGCGTCGTCGCGTACTGCCCGGCGAGGTGCGTCACCTTGCACCGGTAGACGTGCCCGCCGTAGGTGACTTCCTCGCCTGCCTCGTACCCCACATCAGGGGACCATGGCGCGGGGGTTGCGGCAGGCGGGCTCAGCTCGGCGGTGATATCCGCCCACTGGCTCACGCCAGGCTCCCACACGTTGTTGTCCACGCTGGAGCGCCATAGCTTGCCGTTGTGCTGCCGGACATCTCCGGCGCGATATACGCCGAGTCCTGCGCCGAGCGGCTGCACCCAGGCAGGCCAAGCGCTGATGTCTGCGCCCACATCCACCTCAGGTACCGTGCCGTCGCGGGCGGTCAGGAATGCTGCGGCGAGGTCGGCGGCTTTGGCCGGCGCTTGTGCGATCTGCTCGACCCGCGCCCGGACTGTCCATAGCGGCTCGATGTGGTCGTCGATTTGTGCGAGGAGTGTCTGCGCGCTGTCGGGGTCCAGCCCGGACAGGTCGTCCGGCACGGTGATGGTGTGCGTACTCATCGAAGACCGCCCGAGAAACCCCCGGCTTTAGCCGTGGGGAGGTAAGGGCTTCGGCTATACTTGGATTGTCCGGCGGAAGCTCGCGAGAACCAAGCAGTAGACGCCCGACGTGCAAGACGAGGTTTTCCCGTAAGGGCAGGGCTGAGCAGCACCCTGCTGGTGTTGAGGATGTAAGACATTCGAGCCTCTCTTTCGAGTGAGGTGAGGGTGCGGTCTGAGCCAGGAAATCCCCCGGATTCATCCGTGGGGATGCTGTTAACGCCGCACCTCCGCCTCGTAGGAGGCCCGCTCGGCGCACTCGTGCTCCCACGCCGCCATGGACAGTTCGTTGTTTCGGGCGGCGGCGGCCTGCCGCGCCCGGCGCTCGGCGAGGAGGCGATCGACAGGATCGGGTGTGGTGCGGGCTGCTGGCGTGCTCATGAGATGGGGGTCCTTCCTCCGATGTAGGGCCAGGAGCTGGGCCAGCTCCCGGAGTAGACCCGGATCGACCCGTCCGGCCAGAGGGTGGCAGATGGGGATCCGAGATCGGACGACATGACGAGCGGTGCGGGCCCGACAGGCCGGATCGCAGCCGGCAGTCCGGTCACGATCAGGTCGCCTGATGACGTCCACCCGGCGGGCCGATATACGCGGCCTCGCCACTCCACGAAGCTCCCGACGACGCGGTACTGGAGCGCGGCATCGTAGGTGACGCCGGCCGGTTTGCTGCCGCCGGACTGCCACCCGGAGTCCTTGGTTGCGGCTTCGAGCGGTGTGAGCGATGGGGGGCGCACGAGCGGCGACACCCCGGAGTCCGACCGGCGGGGCAGCGCCCCGACCTCCAGCCGCACGTCACCGGTCTCCCACT
>JACCEE011094573.1_pt1 | contig 12305 bp, 6 predicted proteins | sample 7449931 | NCBI WGS metagenome assembly JACCEE01 (sample SAMN15323457, study PRJNA562643) | freshwater metagenome | isolation source: river surface water | place: USA:Blue River Watershed | collected 2017-08-19 | reverse complement strand
TTTCTAATTCTAATGCTTTCTGGCATTGCAGGAGCAACATTTGGTCAAGACTACAGCACTGCGTTGAAGTCGGGTTTTGAAAAAATCGACAAAAAGAACTTTCAAGAGGCCAGCAAAGATTTTGAAATGGCCTTGAAGGCAAAGCCGGGCGATCTGGAGGCCACATATGGCTTAATTGCCAGCAACCTATTTGCCAACAATATTAAAGAAGCACAAAAACTTCTTACTGACGCATTGGCTGTAAACCCGGACTATGCAGGCTTCTTGCTCGCACAAGCAATTATTAGCATTAAGAAAGATGATTTAGATAATGCTCTTTTGTATTTAGATAAAGCAGCAGACCAAAACAACAAATCTTTTGAAGAGCAAATTATACTCAACAGGGGATCTCTAAAGGTTAAAAAAGAAGATTACGAAGGTGCGCTTGCCGATTTCAACAAGTTACTAACCATTAACCCAAGCAACGTTGGTGCATACAGCAACATTGGGATACTTTACTACAAGCAAGAAAAGTACAAAGATGCGATTACAAACTTCAACCAAGCGCTGGAGATTGAACCAACCAACACGATAGCCCTATACAACAGAGGGATGTGTTACTACAAACAAAGTTTAAAACTGGAAGCCTGTTCTGATTTCCACACCTCTTGCCGGCTTAACAACTCCAATGCTTGTAAAATGATTATTACTTATTGCACAAATAAAAAGGAGTAGATACAACATTTATCCTTTCTCCAAAAAGCATTGCCCTTAGCAATGCTTTTTTTTGCAAACGCCTATCCTACCCACCAATCTGCAAATACCGCCAAATACTGAAATGTGGAATCGAAGCAATCGGTAATCTTCTCAAACATTTGAAGTTACCATACAACAATCTATTCACCCCAATTATTTATGTTGAGGAACAGCCATACCTTGGGAATTAAAAAGCACAAATATTTGGTAATAAAAATAACAATTTGCAACTTCGAACCGTAATAATAACCAATTCTGGAAGTCAAACAATCATTTTTTTTGACAATTCGAAAGCAAACCATCATAAAAAGAACAATCATGATAAGCGATTTGAACGAAATTTGGTCTGACAGCGGTAAGGAGATGAAAAAATCGGCAATTAGAGAGTTGCTGAAGCTTACACAAAGACCCGAAATCCTTTCTTTTGCAGGAGGATTACCTGCTCCGGAAACATTTCCAATTGAACAACTAAAAGAAATTACTGCCGAAGTTTACGACAACGAAGGAGCACAAGCACTTCAGTACGGTGCTACAGAAGGAGATGGAAAACTTCGCAAAATATTGGTTGATCGTTACAAGAACCAAGGACTAAACATAGGAATTGACAACCTCATTGTATTAACCTCTTCGCAACAAGGCCTCGACTTAGTTCCAAAGATATTCATCAACCGTGGAGACAAAATAATCTGCGGACTTCCCTCCTACCTCGGTGCGCTACAATCATTCCACAACTACGGTGCAGAGATGGTTGGCATTAAGCTGGACGAACACGGAATGAGCAGCGAACTGTTAGGCAAAAAGTTGGAAGAGATGAAACAAAATGGCGAAAAGCCAAAGTTTGTTTACATCATCCCCGACTTCCAAAACCCAGCAGGTATTACTATGCCCGAATGGCGTAGAAAAGAGATTATTGCTCTCTGCCATAAATATGATGTGTTGATTCTTGAGGATAGCCCATACCGCGAAATCCGCTTCGAAGGTGCTCCTCAAAAGACAATATTCGAGCTCGACAATTCCGGCAATGTAATTTTGCTTGGAACCTTCTCCAAAATATTTGTTCCGGGATTCCGCATTGGTTGGGTAATTGCGAACGAAGCAATTATTGACAAAATCGTCATGGCAAAGCAGGCTACAGACCTCTGCACACCACCCTTCCTTCAGAAGATTGCGGCCAACTACCTCGAAAAAGGTTATTTCGACCAGAATCTTGGTAATATTATTTCCATTTACCACAGCAAGCGCGACGCAATGCTTTCTGCATTACGCGAATATATGCCAGAAGGAGTTACATGGACAGAACCTGAAGGCGGACTGTTCCTTTTTGTTACGCTCCCCAGCCACATGGACGCTGAAAAACTTTTTGAGATTGCAATTAAAGAAAATGTTGCCTTTGTTCTTGGAACAGTATTCCATTGCGATGGTAGCGGCAAAAACACGCTCCGTATGAACTTCTCATACATGAGCGAAGAGCAGAACAAAGAAGGCATTCGTCGCTTGGCCAATGCCGTAAAAAAACTGATGTAATAGGTCAAAACAATCATAGGTGTTTACTACCCAACCGATGAGGTTGGGTAGTTTTTTTTTACATTTACAGCATGAAGCTTTCTATCGTAATTGTCAGCTATAACGTAAAACACTTTCTGGACCAATGCCTTTACTCTGTCCAAGCAGCGCTAAAGGGTATTGATGCTGAAGTATTCGTGGTAGACAACCTCTCGGGTGACGGATCATGCGAAATGGTGCAAGAAAAACACCCATGGGTTCAACTCATTGAAAACAGACAAAACACTGGCTTTGCGGTTGCTAACAACCAAGCAATAAGAGTTTCACAGGGCGAATACGTGCTCTTGTTAAACCCCGACACCCTAGTTCAAGAACAAACATTCCATAGATGCATTGAGTTTATGGACAACCATCCTGAAGCCGGTGCACTGGGGATAAAGATGATCGACGGAAAAGGCAACTACTTACCTGAATCAAAAAGAGGCCTACCAACTCCAGCAGTAGCGTTCTACAAAATTTCAGGTATTATAAAACTCAGGCCCAAGTCGGAGCGGTATGCAAAATACTACATGGGGCATTTGCCAAACGATCAAACTAATGAGATTGAAATCCTTGCCGGAGCTTTTATGTTCATGCGCAAGAGAACGCTCGATGAAGTTGGACTGCTTGATGAAGATTTCTTTATGTATGGAGAAGACATTGATCTCTCCTATCGGATTATTAAAGGTGGTTACAAGAACTACTATCTGCCAGAGCCTTCGATAATTCACTACAAAGGCGAAAGCACAAAAAAAGGAAGCATAAACTACGTCATGGTTTTCTATAAAGCCATGATACTCTTTGCTCAAAAACACTTCACATCGAATGAGGCAAGGATATATACCTCAGTAATTCAAGCTGCAATATACTTAAGGGCCCTACTCTCACTTATAAAAAGGGGGATCATGCAGATTATCCTTCCACTTCTGGATAGCATGGTTATTGCATTAGGATTTCTATCCATCGCCAGCCTCTGGAGCACACACATAAAAAAATTGTCATTCCCGGAAGAGCTGCATGGGCCGTATGTTATTGGCTTTATGCTACTATTCTTAGTTTCGATTTTTCTTTCCGGTGGCTACGATCGGCCCCTTAGGCTCTCAAAAGTATGGAAAGGAGCGGCAATTGCAGCTGTTGCAATTTTGCTGTGTTACAACTTTCTTCCTGAAAAGTTCAGGTTCTCCAGAGCAATTATAGCCGCAAGTGCTACAACTATTGCACTGTTGCTTCCAACAATTAGAATTGCTGCAGGCAAGATCCTAGGGAAAGGCTTCATTCCATTGAAACCAAAGAGAATCAAAAAATTAATTGTAGCAGGTATCGACGAACACCAACGAATAGTGAAGCTGCTCGAGTTGTCAGGGGCGCAAGGCGAGGTAATTCAACTAACCCCAACGCAAATCAGCATTGTCATAGATGAACAACTGAGCATACTGAAAGAGAAGATTAGGGTGCAAAAAATTGACGAGGTGATATTCTCTGCAACTGATCTCTCCACTACCGACATAATAACGTTAATGCTTCAACTCTCTTCGCTAAGCTGCGACTTCAAGATTGCACCACCGAAAGGATTATCCCTGATTGGCAGCAACTCAATTGAAACGGCAGGAGACTTATACACGATTGGTCAAGAAACATTAGCATCAACTACAAATAGACGATTAAAAAGAATTGTAGACATCAGCGTTGCAGTTGCGTTTACAATAGCAACGCCAATATGGTTTCCGATTAACAAAAGACCAAAGCACTTTTTCCTATCAGTTATTAAGGTGCTAACCGGCAGGTTAACATTTGTTGGCTATGTTGGATCAGACCCGATGACACACTTGCTTCCAAAACTGAAACCCGGCATACTATCGCCAAGCAGCACTCTTGCTATCAACAAAGAAGTAATCCACACAACCAACCTAATGTATGCAAAGAACTACTCCGTAGTAGAAGATATAGTAATAATCGCAAAAAACTTTGCAAAACTTATTCGAGGAAGTTTTTAGGATATAACATTGAACAAAACCATCAGTTTATGCTTTATTAGGTAGAAAAAAAGATACCTAGCATAATGAAAAACATTGAAGTAGTTCTCCCTGCTATGGGCGAAGGCATTACCGATGCTACCGTCACAAAATGGTTAATATCAATTGGCCAATCGGTTGAAGAAGATACACCTCTGGTTGAAATTGCTACAGATAAGGTAGACTCTGAAATACCTGCACCGGCGGCAGGCAAGCTGGCCTCCATTCTCTTTCAAGTTGGAGAAATCCCTAAAGTAGGTCAAGTAATTGCAATTATTGAAGCGGAAGGCGAGTCTGATGAACCTATAGCGTTAAAACCTACGGTAGAGGTAAAATCTGAGACAATCATATCGGCACCATCTGCTGCCAAGGTCGAGCATACCTCGGAACCAATTATAAGCGACAGCTATCTATCCCCTCTAGTAAAATCCATAGTTAAGGAAGAGAATATTTCAAAATCAGAATTATCATCGATTCAAGGAACCGGTGTCGATGGTAGAATAACAAAGGAAGACGTTATCTCTTTTTTAAAAAGAAGATCCGACACACCGGCACCAATTGCAGCAAGCAAACCGAATACAGCACAACCAAAACCGCAAGAAACAAACCAAGAGGTTGAAGTTGTGGTTATGGATAGGATGCGCAAACTCATTGCCGACCACATGGTAATGTCCAAGCAGACCTCACCCCATGTGACAAGCTTCATCGACGTTGATTTAACCTCAATTGTAAAGTGGCGCGACCGAGTAAAAAGTGACTTCCAGCGCAAAGAGGGCCAGAAACTGACCTTCACGCCCATATTCTTTGAGGCAATAGCAAAGGCAATAAAAGAGTTTCCTGGAATTAATGCATCTGTTGATGGAGATAAGATTCTCATCAAAAAACGGATCAATTTAGGAATGGCTACTGCCCTGCCTAGCGGAAACTTAATTGTGCCCGTAATTAAAAACGCAGAACATTTAAGCCTCACGGGCCTCACATTTGCTGTAAACGATCTTGCGGACAGAGCTAGAAACAACAAGTTACAACCGGATGAAATACAAGGAGGCACCTTTACTGTTACTAACCTTGGTGCCTTTGATACGCTTGCAGGAACGCCAATCATAAACCAACCTCAAGTTGCAATCTTGGCAATTGGTGCTATAAAGAAAACGCCTGTTGTAATAGAGTCAGAGATGGGTGACACAATTGGCATTCGATCAATTGCAATTCTTTCGCTCGCATACGACCACCGAGTAGTGGATGGTGCACTGGGTGGAATGTTCCTTCGCAGAGTTAAGGAGTTATTAGAGAAATTTGATCCACAAAGAACATACTAGTGCTATGCCCTATTGGTTATCACCAATAGGGCACACCTCCCTCCAGTTAGCAATAATAACTAATCACAAACGATTACTAAGTCTACAAAATAGGATATTAATCGAAAAAAATAATAGAAACAAAAGTGGCTGAACCTATTACAGCCATTAAGGTTCTACAACTATACATGCCTAAAAACCGCTGCAACGTAACATAATAATTAAGGTTTTATTTTCTTTAAATAAAACTTTTTCCCATTTTTGCTTTAATATAGGACCATAAACGATGCATTAAAAAAGACAATACGGTGGGGAGAACGATTGTATCTATTTGTATCCTGTTTTTCATCAACATATCCTTGGGGGTTGCACAAAAAGAGTCATACTACAAACGAGTGTTTGTAGATGCTGAGTACTATGTCCTATATGAAGAGTATAGAGATGCACTACCCTTATACAAAGAGTTATACAAGGCCGGAAAAAACAACGCAAACATAAACTATCGCATAGGCCAGTGCTATTTAAACATCCCCGGTGAGAAAGAAAAAGCAATACTATTCCTACAAAAAGCCATAACAGACATTAACCCTGCTTATAAAGAAGGTTATTTTACTGAAACGGGAGCACCTCGACAAGCATACTTATTTTTAGGAAACGCTTACCGTGTAGCAGGCGATCTTCAAAAAGCAAAGGAAGCCTACGAAAAATACCAACAATTACTCAGACAAGAAGAGAAGAGGGAGCAAATCATTATTGCAAATAACCTCAAATCGGTTGAAATGGCAATGTCGGTTAAGTCGGACCAGATACAAACCGAATCGACAAACTTAGGAAACAACATCAACACTTCATTTCCGGAGGTAAGGCCAACCATCTCGGGGAATGGTAGTGTTTTGGCGTATACCTCTATACAACGTTTCTACAGTGCTGTGTTCATAAGCCGTATAGGTGCAAAAGAGCAATGGATACCAGCAAAAAACGTAACTGCTGAAGTAAATGCTGAAGGTTCTGTATTTACAAGTTCTCTCTCTTTTGATGGAAATATCCTCTTTTTTACCCGCAGTGAGTTGGAGGATTTCAATATCTACATGAGCCGATACGATACCACGTTGAAAAAGTGGGGCGCAATGGAACGGCTAAATAAAAACATCAACAGTAAGGCGGCCGAGATGGCAGCATTTCTGTCAAAAGATGGGAAAACACTTTACTTTAGTAGTAATAGAGAGGGCGGTCAAGGCGGCTACGACTTATACAGATCGACTCTTGGCGCAAATAATGAGTGGGGTGAAGCCGTAAATCTTGGACCCGAGATAAACACGATGTTCGACGAAGATTGCCCCGCACTTTCGGAAGACGAGAAAACACTCTTCTTCTCATCTAATGGGCACCCGGGTTATGGAGGCATCGATATCTTTTCGGCAACAGTAAATGAAAATAGCTACCAAGGCGTTAAGAATATTGGGTTTGGACTGAATACTACAGATGACGACATTTACTTTTGCCCAACAGACAATGGAGTTCAAGTATTAATTGCGCGCCCCGACGCAAATGGATTTGGAGACTACGACCTTATCAAGGTGAAGTTAGCCAAGCCTTAGCCAAATTGACCAACATCAAAAAGATACGGGTTTAATTGGTTCTTTTACAAAAAAGCCATAACTTGGCTTTGGCATTATTATGTGCCGCATTCCACCAAATTACTGGATAAAAATACAAGATGAAGCTTAAAATTCTTGCAATATCGCTATTGCTTCTGATTTCATTAGCAGTTCAAGCTCAAGAGAAAGACGAAGAATCTTCACCAGAGGAGTTATACCTCGATGCCAACAGCTATTTTTTCTTCGAAGATTACGAAGAGGCATTAGCTCTATACCAACAGCTAATACGGGAAATACCGAAAAACAGCAACCTCAACTACCGTATTGGTATATGCTACCTCAACTTACCAGGAAAGAGAAATAAAGCAATTCCTTTTTTAGAATCAGCGACAACCAATATCTCCAAAAACTACAAGGAAAACTCAATAAAAGAACAAAGAGCACCTATCGACGCTTACTTCTTTCTGGGCAGTGCATACCTTGCGAACAACCAACTAATCAAGGCTAAAGAAGCATTTTTAAAATTCCGTAGCCTAACCGACAAAAAAAGCAAGCAATACGATGTGGAGATGTTGAATCTACAAATGAAAACTGTAGAAAGTTCAGCAACCATTCAAAAGCAACCGGTAAACTTCATATTAAGTAACCTTGGCTCAGTTGTAAACGATCGTTTCTCCAACTTCAGCCCAACAATATCATACAACGGCCAAGTACTGGCATACACATCGAAAAGAAAATTTTACCAAGCAGTATATGTTTCAAGAAGAGATGGCAACGACTGGTCGGCACCTGTAAATATTACTCCTGAATTAGAAACGGACCAAAACCTACAAACGCTATCACTCAACTTCGATGGAACTGAACTCTACCTTTACAAAGACGACAACCGTGATGGAAATATTTATGTAAGTCGCTATCGTAATGGAAGATGGAACCCAATTGAAAACTTAGGCGCAAACATAAACACCAAGTATTGGGAGTCGAGTGCATGTATTTCACCTGATGGGAAAACACTCTACTTTTCGAGCAACAGGGAGGGTGGTTACGGTGAGTTGGATCTTTACAAAAGCAACAGACAGCCTGATGGCACATGGGGACCGGCACAAAACCTAGGTGCGACCATCAACTCCGAATACAATGACATTACACCATCGCTAACGGCTACTGGTTCGACGCTTTTCTTTGCATCCGATGGGCAACTAGGGCTTGGAGGTTACGACATTTACTTCTCTAATGTAGAAAAGGGTGGGCAATGGTCAACCCCTGAAAACTTAGGATATCCATTAAACACACCTGACGACGATCTTGATTTTAGGCCGATTGACGATGGGCAGTATGGTTTAATGGCTAGATTTGACAACGACAGCTATGGAGAAATGGACATTTTCAAAGTAGAAGTTTTTTCGGACCGCTACGCTCGTGAAGTGGTATTACACAATCAACTTGAACTTAGAAAACGTTCGGCTGGCGAGAAACTTCTCGTAATAGATACAATAAACATCCAAAAGCTGGCACTAATTCTCCCCGAAGGAATAAACTTTGACGAATACACAGATGCAAATAAAAGGGTAAAACTCTATTTCAATGGAAATCGCTACGACCTTCGGGATAAGGTTTCGATTGTTGCATCAAAAAAAGGAAATATAAACGAAGGCGACACTTACATTACTCCGAACATTCTCCAAAACGCGGATATCTACAATACGTCAAAAACAGATCGAGATAATCGCCATTCAGACAGCCAATCCAACGCAATGTCATCAAAGATAATGCGTAGTGACGACAACATACCTTTCTTGTTGGATTCACGTTATCAAACAAACTTAGCGCAACAAATAAGTAGCATAATTGCTGACATATTCAGGGTTCCTGGAATGCCACCACGGGTAGCGCAAGACAAGTCCGAACTATTGTCATCTAGCAAAAACAACCTTTCAACGCAGTTTTATCGAATATTTAAGTCTCTAGGACTAAATATTCCCGACAGCGTAATGAAAAATTCGGAATTGGGACAACATGGTTCTCCAGTATACCTAATGGCCAACCTGCTGAATTTGAAAGAATCAGGAGCAGTCTCCGATGATGAGCTGCTCAATGCACTCACAGTATACTTAGATAAGTTTGCCTCGATGAGAGATAAGAGCCATACTTCATACTCGAAAACCAGTGCTATTAAAAAAGATCACAGTGGCGACACCTTCCTTGGTCTCTTTAACCTCATCAAAGCAAAGGCAACCGGAAAGTTGAAGCTGATGCTTGACAGCATTGATCCGGAATCGAACAAAACAAACTCTTTCGAACAACTCATTGCACTGCTAAAATCTATCGATGAAGTTGAATTCCAAAACTACAAAGCAGAGTTGATATCAATTATGGCAGAAATTGGAGCCGAAGAGTTTTACGCCTTGAATGCACAGGCAAGAAATGATCTGTTAGCAGAATTTGAGAACGCCAACGCCAATAGTTACATAAAATACGGAGGTGGAGTAATTCTATCTATTGCCGCATTTTTGATCATTCTATTCCTTATGAAGAAACGGAAGAGAACAAATAAGAATTGATTATGAAAGGGGTTAAATCATTACTTACTGCACTACTTGTTTTAAGCGTTTTAAGTGCTTTTTCACAAGAAAACAGCCTGCCAAAATCGTTCAAAGAACTATTTTCAGACGCTGAGTATTATTTCCAGTATGGAGATTATAGAGAAGCCTTAACCCTATTCACTCAGGCCCAAAAATTGGAACCGGCAAACCACAACATAAACTACCGTATTGGAGTTTGCTTGCTAAACATACCTGGTCAGAAAGAAAAGGCATTAGCATACTTAGAGTATGCATCGAATAAGATTAGCGAAACATACCAAGAAGGTTCATATAAAGAAACTTCTGCCCCCCCGATTATTTCACTATACCTTGGTGATGCATACAGAATTAAAGAAGAAACAGACAAAGCAATTGCCGCATATACCGCATTTAAACAGCAACTTAACGTTAAAGATGTATACAACCACGACTTCGTGGATCAGCAAATAAAAGCATGTGAAAAAGCCAAGATTTTTATTGCAAAACCGGCAAAAACGACCAACGATATCATCGATTTTGATTTCCCAAACCTAGATCTTGCATACGCTCCTGTTATTTCGGAAGATGGTAACACGCTATTTTTCACCCAACATAAAAAATTCTACGAAGCGCTCTACTGGTGTAAAAAAGTTGATGGTAAATGGGGAACGCCCGAAAGCATAAACATACCATTGGGGTTAGATGGTGAAATAAGCGTTTCTAGCTGCAATACTGACGGCAGTGAAGTTTTTATTTTCGTTAACGATCATGGAAATGGAGATATCTACCACAGCACATACAGCAAAGGGTGGTCGAAAGCAACAAAACTCAACAAGAATATAAACTCCCCTTACTGGGAAACTAATGCAGCGATCTCAAAGGATGGAAAGACCTTATACTTTTCTTCGAATAGAAAAGGAGGATTTGGAGGAATAGACATTTACAGATCGCATAAGGATGCAAAAGGAGAATGGGGCCCAGCCGAAAACCTTGGAACAACAATCAATACTCCATACAACGAAGAAGCCCCATTTATTTGTGAAGACAAGGAGATGTTATTCTTTGCCTCGCAGGGACATGAAAACATGGGTGGATACGACATCTACTTCTCTAAGGTAAACGTGAATGGCTTTTCAAGTCCTATAAACTTAGGCTACCCAATTAATACAACCGACGATGATATCTACTTCTGCCCACTGTGTGGAAATGGAATAAAGGGAATTGTCTTCAAAAGAAAAAACACAACAAAAGCAATTACACAACTTGTAGAAATCGGCTTAATTCCGCAAAGTGATCTCGCCCAAATAAGCGGCAGTATTTTAAGCCAAGACAAAGCAGAACTCTCGAACACCAACATCAAACTATTTGCTATTGACAAAGCTACAGGTGATTCAATTGTGCCCAAGCTAGACGAAACAGGCATTAACTTTACATTCGAAGTTAGGTCGGGAAGCTACACACTGGTTGCAGAGGCAGAAGGATACCAAACAAACAAGCAAGATATATTTGTACCGCAAGAAGTAGCCGGCTCCAATCTCCCATTTACTTTCTTTCTAATTCCGAACGATGTAATTTCAGGGGAATACTTAACTATACGATCCATTCAGTTTGGGTTTGACAGCTACGTGCTTACCCGCGATGCCCAAGTGGAACTCGAGAAAGTTTTCAACATAATGCAGGCATATCCGTCGGTGTTGGTCGAAATTGCAGGCCATACCGATACAAAAGGAGCATCTGCATACAACAAATCCCTATCGATGAAACGCGCTCAAGCTGCGGTGGATTTCCTTTCAGCGAAGGGGATTGAACCTTCTCGTCTGGTAACTCGAGGCGTTGGAGCGGAAGAGAGTATTGCCATCAACAACAATCCGGATGGTAGTGACAACCCAATGGGACGTAGATTCAACCGAAGAGCCTCTATTAAGATTCTAAAATCAGATAAAGCAATCATAATTGCTGAGGACGTTTCGATTCCAGAGAATCTAAAAGCGACAAAAGAGAGCTTCTTTACTATATTGCTTTGCCAGCAAAAGAGCCAACCCGACTTGGCATTCTTCCAAGCATTGCCCATACTTAAGGATCAACCGATAAAGATACACAACACCGCCACGGGATGTTTAGTTACAGTTGGAGAGTTTGGAAATAAAGGAGAAGCAATAAAGCTAATGAATCAATGCATCGAAGGAGGATATGCATCGGCAAACATTATTAGCGATGTATTGCTCGCCTCATTTAAAGCAAAAGATACAGCATTGGCTGAAAACCTTTCGGTAAGTAACACTGAGAAAAAATATACCATACAACTCCTCGCTTCCAAAAAAAAATTACCAATAAAAACCTTTAAAGGATTAAAGGAGGTTAAAGAATTTATAGGAAAAGACAACCTTTACAGGTATGTTTTTGGAGAATATAGCGACAAAGATGAGGCCACACTAGATTTGAAGCAAAAAGTAACACCAATTTACCCCGATGCATTCGTAACAAGTATGAGCCGAGTTAAATAGATGTGATTATGGAAAACTCACTTCAAAGTGCACATATTCGACTTAGAGCAATTGA
>JACCEE012400346.1_pt1 | contig 12307 bp, 11 predicted proteins | sample 7449931 | NCBI WGS metagenome assembly JACCEE01 (sample SAMN15323457, study PRJNA562643) | freshwater metagenome | isolation source: river surface water | place: USA:Blue River Watershed | collected 2017-08-19 | reverse complement strand
CGCGGTATGGACGATTCCGGTACCGTCCTCGGTGGTGACGAAGTCCCCGTTCAAGGTGCGGAACGCGCCGGGCGTGCCGTCCTCGTTTTTGGAGAGGCCCGCGAAATACGGAAACAGCGGCTCGTAGGTAAGCCCCTTGAGCTCGGAACCTTTTTTCTTCCAGATAATCGAGCAGGCGGCCGTATCCTTGTAATACGCGCCGAGGCGGGATTCCGCGAGGATGTAGCGCTCGCCGCCGTCCGCGACGAGGACGTAATCGACGTCGGGACCCATGGTAAGGCCGAGATTGCTCGGAAGGGTCCAGGGGGTCGTGGTCCACGCGAGCATGAAGGTATTGCCGTCCGCGAGGAGCCCACCGGGCGCTTGCTTTCCGTCCGGGCCAAAGGTTCGCTCGGCGTCGCTTCCCGCGACGGAACCGGTAACCTTGAATTTTATCGTGATGGCGGGATCGTGAACGTCCTTATACCCGCCCTGGGCGAGCTCGTGGTTTGATAGGACGGTCGAGCAGCGGGGACAATACGGGAGGATATACTTTCCCTCGTAGACGAGGCCTTTTTCCCACAGGCTCTTCATCACCCACCAGATGGATTCCATGTATTCGGGTTCCATTGTCTTGTAGTCATGGTCAAAATCTACCCAGCGTCCGAGCCGGGTAATGGTCGCTCGCCATTCGTTAACGTAGCGGAGGACGCTTGCCCTACACGCTTCGTTAAATTGGGCGATACCATATTTCTCGATGTCGGTCTTGGAGTTGAGGCCGAGCTCTTTCTCGATGAGGTTCTCGACGGGGAGCCCATGGCAATCCCAGCCAAAGCGGCGCTCGACCTTCTTACCCTTCATCGTCTGATAGCGAGGGATGATGTCCTTGATGGTGCTGGGAACGAAGTGGCCAAAATGCGGAAGGCCGGTGGCGAAGGGGGGACCGTCGTAAAAGACATAATCGGGTGAGCCCTCGCGGTTGGAAATCGATTTCTTGAAGATATCGTTCTTTTCCCAGAAGGAAAGGACTTTTTCCTCCTGCTCGGGGAAGCTTACTTTTGGGTCAACGGCTTCGTACATACGTTATGCTCCTTGCGACTTCGTTGGCGGAATTATACAGAAATACCCAGTTTGTTTCCATAGCAATATGGCCTTGACTTTCCGGGATAACGGAGGTATCGTTAAAAAACCCTCGATTCATATTCACATACAAGGACTTTCAATGGCGAAGCAAAAAATCGCGGCGGTTCCGTCAATACGCCGATTACCCTCATACCTGCATATCATCAGACAATCAAAGGACGAAGGCAGCGAGTATATCTCGGGGACGGTCATCGCCCAGGAACTCCACCTCGAGCCAATCCAAGTCCGCAAGGATCTCGCTATTACCGGCATCGTCGGCAAGCCGAAAAAGGGCTATCCCGTCGTCGCGTTAATGGCCGCCATCGAGCATTTCCTCGGTTGGGACGAAACCCAGCAGGCCGTCCTCGTGGGGGCGGGAAACCTCGGTACCGCGCTCGCGGGCTATCCCGAGTTCCAGTACCATGGGCTCCATTTCTGCGCCGCGTTCGACGAGGACCCGGAAAAAATCGGTAAAAGCATCCATGGCGTTCCCGTCCTCGCGATCGGCACGATCCCGGAGCAGATACGCAACCTTAAGGCAAGCATCGCCGTTCTCACCGTTCCCTCCGCCTACGCGCAGGAAGTGACGGACGTTCTCGTGAAATCCGGGATCACCGCGATCTGGAATTTCACCAACGTCAAACTGAAGGTCCCCGAAAGCGTCATCGTGCAGAAGGAAGACCTTACCTCCGGCTACGCGATGCTTTGCGTCATGATCAACGCCAACAAACATGGCCAATCCTGACGGAAAAACCGCGGACCAGGCGGTGATGCTGGCCAACCGACTCGAGAAACAGTACAAACACCTGCGTAAATGGGCGCGCCGCACCGGCGTGTCCTGCTATCGCCTATATGACAAGGACATCCCGGAGATTCCGCTCGCGGTCGACCTCTATCAGGAGGCCGACGGGGAAACCCGCTATCTCCACATCGCGCTTTACGAGCGTCCCTACGAAAAGGCCGACGACGAGGAAGAGCGCTGGATGGAGTCGATGAAGGAAGCGGCCGCCGATATCCTCGAGATTCCCGTCGACCGCATCTTCGCGAAGATCCGAAAGCGCCAGCGCGGCGAGGACTCCCAGTACGAGCGCGTCGCGCAGAAAGGCGGAAAGATCGTCGTCGCCGAGGGCGGCTCCAAATTCCTCGTAAACCTTTCGGACTACCTCGACACGGGAATCTTCCTCGACCACCGGCCCGCGCGGCTCATGGTTCGCGCGGAATCCGCGGGGAAGAGCGTGCTCAACCTATTCTGCTACACGGGAGCTTTCTCCGTGCACGCGGCGGCGGGCGGCGCGGCGAGCGTAACCTCCGTCGACCTTTCCAAGACCTACCTCGCGTGGGCAGCGGAAAACATGAACCTGAACGGCTTCAGGACCGAGGCTCCCGAGGCGGGTCACGCGAGCAAAACCCGGTTCGAGACGCCCTACCCTCTCGTCCACGCCGACGTCAAGGCGTTCCTCGCGGGTGCCAGGCGCGAAACCAAGGCATGGGACCTCATAGTCTGCGACCCGCCAACCTTCTCGAATTCAAAGCGAGCGGCCGATACCCTGGACATAAACAGGGATTGGGCGGAGCTCTGCAGAAGCTGTCTCGCCGTCCTTAACCCGGGCGGGATTCTTTACTTCTCGACGAATTCCCAGCGTCTGAAATTCGACCCTGATCTGATCGGCGGCGCCGCCGCGCGCGAGGGCACGAGGATCGAAGACCTCTCCGACGCCTCCATCCCCGAGGATTTCCGCAACCGCAACGTCCATCGTCTCTGGAAAATCACCCTTTAACGAATTAAGAACCGAGAAAAAAAGCCGCCGGCATCCAAAATGCCGACGGCCTTCAAGCGTCTTGCCCTTCGGGCGGCCGCCCCGTGGGGCGGTCACGCTCTGTCACTTACCGTAGTAAGCTTTCTTGTACATATCGCTTATCTCGCGAATCAGCGGGTACCGGGGGTTGCCGCCGGTGCACTGATCGTCGAAGGCCATTTCGGACAGCTCGTCGAGGTGGGCGATGAATTCCTTCTCGTCGACTCCCGCTTCCTTCAAGGTCGCCGGGATCTCGCACTTTACCTTGAGCTCCTCGATCGCCGCGATCAGGCGCTCCACCTTCTCCGGTCCGGTCTTTCCGCCGAGCCCCAGGTAGTCCGCGATCCTCGCGTAACGGTCGATGGCAACCGGATACTTGTACTGCGGGAAAGCGGCCTGCTTCGTCGGGGCGTCTACCGCATTAAAGCGGATAACCTCGTTGAGGAGCATCGCGTTAGCGAGTCCGTGCGGGACGTGGTACATCGAGCCGAGCTTGTGAGCCATCGAGTGGCACACGCCGAGGAACGCGTTGGCGAAGGCCATGCCGGCCATCGTGGAGGCATACGCCATCTTCTCGCGGGCCTTGGGGTTCGCGGCGCCTTCCGTATAAGAAGCGGGAAGGTACTTGAAGATTATGCGGATCGCCTCGAGCGCGAGCCCGTTGGTGTAGTCCGTCGCCATGACGGACACGTAAGCCTCGATCGCGTGAACCAGGGCGTCGATTCCCGAATAGGCGGTAAGCTTCTTCGGCATGTTGATCACGAAATCGAGGTCGATGATCGCCATGTTCGGCGTCAGGGCGTAGTCCGCGATCGGGTATTTCGCGCCGGTCTTGTCGTCGGTTACGACGGCGAACGGGGTAACCTCGGAACCGGTTCCGCTCGTCGTCGGGATCGCGACGAAGAAGGCCTTCTTGCCCATCTCCGGGAACTTGAAGATTCTCTTGCGGATGTCCATGAAGCGCATCGCGAGGTCCTTGAAGTTCAGGTTCGGCTGTTCGTACATGAGCCACATGATCTTCGCGGCGTCGATCGGGCTTCCGCCGCCGATCGCGATGATCGTGTCCGGCTTGAAGTTGTTCAGGGCGTCGAGTCCCTTATAGATCGTGGTAAGGTCCGGATCGGGCTTGACCTCGGAGAAGCACTCGCACTGGATGCCGAGGCGCTCGAGAACCTTCTCGACCTTATCGACGTATCCCGCGCCGTAGAGGTAGCTATCGGTCACGATGAACGCGCGCTTCTTTCCCTGAAGGTCCTTAAGGCCCTCGACGATCGCGTTCTGCTTAAAGTAAATCTTCGACGGTACCTGGAACCAAAGCATGTTTTCCCTCCGCGTGGCTACGGTCTTCGTGTTCAAGAGGTGCTTGACGCCCACGTTCTCGCTGATCGCGTTTCCGCCCCAGCTTCCGCAACCGAGGGTCAGAGACGGCTCGAGCCTGAAGTTATAGATGTCGCCGATGGCGCCCTGGCTCGCGGGCATGTTCACGAGCACGCGGCCGGTCTTCATCATCGCTCCGTAGCGGTGAATGCGATCCTGGTTCGCCTGATTGGTGTAGAGAACCGCGGTGTGTCCCATTCCCTCGAGCTCGATCTGCTCGCGGGCGATTCGGAGCGCGTCCTCGAAATCCTTCGCCTTGAACATGGCGAGCACCGGGGAGAGCTTCTCGTGGGCGAAAGGCTCGTCGTGGGAAATCGCCTTGGTTTCGCCGATGAGGATCTTCGCGGCCTCGGGAACCTTGATCCCCGCCATCGCCGCGATTTTATAAGCCGGCTGCCCGACGATATCCGCGTTGACGCGGCCGTTCTTCATGATGACCGCGCCGATTTTTTCCTTTTCCGCCGCGCTCAGGATATACGCGCCGCGAAGCGCGAATTCCTTCTTAACCGCGTCGTACACGTCGTTCACGACGATGACGGACTGCTCGCTCGCGCAGATCATGCCGTTGTCGAACGACTTGCTGAGGAGCACGGAGTTGACGGCCATCTTCACGTGGCTCGTCTCGTCGATGATGGCCGGGGTGTTTCCGGCGCCGACGCCGATGGCGGGCTTTCCCGAAGAGTACGCGGCCTTGACCATCGCGGGTCCGCCCGTGGCGAGCGTCAGGTTGACGTTCGGGTGCTGCATGAGCGCCGCGGAAAGCTCGACGGTAGGCTCGTCGATCCAGCCGATTATGTTCGCCGGCGCTCCCGCTGCGACGGCGGCCTCGAGCACGATCCTCGCCGCCTCGATGGTACATTTTTTAGCCCTGGGGTGCGGCGAGAAGATGATCGCGTTGCGGGTCTTCAGGGTGATCAGGCTCTTGAAGATCGCGGTCGAGGTGGGATTGGTCGTCGGGACGACGCCCGCGATGATCCCGATGGGCTCGGCGATCTTGATGATGCCCGCGTCCTCGTCTTCCTCGATGACGCCGCAGGTCTTCATGGAAGAGTATTTATTGTAAATGAATTCGGACGCGAAATGGTTCTTGATTACCTTATCCTCGAGGATACCCATACCGGTTTCCTCGACCGCGAGCTTGGCGAGCTTAATGCGATTTTCATTAGCCGCCTGGGCCGCGTGCCGAAAGATAATGTCGACTTGTTCCTGCGAGAACTCGGCGAATTTCTTTTGCGCCGCCTGAACCTGCTTAACCAGTTCGTTCAAGTCTTCGACTGTTTTGACGATCATGTTGTCTCCTTCGGAATCGGCCGGGGAACTTGCTAGGCGCGGTAATGGCCGCGTTGCTTGTTTTCCCTTCGTCGATCCTTACGAGACCTAATATGATAAATTTTTATCTTTATGTCAATATGTCGTGCTAAATTTATCTATATTATTTTCGCTTTTGTGTGATTTATTTCACACTAAATACATATCTACTCTTTTATACTACCTGCGGTAAGTCCAGAAATGATATATCGCGAGCAAAACGAATAGACAAAGACGATCGGCAAGGTCGATACCGCGACGCCAAGATACATGCTTCCATAGTCGGGATTATGAATGCTTGCCTGCAACTGCATTACCATCATCGGAAGGGTATAAAGCTTAACATCCGAAAGCAGTACGACAGGCGCCAGAAAATTATTCCACGACGCGAGGAAGGCGAAAAAAGCCTGGGTCGACAGCGCCGGTCCCATGATCGGCAGCGCGATTTCATTGAATATTCGGAATTCACTTGCCCCATCGATGCGGGAAACCTCCGCAAGCTCGCGGGCGGGGATGGAAGAAAGGTATTGTCTGAGGAAGAACACCGCCACCGGCGCCGCTATCGACGGGATAATGAGCGGAAGGTATGAATTCCTGAGTCCAAGCCGAACCATACTCTGATAGAAGCCTATGAACGACAGCGTCGCCGGCAGCATCATGAAAAAAAGGATTATCGCCCACAGGAAACGCCTTCCCTTGAATCGGTACATATGAAGCCCGTACGCGGTCATCGCGGAGAAGTACACCGCGCAAAGGGCCGAAGGCAAGGCGACGATAAAACTATTCCTGAATCCATTGGATATTTTCATATCTATGCTGTTCAGGGATCTCCAGTTATCGAGTAAGTGAGTAGACGGGATCAGTGAAAGCCCGGAGTTTATCTCCGTCGTCGAACGTGTCACGTTCACCATTACCAGGTAAATTGGCATGATGGAGAGAAACGCAAGAAAAGCAAAAATCAGGTAGATTAGGCTTTGCTTGATCAATAAGGCTGCTCGATGATCCTTCATAATTACTCCCCGCGTCTATGCCACTCTAGGGGCGAAACACGGTAAACGCAATGAGGGTAAACCCCTAATCGCGCCGCTGCGGGACTAATTCGGGGTTTTCACTGATCGTTAGAAAGAAGTCGCCTCACCAGTTGGACGCGGTTAGTCACGTTCAGTTTACGGAACATGTTGTACAGGTGGGTCTCGACAGTTTTACGGGAGATAAACAACAGCTCCGCAATCTCTCCGTTCGTCTTCCCATCCAGGATCAGCTCGGCAATCTCATTTTCTCGGGTACTCAGGCCGGTGTCCGAATGCGCGTCCCTATTCGGTCGAACAGGGCCGCTCGACGGTTTATCGCGCCCAAGAACCGTTGGGATGGCGGCAAACGCGCAAGCTGAAAGCGAGGCCGAAAGAATCAAGGGGATTGACGCGGGCTCGAGCGCGAAAACCTGACAAGCGAGCGGCGCGATCGCGAGAGCCGGCGCCAGAACGACAGCCGCGACCATGGACTTTAGAAAGCCTTTTCGACGCAAATACCGTCCGTTCAGCCATAGCGAACTAAGCGCGATAATCCACAAAAAGGCGAAAGACCCGATCCATACGACGTACGCGCGAGAGAACCCTATGAAAGGAAACAACCATTTCGAGTAAGTTCCAGAAAAAGCGGCGATTATCAGGAATACGCATGAAAGCACGAATGGAACGAGGGATATTGAGGCATCGCTTTGCGAAGCTTTCGTTGGCAAGGTGTAGATGACGCACGATAAGGCGAGAAAGAGACCGGAAACGTCGCCGACCATATGGTTAAAGCCCGTAATCCAGACATAAAACGAGGTTCCGGTTTGCCAGTAAAAACAGCCGCCCAATACCTTCAGAACTAGAAGCCAGGCGGCGAAATTAATGCATAGATAGGAAACGGCGACCCTTGAGGGCCGGTGCGCGAAGAGGATTAACACGAACGCGAGGGACGCAAGTCCGATCGAAGCAGATATAAAGGAGCAAAGCAACAACGCGGGCATTACGATAACTATAACAGACTTGGCCGTAAAAGCCTATGTGGCGCGAATCAGCGATGAAACTAAAAAGGCCATCCCCCTAGGGATGGCCTTTTTATGGACAAACATCGACGGAAATTAGCTTTCCTTGATGTTATAGCGCTTCTTAAAGCGGTCAATGCGTCCGGCGGTATCGACGAGCTTCTGCTTGCCGGTGAAGAACGGATGACAAGCCGAGCAAATTTCAATGTTGATGTCTTTAACGGTCGAGCGGGTCTCGATGACGTTTCCGCAAGCGCACTTGATCTTAGTCTCATTGTACGCGGGGTGAATTCCCTCTTTCATGGTATCCTCCAAAACTGGACGTTCCTAATAGACTCGCCCCGAAACTCGGGGCTCCAGGCGAGCGTCGGGCATAAGCCCGGCGCAGGGGCAGCAATCGATTTAGCCCGCAAGGGCACATCGACCGGTCTCTTTAGAAACTCGTTACGCGAATCAATTCATGCCGGCTGAGCCGGTATTCATCGACCGCAAGAACGCCTCATTATTCTTAGATTTCTTCATCTTGTCAATAAGGAGCTCCATGATCTCGGTGTCGTCCATCGGGTTAATTACCTTGCGGAGCACCCAGATTTTCTGCATTTCCTCCTCGGTCAGGAGAAGCTCTTCCTTTCGCGTTCCGGACTTCTTGATGCTCATCGCGGGGAACAGGCGGCGGTCGGAAAGTTTGCGGTCAAGGTTGATTTCCATGTTACCGGTACCCTTGAATTCCTCGAAGATAACCTCGTCCATGCGGCTACCGGTCTCGATAAGGGCGGTCGCAATGATCGTAAGGCTTCCGCCTTCCTCGATGTTGCGAGCGGCGCCGAAGAAACGCTTCGGTTTGTGCAGGGCGTTGGAGTCGACACGGCCCGAAAGGACCTTACCCGAGGTGGGCACGGTCTGGTTATAGGCGCGCGCAAGACGCGTGATAGAGTCGAGGAGGATAACGACGTCGCGCTTGTGCTCGACGAGGCGCCTTGCCTTCTCGAGCACCATCTCGGCGACCTGTACGTGCCGGGTCGCCTGTTCGTCGAAGGTGGACGAGATAACCTCGGCTTTGACGGTGCGCTCCATGTCGGTGACTTCCTCGGGGCGCTCGTCGATCAAAAGGACGATAAGGTATACCTCGGGATGGTTCGCGGTGATCGCGTTCGCGATGCGCTGCATGAGGATGGTCTTTCCCGTTCGGGGAGGCGCGACGATGAGCGCGCGCTGGCCCTTTCCGATCGGGCAAAACAGGTTCATGATTCGGGTGGAGATTTCCTCGGTGGTGGTCTCCAGGTTCAACTTTTCGTCGGGATACAGGGGCGTGAGGTTATCGAAGGGGATGCGGCTTTGCGCCACGGAGACCTCGTCGAAGTTGACCGTCTCGACGCGCAGGAGGGCGAAGAAACGCTCGCCTTCCTTGGGGGACCTAATCTGACCGTATACCGTGTCGCCCGTTTTCAGGTTAAAAAGCCTGATCTGGCTCGGTGAGATGTAAATATCGTCTGGTCCGGGAAGATAGCTATTCTGGGGGGACCTAAGGAAGCCATAGCCGTCGGGAAGGATCTCGAGCGAGCCCGCGGCAAAGATGATTCCGCCGTGCTCGGTGTGGGCCTTAAGAATCTGGAAGATGACTTCCTGCTTCTTCATGGCGATCATGTCTTCGTGGGGGACGCCATATTGAATGGCAAGGTCGCGGAGGGCGTGCATGCCCATTCGCGTAAGTTCGTTAATCGTAAGTTTCGGTTTATTCTCGTTCTCGCGCACGGCTTCGGTATCCTGCTGCGCGGAAAGAACCTGGTTCATCTCATCGCGATTTTCGCGCTGGTTATCCCTGAAGCGCCGATGATCGCGAAACTCGCGACCGCCGTTATCGCGACCGCCGCTATCACGGCCATCTCTTCCGCCGTTTTCACGGGGACCGTTGGCTTCGCGACCGCCGCTATCGCGACTATCCCTTCCGCCGTTGTCACGGGCACCGCCGGCTTCGCGTCCACCGGCTTCGCGACCGCCGGAATACCCGGCAGGGCCTTGACCCGCGCCGGTTTGCGGGCGCTTGACCCTTGGCCGGACAACGACCCTTTTTTCAGGCGCCGAGGCATCGGCCGGCGCGACGTTTTCGCCTTCCGCGAAATCAGAAGCGACTGACTCCGTCATTTCGGGTTGGACTGACTCGATCGCGGACGCCGTCTGCTCGTCCGTTCGTCCAAGATCAAGCTGACCTTGATCTTGGAATTCTTGCGTCGAACCGTCCGAAACGTCGGTGGGTTGGCGCTTTCTGATTGGTGCCATGGGAATTCTCCATATTAAATTAGCAGGACTGCTGAATACACGACATGATTAATGTTCAGATTTTTTTCCACAAACTGAAGGGAATAACCTGAGTATAGTAAAGGCCTTAGAGGCTGTCAAGCATCCGATCGGCCAAATCGAGCGCGGATAGCGCCGTCTGGCGCCGCACCGCGCCTCGTCTTCCGCGCAAGCGAAGGCGCAGGGTTACGGGCTCGCGCTCGTGCCCGTCCTTCCGCGATACCGCGGCGACCCAAACGGTGCCGACGGGAACCTCGGGCGTTCCGCCTCCCGGACCCGCGACGCCGGTTACGGCGATCGCGATATCGGCGGGACTTGAGCGCATGGCGCCCAATGCCATCGCGATCGCGGTTTCCGCGCTCACGACCCCATACACCCGCACGCAGTCGGGATCGACTCCCAAAAGCCTAACCTTAGCGTCGACGGCATAGGTAACGAACCCGCCCCAATACGCTGAGGAAGACCCGGGAACCGCGGTTATCATCGAGCCAATCAAGCCTCCCGTGAGTGATTCCGCGGTCGCGAGCGTCTTACCACGAGCCGAAAGCCGGGCGACGAGCCTCGAGGCTTGGCTTCTCCCGTCCTTATTTCGAAGACCGAACACCGAGCTGATCCTTTAAAAGCTCGGTTCGCGTGGAGAATAGGTCAATCTCGGGATTGGCGCGAATCATCTCGACGGTCCCCTCGAACGCGACTCCATCCGCGATGCGGAGGCGAGAAGCGGTGATATTGCCGCTTACGGAACTGCCCGAGCGCATCTCTATCCGGTCACCGGCGGTTAGGTCACCCTGAACGTTCCCATCGATGACGATGGAGGCCGCCTTGATATAGTCGGCCTTGCACGTCGCGCCTTTCTTGACGACGAGCGCTCCCTGCGCGTCGATCGTCCCGTCGAACGACCCGGCGATATGCAGTTCCTCGGAGAAGCGCAAGACGCCCCTGAATTTAGTCTTTTCGCCGAATACCGTTATCGACCGTTCTCGAGCTTCTTCGTTTCTGTTGCGTGCCATTGAATTTCCTACTTAGTGGTCATCGTGAATACGCCGTCCCAATCCTCGGGGGGCGGGTTCGCGATATAGTATGCGCATCGGTCTTTATAGACCTTTGACGGGGAGTCCGTCGGGTCCGCCTGGAGGGCTTCCTCGAATTTCTGGCCGGCCTCGCGGAATTGCATCATCTTATACAGTTTGCGCCCCGCGGCAAAGAGCTCTAGGGCTTGTTTTTTCGCGTCGTTGATCATGGGTTACTCGCTATATGCCTTGCGGAGCTCGTTTTCGAGCGACGCGACGGCAATCTCGCGGCTCTTGAGTTTCTTCGCCTCTTCCTGGAGCTCCGTGATCTTCTGCTGAAGATGCGCGTATTCCATCTGACAGGAGTTTAGGCCCGCGCGGAATTCAACGTCCTCTGGCAGGCCGGAGGCATTGCAGAGCGAAAGGAATTTCTTCGAGACGAGGTCAACGTACGCGAGAAGCTTGTCGTTCAATTGTTCCTGCAACGCGATGCGGGATTCCCGTTTTTTCAGCTGTTCGATCAACTCATGGTTGCGAAGTACCGAGCGAATGCGCGCGAGCACCTCGGAGAAATTAAACGGCTTGGTGATATAGTCGTCGACCCCAAGCTCGAATCCCTCGATCTTGTCCTTTACGTCATCCATCGCGGAAAACATGACGATGGGAATCGTGCGCCATTCGGCGTATTCAGGGTCGTTTTTCAGGATGCGCGTCACTTCCCAACCGGACATCTTGGGCATGATATTGTCGAGCATGATAAGGTCCGGCGCGAAGTCCTTTACTTTCTCAAGGCATTCGCGGCCATTGGAGGCCTTTTCCACGACAAAACCGAGTTTGGAAAGCATGAGATCGAAAAACTCAACGTTGATTTGCTCATCGTCCACGATCAGTATTTTTTTACGTGTTTCCATTACCATACCTGCCTAATTGTCGTATAAATGCCGAATCTTTGTCAACATTCCAGCCAGTAACGAAACCGCGGCCAGAACCGCGAAACCAACGCCAAGCCAATCCCCATAGCGGGTATACGGCGTAACCAGATCCTTCGGCATCAGGGGGACGCTTACCGCGAGCCAGGCCGCTTCAAAGGGCTTTGCCATCGCGCGTATCTCCCCGTTGGGGTCGATGTAGCACGTCTGCCCGGACGCGGCGGCGCGCACCACGGGGAGACGATTCTCGACACCCCGAAAAACGGACATGGCCAGATGCTGAAACTGGCAGACCTCGTTTTTCGCCCAAGCGTCGTTCGTCATATTGACGATCGCGCGGGCCCCTTTCCTCGCGAAATCGCGCGAGATATACCCAAAGGTATCCTCAAAGCATATAGGCGTCGAAAATAAAAGATCCCCCGCGCGCAAAACGGTCAGTTCGTCGCCTCGTTCCCAAAAATG
>JACCEE010037181.1_pt1 | contig 12307 bp, 15 predicted proteins | sample 7449931 | NCBI WGS metagenome assembly JACCEE01 (sample SAMN15323457, study PRJNA562643) | freshwater metagenome | isolation source: river surface water | place: USA:Blue River Watershed | collected 2017-08-19 | reverse complement strand
CGGTGCTCGGACTCGAAGGGGATGACATCGATGCGCGGCAGGGACTCGGCCTCGAAGCGGGCATCCAGCCCGGCCTTCATGGCCAGCGCCAGCAGCGCGCCTTCGGTCGGATCGCCTTCGAGCTGCCATTCGCCGTCTGTCTCGCGCAGGATGGCGTCGTTGCAGAGCAAGGCGGCGCGGGCGATGTCGGCCAGTTCGCTGCTGTCGACCTCGCGCCCGGTCGCCGTGAATGCGCCGCGCGGTGCATAGCCGACGCCGGAAACCTCGATCACCCCCTCCGCCGTCGCCAGGCGCTGGACGGTCATTTCATTCCGGGTCAGGGTGCCGGTCTTGTCGGAACAGATGGTCGTCACCGCGCCCAGCGTTTCCACCGCCGGCATGCGGCGGATGATGGCGTTGCGCCCTGCCATGCGCTGCACGCCGATGGCCAGGGTGATGGTCATGATCGCCGGCAGGCCTTCGGGAATCGCCGCCACGGCGAGGCCGACGGCGGCAAGGAACATCTCGCCGGCCGGCTGGCCATGCACCAGCATGCCGAAGGCGATGGTGCCGGCGGCCAGCACCAGGATGCCGGCGGTCAGCCAGCGGCCGAACTGTGCCATCTGCTTGAGGAGCGGCGTATCGACCGCTTCCACGTCGGCCAGCAGGCGGCCGATGCGCCCGATTTCGGTCATGTCGCCGGTGGCGACGACCACGCCGCGCCCCTGGCCGAAGACGACCAGCGTACCGGAATAGGCCATGCCGGTCCGATCGCCGATGGGTGCATCCGCAGCCACGGCTGCGGTGGATTTCTCGACCGGCTCCGATTCGCCGGTCAGCGCAGCCTCCTCGATGCGCAGGTTGCGCAATTCGATCAGCCGCAGGTCGGCCGGCACCTTGTCGCCGGAAGCAAGCACGACGATATCGCCAGGCACCAGCTCGCTGGCATCGATCTCCTGCCGCCGGCCGTCGCGCATCACGACGGCACGCAGCGACAGCATGTTGCGGATGGCATCGAGCGATTTTTCCGCCTTGCCTTCCTGAATGAAGCCGATCAGGGCATTGATGACCACCACGCCGAGGATGACGCCGGTGTCGACCAGATGGCCGAGGGCCGCAGTGACGACGGCGGCGCCGAGCAGCACGTAGATCAGCACGTTGTGGAACTGCAGCAGGAAGCGCAGCAGCGGCCCGCGCTTCTGCGGCGGGGTCAGGCGGTTCGGGCCGTGGCTGGCCAGGCGTTGCGCGGCTTCGGCCGCACTCAGGCCGGCGCTAGTCGTTCCTTGTTCGGCCAGGGCGGCAGCGGCAGCCCGGGCATGCCAGGGGTCGTGGGACATGATGCATCTCCATGCTCAGGGTACGAGCAGTACGTTGCAGTCGGCGCGATACAACAGGTTCTGGGTAATGCTGCCGAGCAGCCGCTCGTCCAGCATCGTGCCGCCATGCTTGCCGATGACGAGCAGCTCGGCGCCCGAGCGCTCGATTTCGCGCAGCAGAACCGTTGTCGGGTAACCCTGCACGATCCGTTTGCCGACCGGCGCAGCACTGCGCAGGGCCTGCATCTGCGCCTCCATGCGCTGCTCGGCCCGCGCCAGTTCATCCCGGCGATAGCCTTCGATGTGTTCGAGCGAGACGCCCGCCATGCGCATGCGCCCCTCGAAGGCAACCGTACAGGCATTCAGCAGCCGCTGCCGGACATCGGGAAACCAGTCGAGGGACAGTTGCGCCGCGCGCGTCGCGTTGTCGGAAAAATCGGTCGCCAGCAGGATGCAGGACAACTCGGCACTGACCGCGCGGCGCACCAGCAGCACCGGCAAGTCAGCACGGGCCAGCACGCGCTGGGCGGTACCGCCGAGCACGGCTTCGCCGATCCAGTCTTCGCCATGTTCGCCGACGACCAGCAACTGGGCGTCCTGCTCGCGGCAGAAGGCGGCGATCTCGCTTGCCGCCCGCCCCGTCCGGGTCTCGCCGCGCGCCCTGACAGCATGTCGCGCGGCGACTTCCCTCACCTGCTGCGACAGGCGGTTGCGGGCCACCAACACCGGCTCGGCGCCGGCCCACACTTCGCTCTCGTAAATAGCGGTGATGGTCGCCCAGACGCCATCATTGAATACGTGCAGCAGCACCAGGTCGGCATCCCAGCGCCTGGCCAGCATGGCCGCCTGATCGACGGCGATCTCCGAGGCCGGCGACAGGTCGGTCGCCACGACCACGGTGCGAACAGCTTGTGGGGAGGTCGTGTTCATGGGGCGCTCCGCTCGATGGGTGGATGAATCGCTCAGGCCGCCGCGGCAAGCAGGCTGCTTTGGCGGATGCCGGCGCGCTCGACGCGGGCCAGGCGGGAGAGCTGCCTGGCCACCGTGTGATGCAGGCGATCGGCAACGCGATCGATGACTTCCATCATGTTGACGCCAAGATCCTCGATCACCAGTACGGAGTTGTCCTTGAGGCGCAGGACGACGCGGCACAGCTTGTCGGCACCGCCCCGCTCGGGACCGTTGATGTCATGCATGCGCATGCTCACCTCCTGGACGGCATGGGAAAACCGTCCCAGCGCGATATTCAGCTTGGTGGCGGCAAAACTGCGCAAGCGGGAAGCACTCGCCAGACCCTTGACCTGAACTTGAACCAGCATTTTGAATCTCCTCTTCGCAAGAGCAGCTCTCGCTGCGGGAGACTCAATTTAAACCTGATATACGCGGCGTTCTGTTCGTATTTATGGTCAGGACCCTGCGAGAATTCCGGACAGTGCCCCAGCGCAACCGCCGCCCCGGAGGTCTTTCCACAAGCCCGCCCGGCTGGCGCCCGAGATGGCCTACAACCCTCGTGCCCAACCCGGCCGCAGATGGGCGGCTTGCGGCGCGCTGATCGCCTGGCGCACCTGCTGCAACAGGCGTTCCTTGTCGGACCCCAGCGTTCCCTTGAGAACCAGCCAGTTCGAGGCATGGTCGCTACGGAAGACGGTGCGCTTCAGCTCCAGCCCGGACAGGAAGCGCTCCATCTCGACGAACAGTTCGTGCTGGCTCAGCGGCTCCCAGCCCGGGAAGCCGGCGCGCAGGCGCTCCTCGCCCTGCGGGAAGCTGACAACCAGCGTCGCCAGGTATTCCGGCTGCGTGGCGTTGGCCAGGCGCGCCGAGTTGTCAGCATGCTGCGCCGACAGGGCCTTGCCGCCCAGGCCGTTGAGGATCATCACCGAGCGCGTGATGCCCGCCGTACCCAGCTTGTCGAGCGCCTCGCAGGTGGTGTCGAAGGTTTCACCTTTGCTGACGGCGGCCAGCACGGCATCGTCGCCCGATTCGGCGCCGACATAGGCCATGGTCAAGCCAGCGGCAGCCAGTTCGTCGATGTCGGCCTGGCTCTTCTTGCGCAGGTTGCGCGGCAGGCAGTAGGACGAAATGCGGCGCACTGCCGGCATATGGATGCGGATGGCTTCGAGGATGCTGAGCAGGCGCCGGGTCGGCAGTACCAGCGCGTCGCCGTCGGCCAGGAAGACGCGGCGGATCTGGTCGCCATAACGCTGGCCGGTCAGGCGGATGCTCTCCAGCACCTCGTCCTCGCTGCGTGCCCGGAATTGCTTTTGCGGCGCGGTGTACATCTCGCAGAAAGTGCATTGGTTCCACGAGCAGCCATCGGTTACCGGCAGGATCAGCGACTCCGCCTCGCTCGGCGGGCGGAAGACCGGCTCGACGTAGCGGATCGGGATCATGCCTGCTGCGCCTTGGCGACGAAGGCCGGCGGCACCGAGGTCGCCTTGCGCGCTGTGTAGTCGAAGAAGATGATGCCGTGCTTGCCGCGCGCCACTTCGCGGCCGCTTGCCTGGTCGCTCAGGCGCCAGACGAGATCGCAGCCGTATTTGTTGAAATCGTTGGCGGTCATGTCGACGCGCAGCGTTTCACCGTGGAAGGCCTCCGAACGATATTGCGCCGCCACGTCGGCAACGACGATGCCGACACCTTCGACATCGAGTTCGGAATAGCCCATCGACTTGAAGTAACGCACCCGTGCCTCGGAAACCAGCGAGATCAGCTGGGCGTTGTCGAGGTGGTGGCCATAGTTGATGTGGCCGATGTAGATCGGGATCTCGGTCGAGAAGGTGAAGGATTCGGGCAGGTCGATCTTGATGCGGGCCATGGTTTGCAGGTGTTGGTGGGGAAAGCTGCATTTTAGATGCTTGTCCCGGCCAATCGATCATTGGCTCAGCCCTTGCCCGCCTGGCTCGACAAAATAACGCCAAATAGACTGCCACGGCACTGCCAAAATGCCAGACGGCAGTCATTTCTGCTGTTATTCCAAAAGCAAGCCATTGATTCAACTATTTTTAACTCATTTTTCACGCGGGCACGCAAATTGATATAGGGAGTAGCGATTCGCCCTGGCTGACCACCGCCGGCCAGGCGGTCTTCGTTTTCATCGTGCGAGGATCGCTTTCCGGCAAACGGTTGAGGAGCTGCCTTGTCTCTTGGCGAAACCAAACTTGCGTGAATTTCGGCGGGGCTCGTCCCCGCCATTTTTTTGCCTGCACGCTCAGCAGAAGGCGAACTACACTGTAGGGGAAGCCGTCATCCAGCCTACGCACGCCATGCCATTCCGCGCCCTTTTTCTCGCCCTGCTCCTGGCTGTGATCCCGATCTCCGGCTGGAGCGAAAATCGGGTTGAGCTGCATGTTTTCTGGTCGCTCAGTTGCCCGCACTGCCTGGAAGCCCTGCCGCAGTTGACGGCCCTGGCTGCCGAGCATCCGTGGCTTGAGTTGCAGACGCATGAAATCACCCGCTCCGCCGTGGCGCTGGAGCGCTTCCAGGCCATGGCCGAGGCGCATGGCGAAACCGCGCAGGCTGTGCCCACGCTGTTCTATTGCGGGCAGATGGAAGTCGGCTGGAGCGACGACCCGGGGCATATTGTGCAATTGCTCGACCGCCTGAGGGCCTGCCAGGGCGGGCAGGCGATTTCACCGAGCGCTGCCGGTCGCTCGATCTCCCTGCCCCTGCTCGGCAGCATCGACCTGGGCGGCCTGTCGTTGCCGGTGCTGACCATCCTGCTGGCCGGGCTCGATGCCTTCAATCCCTGTGCCTTTTTCGTGCTGCTCTTCCTGCTCTCGCTGTTGACCCATCAGCGCCAGCGCAGCCGCATGCTGCTGATCGGCGGTGTTTTCGTGGCCTTCTCCGGCCTGCTTTATTTCGCCTTCATGGCCGCCTGGCTCAATGTCTTCATGGTGGTCGGCAACCTGCCCTGGATTACCGCAGCAGCCGGCCTCCTGGCCGTGCTGATCGGCATGCTCAACATCAAGGATTATTTCGCCTTCAAGCAGGGGCTTTCCCTGTCGATCAGCGACACGCGCAAGGCCGACCTGTTTCAGCGCAGCCGGCGCCTGCTGCAGGCCGAACGGCTGCCGACCATGCTGCTGGCGACGGTGCTGCTGGCAGTTGCCGCCAATTTCTACGAGTTGCTGTGCACGGCCGGCCTGCCGATGGTGTTCACCCGCCTGCTCACCCTGCGCGAGCAGGGTGCCGGCCAGCACTACCTTTACCTGCTGCTTTACAACCTGATCTACGTTCTGCCCCTGCTGCTCATCGTGATCGGCTTTGTGCGCACCCTGGGCAGCCGCAAGCTGAGCGAGCGCGAAGGCCGGCTGCTCAAGCTGCTGTCGGGCCTGATGATGTTCGGCCTTGGCGTACTGCTGGTCTGGGCACCGGAGAAGCTCGACCAGCCGCTGTTCGCCTTGCTGGTTCCGCTCGCTGCGGTCGCCCTGACCTGGCTGACCGCCCGATTCAGCCGGAACTGACCGGCCCAGTCATCCTTCCAGCGCTTTCAGCCGGCGGTAGAGGGTGCGCTCCGACAAGCCGAGCTGACGCGCCAAGTCCTTGCGGTTGCCCGTAAAACTGCGGGAATACTCGAGCAGGCTCTGGTCGTTCAACGCCGGCCGCTCCGGCCGGCCGCCCTGCACCTGAGCCAAGCCGTGTTCACCGGCGCTGGGCAGGTGACGCAGATCGATCTCATCGCCATCGCAGAGCAGGCAGGCGCGTTCGAGCAGATTGCGCAATTCACGCACATTGCCGGGAAAGGCATAGGCGCGCAGCCAGGCGACGGCATCCCGCGAAAAGCGGAGATTGCGTCCGGCAACCAGCCGGGCAAGCAGGCCTTCGGCCAGCAACAGGATGTCTTCCTGCCGATCGCGCAGGGCCGGCAGGTAAATGGGAAAGATGTTCAGGCGATAGAACAGGTCCTGGCGAAAACGCCCATCGGCCACCATGTCGCTCAGCGGCCGGTGGGTGGCCGACACCACGCGAATATCCGCCTTGAGCACTTCAGTCGAGCCGACCCGGCGGAAGGTGCCGGTTTCGAGCAGGCGCAGCAGCTTGACCTGGATGGTCAGCGGAATATCGCCCACCTCGTCGATGAACAGCGTGCCGCCGGCTGCGGCCTCGACCAGCCCGACCTTGCGCGTCACGGCGCCGGTAAAGGCCCCCCGCTCGTGCCCGAACAACTCGCTTTCGAACAGGGTTTCGGCCAGCCCCGAGCAATCGACGGCGACAAAGGGCTTGGCCGCCCGCCGGCTCAACTGGTGAATGGCGTTGGCGACCAGTTCCTTGCCGGTTCCCGACTCGCCCTGCAGCAGCACGGCGGCGTCCGACGGTGCAACGCGGGCCACCATTTCCATCATCGCCAGAAAGGCCGGCGAGCGACCGAGCAAGCCCCGGGCGTGTTCCTCGCTGCGCTGCACGGGCAGCGGATCGAGTTTTTCGATGTAGTAGGCAATCTCGCCGCTATCGTCGCGGATGGGCGTCAGTTCGATGTTCTCGAACTGTTCACCGAGGTGCGTATGGTGCAGATGCACGATCCGTTCGCGCTGCCCGGAACGCAGGCTGCGCTGCAAGGGGCACGATTCCCCGGCCTGGTCGCACGGCACCGAGTAACGATGGGAAACCTCGTAACAGGTACGCCCGACCACTTCGCGCTGGCCGACCCATTTCACCCGATAGGCTTCGTTGGCCGCCAGGATGCGGTAATTGCGGTCGCACAGGATATGCGGCTCGCTCAGGCTTTCGAGAAAGGACACCAGTTCGCGCGGGGGCTGCTCTGGCTTGGACATGGTGGCGCTCCGATCAGATGATGACTGCCATTTTAACTGCCACCGCCAATTTGCTGCCACGATTGCTGCCAAAAGATGGCGCTGCAATTTTTTCAAAAGGAACTACGCTGATGATTCAACAGGGTTTTATTTAAGCGGCCGGCTGGCACGCATATTGATAAGTAAATGCTGTTCTTTGCAATCCCGATCAGGGTCTGGCGAGACAAACGCCAAACCGAATGCACTGCTTATCAAGGAGAAAGTCATGTCCGAATGTGTTTGCCAGGGAGCATCCTTCACCACCTGCGACAGCCAGGCGCGTCGGCAATGGATGATGGCCACCGTCGGTGTTGGTGGCGCCCTGGGCCTGACGGCATTGACGCCTTTCGTTTCCAGCCTGATGCCCTCCGAACGGGCCAAGGCCGCCGGCGCGCCGGTCGAGGTCGATATCGGCAAGCTGGCCCCGGGCGACATGATGATCGTCGAGTGGCGCGGCAAGCCGGTGTGGATACTCAATCGCACCCCGGAAATGCTCGCCGCACTGAAGAAGGCCGAACCGATGCTGGCCGACCCGACTTCGGAAAAGCAGCAGCAACCGGCTTACGCCACCAACGAGACCCGTTCGCGCCGCCCCGAGATGCTGGTTGCCGTGGGGATTTGCACCCACCTCGGCTGCTCGCCCTCCACGGCCTTCACGCCGGGCGATGCCGCACTCGGCACCGACTGGCCGGGCGGTTTTCTCTGCCCCTGCCACGGCTCGACCTTCGACTTCGCCGGCCGCGTCTTCAAGAACAAGCCGGCACCGACCAACCTGGAAGTGCCCCCCCATCAGTACCTCAGCGAGTCGCGCCTGGTCATCGGCAGCGATGAACAGGACAAGGCCTGAGTTAACCGGAGACATCCCATGCAAATCGCCATCAGCAGCCAGAATCGCAAGACGATCACCGGCCATGCCGGCAAGTGCCGCAATTTCTGGATCTACACCGTCGAATGTGGCCAGGTCAAAGGCAGGCATCTCGTCGAATTGCCGCTTGAGCAAAGCTTTCACGCCAGCCACCACGAGTTCGCCACGCCGCTGGCCGACATCAATGTGCTGATTACCGGCGGCATGGGCAACGGGCTCTACCTGCGCCTGAAGAACCAGGGGGTGCTGCCCATCGTCACCGCCGAGGAAAACCCGGACGAGGCAGTGCGCGCCTTTCTGGAGGGCACCCTGACCGCCCTGCCCGCCGTGCCCAACAACCATTGCCACGAGCACGACCACGACCATGCGCACGCCCCGCACGCCCATTAAGCCGCTCTGCGCTCCGCTCGGCCTGGGCGCCCTGTTGCTGGCCGGCCTGCTCGGTGCGCAACCGGCGCTGGCCGACAACGCCCGAATGACGGTTCAGATCGATGGCCTGCGCGACGACAGCGGCAATCTTCGCGTTTCGCTCTATCGCGAACCGGACAGCTTCCGCAAGGAAGAGCGGGCCTTCAAATTGCTGAGCCAGCCGGCAAAAAAGGGCAAGACCAGCCTGGTGTTCGACGACATCCCGCCCGGGCGTTACGCGCTCATGGCCTATCACGACGCCAACGACGACAACAAGCTGAACCTGCGTTTCGGCATGTTTCCACAGGAAGGCTACGCCCTGTCCAACAACCCGCAGGTCGTCGGCCCGCCGCGCTTCAACGACAGCGCCTTCGATTTCCCGGCCGCCGACGGAGCGCCGATCAACCTTCAAATCACCTATTGAGCCATGGATAAAGCAGTGATCAATTCCTCCCCAACCGGCCATTCGGTACGCCACTCGACAGCTGGCAGCCAGGCCGGCCTGCAACGGGCTGAAACGGAATTCGGCGCAGCAGCGCGCTGCCTGCAGGCCCTCGGCCATCCGCTCAGCTTGCGCATCCTGTGCCTGCTGGCTGACGGCGAGGCCTCGGTGGGCGAAATCCAGGAACGCGTCGGCCGTCCGCTGCCGACCATCTCCCTGCACCTGCACAAACTGGCCGACCGCGGCGTGCTGCGTTCGCGCATTGTCGGCACCCGCACTTACTACGCCTTGCGCAGCTCGCAGATCGCTGCCCTCGTCGCCAGCATCCGCATCAATTACCTGAACTGATTTCTTACCAAGGGAAGAACCACGATGAAACAAACCCTGCTCCAGGAAAAGTACCCCATCTTCGTTGCCGAAATCGGCAAGAACGAAACCACCTATCGCAGCGTCGATGAACTGGTCGCCTACTACCAGGCGCGCATCGCCGAGAACCCGAAGGTGCAGTTCATCGGCGTTTTCGACCACTACGCCCACACGCGCAAGATCGAAGGCCCGATCGTCGAGGGCATGACGGCCGCCGTGGACATCATCTTCTGCTTCGGCTTCGCCATCCCGACCCCGCAGATGCTGGCCGTGCGTCCGCGCTCCATCGGCATCGCCGACATGGGCGACAAGTTCGTCATCAGCTTCCTCGAAGCCCCCATGCAGCCGGCCAACCAGGCCATGGAAGCGTGGACCATCGCCCTGCGCAACGCCTGACCTTCAACCCACGCCAAGGATCGCCATGAAAAAAACCCTTCTCGCCGCCACCAGCCTGCTCGCCTTCACCGCCGCCCACGCCGACCCGCAGGCCACGACCATCATTCTCAACTCGGCCAGCCCGATGACCCAGGGCATCGCCCTCGTCCTCGCCAACCAGATGCAGGGCCAGGGCGCCCAGGTGCAGGTGCTGCTCTGCGACAAGGCCGGCGACCTCGCCCTCAAGGATGCCGGCGGCGACAAGCTCAAGCCGCAGGACGTCACCCCGGCCCAGCTGCTCGACGGCGCCATCAAGAAAGGCGCCACCGCCAACGTCTGCGCCCTCTACCTGCCCAATAGCGGCAACACGCCCGACAAGCTGAAGGACGGCATCACCCCGGCCAAGCCGGACGCCATGGCCCGCACCGTGCTGGAAGCCCAGCGCAAGGTGCTGGTTTTCTAAGGTGCAATCCGCGATGTCCTCGCTCACCGTTCTCGGCCTGGCCAGCCTTGGCAGCATCGGCGCCATGGCCGGTGCGGCGGGCATCGCGGCTGCCCCGGCCCGCTGGCGGGCTCGCCTGCTGCCGCTGCTGCTCGCCTTTTCGGCCGGCAGCATGCTGGCCGCCGCCTTTCTCGGCATGCTGCCGCGCGCCTACCGCAGCCTGCCGCCGCTGGTCGCCGGCGCCTGCGTGCTGGGCGGTCTCGGCCTGATGCTGGCCATCGAGCGTTTCAGCCACTGGCACCACTGCCACGCCGACGATTGCAGCGAGCGCCGCAGCCGTGGCCGTCTGATCCTCTACGGCGATGCCTTCCACAATTTCGTGGACGGCATCGTCATCGCCGCCGCTTTCCTGACCTCGCCCGAAGTCGGCCTGGCCGCCACGCTGGCCGTCATCGCCCACGAAGTGCCGCAGGAAATGGGCGACTACGCCGTGCTGGTCGATAGCGGCCTGGGCCGCTGGCAGGCACTGGGCTGGAACCTCGTGTCGGCGCTGGCCACCCTGCCCGGCGCCCTGCTCGGCTATTTCCTGCTGGCCGAAGCGCAGGCCCTGATTCCCTACGCGCTCGCGCTGTCCGCCGCCAGCTTCCTGTACATTGCCTTTGGCGACCTCTTACCGCGCATCCACGGCCAGACCGACCGCCGCCAGCGGCAGTGGCAATACCTGATGCTGGTGCTCGGCATGGCCGGTATCGCACTGATCCGGATACATCATGGCTGAATTCGACAAGCGTTTCCTCGCTGCGCTGGCCCTGCTGATCACCGCCAGCAGCCATGCCGCCGAGCCTACCCCGGCGGCCAGCGTCGTGCGTTTCTACACCGTGTGCGCCAATTGCCATGAGGGCCAATGCAGCGGCCGGCTCAGTTTTCATACAGGCGCCAAGGAGGCGCGCGGCCACATGCAGCGCTACCTCGGCAACATCACCGACGGCGAGGCGGAAAAGCTGTTCGGAGTGCTCCGCCACACCAAGGAGGAGTGCGCCCATTACCCGCTGGCCAGCCCGGTCAGTGTCGGCAGCAGGCTGGGTGCCAGCGAACTGGCCGCCTGGCGCAATACCCGGGAAGGCGGCTACTTCATTCCGCTTGGCGCGCTTGGCAAGGGCGACTATCAGCTCCGCCTCGATTTTTCGGTCGCCGGCAATGGCAAGGTGAAGCTTACCGACGATCGTTTCGAGCCTCTGGTCGAAGAAAGCCTCTGCCCACAACAAAACGCCCTGGAATTCCGCTTCAAGGCAGAGGGTGGCCCTCATTTCCTGACCATCAAGGCGCCGGTCGTCGTCGACACCCTGCTGCTCAAGGCCGTCACCCAGCCCTGAGGATTGCCTGTTGGCGTCCGTTTCGATGCGGGCGGACAGCAACTCCGAAAGGCTTAATCGACATCAAATAAAAGCAAACGCTAATATATAAAATGATAAACATTCTCATTTGATGCCGGATCCCTGCCATGAACCATCAACTGATCGTCCTCCTTCACCTGATCTGCGCCGTGCTCTTCGTCGGTGCCGTGGCCATGGAGGTCTTCATTCTCGAACCGGTGCGCAAGCAGATCGGCGATGCGGTATTCCAGAAGGTCGAGTTCCACCTCTTCCGCCGCATACGCCGTACTTATCCGCTGGCCGTCATTCCGCTCTACGTCACCGGTTTCTACATGTATTTCGGCCATATCGACAACTATGGCGGTTTTTCCGAATTGATCGCCACCTCCTTCGGTCAGTTGCTCACGCTCAAGATGACCATCGCCCTCGGCCTGCTGACCATCTTCGCCAGTTCGCCCTTCCTCTTCATGCAACCTGAAAAGCGCAGCCCCGTCGGCCACCTGATGCATTTCCTGATCGTCACCGGCAAGCCGGAAGCCTTCCGCATCGACCGCTTCGAGGCCATCCACTACCTCGCCGTCGGCTTCGGGCTGAGCATCATCGTCCTCGCCAAAGTCATGTTCATCGTCTGAGACCACCATGAGCCACACCGCCACCCTGCCTCCGCCTTCCGAAGCTCCAGCCGGCCGCCGCCTGCCCGGCGACCTCGCCATCTGGGTCTTCATCCTGTCCGAAATGCTCGTCTTCGCGGTGTTCTTCGCCGCCTACGCCTTCGCCCGGGCGAAGAATGTCGAACTGTTCAACGAATACCAGCAGACGGTGAACCGTGACCTCGGCGCGCTGAACACCTTCCTGCTCATCACCGGCTCGTGGTTCGTGGTGCGCGCCGTGCAGGCGGCGCATCGCGACGATCTGCCGGCAGTGCCGCGCAACATCCTGCTCGGCTTCCTGT
>JACCEE011759853.1_pt1 | contig 12309 bp, 6 predicted proteins | sample 7449931 | NCBI WGS metagenome assembly JACCEE01 (sample SAMN15323457, study PRJNA562643) | freshwater metagenome | isolation source: river surface water | place: USA:Blue River Watershed | collected 2017-08-19 | reverse complement strand
CATATTCATTCATTGAGATTGGTAGTATGTGATCATGAAAAATCTCTCTCTTTTCTTCTTGATCTTTAGCCATTTGATCATTTTGTTATCAAATGCCAATGCACAAGATGCGCAAAACAATGCACAAAAAAACACCTTGATTAAAGGGATTGTGACAGCTAACAATCAACCACTTGCAGATGTAGCTCTTCAAATCGATTCCGCTCAAAAACAATATCAAGTCAAATCATCAGCCAATGGTACATTTCAACTAGAAGTCTTATCTGGTGCTTATAAAATCACAGCAAGCAAATCTGGTTATCAATCTCAATCCTTAAGACTATCGGCTAAAGGTGCAGAAGTTTCCGTTAAAATTAATATGCTTGTAGATACACCAACAGACTCTAAATCAAATAAAAAAGCGAAAGCAAAGAGTAAAGAGCCAAACACCGATGCATCAGTTGGAGTTGAAGGGCTTAAAGGACGAGTGATCAGTGTCGGTGGTGGCGTTGGGATGGGTCGGATTGGGGGAATTGGCAGTGCTGGAGTTGCTTATGGTTATGGTGGCAGTGGGATGGGTGGAAAATCAGGCTATGGTCTTGGTTCAAGGGGTAGACACTCAATGTCAAGTGCACTCAAAGCAATGCCAAATCAAAATGAATTTGCCAATCATAGTGAAAATAACTTCTTTGAATCAAAATCATCACCTTTATCAACCTTTTCAATCGATGTAGATACCGCAAGTTATGCTTTGATTCGTTCATATCTTAATCAAAAAGAAAAACCTGATGTTGATTCGGTTAGAATCGAAGAATTAATCAATTATTTTGATTATCAATATGATGCACCTACAGCACAAGACCAACATCCATTTAAAGTATATACAGAATTATCAATGGCGCCTTGGAATCCTAAGCATAAATTACTCCATATTGGCTTACAAGGCTTAAAAATCGATACCAATCACTTACCCCAAAACAATTTGGTTTTTTTAATCGATGTTTCGGGCTCAATGTCGCATAAGAGTAAACTCCCATTACTCAAGCAAGCATTCTCCTTATTGGTAGAAAATTTAACCGAAAAAGATAAAGTTTCAATTGTCGTATATGCTGGTGCTGCAGGCCTAGTATTAGCACCAACACCTGCCTCCGATAAAGCTAAAATCATCAATGCTTTATCTGCATTACAAGCAGGAGGCTCTACTGCTGGTGGTGAAGGGATTGAACTTGCTTATCAAATTGCATTACAAAATAAAATAGAAGGGGGAAATAATCGTGTGATTCTCGCTACAGATGGAGATTTTAATGTGGGTGTAAATAGTGAAGGAGATTTACTAAGATTGATTGAAGCAAAAAGAAAAAGCGGGATTTTTCTCACAGTGCTTGGTTTTGGGATGGAAAATTATAAAGACAATAAAATGTCAATCTTAGCGGAAAAAGGCAATGGCAATCAAGCTTATATCGACTCGATTGCTGAAGCCAGAAAAGTTTTGGTTGAAGAAATGGGAGGCACTTTAGTCACCATCGCCAAAGATGTGAAAATTCAAGTTGAATTTAACCCAAGCAAAGTAGCAAAATATCGCTTAATTGGCTATGAAAGTAGGATTTTAGCCGATAAAGATTTTAATGATGATCAAAAAGATGCAGGTGAACTTGGGGCAGGACATAGCGTAACTGCTCTTTATGAAATTGAACCCATATCGGAAAATCAAAACCAAAAACCTCAAGTAGATGAGCTTAAATACCAAAACTCAAGAGAAAATAAGCCTTCTGAAGAATGGGTAAATGTAAAGTTAAGATATAAGAAAGCCAATGAAGATCAAAGCATTTTACTTGAACATGCACATCAAGGAGAAATCGATTGGGATCAATCTTCTGCGGATTTTAAGTTTTCTTCTGCTGTTGCCATGTTCGGCATGATTCTCAAAAATAGCCCACATGTAGGGGGAGGGAATTATGAACTTGTTAGAAAGATTGCTAGCCAATCTCTCAATGAAAATTCTTATCGCATGGACTTCTTAGAAATTGTAAAACAGGCAATGTTAATTAAATAGCCAGATATGGAGTTGAAAACTAAGGTTTTACTTTAAATATAAATATCACATACAATCAGGATCAGGTTGATCACAGAAATCATCACAAATACCATCACCATAATAGCCGTTATCTGCACAAAAATCACCTGTTGGAGGAGGATTGTCAATTGGATCTTCTTCTAAACAGACACCCAAATCATTTGCACCAGGTAATACATATCCAGAACAGAATTGATGATCTAAACATGAGTTTTCACTAAAATCACATGTTTTTTCACATGTAAATATAAGAGGATCATCATAATTGATACAAACTAATCCTTCTGCACAATCACTGTCAATTTGTGTATAATATGTGCTTTTTCTTTGGCAATTCTCATTGAGTTGTTTTGGATGAAGTGCACTTGATTCACATATTTTGACATATAAATATTCATATGTTTCATCAAATTCATTTTGTTCAACAACTACTTCATAAAATTCCTTTAAAACACACATTTCTTCAAAAGCACAATCTAAATTGCTTGCACATGTATCTAAGCAAAATAGATAGTTTCCAGATCCAGTTTTTCTAGATAAATCAATACACATTTCATTTTCTAAACAACCCATTGAACAAGACTGTCTACATTTTCCAAATTCACAAACCAACTCTGGTCTACATAATTGATTCTCATCACATAATTCACCTATATCTTGAAGATCAACAATTTGATCATCAGGAATTGGTTGACAATATGTTAAAAGATCATTTCGAAGACAAACCTCTGAATTTAAACAATTTATAATTTGAATACCAGGACCACAATCATCTGCTTCTTTACAAAAACCGATCTCTGGTGTTTGAGGTCGAGGTAAACAAATTTCACGTTCTCTACAACTATTTTCAGAATAATCATCTGAAAATGGATCATCAGGATTACAAGTATATATGCAAATCCCACTTGTTGCTTGATCATCAAATCCAATACAATTTCCAGTTTCACAACAATCTTGATTCAATCTACAATCATCACCTAATGCAGTAAAATCGGTTTGACATTGATTTTGCCCAAATGCACAGACAGAAATCGCTTGTTGACAAACATCATTAGAGACACAAGATTGGGGAAAATCATTTAAAACATCATCGATTAAACCATTACAATCGTTATCTAACCAATCACAGATTTCTTGATCTTGAGCTTCGCAGATTGTTTGAGCATCAATACCAATGACACCTTGTGAATCTTGTGTCCAAAATAAATCTGCTACCTCCCACTGATCTCCACTATTTAAAACTTTTGTCCACTCTCCAATTACTTTTCCTTTCAGATAGACAATGAGTGTAGCTGTCACAGGAGCATTGATCACAAACATAGGATCAGGTACATAATAATTCACAGCAATTCTATAGTTCCTACCTAAAATATCGGTATTTTCAGGGGTATTAAAAGTAATATATTCAGGTCCAAATCCATTGAAAGCATCCATATTTAGAATTGGGCCATCCATTGTGTTTGTCCACTCTGGTCTAGGATTAAGAGACCAACAAGAAGCTTGAGAATCGTTCCAATTCAATTGATCTCCATTAAAGCCACTGATGGGATGAAAAAGATGTAAATCTAGATCAGTTCCCCCATCATCAAATGGATCTTGATCATTTGCTGTTTTCCAAAATAATTGAATATCTAGATTTGGTGCTTCAATTTCTATCGTAATTGTTTCTGCATCTCTCACACAGTTTTCACTTGGACTTTCTAATCCAGTTTCATCTTTCACTTTTAGAGAAATGATATATTTACCAGCTTGATCAGGTATCAAGTATGCAAAAGGCGTTGAAGGTTGATCAGATATCATCTCAGATGGATTTATAGGTAAATTTTCTGAAATGATAGGTGTTGATTGAGCGGGCTGACTGATGATCTGCCATTCATAAGAGATCGGTTTTTGAGATGACGAATCTAGATCAAATGATCTGCTTGCATCTAAGGCCACAGGATGTAAATTCCTGACAGAGATCATTGATTGTCTCACTTTTGGAATGGGACAAGCACTTGGATGAATGACACTCATATCTTCCAATACTTGTAGATCTCCCATCATATCTGAAGTCATATCATTTTGTGGATTTGAAAACTGATCAAGCAAGATCATTTGTGAATCAATTTCAATCTTCATATCAGATGTGATTGTTGGTCTATTTAAATCAATCATCACAGATTGATCGCTTTGATCATTTTGAGATTTAGAGTTTGTTGATGATTCTGAGTCACAGGCATAAACCAAAAGACTGATCAATAATAAGATAAAAAGATTTTGGTTGAAGCTTCTTTTTGTATACATAAACTTTTCTTTCTTTTCATACTTTTGTCAATTTATAGATGGATCTCATTGACAAAATTCAAGTAATAAAGGGACGTGACATTCATTGATAAATTGAACATTAATATAATTTCTACCAACAAAATTTAATTCAGGTAAATAAAGTTGATTTAACTGAGGGTTGCTTTGAATAGATACACTATTTTCAATACGAGTCAAAGATGGCATTGAGATATTGATTAGAGAAGGATTAAAACGAACCTCAAAATCATTTCCAATCAAATTTAAATTTGCCAACTCAAAGGTTGTTAAACTTTGATTCTCTTTAAGAATTAAATCTTTAACATAATTTAAAATAGGTAAACTAATACCTACTAAAGCTAATGTATCAGAGAGATAAAAATTTCCTGTAGATTGAAGATTAGGTATTTCTAAATATTGTAGTTGATCTAAATTTGAAATTGATAAGCTTCCATTGATTTGAACAAGTGAATTCATTTGTATATTTTGTAACATTGGTAATTCAGAGATCAATATCCCTAAGTTATATTCTTCTTCATTTAGATTTATTGTTCTTAGATTAGGCAAATTAATCGTTGTAAGCGCTTCGTTATTCGTACATGAAAAAGACTTTGTGATACTGGTTAATTGGGGGATTTCAAATGTTGGCAGTATTCTTAAATAAAGAAGCACGATTTCTCCAATTGTTGTCACATTTGGAAGATGAATATTTTGTAATGCACGCATATTATCTAAACTAAGTTTTACAGGGATTTGTGTAAGATTAGGGATTGAAATAGAAATTAAACTTAGATGTGCATATAATACGATAGAATTGACTTCTTCTAAAAAAGGGAGTGTAAATGATTCTAGATCGATTGAAGCAACAAAAGAAAATTCGTTTACTTTTCTCAAATAAATGTTGAGTTCAGTACCAATAAACCCTGCCAAGAAAAAATTTTCAACTTCTTCTAACTGATCAATTCTAAGATCTCTCACATCAGAATTAATCGTAAAAGACCCTTCCATATTAACTAATGAAGAAAAATCAATCATATCAACCGAATTAAGATTAAACAGCATAATTTGTCTAATGATTGTTAATTTTGAAAAGTCAAGTGATTGAATTTTATTTGCATCTTCAATCCGAAGTTCATTTGTAATTTCTCTCACATTAGGCACTTGTATCTCTCTTAATTGATTATGATATGCATCAAGTTTGATACTAAAATCTCCACCAACTTTTTCTAAAGAAGATAATTGTATATGATTTAAATACTCATGTTCTCTAATGCTGATACTACCTTCAACACTACGTAATTGATTCATTTGAAGTCCAAATAAACCAACATTATTTGATATTTCTAAATTACCACTAATCTCAACAAGATGCTCAAAGTTTAAAATTGAATCATATTCTTCTAAATTTGCAATTTTTAAAGTACCTTCAATATGAGTATAAGCATTTTGATTGAATATCTCTAAATTGCGTCTTGATGAAATTGTAATGTCTCCATAAAATACATTGATTGTAGGCATTTCTGTGATATTTAGGTCTATGATCAAATCAAGATCGATTGACAAAGATTGATCTAAACCATCATCCTCAAAAGACTGATCTAACAAAGATTGATCGATGGTGATATTTTGCTGATCAAACTGTTGATCATCTGTCTGATCTTTTGTTTGATCGATTAAATTGAAATCAAGTACATCAAGCAAGTTTTCAGATTGTTCTTGTTTTTTTTCCTCACAAGAGATCAAAACAAACAAAAAAAACACCCATACCATCATCAATTTAATATTACAAAACCATCTTGAACATCTAGAATAAATCATATTTAATCCTTCTTTGCTTGTTTTGGTTCAAATAGAAGCAATGAACCTTAATGATATTACTAAATCTTCTTAGCTAAAATCATTCTTAAACTCAAAGAGATTTGAGAAATCCAAAACAGATGATTTATAAATATTCAAAACTTATATCAAAAAACATGATACTAGAGAACTGATGAACTCTCTTTATTTAGAGGCAATTGCAAATCTAAAATAAAAATTGATACAAGATCTTCTCAAATTAAATCGTTAATTCACTCATCACACGATCAATATTCAGCCAATATTCAGTGTGTGCATATTGCACTTTCACATTGACAAGGCGATCTCTCTCTTTCAATTTTGCTTTAGGTCCAAGCACAATTGGATATTGTCCAATACATCTTTCTGTATCAGGCTTAATGGTTAATGCAAGGTCGTTCTCCGAATAGTAATTTCTTAGTTCTCCATTGATTCCACCTAAGACACTGATCCAATCTTCACTAATAGAAACAGCACCACCAAGGCAAATCACATGATCAATGAGAAATCCTTGTTTAGGTGTATAATTTTGGTTGATCGAACGATTTTTCATCGCATGATAAATCAATCTTGCCCCCAAAGAGTGCCCAATCAAATTGATTTTTTGATAGCTTTTTCCTGTGTCAGCTAAAGTTTGTCCAAGCAGTTGAAAGAAATGTTCAGCACCAAACTTTTCAGCTTGTTTTTGATTATGTTTAAAATGATTGATGAGATCCAAAGCTTTTTTTGAAAGAAGTGGCAAAAGGATAGATAGTACATCTGTAACCATTGAAGACTTAGTGCCTATGTTACCAACAAATGGCTTTAAAGTAGGGATCAAATCATCTAAGAATGCATCCAAGATAAAACCAGAAGGCCAAACAAATAACCATTGGTCGCCACCTTCAATCTTGGCGATTTTTCCCATCATTGTTTCGATTTCTTTTTGATGTCCGATTGCAGAATAACCATGCACGTAGATATTCAATGTATCTGTATCTCGATTGGTACATTGATAAATCGATGCTTCTTTTGATTTTTGACGATCAAAATAACCTTGAATCATATCAATTAGGGGGAGTTCTTTGAGAATGTCTTGTGTTGTCATTTGTAATCCTTATTGATTTGACTTGTCATTGAAAGTATTTGTTTCATGTAAAGCAATTTTAGCTGCGTCATACACATCTTTCACCCAATGAAATTCAATGCCTTGGATCACATCTGGTTCAAGTGAAGATACATATTCTTGATTGGCTTTGGGTAAAACCATCAAGCGAAGATTAAGTCTTTGTGCTGCCAATATTTTTTCTTTTAATCCCCCTACAGCTAGAACTCTGCCAGAGATGGTACACTCACCACTCATTGCACAATCTGAACGGAAGATTCTTTTGGTAAGCAATGAACAAAGTGCTGTATACAAGGTAATCCCAGCAGATGGGCCATCTTTGGGTGTTGCCCCTTCTGGTAAATGGATATGGAAATCACTTTCACTAAAAATCTCATCTGGAATACCCCAACGATCCGCATCTGCTCTTAGTGCTGAAAAGGCTGCTTTTGCTGACTCTTGCATGACTTGTCCAAGTTGCCCTGTAAGCAATAAATTACCTTTTCCTTTTGTGCGAATGCATTCAATAGAAAGTACATCCCCACCTACACTTGTCCAAGCAAGCCCATTGACAATCCCTGGTTTATCAATGCTCAGCACTTGATCTTTATCATATTTAGGTGCACCAATCTTAGATAAAAGTTCACTTGCTTTGATTTCCCAAATTAAAGGTTCAGTGATTTGTTCTTCTTTTCTTTTGACTGTTTCTAGTGCAAGCTTTCTACAAACCTTTGCAATTTCCCGATCTAGTTGACGCACACCCGCTTCTTTTGTGTATTTATCGATCATTTGTTTCAAAGCATCATCTGTGAAAGTCAATTGATCTTCTGATAAACCTGCAATCTTGAGTTGTTTAGGCACAAGGTATTTTTGAGCAATTGATAGCTTTTCTTTTTGCTGATAACCACTGAGTTCAATGATTTCTAAACGATCTCTCAGTGGAGGGGATAAATTAGACAATTGATTGGCTGTACAAATAAATAAAACCTCTGATAAATCAACCGGTACTTCGATATAGTGATCTCTAAATTCATGATTTTGTTCAGGATCAAGGACTTCTAATAATGCAGATTCAGGCTTACCTCTACGATCTTCACCCATCTTATCGATTTCATCTAACAAAACCACAGGATCTTTGACTTTTGCTTGCTTAAGGGCATAGAGAATTCGACCAGGTAGAGAAGCAACATATGTTCTACGATGTCCTCTAATATCCGCCTCATCATGTACACCACCTAGTGAAATGCGCACAAAAGGTTTGTTGAGTGCAGCTGCAATTGCTTTTGCTAATGTGGTTTTACCAACACCAGGAGGACCTGATAAACAAAGATAAGTCCCTTGTCCCTTTTGAGTCAGTTCTCTTGTTGCCATATATTCAAGCATTCTTTGCTTGACTTCTTCTAAACCAGCATGTTCACGATCGAGATGAGCTTTAAGTACAGCGATTTGTAAAGGCACAGATTCCGCACGCTTTTCCCAAGGCAATGATGCAATCCATTCTAATAAATTTTGATAATGATGTGCTTCGTGACTTGACATCATCATGTTGGCTTGTTGTTTTAAAATACGATCGACTTCTACCCTTGTTTCATCCTTCATCGGTAAAGCTTTGATTCTTTTGACTAAATCTCTAGGTGAATCTTCGTCTTCACTCTCATCCGACTTCTTTTTGTCATCCTCGATTTCTTCACTCGCATCATGTTCAGACTGACGAGCTTTCATAAATTCCCTTTGATTCTGTGACAAAGCCCTACGAATGCTTCTCATACGTGACATTAATACATCCCGTTGTTTCTTAATCACAAAGGATTGTTTGAGTTTTTCACTCATCTCCTCTTCAATGTCCCATTCAGGGAAAATACTGCCTAGGTAATCCATCAACTTTTCATATTTACCATCTAATTGATCAATCATTAACCATTGAAATTTTTCTTCATCTACTACTTTCAACTCTAAAATAAATTGATTAGCCCATTCTTCCCAATCATCCGGAATAAGATTTAAAGAAACCCCTTTTAAGCGATTGATATGTTTAGACTGTTTGATTTGATCGACTAATACTTGAAAAATCGCTTTAATAGAATCGGGATTTTCTGTAGGTGCTTGATAAACTGTCACATCGCTATAAACTACTTTTTTTTGATAGCTATGATCATCTGGATCTAATTCAATACGGTCAATGGTGACACGATGTAAAACTTCAATTTCTATAATTGGATCATTGAAGTATTCAACACTGAACTTTTTGACTTTCACAAGTAAGCCAAATTTTTCTAATTCTTCTAGTTTTTGAACTTCATCTTCCCTACGAAGATCAGATGATGATTTCTTCTTGATGTCATCCGAGAAAGACATATCTGTATTCAGTTCAAATTTTGTCTCTTTGGATTGAGGTTCTTCAATTTGAATATCTTCTTGATCATGATCGTTGGATGTCTCTTTGGATGTCTCTTTGGATGTCTCTTTGGATGTCTCTTTTGGTTTAAGATAAGCCAATACAAATTCTTTGGGAACAATTTGATCTTTCTTGAATTTCTTGGTGATTGGATGGATTCTGCTTAAGATCAGATGACTTTCTTCATTGATCAGGAAAGCTTTATCATAACAAATCAAAGGGACTTTTTGGTAAGTTTTTGGAGATTGATTAGCAGTACTAGAATTGGCTTTACTCAATTTTTATTCCTATGAAGTGGGTTGTTTTGAGAACTTTGTTTGATTTTTTGTATAGATGTTTGATTTTTCATTGAGATCTATTCATGATGGAATCTATGCTTTGAGAAAGAGAGCAAAGAGATCATGAATGTTGCTACTTTTGTAAAATACTCAGTATTTTTGATGTATGGTTTGCCTAGTGCTTTATTGCTTTATACTTGTCTTTCATGTACAGACCCATCTTTGTCTTTAAAGCAAGGACAATCACTTGATCTTCAACTACAAGAGATGAAATTAAGCGTTGATTTTAAACTAAATTCATCAATAGATCAAGCAATCAATCGATCTGATGATTTATATCTACAATCAAGTAGTGATTCATTTTCATTTGAAGACCAAGCAATGCTTCAACCTACAATTGATCAAAATATTGAGCAAATGCACTTAGATTTTTCAAACACAGTCCTGTCAGATCAAGGAAGCTTTCAAGATGCTGGTTTGATGAATTGTAGACCTAAACCTTATCCTATTTTATTCATACATGGCTTTGCCGGATTTAGTGAAGTGCTTGGGATTTCTTATTTTTTTAGAGTGTCAGAACATCTTCAAGAAAGGCAAATCGAGCATCATATGATCAAACTCTCTCCATTTGCACATTCACTAGAAAGAGCTGTAGAATTAAAATCTGCGATCCGTCAAATTTTAGATCAAACCAATGCATGCAAGGTAGATTTAATTGCACATTCTCAAGGTGGAATCGATAGTAGAATTATAATCGAAGACCCAATGTTTGCAAGTAGAATTGCCCATCTCATTACCATTGCAAGTCCTCATATGGGCACAAGACTTGCAGATACCGCCTCTTTTTTACCAAATGGATTGATTAATCCCGTAGGACAAATGCTTGCCTGGTTGATTGGGATTACTGATTCTCAATCGGTTGTCTCTTTATCAGATGAACAAAAAGCTACATTAAGTGGATCTCTTGAGAGCTTGAGTGAAAGTTATATGGCAGATTTCAACCAAATCTATACCAACACCCATCATGTACCCATTTATAGCGTGATTGGCATATCCAATCTAAGAAATCCAAACAATCAAGACATCTGTGCCAATAGCCTTTGGGGGAATGATTCATGTCGAGATGTGATTGATCCTTTACTTGTGGCAAGTTCTTTGATGTTAGGTGATTTAAACGATGGCATTGTTCCAAGTGCAGGTGGGTTATATGGACAATTATTGACTTGTATTTGTGCAGATCATTTCGATCAAATCGGACAGATTGCAAAATTCACTGTGCCTTTAGTTTCTAGGTTTGATCATATTCAATTCTATGATCGACTTGTAGATTTTCTATTAGCACAATAAGTGAATGTAGTTTTGGTAGACCATATTAGTCCATTTTAGCAGGATTATAAGCAAGAGCTAAAGGATAAACATGTGTACAACCAATTTTTCGAAGCAATGCCGAAGCAACCATCATTGTCCATCCTGAATCAACAATATCATCTACTAAAAGACAGGGGAGATATTTTTTTGGCTGTAAACGAACTTCAAATACACCATCTAAGTTTTTGACTTGTTGATAACCATTTGCCATTTCTTTTTGAGAAACATTATTTTTAACTTTTTCGATACAAGGCGCAAAAGGTAAATCAAGTGCCTTGGCTAATCGAATCGCAAAATCTTCCACAGCTTTATTTTGATGTGATGGAATACAAGTTACCCAACGAGGTGCTGGTTGTGGTGCCCATCTTTGATACATATCTACACAAGCATTTACCAAATCATCATGATAGTGTTTTTGTTTTTTACCATCAGACACCAATGTACCAAAACCATCATCTCGCCACATGCTTAAAGCCTTTCCGATTTGGGCTTGTAATGTCTCTGGGATGCGATAGCCATCAAGTGGAGAATATTCAAACATATCTTTGGCTGGCCATTGCTTTTTGGGGAGAATTGATTCATGGTTTTGATGGATAAACAATTTTGCTTTTTGAGCTAACTCTTCATCATAATGTTCATCTAAAAGCAGAGATGGGTTACAGTTCTTACATTGTCCACAAGGTTTAGGGTTTTGATCATCTAATGCCACTTGCAAAAATGTCATTAAACATTTCGAATAAGACATATAATCTCGCATTTGTTGTTGCTCTACTCGCCTAATATGGGTAATCGCATTTACATAGTCTTGATCTAAATGATAACTCTGCCCATTTGCATTGATATGCCATTTTGTATCGATTTTTTTAACAGGTGATGGGGATTCTATTGTCAACAGTTTGAGTGCTTTATCGATTTGACCTCTTTTGAGATTCAAACTCTTTTGCATTTCCACAATCGATAATCCCTTAGGAGATGCTACCAAAGCACTTAAAATTACGGTGATGTGTTT
>JACCEE012241584.1_pt1 | contig 12311 bp, 13 predicted proteins | sample 7449931 | NCBI WGS metagenome assembly JACCEE01 (sample SAMN15323457, study PRJNA562643) | freshwater metagenome | isolation source: river surface water | place: USA:Blue River Watershed | collected 2017-08-19 | reverse complement strand
TGGCTGAACTTGGCACAGCAATTGCTAATAATAGAGTGGATAAACCACTTTTCGCAAAAACAGCAAAAACCAATGATTAAAAATTGGGGGAGAGCAAAAATGAAAAAATTGGCATTGAAAACACTGAGTTTAGGTGTCTTGGCGAGTACTTCAGTGATGGCAATGGCCGAAGACAAACCATCGCTTTATGGGGTAACCGCTTCAGGTAACGTTGCGGTCACTACAGATTATCGCTTCCGTGGTATTTCACAATCTTCGAATGATGCCGCTATTCAAGGAGGTTTGACCTTTAACCACAAATCCGGTGCTTATTTGGCTTTATGGGGCTCTAGTATTAAGTTTGATGGTTATGAAGGGGTGTCTACTGAAACTGATGTAACTCTCGGTTATACCAACACCCTGAAGCTGTCGGAAAGTTTTGCACCAACCTATGATGTTGGGGTCACTCACTATGGCTATATTGGCTCGGATTCTGAATTTGAGAACAATGGTGATACCGGGATGGCCTTTACCGAAGTGTTCAGTAAACTCACTTTTGCTGACACCATGTTCAAAGGGGATGCCTTAAGTCTAGGTGTGGCATATTCCGATGATTATTGGGGTCACAGTGATGAGTTCTGGTATTTTAACGCAGGCTATTCAGCACCAATTGCCAATACCGGATTTAATGGAGTTGCTTCTGTCGGTTACAATAAATTGAAAAATAAGGAATCTTTGTTGGTTGTTGCGGGTGGTCCAGGCAAAGATGATGACTATATCGATTACAAGGTGGGCGTAAACTATAACGTGCTTGGAATTATCGCGCAATTAGATGTGGTCGGTACCAATATCAGTACGACAGGGATGACGGATGCACAGAAGAAACTATATGACACGGGTGCTGTCTTTACCTTGACGAAAACCTTCTAATTCTTGGTATTCAATGAAAGCGAGAGTTGAACTCTCGCTTTTTTATGCCTGGCTGCCGCGATAGGACAACGCTTCACTTAAATGCACATTCTGGATCTGTTCACTTTCTGCCAAATCAGCAATAGTACGGGCGACACGCAACACCCGATGATAGCCACGAGCGGATAAATTTAAACGCTGTTGGGCGATTTCAATTAAATGTAGTGCTGCTGAATCGAGTGAAGCGAAGCGCTGTAGTTGCTGCGGAGAAAGTTGATGATTCAGCCCATTTTGCCGCTGTATTTGTCGTTCATAAGCCTGCACGACACGGCTACGAACGCTGGCTGAGTTTTCTACCGGAGCGGTTGATTGCAACTCCTGACTAGAGAGTGGCGGGACATCAATATGCAAATCGATCCGATCCAGCAGTGGACCGGAGATCCGATTCTGATAGCGTTTAATCGCCTCGGTTGAACATTGGCAACGATTGTCCTGATGAAAGGCATAACCACAAGGACACGGATTCATGGCGGCAATTAACTGAAAGTTGGCCGGAAAGGTCATTTGTCGCGAAGCACGCGAAATGACAATTTCCTTGGACTCTAGTGGCTGGCGTAAGACTTCAAGTACCTTGCGATCGAATTCTGGCAACTCATCCAGAAACAGCACACCTAAATGTGCCAAAGTGATTTCTCCCGGTTTGGGGGAAGAACCTCCACCGACCAAGGCAATTGCAGAAGCCGTATGGTGTGGTGCACGGAAAGGACGTTGTCCAAAACGGTAGGCGGTATTGGCAATCGAATAGATACGGGCCACCTGCAAATTTTCCTGTGCAGAGAGCGGTGGCAAAATACCGGCAAGTCGTGAGGCCAGCAAGGTTTTTCCAGTGCCAGGTGGGCCGCGAAAAAGCAGTGAATGGCCCCCAGCGGCTGCTATTTCCAGCGCACGACGCGGCCGTAACTGACCTTTGACATCGGCCAGATCAGGTGCTTGCGGTTCTTCGACGGATTGCGGTGGTGCATGAACGGCACAAATTTTTTCTTGTTTTAAGAAATGTGCACAGACTTGTTTCAAGTGCTGAACCGGATAAACCGGAAAATCCGGTAATTGTGCTGCCTCACTTGCATTCAAAGCGGGCAACATCAGTTGGTGACCACTGTGCTGACAGGCCATCGCGATACTTAAAATCCCGCTGACTGGGCGGAGGTGCCCATCAAGGGCCAGTTCGCCAATAAATTCAAACTCATCTGTCACCCCTTCAGGTAATTGTCCCGAAGCAATCAGGATGCCCAACGCAATCGCCAGATCCAGACGTGCGCCTTCTTTGGGCAGATCTGCAGGTGCCAGATTAATCGTCAGGCGTTTACTCGGAAACTGAAAACCACTGTTCAAAATTGCCGAACGTACCCGATCCTTACTTTCGCGTACCGCTGCTTCTGGCAATCCGACAATTGTTAATGACGGTAAACCCTGGCTGACATGGACTTCAACCTCAATTGGAGGGGCTTGCAGCCCCAACAGGCTGCGGGTCTGAATTTTGGCAAAAGACATATTATTTTTCCGTTATTTTGCTTTATTTTTAATCGTTTTTGTCTTTATATTGCACTTATTCGGTGCTTAATTTTTGTTCTGCAATAAGCTTTCGAGGGTTTTAATTTGCTCGTTGAGATCATTGAGACGTTGATTGGCATTTTGTAACGCTGTTTGTTGGCGTTCCAGTTCTTCTTTAGTCACCAGATCCATTTTGGTGACAGCTTCACTCAGTAAAGCACGCAGGTTGTGTTCCAGATCTTTTTTCGGTTGATCCAGCTGTTGCAGAATGGCTTGTAATAAGGTTTCGATCATAACATGGGCAATCCGGTGAAATTTTCAGGCTTGAGTTTAACACTGCTCTACCTGCGACCATAGCCCTGATGAGGAAAAGAAAATGTAGACCTGAACGCAGGAAGAATGTTGAGTCTAAAGGTCGAATTTTTAAAAAGCCGCTACATTTCCCGTCACAAAATAAGGTATAAAGAGCTTTCATGTACACCGCTTCTAATCTCCCCCAACTTTTAGAAGTCTTGGCATGAATATTGAACATAAAACCTTACTGGTGAAACAAGCCGAAGGAAAACAAAGATGAAGCTTATAACTGCAATTGTAAAACCATTTAAATTGGATGACGTGCGTGAGGCACTCTCCGACATTGGCGTGCAAGGGATTACTGTCACTGAAGTGAAAGGTTTCGGGCGTCAAAAAGGCCATACGGAACTGTACCGCGGTGCAGAGTATGTGGTTGATTTTCTACCAAAAGTGAAAATTGAAATCGCGATCAGCGATGAAATGGTTGATCAGGTGATTGAATCGATTACCCGTGTTGCAAGCACTGGCAAAATTGGTGATGGCAAAATTTTTGTCACCAACCTTGAGCAAGTGATTCGTATCCGTACCGGAGAAACTGGACCGGATGCCGTGTAATTTGGCACGAAGCTTGCTGAGTACCAAGTAACACAAAAACTTGAAGTTGGGGGACACGAATGAAAAAAATGCTATTTGCACTCAGCCTGTCTGGTGCATTGTTAGGTGGTTCAGCCACGTGGGCCGAAGAAGCGACAAGCTCGGAGCCAGTGACGACCGTTGTGGCGTCAGAAGCAGCCTTAACCGATTCCACACAAGCAGCCACTATCCCTGCAGAAACGGCCACTACGCCTGCCGAAACACCGGCAAAAGCGGATACCGGTGATACTGCCTGGATTCTGATTTCAACCGCTTTAGTGTTGCTGATGACGATTCCTGGTCTGGCGTTATTTTATGGCGGCATGGTGCGTAAGAAAAACGTCCTCAGTACCATGGCGCACAGCTTTATCGCCGCAGCTGTGGTGAGCCTGGCTTGGGTTGCAGTGGGATATACCCTGGCTTTTAGCAGCGGTAATGCCTTCGTGGGAGGCTTTGAAAAACTCATGCTGGCCGGTATCGGGACAGATGCGGTCACGGGAACCATTCCTGAAATTCTTTTTGTTATCTTCCAAATGACTTTTGCCATTATTACTGTTGCGATTATTAGCGGTTCGGTGGCAGAGCGCATGAAATTTGGGGCTTTTGTTACTTTTATTGCTATCTGGGTGATTGCCGTTTATGCACCGATTACCCACTGGGTCTGGGGTGGCGGCTGGTTAGCGAATGATGGCGCGCTGGATTTTGCGGGTGGTACGGTCGTTCATATTAATGCTGGTGTTGCTGGTCTGGTTGCAGCATACATGCTCGGTAACCGTATGGGCTTGGGACGTGAGTCTATGGCACCGCATAACTTGACGCTCACCGTTCTGGGCGCAAGTTTGATCTGGGTGGGCTGGTTTGGTTTTAATGGCGGATCTGCACTCGGTGCAAATGGTTCAGCAGGTTATGCACTGGTAACAACCCAAGTGGCAGCAGCAGCAGCGGCGATCTCCTGGTTAATGACAGAAAAACTGATTCGCGGTAAGGCCTCAGTGTTGGGTGCAGCTTCCGGTGCGGTCGCGGGTTTGGTGGTGATTACCCCAGCAGCCGGTTTCGTGACCGTGAGCGGTGCTTTGGTGATGGGGTTAATTGGCGGTGTGGTCTGCTTCTGGGGGATTACTGCACTGAAACGTGCATTGAAAGCCGATGATTCACTTGATGCTTTCGGTTTGCATGGTGTTGGCGGGATTGTGGGTGCTATCCTCACCGCGGTATTTGCCAGTGAATTCATCATGGGTGATAAAGTACCTGCCAATATGATGACGCAACTTTGGGTGCAAATTGAAGGTGTTCTGGCCACAATCGCTTATAGTGCCGTGGTGACTTTTGTGATCCTTAAAGTAATTGACGTCGTGATTGGAATTCGTGTCAATGCCGATGATGAACGTATGGGTCTGGATCTCAGCCAACATGGTGAACGCATCGAATAATCAATTAAAACAATTAATCGCTATATATTGTGTAAAACAGCCTGAAAAGGCTGTTTTTTTTCTATATGTAGCGTAAAACTCTACAAAGAAGCGAAATTTTGCTACACTCGGAAATCCATGGGGATTTGTTCAATTAAACCACTATGCATTGTCCATTTTGCAACGCCGCAGACAGTAAAGTGATCGACTCGCGCTTGGCCGCCGAGGGTTGCCAGATTCGCCGACGTCGTGAATGTATCAGTTGTGGGGAACGTTTTACCACGTTTGAAAGTTATGAAGTGGTGATGCCGCGTGTCATCAAGTCCGATGGCAAAAATGAACCCTTTGATGAAGCCAAATTGCGCCGCTCGCTGATGCATGCCTTGCAAAAACGTCCGGTGACGCAAGAGCAGATTGAAGCGGTGTTGAGTGATATTCAGCTACAGATTCGCCGTTTGGGTGAGCGTGATGTCAAGTCACGGGTGATTGGTGAAATTGTCATGCAGGCGCTGTATGCGCTAGATCACGTGGCCTATGTCCGTTTCGCTTCAGTCTATCAGGACTTTCAGGACGTAGAAGCCTTCCGCCGTCAAATTGAACAAATGCAACAGCGCTAATTGGGAATAAAGATGTCTGAGCTGACGCAAGATCAATACTGGATGCAACGGGCAATTGAACTAGCCCAACGTGGACAGTATTCCACCAAACCGAACCCGAATGTCGGCTGTGTCATCGTTAAAGATGGACAGGTGATTGGTGAAGGGTTCCACCCCAAAGCAGGGCAACCGCATGCTGAAGTCTTTGCCTTGCGCCAGGCAGGTGCGGACGCACAAGGGGCGACCGCTTATGTCACGCTGGAACCTTGTGCACATTATGGCCGGACCCCGCCTTGTGCAGAAGCACTGGTTAAAGCCCAGCTGAAAAAAGTGGTAGTGGCCTGTCCAGACCCTAATCCTCTGGTGGCTGGAAAAGGCGTGCAGATTCTGCGTGATGCCGGCATTGAAGTAGAAGTTGGGGTTTTACAACAGCAAGCACATAGCTTGAATTTTGGTTTCCTGAAAGCTATGGCAACGGGGTTGCCTTATGTGCGCTTAAAAATTGCAGCCAGTCTCGATGGCCGTACCGCAATGGCGTCGGGAGAGTCGAAATGGATCACCGGATCCGCTGCCCGTCAGGACGTGCAACATTGGCGTGCAATTTCCGGTGCTGTGATTACGGGTATTGATACAGTATTGGCGGATGATTGCCAGCTCAATGTGCGTGACTTGCCAAATGTAGATTTAACAACTGTGGTACAGCCGAAGCGAGTAGTTCTGGACCGTCAGGGCCGTTTACCATTAAGTGCCAAAATATTGCAACAGCCGGAAACTGTAATGGTCATGGGGCCATTTCGTCAGAAGTTGGCCGATTTAGGGGTCATCCAGTTGGAGATTCAGCCTTTAAACGCCCTGTTACAGACCTTATCTCAGCATTACCAGATTTATGATGTGCTGGTGGAAGCCGGTTCGACTTTGTCTACCGCCTTCTTACAGGCACATTTAGTCGATGAAATGATCTATTATGTTGCACCGACCTTATTGGGGCAGTCGGCACGTGCCATGTTTAATGCTGACTTGATCCGTCTGGCCGAGCAACTCCGTTTTAAGTTTGAACAGTTTACCCAGGTAGGGGATGACTTACGCTTAAGGCTAATCCCTACGCAAGAGACAATATGAATCCAGAGTCTTCGGTTTATCACAAACGTCGCCATGCAGCGCGCACCACGGATGAATACCTTTTTCACCAGCTGGTGCCTTATCTGGGCAACAAGCGCCGATTGCTGCATCTGATTCTGGAAGCTCTGGAAATTACTGGAACGCTTAATCCCAAAGCTAAGCGTGCGCCGATTTTTGCGGATTTTTTTGCCGGGAGTGGTGTGGTTTCACGTCTGGCCCGGCAAAATGGCTACCGGGTGATTGCCAATGACTGGGAACCGTATAGCCACGCGTTAAACAGTGCGATTTTATCCTGTGTAGAGGCACCTGCATTCAAGGAACTTGGCGGTTATCAGAAAGCCATTGATTACCTGAACCGTTTGCCCGAAGTCAAAGGCTGGGTGACGCATAATTTGTGTCCGCGTAATGATGAGATCTATGACCCGACACGTGACCGGTTGTTCTTCAAACGCCGTAATGGCATGCGCATTGATGCCATCCGCCAGCAGATTGCCACTTGGCAGGCACAAGGGGCGATCGATGATGTCGAAATGAGTGCCTTACTGGCACCGTTGTTGTATTCCGCCAGTTTTGTCAGTAATACCAGTGGGGTATTTAAAAGCTTCCACCATGGCTGGGGTGGAAAAACCCAGACTGCGCTGGAGCGGATTGAGTCCTTGTTGTGGCTGACCCCAAGCCGTTTTTGTGAAATCGGCGACCCGAAACGTCCGGCAGCGGAGATGTGGTGTGTGGATGCCCAGCATCTCGCGAACCAGATGAGTGGTTTCGAGGTCGATGTCGCCTATCTCGATCCACCATATAACCAGCATGCCTACAGCAGTAACTATCATGTACTGAACGCATTAACCTTGTGGGATCAGGTGGACTTACCGAGTCCGGATACCAAAGGTTATAAAAGCGGGATTGACCGGGCGTGGCGTAAAGAACGACCAAGTCCTTATAATTCCTCAAAATATGCCAAAGAAGCGTATGAGAAATTACTGTCTACCATTAATGCCCGTTACATCCTGACCAGTTATTCCACTGATGGCAATATTTCCCCACAGGACTTGCTAAAAGCCAATCTGGCACGCGGTAAAGTCACCTTGTTAACGCAGGATGTACCACGTTATCGGGTCAGTAAACAGCGTCAGTCAGAGCGGGCACGCGTACTTGAATTTATTGTGATTACCGATACCCATGCCAAGGCAGGGCCACCGTTACGTCAATTATTAGGACAACTTTATCATTTTGCCGAACTCGGTGGTGTCGATACCTCAGGTGTGAGCACCCAATTGGCTTTATGGTAAATCCAACCCCATAGAGAGCGTCGTTATGTTTACAGGGATTATTGAAAGCCTCGGCAAAGTGCAAAGCCTGCAAAGTGTGGGGGGGGATATCCGTTTGCGCATCCAGACTGATCTGGATATGTCAGATGTGCATTTGGGCGATTCAATTGCCACCAACGGTATTTGCCTGACCGTGATCGAATGGGGCGACAACTGGTATGCGGCGGATGTATCGCGCGAAAGTCTGAACCGCACGACGCTCGGACAGTGGAAAGTGGGGCAACCGGTCAATGTGGAAAAGGCCATGCTGCCAACTACACGTTTTGGTGGCCATATTGTCAGCGGTCATGTCGACGCAGTGGGCGAAATTACCCTGGTGCGTGAAGATGCACGATCCCTGTATTTTGAAGTGACCGCACCGGCTGAAATTGCCAAGTATCTTGCTGAAAAAGGCTCAGTGACCGTCGATGGCATTAGCCTGACGATTAACCATTTGCGTGGCAATATTCTCAGTTTGAACCTGATCCCGCATACGGCAGAACGCACCAATATTGGCACCTGGAAAGTGGGCAGCAAAGTCAATCTGGAAGTGGATGTGCTGGCACGTTATATCGAACGTTTACTGTTGGGTGACAAAGCCGCTGATACGCATACCGAATCAAAAATCAGTATGGCCTTTCTTGCGGAAAATGGGTTCTTGAAATAAGCGTTAAAACGGAGATAGCCCATCGTGATGAGCTATCTCCACCCTCTGTCTTTTTAATGTTTAATAATGGTTAAAGAAGTGCTGCCTAACCAAGGCTTGGCACTTTTGGGAGTGGAGACGGAAAAGTCTCCTTTTTCTTGGGCCTTTCGAGAGAAATAAACCGAGATAGACTGAAAATCAGCGCGGCTGAGTAATAAGTCTTCTGCGGATATTGTCCATTTTTCGCCAGAATGTAGTTTACTAATCCGTGCCGAAATCTGGGTCAATAGATCCATCATTTTCTTCCTCATGCTACTGTAGAGTCACATGCTAAGTGCATGATCTTTAAACACAATGATTTAAAGATGTGACCATATTGTTGCATTTTTATGTCATTTTAATGACAATGGCGGAAAGAAATTTGAAAATCAGGTCAAATTAATTTTTGATCGGCTGGTCGGAAAAATCTGAATTCTGCAGTATGTAGCTAATCTCTTCCTGTGCGGCTGCCTGCAGCTTGTTTCTAAAGGCGCTTACTGCTTCTTCAATCAGGGTTTCAGCTTCGAGTTCCAGGCGCAGGCGAACGCTTTCCAGTTCTGACAGGATCTGTTCGTCTGAAATCGCGAGACGTCGTGGATGGCTGTAATCAATCGACGGCTGTGCCGGATTCTGCTGGTAGCGTTGCGTGTAGTCTTGGATTTCCTGATCGAGCTGTGCACGTAATTGTGACAGGAGCAGGGTTTGTTCAGTGAAATGCTCAATTTCATGTTGTTGCAAAGCCGCAGCGTATGCAGCCTGGGCGGCACGTTTGTCCTCAAGGCTTTTTTCTAAAGCCAGTTGGCGACGAATCCGAGCCTGTTCGAGCAGTTCTGCTTTTAAGTTGGCATAGGCAACGGCAATTTTCTGTTCAGAGGCTTTCTGGGCCAGCTGATCGGCAGTGAGCCATTGTTGGATGTCACCACTGGGTTGCAGCAGATCACAGATGCGGGCGAGGTCATCAAGAAAAGCTTGACGTACAGCTTCAGGGGCCTGAAGCCAGCGCTTTTTAAAATCTTGACCTACATTAAGTGCCACTACACATCTCCTTGCCGGGGTAAAATTAAGCGGGTTTATAGTTTAAAGGTGCGCGGTTGAATACTCGAGCGCCGATATTGTTTGAATTTTTCTCGGCCAATCTGTTTGGCCGTTTCATCATTTTCGATAATTTCAATAATGTGACCAAATTTGTCCGTTTGTTCAAGCGCCTGATTGTTAAAATTAAATACCAGCCACGCTGCACTGTCAGGAAGCTGTGCTGAAATACAGACGGGTGCATTGGTCTGCTCGATACCATGTGGGATAAAACTGCTGGGATCAAAGCTCCACAGGCGCTCATCCAGTTGCTGCTGTAAGTCAGGATCTGGACAGTACAGCCAGATTTTGCCCTGCTTGGGCAGCAGCTTGCGACATAAACGGCAAGCACTTTCGACTTGCCGTTCCGGGCTTTTTTCAAACAGATAAAAGCTGACCTTAGCCATTGGCAACCGCGCGGTTGGCCAGGAATTGCATTAACAAAGGTACTGGTCGACCCGTTGCACCTTTGCTGGTGCCTGACAGCCAGGCTGTGCCTGCAACATCCAGATGCGCCCAGCGATAGTCACGGGTAAAACGCTGCAAGAAACAAGCCGCTGTCACAGAGCCTGCGGTTGGACCCCCAATATTGGCAATGTCGGCGAATGGAGAGTCTAATAATTCCTGATAATCATCAATCACCGGCATACGCCAGACACGGTCAAAGCTCTGTTCACCGGCTGCGCTAATTTCACTGGCCAGTTCATCATCGGGTGAGAACAGTCCACTGAGTACTTTACCGAGTGCGACCACACAGGCGCCGGTAAGAGTCGCAATATCAATGACCACTGCTGGATCAAAGCGTTTGATGTAGGTCAGGGTGTCACATAGTACCAGGCGGCCTTCAGCATCGGTATTGAGAATTTCAATGGTTTGGCCACTCATGCTGGTCACGATGTCGCCCGGACGGGTGGCATGACCGGATGGCATGTTTTCTGCCGCTGCAATCGTACCGACCACATGGATCGGCAGACGTGCTTCACAAAGTGCACGCATGGTACCCAAGACGGAGGCTGCACCGCACATGTCGAATTTCATTTCATCCATGCCCAGGCCTGGTTTCAGTGAAATGCCACCAGTGTCAAAGGTAATGCCTTTACCCACCAAGACGACAGGTGCTTGGTCGAGTTGCGCTTGATAGTCGAGGGTAATGATGCGACCTGGGCGCTCGGAACCTTTGCTGACCGCTAAAAAGGCATGCATACCCAATTCTGTCATTTGCTGCTCATCTAGCACATTGACCTTGAGTAAGTCTGGAAATTCTGCGGCCAAAGCCTGTGCCTGCTCTGCCAGATATTCCGGGAAACAGATATTGCCCGGACGGTTACCGAGGTCACGCGCCATACTCTGACCAGATTGGATAGCATCCACTAGGGTGAGTTGTGCTTCAGTTAATGGCGTCTGGCTGGCAATTAAATCGATCTGTTCGAGCAAAAATTCATTTTTTTTGCTTTTGAATTCATCAAAACCGTAGGCAGCCTGGGTCAGATTCAATGCGAACAGGTAATGCAGTTCCTGTGGCAAAGCGGAAATATCCAGACTAATTTGTTTAAATTTCTTTTGTACGCCTTGCACAATCGTTTGTGCCAGCTTGGCCAGTTTCGCGGGCTTAAGCTCCGCAGTTTTATCGAGGCCGATCAAGGCTGCATTGGGTGCGGCTGTGATTTTCCCAATCAGCGGTAAGTTTTCGTTGAGGCTCGCTTTAAACTGGGTCGCGGCAATTAAGTTTTCTAATTCATTGACTTGATAGGCTGCCGCTGCGTTTTCCAAATGCTCTGCATCAACCAAAATCAACAGATACGGGGTTGAGCTAGTCGCAGCGAGTGAAGTTTGAAGGGTAAGTTTCATTGCGGTATTCATGCCTTATAAAGGTTTGCAAATCATTCAACCATTGAAACATTTCCGGTGATAGAGTTGCAATGTACAACGGTGGGATAGGTTTTATATTTTTAACATTCGGGTAAACTAGCGCTAGTCCTGATGAACCCTTTTGGAAGAATTAATTTGATTATTCGGCGTTATCTCGTCAAGCAAGTTGTATCCACTTCTCTGGTGGTGATTGCCTTATTGACCTTGATCATGATGGGTGGCCGATTGATCAAGTATTTTGGTATCGCTGCGCAAGGTCGTTTGGATGCCAGTATCCTGTTCAGCATTATTGGCTACCGGATGCCGGAATTCCTGACCCTGATCTTGCCGTTAGGATTTTTTATCGGTTTGATGCTGGTGTTTGGCCGTTTGTATGTCGATCATGAAATGGCAGTACTGAACAGCAGTGGCGTGAGCCGGCATCAACTGGGCCGTTTACTTATTCCGCTGACCTTGGTCTATTTATTGGCACAGAGCGGGTTAATGCTGTGGATGTCACCTTGGGGTTTGCGCCAGTTCGAAGAGCTGACCACCAATCAGGCGGTGCGGACCGGTTTTGATCTGGTGCGACCAAAAGAATTTATTTCCTCGGGGCCATATACCATTTATGCCGGTGATCTTTCCGATGACCGCAAAAACCTGAAAGATATCTTTTTCTATCAGCGTGCTGAAAGACCCGGTAAGCCGGATGTGATGATTCTGGCACGTGAAGCGACCCGGGTTGAAGTGGCGAATGATACGGCCAATGTGGTTGATCTGGTTGAAGGCCGCCGTTATGAAATTTATCCGGGCAAGCCACAGTATTCACAAGCTGAATTCGCAAGCTATCGTTTGCGTCTGGAAAATGACAAGGCTGCCCAGTTTGAAAGCGCTGAAGTAGAAGCCTTAC
>JACCEE011256195.1_pt1 | contig 12311 bp, 13 predicted proteins | sample 7449931 | NCBI WGS metagenome assembly JACCEE01 (sample SAMN15323457, study PRJNA562643) | freshwater metagenome | isolation source: river surface water | place: USA:Blue River Watershed | collected 2017-08-19 | reverse complement strand
GCGGGTGCCAGCGTGTGGTTTGGTGCGGTGTTGCGTGGTGATAACGAGCTAATCCACATCGGCGAAGGCAGCAACGTACAAGATGGCAGCGTGCTGCACACCGATATGGGCTGGCCGCTGACGGTCGGCAAAGGCGTCACCATCGGGCACAAAGTAACGCTGCACGGCTGCACCGTCGGCGACCACAGTTTGGTGGGTATCGGCGCGGTGGTGTTGAATGGGGCTAAAATTGGCAAGCATTGCCTGATTGGTGCCGGTGCTTTGGTGCCAGAAGGCAAAGAAATTCCCGACGGTAGTTTAGTGGTGGGCGTGCCCGGCAAAGTGGTTCGCGCCCTCACCGAGGAACAAATCCAAGGGTTACAGCGCAATGCCGCGCACTATGTTGAAAATGCGCGCCGTTATGCGCGTGAGTTGCTAGAGCAGGACGATTAATGATTCAGAAAGAAAAGCCGGTGTCATCGCCGTGCGTCGAAGTGTGCGCGCTGGATGACCATGACATCTGCATTGGTTGCCACCGCAGTGGTGACGAAATCCTTCGCTGGGGTTTGCTCAATAATGATGAGCGGCGCGCCGTGTTGGCTCGCTGCGAAGAACGCGCCCACGCCGCAGGCTTACTAAAACCCCTTGAGAAATAATGCCATGACTGTAATTGGAACACCGTTATCACCGAGTGCGACCCGTGTATTGATGTGTGGCTCGGGTGAGCTGGGCAAAGAAGTCGTGATTGAATTGCAGCGTTTGGGCTGTGAAGTCATCGCGGTAGACCGTTACGCCAATGCCCCGGCGATGCAGGTCGCGCACCGTTGTCACGTCATCAGCATGTTAGATGGCGCGGCGTTGCGTGCCGTCATTGAGCAAGAAAAACCGCATTACATCGTTCCCGAAATTGAAGCCATCGCCACCGATACGCTGGTCGAATTGGAAAGCGAAGGCTATACCGTGGTGCCAACGGCGCGCGCGGCCAAACTGACCATGAACCGCGAAGGCATTCGCCGGTTAGCGGCTGAAGAGCTGGGCTTGCCGACGTCGCCTTATCGTTTTGCCGATAGCGTCGAGGAATACCGCGCGGCGGTGGCTGAGTTGGGCTTTCCCTGCGTAGTGAAGCCTATTATGAGCTCTTCGGGTAAAGGCCAAAGCCTGCTGCGGACAGACGCCGATGTGCAAAAAGCATGGGATTACGCTCAAGAAGGCGGGCGCGCGGGTAAAGGGCGCGTCATCGTGGAAGGGTTTATTGATTTTGAGTACGAAATCACCCTGCTGACCGTGCGTCATATTGGCGGCACAACCTTCTGTGCGCCGGTGGGGCATCGTCAGGAAAAAGGCGATTACCAAGAATCATGGCAGCCCCAAGCGATGAGCCCCGTGGCGCTGGCGGAGTCGGAGCGCATTGCGCGTGCCGTCACCGAATCGCTGGGCGGTCGTGGTTTGTTCGGCGTTGAGCTGTTCATCAAAGGCGACCAAGTGTGGTTCAGCGAAGTATCGCCGCGCCCACACGACACCGGGCTGGTCACGTTGATTTCTCAAGAATTATCAGAATTTGCGTTGCACGCCCGCGCCATTTTGGGGCTGCCGATTCCAGTTATTCGTCAAGCGGGGCCGTCGGCGTCGGCGGTTATTTTGGTTGAAGGCGAATCGCAAAACGTGCGTTTTGGCAATTTGACCGCCGCGTTAAGTGAGCCAGATACCGGCTTGCGTTTGTTCGGTAAGCCGGAAGTCAGTGGCCAGCGGCGCATGGGCGTGGCCTTGGCGCGTGATGAGTCCATTGAGCTGGCGCGTGCCAAAGCGTTGCGCTCCGCACAAGCGGTGACGGTTGAACTCTAAGCGGTCGCTGTAAAAAAGAAGCCGCTGTTTTGCAGCGGCTTTTTCTATCATTCAGATATGCAAGATAAATTCACGCACCCACTTACTGCCGAAATACGCCAGCATCAGCAACAAGAAACCGGCTTGCTTCCAGCGAATGGCTTTGCCGCCGCGCCAACCTAATTGGTGGCGGCCCCACAGCAACACGCCAAACACCACCCATGCCACACACGCCAACAATGTTTTGTGTGCGAGATGCTGGGCAAATAAATCCTGTAAAAACAACCACCCCGATACCAGCGACAGCGACAGCGACAGCCAGCCCGCCCACAAAAAGCCAAATAAAAGGCTTTCCATCGTTTGCAACGGTGGGAAGGTGCGGATGATGCCAGCAGGTTTGCGCGTTTTCAGTTGGCGGTTTTGCAGCAGTAATAACAATGACTGCAAAACGGCAATTGTCATCAAGCCATACGCCAACAGGGACAATAAAATGTGCGCCAAAATACCCGGCGCTTCGCGGATGGGTTGCGTGGTGCCGCCCGGCGCAAAGAGTGCTAATAAAATCGTGAGCGTTCCCAGCGGGAAAAGCATAACCAGCAGATTTTGAACGGGAATACGCAAGCAGCCGAAGAGTGTTAAACCAATAACGGCAGCCGTGAGCAAACTGGACGCGGTGAAGAAGTCGAGTGACAAGCCGCCATTTTCCAGCAATAACGGATATAAACCCAGCGCGTGTAACAGCAGCGCAAGCCCGCCCAGACTACCGAGCAGGCGTCGGTTGGCGGCCTCTCGGCGTGAAAGCAACAAGGCTTGGTAAGAAGCGGTACCAAAGTAGAGCGCAGCAGCGGCCAAGCTGGGCAGCAGAGGTGTCATGAGAACCTAGCCATTTGGGAAGCGTGGAACGGGGTTTTGAAGCGTCGAGTCTGGCACAGAATCGCAATCATCCGAAAGTCTGCCGCTGGTATCGGCAGGCGGTTGATTTCGCTATAATCCGCCGCCTTTCTGCCCGCCGACTCTCTAAAGGTTCGTGCATGTTCGAGAATTTGACCGACCGCCTCTCGCAAACGCTGCGTAATGTTACTGGCCGCGCCAAGCTGACTGAGGACAACATCAAAGACACTTTGCGCGAAGTTCGCATGGCGTTGCTAGAAGCTGACGTGGCTTTGCCTGTGGTCAAAGATTTCGTCAACCGAGTCAAAGAACGTGCAGTGGGCACCGAGGTTTCTAAAAGCCTTACCCCCGGCCAAGCCTTTGTAAAAATTGTTCGCATTGAATTAGAAACCCTCATGGGTGCCGCGAACGAGGATTTGCAGCTTAACGCTACGCCGCCTGCGGTCATTCTGATGGCGGGCTTGCAGGGGGCGGGTAAAACCACCACGGCAGGCAAGCTGGCGCGCTTCCTCAAAGAACGTAAGAAAAAATCCGTGTTAGTGGTGTCCGCTGACGTGTATCGCCCGGCGGCTATCAAGCAGTTAGAAACGCTGGCAGCGGAAGTGGGTGTTACGTTCTTCCCGTCTGACATCACGCAACAGCCGGTGGATATTGCCCGCGCCGCAATTGCGGAAGCCAAATTGCGCTTCATTGATGTGGTGATTGTGGACACCGCCGGTCGTTTGCACATTGATACCGAAATGATGGACGAAATTCGTCAAGTTCATGCGGCTATCAATACGGTAGAAACGCTGTTTGTGGTCGATGCCATGACCGGCCAAGACGCCGCCAATACAGCGCGTGCGTTCAATGAAGCGTTACCGCTGACCGGCGTTATCTTGACCAAAGTGGACGGCGATGCGCGCGGTGGTGCGGCGTTGTCCGTGCGTGCGATTACCGGCAAGCCGATTAAATTCCTCGGCATGGGTGAAAAAAGCGAAGCACTTGACCCGTTCCACCCAGACCGCGTGGCGTCGCGTATTCTGGGCATGGGTGACGTTCTTAGCTTGATTGAACAAGCTGAACAGAACATGGACCGCGAAAAAGCGGCCAAGCTCACGCAGAAGCTCAAAAAAGGCAAAGGCTTTGATTTAGAAGACTTCCGCGACCAGCTTCAACAGATGAAAAACATGGGCGGACTGTCTGGGTTGCTGGACAAATTACCTATGTTGGGCGGCGTCAACCTGAGCCAAATGGGTAACGCGCAGCAAGCAGCGGAAAAGCAGTTCAAGCAAATGGAAGCCATGATTAACTCCATGACGCCCGAAGAACGCCGCGACCCCGACATGATTAGCGCCTCGCGTAAGCGCCGCATTGCCTTAGGTTCTGGCACACAAGTGCAGGACGTAGGGCGTATGCTGAAGCAACACAAGCAAATGCAAAAAATGATGAAAAAAGTCACGGCGAAAGGCGGCTTGTCGCGGATGATGCGCGGTTTAGGCGGCCTGATGCCCGGCGGAATGCCAAAACTTTAATCGAATTAAGTTTGTGCTGTGGACGCTGATGCGTACCAACAGAACAACGATGAGGGCTGCCTTTCTTTGCCAAAACTCATTGGCAAATAAAAAGGCAGTCCTTAGAATGTGCGGCCCTTTCGGGCCGTAGGCCCTAGTGTGCATTTTGCAAGCACCTACTACAGGAAACAGTTCAATGGTAACTATCCGTCTTGCTCGTGGCGGCTCTAAAAAGCGCCCCTTCTACCACCTGGTTGTGGCTAACAGCCGTTCTGCTCGTGATGGCCGCTTCGTTGAGCGTATTGGCTATTTCAACCCCGTTGCAACGGGTGCTGAAGTTCGCCTGTTCGTTGACGCTGCGCGCGCTCAATACTGGCAGAACCAAGGCGCTCAAGCGTCTGAGCGTGCTGCTCAACTGCTCAAGGAAGCGGCTAAGGCCTGAGTTTACTAAGTATGCAAGCATCGCCAACATCCACTGAAGAGCTGGTCGTTATCGGCAAGATTGTTTCGGTGTATGGCATCCGGGGAGAAGTGAAGGTTTATTCCTACACAGACCCTCAGGACAACCTTCTGGACTACAGCCAATGGACGCTGACACGTGACGGCGAAACCCGCCATGTGCAGTTAGCCAGTGGCCGCCTTCATGGCAAAGTGTTGACCGCCAAGATTCAGGGGCTCGACGACCGCGAAGAGGCCCGCCTCTATGCCGGATTTCTTATCAGTGTGCCGCGCCGTTTACTGCCGGAACTGGATGAGGATGAGTTTTACTGGCATCAGTTGAAAGGCTTGAAGGTTATCAACCACGAGGAAAAATGCCTCGGTAAAGTTGATCACTTGCTGGAAACAGGCGCTAACGATGTGCTGGTGGTTCGCCCCTGTGAAGGGAGCTTGGACGACCGTGAGCGTTTGCTGCCTTATACAGCGCAATGTGTACAGAATGTCGATCTTGCTGCGGGTGTAATGCAGGTCGAATGGGATGCGGATTTCTAACCCATGCGGGTCGGTATCCTAAGCCTGTTCCCAGAAATGTTTGCTGCCGTCAGTGAGTACGGCATCACCAGTCGAGCGGTTAAGCAGGGGCTATTAACGCTGCAATGCTGGAACCCGCGCGATTACACCGAAGACCGTCATCAAACGGTCGATGATCGCCCCTTCGGAGGCGGCCCGGGTATGGTGATGAAAATTAAGCCACTGGAGTGCGCGCTGGCGGAAGCCAAAAACGCATTAGGTGCGGCGGCAAAGGTGATTTACCTATCACCGCAAGGGCGTCGCTTGGAACAAGCGGCAGTCCGCGAGCTGGCAACTGAATCGGCCTTGATTCTGATTGCCGGACGTTATGAAGGCATTGATGAGCGATTTATTCAAACGCACGTTGATGAAGAGTGGTCGATTGGCGATTACGTCCTGTCTGGCGGTGAGCTGCCAGCCATGGTGCTGATTGATGCAGTTACGCGGTTGCTGCCCGGAGCGTTGGGGCACGCGGATTCCGCTGAGGAGGATTCGTTCACGGACGGCCTACTCGACTGCCCCCACTACACCCGGCCTGAGGTGTACCAAGATAAGCGTGTTCCGGCGGTGCTGCTCAGTGGCAACCACGAACACATCCGGCGCTGGCGTTTGCAACAAGCCCTAGGACGAACCTGGGAACGCCGAGCTGATCTTCTGGATAGTCGCTCGCTTTCTGGAGAAGAGAAGAAGCTGTTAGACGAGTACAAACGTCAGCAGAACGATAGTTAACGTATCGATGGCAGGCCAACTGCCTGTCTACGGAGCAGATGATGAGCAGCAAGAACAAAATCATTCAGCAAATCGAAGCTGAACAAATGACCAAAGAAATCCCGGTTTTCGCGCCTGGCGATACCGTGATTGTCCAAGTAAAAGTGAAGGAAGGCGACCGCAGCCGTCTGCAAGCCTTCGAAGGCGTTGTGATTGGCAAGCGTAACCGTGGCCTGAACAGCGCGTTCACTGTGCGTAAAATCTCCAGCGGCTTCGGCGTTGAGCGTACTTTCCAAACGTACAGCCCACTGGTTGACAGCATCACCGTTAAGCGTCGCGGTGACGTGCGTAAAGCCAAGCTGTACTACCTCCGCGACCTGTCTGGCAAGGCAGCACGCATCAAGGAAAAACTGGCCTAATCGTCAGCTTCCGTACAAAAAAGCAGCCTTCGGGCTGCTTTTTTGTTGCCTCAGTTCTTGTTAGCCTCAAGACATTCCCATCAACGCAATACGAGGTGTGCTATGGGGTTGCCAACAATGAAGCTGCGTGGCGTGAACTTGGGCAGTTGGTTAGTGTTGGAAAAATGGATGGTGCCCAGCCTGTTTGAAGGGCTGAACGCTACCGACGAAACAACCTGGTGCGCCGAGCTGGGCGAAGCGGCTGGCGAGCGTTTGCGTCAGCATTGGGACAGCTTCATCACGCGCGATGATTTTGCGTGGTTGGCTGCACGGGGCTTGAATGCGGTGCGTATTCCGGTGGGGCATTGGATTTTTGGGCCAGATTATCCGTGGCACCGTAGCTATGGCGAACATCGCTATCCGTTTGTGGAAGGCGGCATCGAAATCCTCGACCGCGCGATGGGGTGGGCGCACGAGTATGGCTTGAGCGTCGTCCTTGATTTACACGCCGCGCCCGGCTGTCAAAACGGTTTCGATAACGGCGGCATCAAAGACGTGTGCGAGTGGCATACGCGCCCGGAATATCTGGAACATTCGTTGAATGTGTTGGAAAAACTCGCGCAACGCTACACCGGTCACCCCGCATTGCACGCCATTGAAGTCCTGAATGAACCGCGCTGGGATGTACCCACCGACTACCTCAAAGCCTATTATTTACAAGCCTATGAGCGCATTCGTCGCCATTGTGCGCCGGAAAACGTGGCTGTCATTTTCCACGATGGTTTCCGTTCTTTCCGTGAGTATTTGGGTTTTATGCAAGCGCCTGAATATCAAAATGTGATTTTCGATGTGCATCGCTATCAATGTTTTGAGCGCGGTGATATCGACATGGATATTCACGGCCACCTGTGCAAATCCGCGAGTGCATGGAAAGAAGAAGCGAACGCCATTATCACCGAGCTGGGCTTGCCGACTATTTGCGGCGAATGGAGCTTAGGGCTTGATTTAAAAGTGGTTTCTCTATGGGCAGAAGGGCCGTTTAATCACGCGCTAGAGCGCATGGACGCTTTTCAAGAAGCCACCGCTTATCGCGGATATGCGGCCAGCCAACTGCTGACGTTTGAAAAATATCAAGGCTGGTTTTTCTGGAACTACAAAACAGAAACCACAGCGGCATGGTGTTTCCGCGAATCCGTCGAGCGTGGTTGGTTGCCTTCATCCTTTGCGGGGTGAGTCGCTGAACGCCTGTAGGCCACTGAGGTAGCGTGTGTCGGTGACGGCCTGCAACTGAATATGGCGATGGTACTGAGCGTTACTTTCTTGGCGGGAGCTGATGGTGATGACGGTCACTCCCTCCAAGTCATCCGCTAATAAACCGGGGACGCAGCCGCCTTCGCTGTTGTCGAATGAATCGGCTGCTTCTTCAATCACAATCCATGTGGGTTGGTGCAGCATTAAACGCACCACGCCGAGGCGTTGTTGGTCGCGTAGTGGCAGTGCGTGCCGCCAATCCGCCGATTCATTTAAGCGGCTGCTTAACCACGTTAAGCCCGCGCAGGTGAGTGCTTTTTCGTAATGCGCGAGACTGAAATACTCGGGTGGTTGCGGGTAACTAAGCGCCGCTTGCAGCGTGCCCTTCGGTAAAAAAGGGCGCTGCGGCAAAAATAACGGGCTTTTGCCAGCGGGCAACGCAATTTCGCCGCGTCCCCAAGGCCACAAACCGGCGAGCGTTTTAAACAGCACGCTGGTGACACTGGGGTCGCCGTGAATGAGCAGCCGTTCCCCCGGTTGAATCGACAAATTCAGTGGTTCCAGCAGTAGCCGCCCTTCTGGCGTCGCTAAATGCAAATCCACCACTTCAAGGCTGTGGTTTGTACTGTGATGCAGTTGAATGCAGTGTGTGCCGCAAAACTCACCGCGCACCGCCAATTCTTGCATGTCTTCATAAAGGCTCATTACGCGGTCAATGGAAGCGCGGCAGCGGGCTAATTCGCCCAAATTATCAATCGGCCATGACAGCGCCGATGTCAGGCGTTGAAAGGCTTGTGCGGCTTGCATCAACACGCCCAGCGTCATCATGCCGATGATGAATTGCGGCGCTGCAACCAAAATGGGGAAAACAGGTAGCAGTGTTCCGTAACCCGTTGAAAAAGAAACAATTCCAATAAATCCCAGTGTTTGGCAGTTCCAACTGCGGCGCACGTTTTGAAACAGGCTTTCCACATGCTGATGCTCGTGTTCTTCGCCTTGTAGCAGCGCAATGGCTTCGGAATTTTCGCGCGTGCGCGCCAGCCCAAAACGTAAATCAGCTTCCGCCGTTTGCAGGCGGTTGGTCGCGTTGACCAGCGGACTGCCTAATAATTGACCGAAAATTGCGCCGACACCGGCATACACAAACGCCAGCAGCACCATGTATGCAGGAATTTCAATGCCCAGCAGTGGCAGCGGCAAACTGCCCGATACCTCCAGCAAAATTTCAATGAAGCTGCCCAGCACTAAAATGGAATACAACAACGACAGCGCCAGCGTGAGCGCGCTTTCGGTGGCAATGCGAATATCTTCCGCGACGCGCCCGTCGGGGTTGTCGTGGTCGCCGTTGGCAAATTGCAAATGATAGTGACGATGCCGCGTGAGCCAGTTATCCAGCAATCGTCGTGTGAGCCAGCGTCGCCAATCCAGTTGCAACCAGCGTTTTAAGTAGAGATGCAGCGCCGTCACGAGCATCGTCAGGATAAAAATCAGCGCAAACGTCCCGACCAACGTGGCCAGCTCTTTGACATCGTGGCGTTCGAGGGCGTCGAATAATTCGCGGTTCCAATAACTAATCCAAATGGCCAGCGCCACTTGCGCTTTCGTCAACAGCACTAACAGCAAGACGGCACCGCGTATCCGTGTCTTTTGGCGGCTTTTCCAATACGCCAGCGTCAGGCGCAGGAAGTGGCGCAGGGGACTGACGGGCGCGGGTGCCTCGTTGCTCATAGTGTGTAATCTTCTTGTCGAGTTAGACGAGCGGCGACTTCGGCGGCTCCGCGTAATCCCAAGTAATCATCCATCACGACATACAAAGGGATTTTTTCTAGCAGAGCGCGCATCGGTGGTTTATTGCGGAATGCTTCCACAGTTTTAGGGTCTCGCAGAAAGGGCAGGATACGCGGTGCGATGCCGCCGCCCAAATACACCCCTCCAAAAGCCATGTGGGTAAGCGCCAAATTTCCGGCAACTGACGCATAAATTTGCGCGAATAATGACAGCGTGAACATGGCTTGTGGCTCGCGGCGGGCGGCGGCATTACTGATATAGGCCGCTCCAGCGGGCGCACCGCCAAAAAAAACATGGATGCGCTCAATCCCTTTGCCCGACAACAACGATTCCAAACTCACGCGCCCATACATTTCACGCATCCAATCACACAGCGCGGCTTGTCGTTCGTCGGTGGCGGCAAAGTCGGCGTGACCGCCTTCGCTGGGATACACACTATTTTGATGCACCACCGCCATGCCTAAACCCGTACCCGCGCCAATCAGCGCGCGCGTGGCATCGGGTTGCGGTTGCCCTTCTTGTAGCACGATGCGTTGCCCTGTTTTCAACACGGAAAGCCCATGTGCCTGTGCCACAAAATCGTTTAATAGCAGCACATGATTCAATCCCACTTGCTGGCAAAGGGTTTCGCTGTCTACGTCCCACGGTAGGTTGGTTAATTTACAGCGGTTGTCCGCCACAGGGCCTGCCAATGCGAGGCACGCCACCGCTGGCTGTTCGTCTGGTTGTAGGAAGCTGGCCAGCAAAATGCTGGCGCTGGCGTAATCGCGGCTCGGAAATTCCGCTTGGCGCACCGTTTGCCAACTGTTGTCGGTTTTCCATCGTCCGAGTAGCAGCCTTGAGCGGGTGCCACCAATGTCTGCGGCTAGAAAAAGCATGGTGCATCTCCTTGCGAATAAAGGGGCTAAAAAGGCGAGGCGGAGTATAGGCCGCACCCAGTCAATCTGTTGGCGGATGCGTTAGCAGTCTGCCAGACTGCTAACTCATCTTGACGAGAATCAATGTTATGTCAGTGCCTGTGCATCCGTTGGTGGAACGATTTTTCGTTTATTTATCATTGGAGCGCGGCGCGTCGGTGCACACCTGTGAGGCGTATGGCACCGACTTGGCGCTCTTTCGACAATGGCTGTTACCGCGCGGCAGCGACCTTGACCGCTGTGACGGTGATTGGCTGCGCGAGTATTTGGCGTGGCGTGAAGAAAGCGGCTATCACGCCCGTTCTACGGCGCGTTTGTTGTCGTGTTTGCGGAACTTTTATGGCTTCTGCCACCTAGAAGGGCTGCTCACCCATGACCCCACGCGCGGCGTGCTGTTGCCGAACCAATCGCGTGCCGTACCGCACTCGTTGAGTGAGGCTGAGGTCGAAGCCTTATTAGCCGCTCCCGCCGTCAATGAAGTGTTAGGGCTGCGTGACCGCACCATGTTGGAAGTGCTGTACGCCTGCGGCTTGCGCGTGAGTGAGTTGGTGGCATTAAAGGCCGAACAAATTAACCTGCAACAGGGTGTGGTGAGGATTCCGGGGCGACGGCATGAGCGCCTGATTCCCTTAGGCGAAGTGGCCTGTGATTGGTTGTTGCGTTATGTGTCGTTTGGGCGCGATGCCCTGTTAGATGGCCGCCCGTGTGACGCGCTGTTTCCCAGCCTGCGCGCTGAACAAATGACCCGCCAAACATTTTGGCACCGCATCAAACTCTATGCGCGGCAAGCGGGTATTCAGCAATCGTTATCGCCGCACACCGTGCGCCATGCGTTTGCAACGCATTTGGTCACGCATGGCGCTGATTTGCGCGCGGTGCAGTTGTTGTTAGGGCACCGGCTGTTAAATACAACGCAAATTTATGTCCATATCGCGCGTGAGCGGTTGTTGGCGTTGAGCCAGTCCGGTGCTACGGAAGAAGCCAGCCGCTGCCTGTGATAGTCTGCAAGCCTTCTATTCGTCGTGCAGTTGTGAGGATGTCGATGCGTGCATTTCGTTTCCCTTTGGCGGCTGGTGCGTTGTTAGCCAGCCTCTGTGCCGTGGCCGCCACGCCGGAGCAAACCATTCGCCAAACGCTGCAAGCGTTGCAATCTGATTTGGTGGTCGAGTCGGTCACGAGCAGCCCTATCGCGGGCTTGTATCAAGTGCAGCTCAACGATGGTGCGGTCTTGTATGTCAGTGGCGATGGTCACTATTTGGTGCAAGGCAATCTGTTCAAACTCAGCAATGGTGAAGCCACTAACCTGACCGCAAAGGTAGAAGGGCAAGCGATTGCCAAGAAAATGAATAGCTTATCGGTGGAAGATATGGTGGTTTTCCCCGTTGCGGCGGGTGTTACACCGAAAACCCATATCACCGTATTTACCGATACGGATTGCGGCTATTGCCAGAAATTACACAGTGAAGTGCCGGAGCTAAACCGTCGCGGTATTGAGGTGCGTTATGTGGCGTACCCGCGTCAGGGTGAGGGCAGCGCAACCTATAAAACCATGGAAAACGTGTGGTGCGCCAAAGACCGCCGCGCCGCGATGACCAGTGCCAAAGCAGGCAAAGACATTTCGGCGGCAGACTGCAAAAACCCCGTGGCGCAGCAATATGAGCTGGGGCAATCCATTGGCGTAAAAGGTACGCCCGCCATCGTGTTAGCTGATGGCCAGATGATTCCGGGTTATCAGCCCGCACCGCAGCTTGCTGCCGCCGCGTTGGCCGCCGCTTCCGGCCAATAAGGGTCGATTGACTAACAATCCGCTGGTTCGTAAGGTTCCGGCTTTTTAGCGGCTCGGACGTCGGGCCGTTTCTTGTAGTGATGATGGGGAAATCAGAGTGAAACCGGTCAAAGTAGGTATCTGTGGGCTGGGAACCGTCGGTGGCGGTACCTTTAACGTGCTTAAACGCAACGCCGAGGAAATTGCCCGTCGTGCTGGGCGAGGCATCGAAGTGGCGCAGATTGCCGCGCGTGCAACCAACCCCCAATGCGATACCACTGGAACCCCCATC
>JACCEE012212899.1_pt1 | contig 12318 bp, 3 predicted proteins | sample 7449931 | NCBI WGS metagenome assembly JACCEE01 (sample SAMN15323457, study PRJNA562643) | freshwater metagenome | isolation source: river surface water | place: USA:Blue River Watershed | collected 2017-08-19 | reverse complement strand
CATTAATAGCTAACACATTACCATATTCATCGGTAACTACGTTAGCAACTACATCTCCGTAATAAATGTCATCGAATGTTACATCTATGATTACAGATTCGTCACAGCAACCACAATCAGTAGCTACTGACTTCATATCAAATCCTGTAACACCTAAATCTTCAAAAGAAAATCTAGTATCTGGCCCTTCAAAGGTTGTAACATACAATCCATAAGGACATTGATTATCATTAAATAAATATCCAGCAGGTTGCCAAACATTAAGACTAACTTCTTCCTCTAATATCCAAGCAGGAGTACCTACAGGAGCCCCGCTTAACGGAACAGTAGAAGAATCAGCTGTCCAATATATTCTATAATTAATAACGGGCCCAAACCAATCGCTAGAGAATGTATATGACTTTTTACCATTAGTGTATTCTCCTGTCCAAGAGAAGTAAGTATTAAATACACCTAATACGTTAAAAGCTACAGCATTACAATCTAAATCCCAACAATTATTTGTAGGACAATCACCAGGACCTACACCATATAGAACGCCTAGCAAGATAGTTAAATCTAGCTCTTCATTGTAATAGGTCATTTCCCATCTCTCTAATTCGTAATTATAAGAGATAGTTAACTCATATCCAGTAGGTAAAATTCCATTAAATGCAGTAGATCCTATAGCAACATAATAGTAGTCACCCTCTCCTTGGAATATGTTTCCTTGAATGGTTTCTACAAGTATTCCTTCAGGATTAGATATACTCAATGTTACCCCACAAAGACAAAGCTCTGAAGGAGGACATTGATTAGGTGTTGGACAATTACAACTCATTAGCTACAGCAACATAAAGTTTTCAAAATATCCATGTGCTTCTGAGCATTGGACCAATCGAATCCACAAGCAGCGAATTCTAATCCATCCATAACAACTCTCATCTTCATGGCCTTGTTAAATTCTTTGTTCTCACATAATGACGTACATGGTGCTTTCTGAATACCACAGAAGGCATCTGCTACCGATTGACGATAGCAATTCATGATGTCTATGCATAGAATAACAATCTTTTGATTAGTGCAGTAACGAGTAGTTCCGCAATCATCAGTTTCAGTATACAACTCCCAATAAGTATTTGTAAGGTCTTGCTCAGGATCAACTCCTGTAGAAGATACAATGCACTTGTATAACTTACCATTTCGCAATACGATTGGTTTTACAAATGCTTGGTAGTAAACATCCCCTCTCCAATTAGGATAAGTACATAGATTTACAGACCATATACCATCCTCATCAGCGGCAGTGAAGTTATAAGTAAACTTGTTGTTAGAAACAGCGTGCGGCAAGATGATGTTATAATTTATTCCCTGTTTGTCTAACGGATACAATGCAGGATTATTAGTCCTTACGTCTTCAGTAATCAAGTAAAATACAGAACCATCTCCTCTGGTGATAGTGATTGTTCTACTTGTGAAGTCATCAGACTCATGACCAGCAGGACCATCATTGGTCGCGTAGTTTGATGTGTCTTGAAATGTGATTTTTTTGCAGTCGCATGACACCTCAATTGAACTACAACCATCAACTAACAAAGAAGCTTTAAAATTACTCATCTTATATTATTGTTACAAATTTAAAATTTTATTCTTTATGTTTTTTTTACCTACTTGGTCTTTTTGGTCTACTTGGTCTTTTTGGTCTAATTGGTCTAATTGATCTTCCTGTTGATTTAGGCGCCTTATATTGAATTCTGTCTCCTTCTTCATCGTACTTAATTGGAATAAATTCATCTGCCATTACTTTCTTTATTAAATACTTAGGGGTATTAGCATCTTCCAAAGATTTTTTGATTACATCTTCTTTCGTGCCTAAGTTCTTCAATCTAAGAACCATATCTCTAGCGTCTTGAACTCTTTGATTAGAGTTTGTTACAAGTTCTTCGTATGCTTCCTGTAAGTTTTCTCTATCGTTTTCTGTTATTTTGGCTCCGCTTTCTTCTTTCTTTTGAAATTCTTTAAGTTTATCGTTAAATCTTCCTCTATCATCATCTATTTCTTTTAGTATCTTGTAATGAATCATGTTTCCAGATTCCTTTGATATATTTACATCTCTTTGTTTAACACCAAAAAGAATATTAATGATTTCTTCAGCAGGACTCAAGCTTACGTCATTTTGTTTTATTCCTTCAAAAGCTTTAGTTAATCTTTCTAATGCGCCAAATGCTGTAGATGGAAGTAATCTTTCATTAAGTAAATATGAAATTCTTTCTGTACCAGTCATTCTTTCAAGTCTTTTATCGAACTCGCCATATACGTTGTAATTAAATAAAGCATCGAAAATAGCTCCGTAAAATATATCTTCAGCTAGATATGGTTTTAACACTTCAAATACACCATCTTCAAATCCTTCTTCAGAGAATGCTCTATAGTATTTAAGATATAATGATTGAGGGTCTATCCTTCCTATATCTATATATCCATGTTGTCCATTTGCTTCGCTATCTGTATGTATAATAGGGTTGTATCTTCTGTATTCAGGCAATAGTAATCTTACTGTTTCATCATCATCACCTGCAAATCCACCAAGTAAATAACTAGCGAATTTAGTTATTCCATAACTCATAAACCAAGTAGAAGTACTAGCAAGTGCCTTTCTAGATCCATGAAACAATAATTTAGTTCCCTCAGAAACGTAACCTTCTTTAATCATGTTTCTTCCATCTGCCATTAATTTAGTAGCATCAGCAAGAATATTAAATCCATTTACTTTGGATTGATAATCAAACTGAACGAAAGGACCAATAAATGGAATTCTAGAAATTGCTTTTATTACCTCTGGGGATCGATCATAACTAGGCATTTGTTTTTTCACAACTTCAGCTGTCATTCTTCTTATTTCGGCTTCAATCTCTTGATCAGACATTCCTTTCTTTTTCATCACGGATCCGTAAGTATCGTATCTTCTAGCTTTTTCTTGCATATATACGATAGCCTTAAACATAGAGTCAGAGAATTGATAAACATTAGCAGCAATATCTAAAACTTGAGCTCCTTTTTTCTTAAATGAATCAGTTATCTTGCTTTTTTGATTTTGAGAAATCTCTTTATTTTGTAATGAATTAACTAATAAATCCATTACTATTCCTGAATCAATTCCTGGTGCTATAGCTCCATTCTCTATTAATTCTTCTAATATAACTCTTGCCTTATCTTGATCGCTTAATTGGTCAAAGCTATTTACACCATACTGTTGTTTTTGATCGTCAGATAATTTACTTATACCCTCCTTAAATCCTTTTGGCTTTATGTTAGCAACATTTATAATACCTCTTAATACAGTGGGAACAGTATTAAAGAATGTACCATAAACATCTTCTGTAGTTATTCCACCTTTTGATGCTCTGCTTATTTTTGCTTGTTCCTGTAAAGCTCTCATAGCTGTAGCCATATCAGAAGAAAATGGATTATTTCCTGTCATCAATGTTTGAACAAAACCAGAACCAAAGTTTGCAGCATTTGAACCAGGAGAACCTATGGTAACCAATGCTTTCATTATTGTAGATGGTATCGTAATAATATCCATTAATCCTCCACCTGTTAAATCAAGGATTTTTTTATTCGTAAGTAAGTCATGCATCTCAGGAGTCACATACATACCATTTAATAAGCTACCAGGTTTATTTAATTTTTTAGTCAAATTACCTTGTATTGTTTTTCTTGCTAAATACCCTGAGTTTACTATCTCCTGTTCTAAGCCTCTTTTAAATAATAATTCAGATTGCTTTCTTATTGTGTTTAAGAAATTTGTAGATGGGTCCTGAACTTCTTTTAATAGAAGTCTTTGAACCTCTGTCATATTCTTTCTTCTTTCTAGTATTTTATTTGTTTTATTATCCGCTACGGCTTGGCTTCCAAATATGAAAGATTCAGCTGATGTCTTCTTCTCTATTATTTCTTTTCTCTGATCGTTTATGTACCCAATAATAGAACTATCAGCAGATGAAAATCTATCTATAGAAGAGATATCAAGTCCTTGATTAAAATTTAATTTATGTTTTTTCCCTTTGCTGTCTGAAAGATTTAACTCAACAACATCCAACTTTGTATTTCCAGGAAGACCTGTTGAAGGAATGTATCTAGCTGTTTCAGCTAAAGCCATTTTGAAAGAATCCATAGTATCATATCTTCTTTCTATTTTGTCTCCAAATGAATTTTCAAAGGTAGCTTCTACACTTCCATCATTGTTTACCGTGTATTCTATTGTTTTAGCAGGTTGAACCCTTTGGCCTCTAAAATAATCAAGTATTTGATCTTTTTCATCAGGGGTAAACACATCCATCCATTCTCCAGTGTAAGAAGGAGAATAGAACATATAGCTAGTGTTTAGGTACATATCAAGATTGCCATCGATAGTAAGCTCTAAATCATCAGAAAGCATTCCTGAGTTCTTTAAATCGGTAGACAATTTATCTACTAAGCTTCTCATCTTATCAACACTAGGCTTTATTAATGTCTCTGCTTCAGAATCAGAAGAGAACCAATTGTTTCTAAATTCAGAATCTTTTAAGGCTCTATCTACATCTCTAAGAACTATTAATTTTTCAGCATCTGTATTTATTCCTTTTTGTTTATAGTAATCCTTCATTCCTGAGTTAAACTCTTTAAGAACAGCATTAGATCTATTCTCAAATATTTTAACCATGTTCTGAGCTTTATTCACTCTATCTGCAATAGATTGAGAAACACCTCTATTAGGTCTAAATATTCTATTGAATTGTGTAGCTCTGTTTGTAGTTCTCTCAATTATGGATGATTTAACACTTATGTTTCCTATATTTTCTTTATTCTGTAGTTTAGATAAGTCAGATACACTTAAATTAGAGATAGGAGAATTCTTTAACAACTCTCTAGATACCTTATCTACATAAGATTCTAACGTATCTACGCCTTCTTTTATTTTTGATTTCCCTGATATGAATTGATAAATACTTCTCCATAAATCTTTTAGGAACTCTTTTACTTTTGATTTTTGTCTAGCATCCTCTATAGTCTCGCCTCTATCTGCAATCATCTTAGATAATGCCTCAAATGCTTGAGCCTCAGGATCATTAGATATGTCATCATATCCAGGATCATTTTTTACTTCATCTAAGTATTGTTTTCCATCCTTTCTTACAAGCTCAATACCCATTCTGTAAAGATTAGGATTGATGCTCTTCATCACCAATAAGTAAACGTGAGCATATTCTTCTAATGCTGTGTTTACATTGGCTTGACTAGGATTTAAATAAATAGCACCATTATGAAGTATAGCTGCTGTTCCTAGAGGTCTACCTAGCTGATTGGAAATTCTATCAAATTCATTCTGATCGTTAAATACAGAAACATTAGGAAATGCGTTTTTTAATTTATCTATAAAAGCTTGGGTTACATTTGTAGATGCACCTCTTCTAGCTGTAGCTTGATAATCTCTATTCGCTTGTTGCTTAGTTCTTTTTCTTTTTTGTTTAGGTTGAGTATCTGTTGGCTCTACAAAAGCTTCAGCGGCATCCATACCTATATCTGACTTAGCAAACTCTTGTGCTTCAGGATTATCTTTATTAGCTTCAATTGCTTCTTGTTGAACTTCTTTAGCTTGTTCTTCTATTCCGTTCTGCTTATTGTATTCTATCTGAGCTTGATTTTGCAACTCGACAGAGGCTTCCATCTTAGTTCCATCAGGCTTAATAAGTTCCCATGTATTTGTTCTATTGTTTTTCTCCATTGTTACTTTAGGAGTAAACCTAGTGACATCTCTTCCTGTATCTAGAGCAAAAGTAACTGACTTCTTAGTTCCTCTTCCATCTTTCTTTTCTACAGCCTCTTCTTTCTTCTTGGTTTCAAATAGCGTAGTTTCAGCAGGAGCTATCACTCTGTCTAAGTAAACAGTAGTTCCTTTATTTGTTTCAACTACTCTCTCACCATTAATATTTTCTTTTATAGGTAGAGTTGACACTTCACCAGATATTTTACCTTGAGTAGCATCGTTTGGATTCTTCAATCTATCAGGAGCCTGTACAGTAGCTGTTTTACCATCTTCTGAAATAGACTTAACAGTATATTCTAAATCACCACCTCTTTGAGTAATTGCTTTTACTTTTGCTCCCTGTGTTGTTTTAGGTCCTGCTTTCTCTGTTACTTTTGAAACAGTTGTTTCTTGTGGAGCTACAGGTTGTGCTTTAGTTTCAGCTTTAGCTTCTTGTATGGCTTTTCTTTCGTTGGCTGATATCTCTGACATAGCCGCTTTAGCAGCCTGTCTTTCTTCAGGATCTAAGGAAGATTGTTGACCAGCAATATATTGATATCTACTTGACCTTTGTCTATTGTTTTTTGCAGGTATACTATTATATGAATCAACAAAGTTGTTTTTCATTTTTTCTGCTCTAGGAGAAAGTTTCTCTTCAGTAGGTTTAGCAGTAGGTTGTGCTTTAGTTTCAGCTACAAGAGCTTTGGCTTTTTGCTCAAGCTTGGCTTTTCTGTTATTAATTCTTTTCAATTCAGATTTAGCTTCCTGTATATCATCTTTATATTGCTCAATTAAATCATCATGATCATCTTTAATGTCGGATAACTCAGCATCGAGCTCTTCTAACTTATCAGCCTTCTTATCTTTTGACATTTTAGACAATCTTACTTTGGCTTTCTCTTGGCTAATTCTTTCTTTTTCTTCTTTAAAGTTGCTCTTCTCTATGTCTATTTGTTCTTGAGCATCTTCCATTTGCCTAGTGTAGTAATCTAAATCATTCTCTAAAATTTTAGCTTCTTCTTGATCTTTTTTAGATAAAGTAGGTTGTGCTTTAGTTTCGACTTTAGGGGTTTCTTTTGCCTCGGTTACGGTTTCAGTTTTAGGGGTTGTTGGTGTTGTTTCTGCTTGTGGAGTTGGAGCTTGACCAATGCCAGCGTCTATTAATTGTTGACCACTAAAAGTTAATCTTATATTTGTTTTTGTAGACCTGCCTCTTCCAATAGTAGATTCAGATTTATTAATAGGCGTTACACCTTTTAATACACTAGGAATATCTTTTTCTGATTCATAAGTAAATGAATATCCTTGTGATGGATTTACAGTTATTTTTTCTTCTTTTACCTCAGCTGTAGGTGTTACTTCTGATTTGGTTTCAGTAGTTCTTTCTTTAAGTATTCTTTCAGCAAAACCTATTCTATCTTCTAACCTTGCTCGTTCAATTTCATTAGTTTCGTATTGTAAGTCTATCTTAGCTTCTTCAATTTTTTCATTTAAAACATTATCGCTAAAATCTCTAGCATCTCCCCAATTAAATTTACTAGAATCAGTTATTTTTTCTCCCTCTACTTTAGGAGCAGTCTCTACAGGTGTTCTGAATTTAGAAGCCAAATCCTGATTAGGAGTAAACTTAAAGTTTCTAACAGCTATGTTGTTGTCAGACATGAATTTATCTAACAATCCATCATTTAATTTCTGCATTAACTCCTGTTCTGACATCCATGTGTCTTGTCCAGGTAATTGGTATCTACAAGGCTTAGCCATATTATTTTCCTAATTCTTGATCAATTAAAATAGGTTCGTTTGTTCTGCTCAATCTAGCAATTAAATCTCCATACTCTCCAACAGCTTCTGTCTGTATTTCTAAGAAATGATGAATCAATGCTTGCATCTTAGGGCTAGCCATCTTATAAGCATCCTCATACATAGCAAGTAAATCCATCTCCATTTCTATTGCGTACTCAAATGCATCCATCAAGTCTTGGATATTTACATTAACAGCCTCTAAAGCAGGTACTTCTATCTGCTCATTCATATCATTCATAAACGTCTCTAACTTAGAGTAATGCTCTTTTTCACTGTTGGACTCTGCCATAAAGAACTTTTCAGCACCGAAGAACCCAATAGTCTTCATTGTGTTGGATAGGTGAAGATACGTTTGACTAGCTTTCAATTCCTCTTTACCAAGGCTGTTTAACATTTTTACCTCTTGAGGAGTCAATAAATTTTTCATTAGCAATCTTTTTTGATTAAGTTATTTTTCTCTAAAGCTTTAACTATAGGTGTAAAGTTAGCATATATTTCTGACATTCTTTCGTACTGACCCTCACCATACTTAGCGTTATACTCAGTAATCTTTTCTTGCTTAGCTTTAACGCCTCTAACTTTCTTTATGTCAGCAATATCAGATACAGCTTGAACAGGAGTCGATGGTGCAGCCTCTACTTCTTGAATGTTTGTTTCTTCAGTAGGTTGAGCAAATAAATCTATAGGCTCTGTAATATCAGTTCTTTCAGCTGTAGGCTCTCCCTCTTCTTTTATTGGAATACCTGCGAATTCTATACCTGGTTCTTCTGTTACTTGGGTTTGTTCTTCTTGAACCACTCCACTAGGGCTAACCTCTTCTTGGCCTGCTTCAACGACAGGTTCGGCTTGGACAGGTTCTTGCCCTTCTCCGACTTCACTTGGTATCCCTTGCTCGTTTTCTTTATCATTTTGTTCTTGTGCTTTTTGTTGTTCTTGCTTTTTCTCTAATGCAGTATTTACATACCTATCTATAGAGGCTTGTATCTGATTTATATCTTCATCAAATAATTTCTTTTGACTAGGATCGGCATTCTTAGCCTGTTCTTCTAACTTATTTTTTTCGTTAATTAATACGGATACAGCTATTCTATCTTCTACATTTGTAACATCAGGATGTATAGAGTTTTCTATCTTAGATATAGACTCAAACTGCTCAACCATTTCTTTAGCTTGCTCTTCTGTTATTTGCCTAGAAACAAAAGCGTTAGCTATAGATTCAGTGTAAACCTTTTTTAAGTCAGGATCAGCAGCTGTTAACCTAAACATCTCATAATCCTCCTTATTAATCATTTTGACATCACCAGTCTTTATCGCTTCGTATATTCTAGCTGGACCTCCCATAGCTATACCTCCTATATAACCTCCTATAGCATTCTCGCCTAAAAGCTTAATGTAATCAGCCATTACATAATCTTTATTAAAGGCGTCTAATCCTAATAAAGCATCAGCAGTTTCTTTTAAACCTACGTCTAGTAATCCAGCTTGTACTAATTCCGTTTCAAGCTCAGCAATACCGCCTCTATTAAATGCTGAAAGTAATCTAGGAACAAAATATTTTATATCACCTCTAATTGCTTGTTGCAAAACTTTTAAAGAAGAATCTTTTGGAAGGTCTTTTGCTGCATTTGTGACAATACTATTCAGTAGCCTATTTGTAAGAGAAGGGGAGCCTGCAAAAACCTTTTCCATTCCATATCCTTCTATAGCTCCCATAAAAATAGTATAAGGTATAGCTATTGATTTTTTCTGCCAATCAGGAAGAGTAGATAATTCAGGATTAGATTCTATTTCTTTATCTATAGACGCGTAACTATGAGGAATCATAGCTATCATCGTATTCATGTATTTAGGTATTGATGTTGCAGCAGATAAAGCTCCTCTAGTGACTAAATTTACAGGGTTAAACATAGATGATACCGATTCTACAGCTCCACCTACAGCCTGCTCCCAAAACGGCATTCTTTCTTTAGCATCTGGACTTATGTATAAATCCATTCCTTGAAGTACAGCGTCTGCTAATTTTCCGTATATAACTTCAGTTTTGAATTCGTTTTTTGCAATTCTTCTCTCTTCATCTGTAAGTTCTCTTCCATATAAACTCTTAGAATCCATAGATGCATCAGCAATATCTAATGCCCAAGAAGCTAATGCTTGTGTAGGCTTCATAAATCCATCTATAGCATAACTAAACAATCTACCAACTGATGTATTAGGAGCCTCATTAACAGAGCTTAAAAAAGAAACTCTAGCGTTATATGCTTCTGCCATATCATCAGACATTAATTGTGCCTGAGTAACTAGTTGACCTATAAGTTCTGAATTTTCTTCTAGCCCTTCATATTCCTTGCCTAAAGACTTTACTGATTTCGAATACTTATCTGAAGCGGCTAAAAGAGATTGATTTACTTGATTAATAGACTGTGATATATTGTCATATTCTTGCTTGAATACATCATCTGCCATCCCCTCTTTTTGTCTTTTAGTTTCTAAGGCATTAAGAGATTTGTTCAGTTCATTTAATTTAGATTGAGCCTGCTTCTTAGATGAGTTATATTCTTCAACAATAGGCTGAACCTTTAATTGGTAGTCTTGTTGTTTTTTATCTAAAGATTTATATTGAGTTTCTATTCTTTTATTATTATCTTCTATAAGACCTATTACCTCATTTATTCCTGTGCTACTTTTGTCAGCACCCTCATTATCTTGGAATACTCTTCTTATAGATCCATCCCTATCTCTAAAGGTAAAAGCAAACTGAGTTCCTAAAGCATTTAAAACTCTAGTTTGAGAAGCTACAAATAAATCAGGAGCATTAACAGCTGACCAGTCTCTTAAGAATTTTTCTCTAGGAGATACTTGAACAGAATTAAGCCAATTAGTTAATCCTTTTGATAACGCATTACTTGTTTGATAATCGTTTTCACCTAAATCAACTTCAAATGGTTTAGCAGCTCTACCTCCGCTACTATATATTGTTACGTTATCCCAATCTAAAGCATTACCTCCTTTTTCAACATATACAGGCAATCCCAAACTATTTATGTAGTCAGCAAATTGATTTTGATCCATGTTGTCTATGTCTCTCCAATCTACATCTACAGTCTTTCTATTGTCAGGTAAATTTTTCTTAGCCCATGTTTCAGCATCAGAATAACTACCAAATGTTTTTAATGGAATGTTTTTTAAAGCCCATTTTCCATAATAAGCATTTGTCTTCTTGAAGCCAGAGTCTGCAAACTTTTTGATTTCATTTTTCTTCATGCTTTCTGCATCTTCTGTTAAATCTTCAGTCTCCCCAATACCATAATCAAATGTTCCTGGCTTTATGATTCCCTCATTCTGAAGTTTTTTCTGCTTTTGCATTTGGAATTGCTCATACTTAGCTTTAGCTTGTTTAGTTTCGCTGTCCAAAACACCAGTAAGACCTTTATTAAAAAAACCTTTATTAGACTTTAGGAATGGTTCTCCATTTTCGTCTTTTTTTAAAGCAAGAGTTCTTTGTAGATTTAATGTAGATTCAGAGAATCCTGGTATCTTAAATTTTAAATCTTTACGAACTATAGATGGAATGAACAATGTCTCAGCATTTGGCTTTAATTTTGTTTCTGTATATTGACCTGCTTTCTCAGACCAACCACTAGATCCATAGTGAGATTTGTTTCTATTTAATTGTTCTTTATTCTCCTGTACATTATCAAAGAATGTGTAGCCTCCGTATTGTATTTTTGGTAAATAACCATTTGGTAATTGTACAACTTTAAATTCAGAATCATTAAATCCATCTTTTCTAGTTTTGTCATTGGCATATTTCCAATCTAAAGCTCCTTTTAAATGGTTGTCTAGCTTAGCAAGATCCTCTACAGTTAAATTAAGCCTACTAATTTGAGCAAGTGTGTACGCTTGAACAAAGTCATCTTCATCTCTATTTCTTACTGATCCATATTGATCAGAAAGTTTTTTATACTCATTCATCTTCATTTGAAGAGCTCCATCCCTCATGAACAGAGTCTTAAATAAGAATTGAATATCTCGTATCTCATCATCTGTTTTTCCTGGATATAGTTTTTTTAATGAATTCTCACTTAAGGGTTTAACTAGCTTATAGTTTTTAGGGTGAAGTGTATAATCCTTCATAGATTTAACTTCCTTACCTTGCTGACCTTTTCTTACAAACTCATTTGTTTTTTCGTCATAAACCCATCCAGCATATCCTTTAGAAGCTTTCTTTTCTAGCTTCTCTCTTTCAGCTACAACAGGATCTTTTTCTAATTCTTTAATTCTTTTTGAACTAGAGTTTAAAAATCCTCTAAGTTTTTTAATTGCTTCTTTATCTTGATTTTGTTTTGCTATCTCTAAATCCTGCTTAGCCTTTTCTCTTTCAACTACTATAGCATCAAAGTTTTCAAGTGCTGTTCTTTTCTCATCGTCTGTAAGTATAGAAATCTCTTGATCGATTTTAGCTTGCTCTTTCTCATCAGCGTTTAATTGAATTTCAGAAGCAAAAGCATCACCTAAATTCTCTTTCCTTTTTTCAAGGCCCATTTCTTCAATCTCATCATCAGACAATCTATCTCCTGATGTAAACTCATACTCAAAATTACCTCTAGATGTCTTTACTTTCTTGACTGCATCTTGCTTATCAATATCTGATAAATTAGGATCCTCCGTATATACATCTTCTGTTTTCATAGAAGACATAGGCTTAGTAGGATTCGTATTCATGTCATTAAGCAATGAACGAACTTCTT
>JACCEE011485459.1_pt1 | contig 12320 bp, 10 predicted proteins | sample 7449931 | NCBI WGS metagenome assembly JACCEE01 (sample SAMN15323457, study PRJNA562643) | freshwater metagenome | isolation source: river surface water | place: USA:Blue River Watershed | collected 2017-08-19 | reverse complement strand
CAATGCGCAGGACTTTCATAGTGGTGTGGCGAAAATCATCCGCTACTTGGGTGATGGTGTCGAGTTCGCGTTGCGCTTGACCGAATAATTTTAACGTCGGCAAACCCTGTAACCGGTCTAAAAAATACCCGCCCATCCGCGCCATGGCTAAAAATTGACTGCGACTGGCGGCGGCGGCACTGATGCCTATTAATGCCATGAAAATAATCACTAACGGAAAGGCGATTAAAAAAATCCCTCCCACTACCCAGTTTATGCTCATCACAATTGCGATAAGACAGAATGGCAACACGCCGATAATCATCTGTTGCGGACAATAGCGCGAAAAGTATAATTCTAACGCTTCGATATGTTCTAAGGTTGTTGCTGCCAATTCGCCGCTTTGCTGTTGTTTAAGATAATCAGGGGCAAGTTGCGGAATATGCGCAAATAAAGTCGCGCGTAATTGGGTTTTGATTTGCGCTGCCGCTTCAAATCCCAATGTTTGAAAACCATAACTACACACACTGCGTAATAGCATCACCAGCGATAAAAATGCCACGCTCGGCAGTAACAGATTGTGAGTGGTTAATGCAGGGGTGGGCGACCATAAACCGCTAAAGCATAATTTAAAATTAAAGCTTAAATTTTGCGCGTTTGCCCACAAATTTTGTTTATTAATCAATAGGCTGTGTAAAATAAAGGCCAATAATGCCGCTTGGATAACCTGTAATAACCCGTTACTGATGCCGGCAACAGCGGCGTAACGTATCGGTTTGGCGACAGTTTTTTGTTGAACTTTTAGCCATTGTTTACAGTATTTTTCGCGGGCTTTGCGTTGTGCAAAAGCGGTTTGATTGGCGGTTACAGAATCTGGCACGGTTTCCTCACGACTAACAATAAACTTAAAAGATTATGATACCTTAGTTTTTTCACCGCTGTCTTTGCGGCGATTGATTTAATTTAGTCAGTAAAAAAAGCCCGCGTATGAAAAATTGTCGCCGGAAAACGTTGTTCGCCAAAGCGCAATAAACGTTTTAAGGCAAAATCGAATAATAGCGGATTATAGTTTTGTAAATCCTGCAATATCGGGGCGTGGTCAGCGGCGAGCAGGTTTTCGGCTACGAATGAGTCTAAATCAAACAGCGGTAAGATACCCGGCAACGGATAATCGGAGCCATTCAATAAGCGACTGTGCCAAGCTGTATGCTGTAACAATGGTTTAATTGCCCACGCATGATTGCGCAGCGTGATGGCGGAAATATCGGCGTATAATATTGATTGATAAGCTTTTTCATTCATTAACCGCGCGAATAAATCATAACTTTTCACCCGTGGCGGGGATTTGCCTTGATCCAAATCCTCATCTTCGCCATCACTGGCGCAATGCGCTAACACCACTTTAACCCCCGCATCCAACGCGCGGCGTAAACGCAATGGATTGCCGTAATTTTGATTGCCGCCCTGCACGGCTTTTTCTTCGCCGGTGTGGCTGATAATCGGTAATTTTAAATCCGCCGCCGCGCGATAAAACCGCTCGCACTGTTTGGATAACGGGTCAATCCCCATCGCTGACGGTAGCCATTTAATCGCTCGCGCCCCTTGTGCATGAGCGGCTTGCAACGCATCCACGCAATCTGCGCGATACGGGTGGATGGACGCGACCCATTCAAAACGGTCAGGGTGCGCATGAGCGATATTGGCGGCATAACGGTTGGGAATATGAAAAATCGACTGTTGCGGCACTTTGCGCCCTTGGCTGTCGTGATGCCAGTCAAATGCAAACAGCATCAGTTTAACGCCGGTCGGCATCGTGGCGAGTAAGTGCTGTAAGCGTTCGACATAGCTGACATCTATGCGCTTTTCATCAATACAACTGCCGTTGATATAGAAAAACTTCTGCACACTTAACACAGGATGCAGATAACTGTCCATATCCGGGCTAAACCAAGGCGCGTTGTCAAGCCCGGCGTTGGAGTCCCCCGCACCAATCAGATGTACATGACTGTCCCAAACTTGTTGCGCATCAATGCCTTGCCAAACTTTTGCCAATAATGCCGCCAGCTCAGGCGAGGGTGGTAATCCGGCTAAACACGGGTTGAGTAATGTTGCTGATGTAGTCGATGCAACCAGACTAGTGACCGCCACCCCCGATAAACTGTATAAAAAGTGTCGCCGATTCATAATGATTTTTATGCTAATTAAGGTGGAGTGGACAGAATTGAATTACAATGCCAGTCATGTTTTTATAACATGATTTTTTTTAAATTAAAGGATGCTATGTCATTTTCTGAACTTGGATTATCTGCCGAACTGTTACAAGCCGTCGCTGAACAAGGTTACGACACCCCCACGCCGATTCAACAACAAGCCATTCCCATCGTGTTAGCCGGACGTGATGTGCTGGCGGGCGCGCAAACCGGTACCGGCAAAACCGCTGGCTTTACTTTGCCGATTTTGCAATTACTCGCCACGCAACCTGTGCCACCGAAACACCGTCCGGTACGGGCATTAATTTTAACCCCCACCCGTGAGCTGGCGATGCAAGTGTACGAAAGTGTGCAGACTTACAGTCAGTATGTTCCTTTGACCAGCGAAGTGATTTTTGGCGGCGTGAACGTTAAGTCGCAAGTAAAACGCTTGCATCAAGGCGCGGATATTATAGTCGCAACCCCCGGACGTTTGCTGGATTTGGTCAATCAACGGCTGTTGAATTTGTCGCAAGTGAAATTTTTTGTGCTGGATGAAGCCGACCGTATGTTAGACATGGGGTTTATCGGCGATATTCGCAAAATCATCGCGTTATTGCCGAAAAAACGGCAAAACTTATTGTTTTCAGCCACCTTTGCGCCGGAAATAAAAACCTTAGCCACGCAATTATTACAGCAACCGGCGCAAATTGATGTCACGCCCAAAAATATTACCGTGGATGCCATTTCGCAACTGATTTATCCGATTAAACAAGAACATAAGCGCGAAGTGCTGTCGTATTTGATTGGTAGCAATCAATGGAAACAAGTGCTGGTGTTTGTGCGCACTAAGCACGGCGCGGATAGATTGTGTAAACAATTAATGGCGGACGGCATTCGTTGTGCGGCGTTGCATGGCAATAAAAGCCAAGGGGCGCGGGTGACGGCGTTAGAAGATTTTAAGAATGGCAAAATTGCCGCCTTAGTGGCAACCGATATTGCCGCACGCGGTTTGGATATTGACCAATTGCCGCATGTGGTGAATTTTGATATGCCGTATGTGGCGGAAGATTATGTGCATCGGATTGGACGCACGGGCAGGGCAGGTTGCACAGGGGCGGCGATTTCGTTAGTGTGTCCTGATGAGGCTAAGTTATTGTTTGCAGTGGAAAAATTATTAAAACAGGAAATTCCGCGCGTGGCGGATACCGGTTATGAAGCGGTGTCTTTAAAGGTAGCTGCGACGGAAACAAAAGTAGATAATCGCCCACGCCGCCATCAAAATCATGCTAAAAAACCCACCCAAGTCGGCGATCATCCCGCCAGTCGGCAACGGGTTAATGCGGTGGCACGCAAAGGCAATAATACTAATCGGCGGGGTCGATAACGGTTGTTGCTAAAAACAGCGCATTGCATGCGATGCGCTTTGTTGTATGGAGTCCATAAATGCGAGTGATAAATTAAGCATTAAAAGCAACACGGATATTGTCATAATGCCGAATAAAATACCAAATTGCACCGATATGATTTTCCAGCTTTGGGTATTATTAAACCGTTCAATGTGATTTGTTAATCCGGTTTTTTTCCAACGCCGTAATGTTGATTATCAGGAATAACTGTTATATAAGCCTCCCAGTCATCCGGATAACAAATTGCACACTGTTGATATTGCGATGGTAGGGCATTTTCCGCTATTTTTTCAAAAAACTGTCCGAACTATTGATACTAAACAACTTTTACTTAACTACTAATAAAATCAATATAACCTATTTCGGCTATTTCCATTTGCTGGTACGCTTTAATACCTTGCATAATAATCTTCCCTTCAATTACATTCACTAATCCTTTTAACTTGCCTAATAAATGAAGAAAATCTTGGCTGATATTTAACAATGTATTGTTTTCAACGTTTGAATCAATAATGATATACTCAGGTAAAAACATTTTAATAAATTCCAATACAAGTAAGTTTTGATTACTTAACAAACAATCAATGACTAACGCAATTGGATAGCCGCGTTGCCGATAATTATTTAATCCTTTCAGCAATTTGGGGTAATGCAATTGTAAACCGTTAATATTCACAGAAACAATAATGTCTTGGGTTTTTAAACCGGCATACGCAATTATCTCTTCAAAATATAAGCCATGGTTATCGGATAAACCTAAAATATGCTGCGGGTCTACTTTAGTAATTAAAAATTTTTTTTTGTCTACTAATGCTAAATAATTCAGCAAATGTACAGTACGGCAAACCCGATCAAAACTAACAACGGAAGGCATTTGTATTTGTTTATTAGATAGTTTTATGCTCAATTTTTTAAGGTTGATAATTTTTGTATCTTTTCCTTCAACAATAGATACTTTTGATCTAGCACTATACCCTGCGATAACATCATATTTAACACGTTTTTTAACAGGAATAAATTCTGTTTTAACTTGCTTAACGCCAAACACACCTAAAATCTGATTGTCTTTTAATAAAAACGGCTGAAAATTGCAATGATGCTGTTGCTCAAATTTATTATTAAAATGATCAACTAATTCTGCTAGCGACATAGATTTATCCTTTTATGGGTGAAATTAACAAAGAGCAACTTTAATACTTAGTTAAAAAACATCCTTGTTATGTGAAAATAGTAAAAAACGTCAAATCAAGCAATGGTTTTTACATAATCTCGCAATACTGATTATATTTTGGCGTATGATATGAACAATTTCTAGTTTCTTCTATTTGTAAAATATTTGTTAACTCATTGCCTTGTATTAAATCACAGCCTACTTTATTGGCAATAAATATTTGCTCAGGTGATTCAACTTGTTGCATAATGATTTTTCCACCTAAATAAGTCATTAATCCTCTTAAGTAAGTCAGCGAACTTAGTAAAACCGAATGCCCTGTTAATTCCAGATAGTTTTCATTTGGTGTTTTAACAATAATATAATCAGGTCGCAATTGTTTAATTAAATTAATGGTTTTATCGGCTGAAATCATATAGCCAATGTTAAGGGCAATTTTATAACCGCATTCACGATAATTGTTTAATCCTTTGAGCAATTGTGGATAATGTAATTGGTGTGTACCGGTTGTTGACATTGAAATGATAACATTTTGTGTTTTTAAACCCGCTTGTATAATGACTTGTTCAAAATACGCACCATGATTATACGGCACACCTAAAATATGACGCGGGTCAACGTCAGCAATTAAGAAATTGTGTTGATTTGCTAATGCGCGATAATTTAATAAGTGCATGGTGCGGCATAAGCGGTCAAAAGTAATGATAGATGGAACATGCGCCGGTTTATTTAATGTTTTCTCTAATAGTTTTTTGATTTTCACTGATTTTATAGGTTTTACTGTATTATTAGATGTGATTAATTTTACGGCATAACCGGCGATTAAGTCGGTATCAAAAACAACGCGAATTGGGCTAAATTCGCTTTTAAGGTGTGCAATACCAAATATTGCGGTGACGCTGTTTTGTTTAAGTAAAAACGGGCGAAAATCACATTGATGTTCTTGTGTAAATTTGGTATTAAAATGATCGACTAATTGTTCTAATGACATCAGTATCTCCTTTAGTAAATAGTGTGAAATCATTTTTAATTAACAAGGTATTTTAAATTAAAAAAATAAGCGGGTATTGTTACCCGCTTGAGGAAAACATCCTTGTTTTTAGGAAGACACATCTACGATTTATGTTGCAAAAAATAAATAATTTGAGTATTTAGGCAATATCATAATCATTGTTTGACTTTGAATATACTGATATTAATAGATTAAACTATGATTAAATTTGATAGGTAAATGGATTTTAATTTTTTAGACAACAAATCTGCTATGGCTATCCTAAATTGGACAGTTAAATTAAACTATTGCCGGTGTAAAAACAAAAATCGAAGGGTAAAAGAAGATGCAATTGTGTGATGAAGCGTGGATGCGTTATGCGATTCGTCTTGCGCAACGCGCAGAACAACAGGGCGAAGTGCCAGTCGGGGCGGTTTTGGTGAAGGATGATGTTTGTGTTGCGGAAGGCTGGAATCTTCCGATTACCGCGTGTGATGCAACTGCCCATGCTGAAATTGTGGCGTTGAGAAAAGCCGGGCAAATATTGGATAATTACCGATTAGTAGGTACTACGTTGTATGTGACTTTGGAGCCGTGTGTGATGTGTATGGGGGCAATTAGCCATGCGCGTATTGCGCGGCTGGTATTTGGCGCGGTTGATTCAAAACGTGGTGCTGTGTGTAGTGCGTTACAATTAACCGCCGCGCCGTTTTTAAATCACGTTGTAGAATGGCAAGGTGGGGTTTTAGCAGCCCAATGTTCTCAATTACTCAGGGATTTTTTTCGCGCGCGGCGATAAATTAAAGACATAATGTTATAGCGTATTTAATTAAGATAAGGTAGGTAAAAAATGGTCAGTTTAGAAACGCCAGTGTGTGAATTTGGTAAACCGGCAATTGATTTTAATTTGTTAGGAGTGGATGGTAAATATTGGACATTGCAGCAATGTATGGGCGAAAAAGGTTTGTTGGTGATGTTTATTTGTAATCATTGTCCCTATGTTAAAGCAGTGCAACAGCGTATTTTGCGTGATACGCTGGAGTTAAAAACTTTGGGCATTAATTCTGTGGCCATTATGCCGAATGATACTATTGCCTATCCGGCTGATTCTTATGCCAATATGCAAATTTTAGCGCAAGCGTTAAATTTTTCTTTTCCGTATTTAATTGATGACACTCAAACTATTGCCAAACAATATGGCGCAGTTTGTACGCCGGATTTTTTTGGCTATAACAAGGATTTTCAATTGCAATATCGTGGGCGCTTGGATGCAAGTCGTAAAGAAACCGCCCCAGAAGGTACTGTGCGGGATTTATTTTTAGCGATGAAATGTGTTGCAGAAACCGGTCACGGACCACGGGAACAAATTGCCAGTATTGGTTGTTCTATTAAATGGAAGTCTGCATAATTAACGTTTGATAAGCTAATCAATGACATCCTAATTGTTATAAAATGGTTAAAAAAGTTTTTCGATATAACATAAGGAGTCCAAAAACATGTTTTGGACTCCTATATTAAGTTAATGAATCAAAAATGGTTTTTCAGTTTGTAACTGTTTGATAACACTGACTAATGTATCAATTTCCTGATAAGTGTTATAAAAAGCCAATGACGGCCGCACCGTGCTTTCCACGCCAAAACGCCGCAAAATCGGTTGCGCACAATGATGACCGGAACGCACCGCAATGCCTTCTTTGTTCAGAGCTTCGCCGATTTTAGTCGTTTCAAAACCGTCCAACACAAACGATAGCACGCTGGTTTTTTCCGCCGCCGTGCCTATCAAACGTAAGCCGGAAATGCTTTGCAGTTCTTTAGTGGCGTACAGCAATAGCTCGTGTTCATAGCGGTTGATGTTTTCAATTCCCACTTGACTGACATAATCTAACGCTGCACCCAACCCTACCGCATCAGCAATATTGCCCGTCCCCGCTTCAAAACGCGCAGGTGCTTGATGATAAAGTGTTTTTTCAAACGTGACATCTTGAATCATATTGCCGCCACCCTGCCAAGGCTGGGTGCTGTTCAATAAATCTAATTTACCATACACCACGCCAATACCGGTCGGGGCGAACACTTTGTGACCGGAAAACACATACCAATCACAATCCAAACTTTGCACATCCACCGGTAAATGCGAAATACCTTGCGCTCCATCTACCAACACTCGCGCCCCATGGCGATGCGCGGCGGCAATCATTTCTTTAAGCGGCGTAACCGTTCCTAACGCATTGGACACCTGCGCCACCGCGACCAGTTTGGTTTTGCTATTTAGCAGTTTTTCGTATTCCACTAAAATAATTTGCCCGCTGTCATCGACCGGTGCGACTTTTACAACCGCACCGGTTTGTTGTGCCAATTGTTGCCACGGCACAATATTAGCGTGATGTTCCAGCCAAGTGATGACAATTTCATCGCCTGCGCTGAGATTTTGCCGCCCCCAAGATTGCGCGACTAAATTAATGCCTTCAGTCGCGCCGCGCACGAAAATAATTTCATCGGTCGAACCGGCATGAATAAAACGCGCCACTTTTTCCCGCGCTGACTCATACGCATCGGTCGCCCGCGCCGCCAATTCATGCGCCGCACGGTGAATATTGGAGTTTTCGTGCTGATAAAAATACGCCAAGCGGTCAATCACCGCCTGCGGCTTTTGCGTGGTCGCGGCATTGTCCAACCAAATTAACGGTCGTCCATTCACACGCTCTTGCAAAATCGGAAAATCCCGCCGCACCGCATGAGCATCAAAAGCCGGATGTTCCGTGCTAAACTGTAACGGTTGTGATTGATTTATAAAGGGTTTTACATCTTTTAAAAAATAAAATCCTTCGTTGCTCGACGGATTCGCAGCGGCAAATGAATCAACCGCTGAATGCTGTTGCAAAAGTTGCCGCAATTGCCCATCTGTCAGTGCCGCCACTTCAATTGGCGAACCCAAAGTGGTGGCGGTTGCTAAATCAGCTAAACGTTTTGCACACTGAGCGGCACGCGGATGTTCTGAGGAATTGAGACCTTCCAGGTTTTTAAAACCTGGAAGGTCTGCGCTATCCGTCGTGGGCAACGCCGAAAACAGCGCGTTTGCCATCTGCTCCAATTCTGCCAGCGACAACGGCGAAACCTGCGTGTCTGAAATCGCCAAATTATTTGTACTCATGATATTTGCCTATTTCGACATTCTCCAACACCGCTAACGCATCTTCGGTTAAAACCGCTAATGTGCAATACAGTGAAATCAAGTAGGAAGAAATTGCCTTATGGTTAATGCCCATAAAACGCACCGATAAGCCCATACTTTGTTCGCCGGTTAAATTGGGTTGATATAAGCCAACCACGCCTTGGCGACTTTCACCCGTGCGCAACAATAAAAAGTGGGTTTTACCATCGACAATTTTCACTTTGTCAGACGGAATAATCGGCACGCCGCGCCAAGTAATAAATGGCGAACCGAATAACGTGACGGTTGCCGGCGGCACGCCACGGCGTGTACATTCGCGACCAAAAGCGGCAATCGCCAGCGGATGCGCTAAAAAAAACGCCGGTTGTTTCCAGACTTTGGTCAGCAACTCATCCAAATCATCCGGTGTCGGCGCACCGGTGCGCGTAGAAATTTTATAATCTTTATGCACGTTGTTTAACAAGCCATATTCAGCGTTATTAATTAACTCGCTCTCTTGCCGCTCCTTAATCGTTTCAATGGTCAAACGCAACTGTTCTTGAATTTGATTGTGCGGACTGCTGTACAAATCGGACACGCGCGTGTGAATATCGACCACGCTATTGACCGCACTCAAGCGGTATTCACGTCCCCAATCTTCATAATCGACATAGGTTTGCGGCAATTCGCGCTCATCCAAGCCAGAACAATCAACCGCAATTTTGGTTTCGTTACGCACTTTATTGACACGGTAAATACCGGCTTCAACCGGAATCCACTGTAACAAATGCACCAGCCAACGTGGGGTGATGGTAGACATCATCGGCACGGTTTTGGTGGCATTGGCTAAGGTACGCGCGGCAACGTCGCTCAGCGCGGTATGGGCTTGATGAATATCGGTCATGATTTTTCTCCTAAGAGGTTGAGGGTTGTCATACTAAGGTTAAAAAAGACCTGTCAGGTTTTAAAAACCTGACAGGTCTATAAGTTCTTGTTTATACTCATAAAAATATTCGTTAAATGCCATCGCCGGTGATAGTGCAAACTTCACTGTGCGCTTGCGATTGCGACACCAAACTGTGTGGCGGCACGCTGTGGGTCAACCAAACATTGCCGCCAATGGTTGAACCTTGCCCGACGGTGATGCGGCCTAAAATCGTGGCACCGGCGTAAATCACCACATCATCTTCGACAATCGGATGGCGGGCATTGCCTTTGACCAACGAACCATCGGCTTCTTTGGGAAAACGCTTCGCGCCTAAGGTCACGGCTTGATAAATGCGGACATGCTTGCCAATCACCGCAGTTTCACCAATCACTACGCCTGTGCCGTGGTCTATGAAAAAACTCGCGCCAATCGTTGCCCCCGGATGAATATCAATGCCTGTCGCAGAGTGGGAAATTTCAGCAATCATCCGCGCCACTAACGGTGCGCCAAGTAGATGTAATTCATGTGCGATGCGATGATAAATAATTGCAATCATGCTCGGATAACAGACCAAAATTTCATCCAAACTGGTCGCCGCAGGGTCGCCTTCGTAAGCGGCAAGTAAATCGCTATCTAAAAGTTGGCGAATTCTAGGCAGTCGTGTAGCAAACTCTTGATTAATCACTGCCGCCGATTCACGGCAATCAATATCTGTCTGATTATTTTGTTCAGCTTTAAAACGACACTCGCGGCGGATTTGCTCAAACAATGCTGTTAATGCGCTATCTAAAGTATGTCCGACAAAATAGTCGATGCCTTCATTCGAGCGTTCACCCGTGCCTAAGCGATTGGGATATAGTACAGAGGACAAATGATCCAAAATTTCCACCAAGGCTTTGCGTGACGGCAATTTCGGTGGTTTATCCTGCCGATGGCGGCTTTGTAAAGATTTCAAACGCAAGCTGCGCAATTGCACCACGATAGCGTTAATATCGTAATTGGTCGCCGGTATTGGCGCAGTTTGAACAAGGTGATTATTTTCAAATATACTCATCACATACCTCAATTAAACCAATGTGCCTGTTTAATTTGGAGCATCACAGAATCACCTTTGTTTAAATTCAATAACTTAAACTGCTCATTTGGCATTTGTGCATACACAATTGCATTTCCTGCATTAAAATGCCCCTGCGTTTTTACCAATTCCAAGCGAATTGTTGCGCCCAAATGCTGCCAATCTTTTACAATAATCGGTGACTGCTGTGCGCTGGTGGCTTTTTCAATCTGAATATCATGCGGACGCACATGCGCAATCAAGCCTTGCGGGTCATCCAACACAATCCCCGCCTGTTGCAACCATTGGCTGTCTTCTTTTTCAACATGAAACACATTGGTTTGTCCGATAAAACGCGACACAAATTCGTTCACCGGATGGTCATAAATCTCGCTGGGGATACCTTGCTGTTCAATACACCCTTTATTTAGTACCACCACTTGACTGGCAACTTCCATCGCCTCTTCTTGATCGTGGGTGACAAAAATGCTGGTAACGTGCAATTCTTGATGGAGATGGCGCAACCACAGGCGTAAATCTTTGCGCACACTGGCATCCAACGCGCCAAACGGCTCATCCAATAATAAAATTGACGGTTCAACCGCTAATGCGCGTGCCAAGGCAATCCGCTGGCGTTGTCCACCGGACAGTTGGTCAGGAAAACGGTCATGTAGCCAATCCAATTGCACTAACTCCAACAGCGCGTGAACTTTTTTTGCAATCGCCGCTTCATCAGGACGCTGTTTTTTCGGTTTCACGCGCAAGCCAAATGCCACATTGTCAAACACCGTCATATGCCGAAACAGCGCGTAATGCTGAAACACAAAGCCGATACCGCGATTGCTGACATGTTGATGGCTAATATCTTTGCCATTCAAGCGAACCTCGCCAGCATCAGCCGCTTCTAAACCCGCGATAATGCGCAACAACGTAGTTTTGCCACAGCCGGACGGCCCTAAAAGTGCAACTAACTCGCCTTCAGGAATCTCTAAATTGATGTTTTGCAGCGCGGAAAATTGTCCGAATTTTTTGCTGATTTGCTTTAATAAGATGCTCATTATTGAATCTCACAGATAAACCTATCAGGTTTTAAAAACCTGACAGTTTTTTAGGTTACGTGCGATTTTGATTTTGTTTCCATTCCAAAACCGTTTTTAAAATTAAGGTGACAATCGCCAACGCTGCCAAAATGGACGCACTGGCAAATGCACCAACAAAGTCGTATTCGTTATAACTGACTTCGATATGCAACGGTAAGGTATTGGTCAGTCCTCGAATATGCCCCGACACCACCGACACCGCGCCGAATTCGCCCATTGCGCGGGCGTTACACAGCAACACGCCATACAGCAAGCCCCATTTAATATTCGGCAACGTCACACGAAAAAACGTTGTCCAACTGCTTGCGCCCAGCGACAAGGCGGCTTCTTCCTCTTCGCTGCCCATTT
>JACCEE011184772.1_pt1 | contig 12320 bp, 9 predicted proteins | sample 7449931 | NCBI WGS metagenome assembly JACCEE01 (sample SAMN15323457, study PRJNA562643) | freshwater metagenome | isolation source: river surface water | place: USA:Blue River Watershed | collected 2017-08-19 | reverse complement strand
GGCGACGAGTACGTCATCAATGGCCGCAAGTGGTGGACATCGGGCGCGATGGACCCGCGTTGCAAGGTGCTGATCACCATGGGCAAGACCGATCCGGAAGCGCCCAAGCACTCGCAGCAAAGCATGATCGTGGTGCCCGCCGACACCCCCGGCGTCAAGATCGTGCGGCCGCTCAACGTCTTCGGCTACGACGATGCACCGCACGGCCACGCCGAGGTGCTGTTCGAGAACGTGCGCGTACCCGCCTCCAACATCCTGCTGGGCGAAGGGCGCGGCTTCGAGATCGCCCAGGGTCGCCTGGGCCCTGGCCGTATCCACCACTGCATGCGCCTGATCGGCCTGGCCGAGCGCTCGCTGGAACTCATGTGCAAGCGCGCCATCTCGCGCGTCGCCTTCGGCAAGCCGCTGGCCCAGCAGACCGTGACGCAAGAGCGCATTGCCGAGGCGCGCTGCAAGATCGACATGGCGCGCCTGCTCACGCTCAAGGCCGCCTGGATGATGGACGTGGCTGGCAACAAGGTCGCCAAGACCGAAATCGCCATGATCAAGGTGGTGGCGCCCAGCATGGCCTGCCAGGTGATCGACTGGGCCATCCAGGCCCACGGCGGCGGCGGCATGTGCGACGACTTCCCGCTCGCTTTCAACTACGCCCAGGCGCGCACACTGCGCTTTGCCGACGGCCCGGATGAAGTGCACCGCAATGCCATCGCCAAGTGGGAACTGGGCAAGTACATGGCCCCCAAGCCCAAGGCGGCGCACTGAGCGTCATTGGCCTGCACTGGCGCCTGCCTGTATCCCTGCAGCGCAGTACAGGGCGTGACACAGGCCAGGACTCCCGCGCAAGGGTCGCCCCCCGCGCTGGGAGCGTCTCCCCTCCCGAATCGCTCTGCGATCCGGGAGGGGAGGGTGTGGCAGTCACGTCACTGGCAAGGTAGACGGCCCGTGGTCATCCACCGTAGGCGGCAGCTGGTGCGTAGCCACCACGCACGCGGCCAGGAAAGCGCCCATGGCGTATTCCAGATCAGGCAGGTAGCGCCCGCTGCTTTGCATGCGCAGCGACACGCTGGCGTCGCTCACCATCAGCACCAGCGGCGCCTGGCCCGGTGGCGCCTGCTGCTGGTCGCGCATCAGTTGGGACACCAGGGCCGCATTCACCCAGTGGCGCGCTGTGTCCAGATCTTCTCCCACCACGGCAAAGGCACGCACAAAGGATGCAGGCAACTGCGGCCAGCGCATTTCTTCGTAGATGGACAGCCAGCGCATCTCCTGCGGCAGGCTTTGGTCCACGGTGGTTTGCAGGCTATTTGTGATGGCGCCATACACCCGGCCTTCCAGTTCCTCCTTGAGAGCGCGGCTGATGACCATGACATGCGCGTCGGGGTTGAGCGCCAACTCGGCGCGCACCCGCAGCTCAGTGCCCTGCATATAGTCACGCGAGGGCGCACCGCTTTCAAGCCGCCAGGGGTGTTCCACCACTTGGCCCTGCCGTACAATGCGGTCGGGCTCGCCATCAAAGGCAAAAGCCCATCGCTGAGCACCAGCCCAATGGGCCAATTGCCCAGGTGTATCTCCGCCTCGCTGTGCAGCAGGTTCCGGGCTAAGGCCCAGCGCCTTGCGCAGTTGTTTGAACATGTTGATCCTCCTGCTGCGTTGGGCGGATGCGTCTCAGAATCTCAAGCCCTGAGGCATGACAGCGCGGCCCCCGTCGCCAATCAGCGCTGTAGGCGCATGTTACTGCCAGAGACCACGAAACTGAGCACCGGCGCACCGGCACCAAAGGGCATGCCCAGCGCAATCTTGCCTGAGCCATGCAGCAGGCAGGAATCGCGGCGCAGCTGAACCGCAGTTTCACCCGCTTCAAAAAGGACCCAGGTGCCGAAGCTGCTCTGATCCGTCAGGGTGAATGAGCCTTGGTGCCAGTCAATGCGCGCATGCACCCGCGAGACGCGGGGGTCGGGCACGCACAACTGCATGCCATTGGCGCGACCGATTTGCACGGGCACCTCATCCGACGAGAACTCCAGCGTCGCCCCGTTCCAGCTGATGCGAATGCTGCCCAGTTGCGAATCGTTCAAGGGCGCCGCTGCACTCAGGCCCGCCTGCATGGTCAACATGTCGGTGGCATCCACATCGCGCCATTCCGCCAGAAAGACCATCTGCGACTCCGTCTTGCCACGGATGTCGAATTCGCCCAGTTTGCGAAAGCGAATGCCTGGCACCACACCGGCATCCACCGCCGTCACATCGTTGACCCAAACCTCGCTGGGTCCGGCCTTTTCGGACAGGCGCGAGGCCACATTCACCGCGTCGCCATAGGTGTCGCCATCGACCTGCAGCACCTCTCCACTGGCCACACCCAAGCGGATCTCCATGCGCACGGATTCAGGCCAGCGCTGCAGGTGCGACTGGTGGCTGCGCAACATCTCGCCCGCCATGAAGACAGCCTGGTTGGCGCTTTCAAAAACCCCCAGCACCCCATCACCAAGCTTCTTGACCACCCGGCCTTCGTGGGCCTGAATGATTTCCCCAATCCATTGCGTGAGGCGCGAAACCACCGCTGCAGCTCGCTCGTTGCCCAAGGTTTCGTAGAGGCTGGTGCTGCCCGTGAGATCGGCAAAGACCACCGTCGAAATGGTGCTCATGGGGTCTTTGCAGCGGCAGCGATGGACATGGAGCCCAGTTTAGTTCAATTGCCTCCAACCCGGTGCGCACCCTGGCGACGCATCATTCCTGTGCCTTGCTTTGTTGCAGCCAACGCACGGCACCCCGCCCTGCCTGCACGCCGGTGGCCATGCAGGCCGTCAACAAATAGCCGCCGGTGGGCGCCTCCCAGTCCAGCATTTCCCCGGCGCAAAACACCCCGGGCATGCCATGCAGCATCAGCTGCTCATCCAGCGCAGCAAAGTCCACCCCACCCGCCGTGCTGATGGCCTCGTCCAGCGGGCGTGGCGCCACCACGGTCAATGGCAAGGCCTTGATGGACCGCGCCAGCATGTGGACATCATGCATCTGCTCCTTGGTCAGCAGCTCGTACAGCAAAGCGAGCTTGATGCCCTCCAGCCCCAGGCGGCTCTTGAGGTGGCTGGACAATGAACGCGAGCCCCGCGGGTGGGCCACCGCTGCGGCCACGCGCGCTGCTGTCCAGTCGGGCAGCAGGTCCAGCATGAACGTGGCACGGCCTGTGGCCTCGATGTCATCGCGCAGCAGCGCAGACACGGCATAGATCAGGCTGCCCTCAACGCCCGAGCCGGTGGCCACAAACTCCCCTTTGCGCGCAAACCGGCGGCCCTGGTGATCCACAAAATTCAGCGCCACCGACTTGAACGGCTGGCCGGCATACGCCTGCACGAAGTGGGGCGACCAGCCCGACGCTTGCGCAGGCGCCGCTGGGCTCTGCACATCAAAACCACAATTGGCCGGGCGCAGCGGCCGCACCTGTATCTGCCGCTGCTGCAAAGGTACCGACCATGCACCGTCTGACCCCAGACGCGACCAACTCGCCCCCCCCAGGGCCAGCACCACGGTACGCGAACTGAGCGCCACGTCGCCCTGGGGTGAAGCAAAGCACCAGCGGCCCTGCCCATCCCAACCCTGCCAGCGGTGGCGCATGTGAAAGTGCACCCCCAACCCGCGCAGCCGGTGCAGCCACGCGCGCAGCAGGGGCGCGGCCTTCATGTCCACCGGAAACACGCGGCCTGAGGTGCCGACAAAGGTCTCGATACCCAAGCCCTGCGCCCAGGCCCGCACCTGATCCGGTCCAAAGGCCTGCAGCAAGGGAGCCAGCTGCGGCTCACGTTCGCCGTAGCGCTGCATGAAACGATCCAGGGGCTCGGAATGGGTCAGGTTCATGCCCCCCTTGCCCGCAAGCAGGAACTTGCGCCCCACCGAGGGCATGGCATCAAACAGGTGCACGCTCCATCCCGCCAGGGCCAGCTCCTGAGCGGCCATCAAGCCTGCAGGGCCTGCGCCCACCACGGCCACATCGGTTGTCATTTCATGCATTGCGCTTCTCATTCATGGACGCCGGGGAGGCCGCTATTGTCGCCCGCGCCCGGAACCCCGGCGCAGATCGTTTTGCGCTATGGCAGTGATAGCGGCAGACCAGCCACTGTCCCCTTGGGGACATAGGGGTTTCTGTCACAATGGAACCATTCAAAGCACCCCGATCCGCACACATTTTTCGAGAAGGAAAGCGCATGGCAAGCGAACTCATCAAGCACGTCTCCGACGCCAGTTTCGAAGGCGATGTCCTGAAATCGTCCACCCCGGTTCTGGTGGACTACTGGGCCGAATGGTGCGGCCCCTGCAAGATGATCGCCCCCATTCTTGATGAAGTGGCCGGCAGCTACCAGGGAAAGCTCACCATTGCCAAGATGAATGTCGATGAAAACCGCGAAGTGCCTGCACGCTTTGGCATCCGTGGCATCCCGACGCTCATGCTGTTCAAGGACGGCCAGCTTGCCGCCACCAAGGTCGGCGCCATGAGCAAGGCCCAGCTCACCGCCTTCATCGACCAGCAACTGGCCTGATCTCCCGGATCCCTTGCGCGCATTGAGTGCGTGCGTGCAAGGGACTCCTCACCCCGCTTTCACCTGCTTTCGGCAGCCATCCAGGATGCGGGCACTTTTCCTGTCATAATCGCCGCTGTTCACCAGCACGCAGGCACACGCTGCTGGTTCGAGACCCAAAGGCATGCCAGCCTGCCCACCGCAGGCGCACCGGCAAGTCCCACCCCCCCAGAGACTTTCTTCACTCCTTCCCCGGAGTCCATTCATGCATCTCAACGAACTCAAGGCACTGCATGTGTCTGAAGTCCTCAAGCAGGCCGAGGAACTCGACATCGAAAACACCGGTCGCATGCGCAAGCAGGAGCTGATGTTTGCGATCATCAAGAAGCGCGCCAAAGCGGGCGAGCAGGTGTTTGCCGACGGCGTGCTGGAGATCCTGCCGGACGGCTTCGGCTTCCTGCGCAGCCCCGACACGAGCTACACGGCCAGCACGGACGACATCTACATCAGTCCCAGCCAGGTGCGTCGTTTCAACCTGCACACCGGCGACATGATCGAAGGTGAAGTCCGTACACCCAAAGACGGTGAACGTTACTTCGCACTGAACAAACTCGACTCCGTCAACGGCGGCTCACCGGAGCAGAACAAGCACAAGGTGATGTTCGAAAACCTGACGCCCCTATTCCCCAAGGAGCAGATGCGCCTGGAGCGCGACGTCAAGAGCGAAGAGAACATCACCGGCCGCATCATTGACATCATTGCCCCCATCGGCCGTGGCCAGCGCGCACTGATCGTCGCTCCGCCCAAAAGCGGCAAGACGGTGATGATGCAGCACATCGCCCACGCCATCACGGCCAACAACCCCGACGTGCACCTGATGGTGCTGCTGGTGGATGAGCGCCCTGAAGAAGTGACCGAAATGCAGCGCACGGTGAAGGGCGAGATCATCGCCTCCACCTTCGACGAGCCCGCTGCACGCCACGTGCACGTGGCCGAGATGGTGATCGAGCGTGCAAAGCGCCTCGTCGAGTTGAAAAAAGACGTGGTGATCCTGCTGGACTCCATCACCCGCCTGGCCCGCGCCTACAACAACGTCGTGCCCAGCTCGGGCAAGGTGCTGTCGGGCGGTGTCGATTCCAACGCACTGCAGCGCCCCAAGCGCTTCTTTGGCGCGGCGCGCAAGGTCGAGGAAGGCGGTTCGCTGACCATCATCGCCACCGCGCTGGTCGATACCGGCAGCCGCATGGACGAGGTGATCTTTGAAGAATTCAAGGGCACGGGCAACTGCGAAATCCACCTGAGCCGCCGTCTGTACGAAAAGCGCGTGTTCCCGGCGATCGAACTGTCCAAGAGCGGCACGCGCCGCGAGGAGCTGCTGCTGGCGCCCGAGATCCTGCAAAAAACCCGCATCCTGCGCCAGTTCATGTACAACATGGACGAGATCGAGTCCATGGAGCTGATGATCAAGAAGATGCGCGAGACCAAGAGCAACGTCGACTTCTTCGAGGCCATGCGCCGCGGCGGTTGACCACCCTGCCCCCCGCTCCACAACGCCCCGCAAAATTGCGGGGCTTTTTTTTGCGGGTCAGTCCTTGAACTGCGGCTGCTGCTTGCTCATGCCCGCCATCATGGCGGCCATCAGGTCGTCGCTTTGCAGCATGGCGGCGTTCCAGGTGGCGACATGGTTCAGGCCGTCGGCCACGCTGTGGTCGCGGGCGTAGTTGAGCATCTCCTTGCTGCCGCGGATCGACAGCGGCGACTTGGCGGCGATCTGCGCGGCGATCTCGTGCACGCCGGCGTACAGCGCCTCACGGCTGTCGAAGACGCGATTGACCAAGCCTATGCTCTGCGCCTCAGCCGCGCCCAGCTTGCGCCCGGTGTAGGCCAGCTCGCGGGTGATGCCCTGGCCCACCAGCTTGGGCAGGCGCTGCAGCGTGCCCACGTCGGCCACCATGCCGATGTCGATTTCCTTGATGGCAAAGCTGGCGTCGCTGCTGGCGTAGCGCATGTCGGCGCAGACCACCAGATCGACCCCGCCGCCGATGCAGGCGCCGTGGATGGCGGCGAGCACCGGTTTGCGGCAGCGCTCCAGGCTGGTCAGGCTGTCTTGCAGGTCGAGGATGACGCGGCGCAGCTTCTCGCGCTGGCGGCCTTCGCAGTCGTCGGCAATTTGCGCGGGCATCTGCATCATCATCGCCAGGTCGATGCCGGAGCAAAACAGCTTGCCCTCGGCCTGCAGCACGGCCACGCGCACCGCCGCCGTGGTGTCCACCCAATCGAATGCCTGGCGGATCTCCTGCCACATGGCGGCATTCATGGCGTTGGCCTTGTCAGCACGGTTCAGGCGCACGGTGGCGACGTGGTTGTCCAGCGTCACCCTCAGCGTGCTCAGTTCCAAGGCCGTGTTTTTGGCATCATTTTGGCCTATAGCGCTTGTTGGTATTGCGCTAGTAGCTACTGTTTTTGTAGTATCCGATGTATCCAGGCGCAGCGCCAGCTCCGTGCCCTGCTTGATGGCGCGCTTGGCGTCCAGTTCCGCCGCCTTGTCCGCGCCGCCTATCAGGTGCACGGCCACGCCCTGGGCCTGCAGCACCGCCTGCAGCTCGCGGTTGGGGTCCTGGCCGGCGCAGACGATGACGTTGTCCACCTCCAGCAGCCTGTCCTGCCCGTCCACGGTGATGTGCAGGCCCGCGTCGTCGATCTTGCGGTAGGTGACGCCCGCGAGCATGTGAACACCCCGGTTTTTCAGGCCCGTGCGGTGGATCCAGCCGGTGGTCTTGCCCAGGCCCTCGCCCACCTTGCTGCTCTTGCGCTGCAGCAGGTGGATGTGGCGCGGCACTTCGCCGATGTGCGCAGGCTGCAGGCCCCCGCGCGTGGCGCCGGTGGTCTCCACGCCCCATTCGGCAAAGAATTTGGCGGGGTTGAGGCTGGCGCTCTCGCCCTCGTGCAGCAGGTATTCGGACACGTCAAAGCCGATGCCGCCCGCGCCAATCACCGCCACCGTCTTGCCCACAGGTTTCTTGTCCTTGAGCACATCGAGGTAGCCCAGCACCTTGGGGTGAGCGATACCGTCGATCTCGGGCAGGCGCGGCGTGATGCCAGTGGCCAGCACCACCTGTTTGAAGCCTTCCTTCACCAGCGTATCGGCATCCACGCGCTGGCCGAGCTTGACGCTCACGCCGGTTTGCTGGAGCTGCTCGCCAAAGTAACGCAGGGTTTCATAAAACTCCTCCTTGCCCGGAATTTGTTTGGCCACATTGAACTGGCCGCCAATTTCACTGCCTGCGTCGAACAGGGTCACCTCCATGCCGCGCTTGGCCGCCTCGGTGGCAAAGGCCAGGCCGGCAGGGCCCGCGCCCACCACTGCCACGCGCTCTTTTTTCGATAGCGGCAGCGGCACCAGGATGGTTTCGTGGCAGGCGCGGGGATTGACCAGGCAGCTGGTGATCTTGCCGGCGAAGGTGTGATCCAAACAAGCCTGGTTGCAGGCGATGCAGGTGTTGATGTCCTGCGCCCGGCCAGCGGCGGCTTTGTTCACAAACTCCGGGTCGGCCAGGAAGGGCCGCGCCATGCTCACCATGTCGGCCTGGCCGCTGGCCAGAATGCCCTCGGCCACGTCCGGCGTGTTGATGCGGTTGGTGGCGACCAGCGGAATGCCGACCTTGCCCTTGAGCTGCTCGGTCACCCAGGCCCAGGCGGCGCGTGGCACCTTGGTGGCAATCGTGGGGATACGCGCCTCGTGCCAGCCGATGCCGGTGTTCAAAATCGTCACGCCGGCGGCCTCCAGCGCCTGCGCCAGCTGCACCACCTCTTCATGCGTGGAGCCGCCCTCGACCAGATCGAGCATAGACAGGCGGAAGATGAGGATGAAGTTCGCCCCCACCCGCTCGCGCGTACGGCGCACGATCTGCAGCGGGAAGCGGATGCGGTTCTCGTAGCTGCCGCCGTACTCGTCGTCCCGCTGATTCGTCTGCGCGGCGATGAACTCATTGATGAGGTAGCCCTCCGAGCCCATGATCTCCACCCCGTCGTAGCCCGCGCTTTGCGCCAGCGCGGCGGCATTGGCGTAGTCCTCCACCGTCTGCTTGACCTCCTCGGTCGTCAACGCCTTGGGCGGGAATGGGCTGATGGGGGCCTTGAGGCTGCTGGGCGCCACCAGCTCCGGGTGGTAGGCGTAGCGGCCAAAGTGCAGGATCTGCATGCAAATCTTGCCGCCGGCGGCGTGCACGGCCTCGGTCACCACCCGGTGCTTGTCGGCCTCCGCCTGCGTCGTCATGGCCGCGCCGCCAGGCATGGGGCGGCCCTGCTCGTTGGGCGCAATGCCGCCGGTCACGATCAGCCCGACGCCGCCTTTGGCGCGCTCGGCGTAGAAGGCGGCCATGCGCTCAAAACCGTTGGGAGCTTCTTCCAGGCCCACATGCATGGAGCCCATGAGAACGCGGTTTTTCAAGGTGGTAAAGCCCAGGTCGAGGGGGCTGAGCAGGTGCGGATAGGCAGAGGTCATGGGGCTTCCTTGTCGATGGAACGGTCATCTATGCAACCGGTTGCATAAAAGTGTACGGTCGTTCGTTTATCTATGCAACTGGTTGCATAGCAGATTGGCCCTGGAATAATCGGCGCATGTCTCTGCCCCATGCCGTGCTCACCTCGCTTTTGGAAAAGTCCACCTCGGGCTACGACCTGGCACGGCGTTTTGACAAGTCCATCGGCTATTTCTGGCACGCCACACACCAGCAGATCTATCGTGAGCTGGCGCGCATGGAAGGCGCAGGCTGGATCGATGGCTTTGTACCGCCCGATGCCGGCAAGACGCGCAAGAAGCACTACCGCGTGCTGCCCGCCGGGCGCGCCGAGCTGGTGCGCTGGGCCAGCGAACCCACGGCTCCCGTCGATTTGCGCGACGGCTTCACCGTCAAGCTGCGCGCCGACGCGGTGCTGGACGAGGTCGATCTGAGCGCGGAGCTCAAACGCAGCCTGGCCCGGCACGAAGAGCGCCTGGCGCAGTACCGCCAGATAGAAGCGCGCGACTTCCCGCCCAACCAGGCACGCACCCGGCCCCAGACGCTGCAGTACATGATTTTGAAGAAAGGCATTCTCTACGAGGAGGCCGAACTGGCCTGGGGGCGCGAGATGCTGGCCCTGCTGCAGCCCTGATGGCAATTGGCGAAGTCATGCCATAATCGAGGGCTTTTTGCGGAAAGTACGCCGAGTTTTTGAATGCGCAATGGGTTTGTGCATGGCCGGCACGGCTCCCGCAGCCATGAAAGAGTTAGCATGAAAGAAGGCATTCACCCCAACTATCGCGAAGTGCTGTTCGTTGACCTGTCCAACGGCTTCAAGTTCGTGACCCGTTCCTGCGTGAACACCAAGGAATCCGAGACCTTCGAAGGCAAGGAATACCCGCTGTACAAGCTGGACACTTCCTCCGAGTCGCACCCCTTCTACACCGGCACGCAAAAATCCGTGGACAACATGGGTGGCCGCGTGGAGCGCTTCCGCAACCGTTTTGGCAAGAAGTAAACGGCCAGGCCCGTCCCGGGCCTGTGACAAGCCATCAAAGGCAGCCCGGCTTTACCGCGCTGCCTTTTTTTACGCCCTCCAAACCACCTTCGTGTGAATCACCCCACCCCCGCCATCGTTGCCCAGAGTGCCGTGCGGCCGCTGCCGCGCTGGGCGCTGCTGCTGCTGTGCCTGGCCTATGCCGTGCCGGGCTTTGTCGGGCGGGCGCCCTGGCGCAGCGACGACATGGCCTCGTTCGGCTACATGCGCGAACTGGCGCTGGGTCACACCAGTTGGCTGCACCCGCTGCTGGCCGGCCTGCCGGGTGACGGCGACGGCTTGCTGCATTACTGGCTGGGGGCCTGGGCCATACAGGCCCTGGGCGGCTGGCTGCCCCTGGAGCTGGCGGCGCGCGTGCCTTTCATCGCTCTGCTGCTGCTGACCCTGTCGGCCACCTGGTATGGCGTGTACTACCTGGCACGCGGCCCAGGAGCCCAGCCCGTGGCCTTTGCCTTTGGCGGCGAGGCCCAGCCTGCCGACTACGCCCGTGCCATGGCCGATGGCGGCCTGCTGGCCCTGATCGCCTGCCTGGGCCTGGCCCAGCTGTCGCATGAAACCACGGGCTACCTGACGCAGCTGGCCAGCACGGCCTTGCTGTTCTATGCCGGCGCCGCCCTGCCCTGGCGCATGGCCTGGCCGCTGCTGGCGGGCCTGATCGGACTGCTTGGGCTGGTGCTCAGCGGCGCGCCCAGCATCGCCGTGCTGCTGGGCCTGGGCTGCGCCTGGCTGGTGTGGCATAGCCACGGCCCCACGCTGCGCACGCGCGCAACCGCGCTCGCGCTCATGCTGGCGTTGACCCTGCTGGCAGCCCTGCTGGCCCAGCAACTGGACCTGTGGCGCTGGCGCATTGTGAGGGTGGATGGGCCCTGGGAATGGCAGAGCCTGGTGCGACTCTTGACCTGGTTCAGCTGGCCGGCCTGGCCACTGGCCCTGTGGACGCTGTGGCGCTGGCGCCAGCTGATCGCCAGCCGGCACTGGCACCGCCACCTGTGGTTGCCGCTGTGGTTCGCGCTGGTGACCCTGGGCGCCACGCTCGCCACGCGCCCTGCCAACCGCGCCCTGCTGCTCAGCCTGCCGGCGCTGGCAGCGCTGGCGGCCTTTGCCCTGCCCACGCTCAAGCGCAGCATCGCGGCGCTGATCGACTGGTTCACGCTGCTGTTCTTCAGCATCTCGGCCATCGCCATCTGGGTGGTCTGGCTGTCGGTGCAGACCGGCTGGCCGGCCAAGCCCGCGGCCAACGTGGCCAAGCTGGCGCCGGGCTATGTGTCCACGTTTTCTGTGCTGCCGTTTGCCGTGGCGCTGGTGGCCACGCTGGCCTGGTGCCTGCTGGTCGCCTGGCGCACGGCGCGCAACCGTCCCGCCATCTGGAAGAGCCTGGTGCTGCCCGCCGGCGGTGCCACGCTGGGCTGGCTGCTGCTCATGACGCTGTGGCTGCCGATACTGGACTACGGCCGCAGCCTGGCGCCGCAGGTGGCCGGCGTGCGCGCCGTCATCACCGGGCACGAAGGCTGCGTGGCCGCCTATGGCCTGAGCCGCGCCCAAGTGGCGGCGCTGATGTACCACGGCGAATTGCCCATGGTCGATCTGCCGCGGCTGGCGCAGTGCGACTGGCTGGTGGCAGACCCGGACGCCAGTCCTTCCGTGGTCACGCTGCTGCCCCCTGGGCAATGGACCGAGGTGGCCATCGTCAGCCGTCCGACGGATCGCAACGATAGGCTGCTGGTGCTGCATCGCAGGGACGACGGGCGCTGATGTCCGAGCTGTCCACCATCTCGCGCCACGCCCTGACCGTGCTGGCCGGGCAACTGGCGGTGATGGCCTTTGGCGTCACCGACACCATCGTCGCCGGCCGCTATGCGCAGGAGGCGCTGGCCGCGCTGTCCATAGGTTCGGCGGTGTTCATCAGCGTGTACGTCGGGCTGATGGGCGTGCTGCAGGCGCTGATGCCCGTCTGGGCCGAGCAGCGCGGCGCCAATGCCCAGGCCGCCATTGGCCGGAGCGTGCGCCAGTCGCTCTACCTGTGGGCCGTGGCCACGGCGCTGGGCATGGCCGTGCTGCTGTCGCCCGAGCCGATACTGCGCTGGACCGAGGTGCCGCCCGAGTTGCGCGGCGCGGTGCGCGCCTATCTGGCCATCCTGGCCTTCGGCCTGCCGCCGGCGCTGCTGTTTCGCATCTACAGCACGCTCAACCAGGCCCTGGGCCACCCGCAGCTGGTCACCTGGCTGCAGGTGGGCTCGCTGGCGCTGAAACTGC
>JACCEE012392981.1_pt1 | contig 12321 bp, 9 predicted proteins | sample 7449931 | NCBI WGS metagenome assembly JACCEE01 (sample SAMN15323457, study PRJNA562643) | freshwater metagenome | isolation source: river surface water | place: USA:Blue River Watershed | collected 2017-08-19 | reverse complement strand
TGAGGCGGTTTTCCGTCGCACCGAAGCCGGCGCGGTACTGACCGACCGACGAGAGCGCGCTGTCGATGTTCGTCAACGCGGCCTGCGCGGCAGCGGCGGTCGAGAGGCTCATGACCGCGGAGTCGACACCGAGGAACGTCGAACCGAGGTCCCCCAGGCTGATGGTGATGACGTCCGACGCCGTGTTGCCGATACCGACCTGCACGTCCATGCTCGCCAGGGAACCGTCCGCCAACTGCTGCCCGTTGAACTCGGTGACCGAGGAGATGCGGTCAACCTCGCTCTGGAGTTGGATGTACTCCGTCTGGATGTAGGCACGCTGCTCGGTGCCGAGCGTGTCCGAGGCGGACTGCACCGCGAGTTCGCGCATACGGACAAGGATGTTCGCGACCTCGTTCGAGGCGCCTTCCGCCACGGCGATGATGCTGATGCCGTCGTTCACGTTGCGAGCCGCAACGCGCGCCGAGGTGTGCGAGGCGCGGAGGTTCTCCGCGACGCCGAGGCCCGCCGCATCGTCCGCAGCGCGGGAGATCCGCAAGCCGCTCGAGATGCGCTCGAAGGAGCGGGACAGGGAGCGGGTGGTACGGCTGAGCTGCTTGAGCGTGTTCAGCGAAGAGGCGTTGGTCCTGACGTTGATGGCCATCCGCGCGTCCTCCAGGAGAGCTGTTCGTGAGAGAGGGAGTGAAAGGGGTGGGACAGGCGTCCCGTCGCCTTCCCCCTATCGGGCACCCCTAAAGGATGTTGAGGGATTTTTTCGATGGCCGCGATTTTTTTCCGAAGGGCGAACGGGCGGTGCTTGCGCGCGATCCTGACTTTGTCGCGGTTCCGTGCACTTGTGCGGTGGTCCTTCAAGCATCGCGGATCAAAAACTCTTGACACTGCAGCACCCGGCCGCGCCCCGACGTGGCATCATGGCGACATGGAACGCGACGCATCCCAGAAGAAACGCGCCACCGCCCGCGCGCGCACCCGCGCACAGCCCGCAACGGCCACCGAACCCCGCGAGGCCGCGCTGCGCGGCATGGCCAAACGCGAGGGCAACGACGGCGTCAAGCAGGCCCTCTCCTCCGCCGAATCCCGCCGGGACGCGCTCCTGGCCTACATCGGCAACCGCCTGGGCGCGATCCGGTCCGCGCAGCAGGCCGAGACGCGCGCACAGGCCCACACCGGCGCGTGGGTCGACCAGATGGCGCGCGGCGCGAAGGGGATGGCCCTCCCCGACCCCTCGCGGTGGTCCGCCCCTGCGCAGGCCTACCGACACGCCATCGAGGCGCTGGCGAGCGGCGACCTCGCGCGCGGGACCCAGCTCCTCGAGCGCGCCCACGAGATGGAGTCACGCGCCTTCGAGACCCTCCCCGCCCAGGTGGACCTCCCCGAATCCGAGCGCGACGTCGCCCCCTTGCCGGACGAGGCCCGCGGCAGCCAGGGAGGCGAAGGGTGCCCGCGACGCGCCGCCACCGAGCTCCTCGCGCAGGCCGACACGATCGTGCGGGTCTCCGACGATGCCGACGCGGTGAGCGGTCGTCGCATGCGCCAGCACCGCGGATGGTGGGACCGTGAGCCGGAGGAGGAGTCCACCGCGAAGGACGACCCGAAGGACAAGGCCCGCGCCGCGACGCCGACCACGGGAACCGAACGCGCCACGGAGCGCGCCGGGTCCGCGTCGGAGCGCACGCGGCCTGAGCGCACGCCCGAGACGCAGGCCTCCGACGTCGCGGCGAAGGAGCAGGGGCGCGCACCCGAACGCGAGGCCCCCGCGAAGGAAGCGGAGGACGCCGGGCAGGACGCCGCCGAGCGCGTGCGCAGCCTCGCACGAAAGAAGCGCTGACCGCACCGGTCGGCCACCCCCGCGAGGCCCCTACTCCCCGCCCCCCGCCGTCCAGGCCACCTGCCCGAGGACGATCCCCGGCGGGGCGCGAACCTCCCACGCGAGGTCCCCCGCAGGATCGAGACCCGCGAGCCTGCCGGCCGTTCCCCATGATGTGAGGAGACGGCCGTCCGGGAGGCGATGGGCGTCGCCGAGCACGAGCGTGTTCGTCCGCGCGGTGGGTGTCCACTCCCACGCGAGCGTGCCGTCCCACCCGAAGCGCGCGACCCGCGAGGGGCGATCCTGGAGGGCGTTGTCGAAGAGAATGACCCCCTCACCCTCCGGCGACGCGGCGTGCTGGGGCCCGAAGACGCTGTCCACGGCGTGTCCGTCGAGACTGCGAAGCACGGTGCCGGTGGCGTCATCCACCTCGAGGATCTGACGCAGCCAGTAGAGGCTGACGACCCACGTGCGCGCCTCCGCGTTCCACGCGAGGCCGTTGGCGTGCGTCCAGTCCTTCTGGGCGCCGAGGCTGTCCCACGCCTCGTGCCGCACGACCGGGAGCGAGGCGAAGCTGTCCCAGGCGACGCGCTCGCGACCGTCCGCGTCCCGCACGACGATCATGTCGCCGATGACGTCCTCTCCGTCCACCCGGCGTGTCTTGGCGGCGATCCAAGCGCGTCCGCCGTCGGGGAGGACGACGAAGGCGTGGTGACCCTGCGGCGTCGGAAGAGAAGACGCAGGGATCTCCTCGTCGAGCGGGAGGTCCTCCAGGGAGCTCGTTTCGCCCATGACGTTGTGGACGAGGACCGGGCCCCCGTGCGGGTCCTGCCTCCACGCCACGTCGGTCGGGAAGAGCGGGGACGCGACCCACGCGAGCGGGCGCGCCTCCCCGTCCAGGACGACCACGCCCGCGCGCTCGCCGACGGGATCCGTCCAGGGGACGGCGGTCCAACCGTCCCACCCGCCCTCCACCCGCTCGAAGACGGGAAGATCCTCGGGGGCATCGCGGGGGACGACATCCACGCTCGCCGTGCGCACCCCGTCGATGACCACGTCGAGCGTCTGCGACCGTCCAGCTGGCAACCCCAGGACGAGGTGACGCTGTCCGTGTCCCGCTTGCGCGACCGTCGCGCGCGGCGCCCCCGTCACGGGATCGTTCCAACGCACCTCGCCCCGCGCGTCCACGTCCTGCTCCCAGCGCAGGACCACGCCCGTGCCCCGCGTGTCCTGGTACTGTACGCGCACCTCGGGCGCGGACGCGGCGCCGCACCCGCCCACGATCAGCGCGAGGAATCCGACGGCGCTCACCAGCGCCCCGCATGCAGGCGCACGCGCCACGTGTCGCAGCCTTCGTCGGGGGCCTCGGACGACGGGATCCGCACCGTCACGTCCGACTGTGCGCCCGACGGGAGGTCGCCGAGCTGCGCGAGCCAACCATCGCCGTTCTCGGAGCCGTCCTCCTCGCCCCGCCCGCAGCTCAGCCGCACCACGGCCCCCGTGACATCGCGGGAGGCCTCGTTGCGTGCGGTGACGACCGCCTCCAGGCGCCCGTCCGGCCACCGCGTGATCTCCGCGTCCAATCCCACCCAGGGCTGGAGGTCGAGCACCGGCCCACGCGGCGCCTCGCGCGCGACCAGCGTGATCTCCTGCAGTTGCGTGTCGAGGGTGACGAGGAAACGACCGGTGACGTTGAGGCCGAGGAGTCCCGCGACACGACCGTCCGCGCACGGCTCGCAGACCCCGACCGTCACGTTCTCGACGGCGATCCCGCCGATCCAGAGGCGAGGGACCCGCACGATCGGCACGCGCGCGGGCCCGTTGGCGGTGCGGAGTTCGATGACCGGCGCGTTCGGTGGGAGGGCGATCCCGAGGCGACGCAGCGTGGCACGGTCGAGGGTCGTGAGGGTGGCGCCCGTGTCGAAGAGCATGCCGACCTCGAGGTCATCGCCCCGCGTCGACGCGAGGCCGACCTGCACGGCGAGGCTGTGACCCGCCCCCTCGTAGGGGAGCACGACCTCGTCGTCGGCCCGCGACCCTTCCGGTGGGCGTTGCACGCGGACAGGCGCGGGGACGAAGGTCGCGCGCTGGGGCGGCGCCTCCGTCACCTCGGGAAAGCACCGGTCGGCGAGCCGGACGGCCGGTTCTGCGAGCGCCGCGGGAAACACCGAGGTGAGGCCCGTGCGTGCTGCCTCGCGCGCGTCGGCAGCGTTCCAGGTGCGGACCGCGAGGACGACGAGGACGAGCGGCCCCCACGTCGCCGCGAGGACCGCGCCCGCGCCGCCACGTTCACGCACCCCGGCGGCACCGCCCGCCAGCGCCGCGAGGACCAGGACCCCCGCGACCGCAGCCATCCCGGCCTCGTCCGGAGCGAGCCCGCGCAGGACCCCGAGACCCACGAGGAGCGCCACGGCACCCGCGGAGCCGAGCACGCCCAGGGCCGCGACGATACCGACGATCCATGCCATGCCCTCTTCTATCTTCCGACGTGGCGCGCGGTGTCCGTGCGGACGCACGGCTGGCGTACACGGTGTGGAGATCCCGATGAACGAGCTTCCCCATCGCGTGGATCCGGACGGCCTGACGCTCGCGAACGCCGAGATCGACGCATGGGCCCCTCTCACCGTGGGGGCCAGGTGCGTCGACATCGTGGGGTGCCCCGCGCTCGCGCACGTCGACCTGCGCGCCTGCGGCGGCGACGCCCCGCTGCACCTCACCGTACAAGCGTGTCCGCGCCTGTCCACGATCCTCCTGCCGGAGGGACGCGACGGCGCCGTGGTCCACCTCGATCTCGGTGACCTGACGACGCCCGTGGCGCTGCACGGTCCGATCGACACCCTCGACGGCTGCTTCGGGCGCGCGGGACGCTTCGCCTCGGAGGGCGGCGCCCACCGCTCGGCGCACGTGGGCTACGCGGCGAGCGGAGAGCTCCCGCTCGCCGACCTCGTCGTGCACGTCGGCACGCCCCGGGGTGCCGCGGGAGGGTCTAAGGGGCCCCTCCAGCGGCACGAAGCCCAGGCAAACATCGAGCGCATCGTGGTGCCGGACGGTGTGAAGGAAGCCATCGTGCTCGACCACGACGCGCTCACGACTCTCACGTTCCTCGCGCCTTCGACCCGGTCGCCCCCGAGCGCCCACGTCGAGGGGTGCGGACGCCTCGCGCGGGTCCACGCGCCGGGGGGCCTCCGGACCCTGCGTCTCGTCGGGGCGCGCGCCCTCACGGAGATCGACGCCGCCGGCACGAACGTCCACGTGGCGCGAGGTTCGGCGAACGCGGAGACCCTCAACCTCCGCGGGGACTGGGACCACGTCAGCATGACGGACTGCGCGGCGGGTGCGCTCGAGGGCACGCTCGCGCAGGTCGTGGAGATCACCAGCTGCCCCAACCTCCGGACCGTGCGGATCCTGACGCCGCGCTTGCAGGTCGCGGACACGCCGAACCTCGAGCAGGCGGCGGGGGCCGGCGCCGTCGCGGTGGACGCGGAGTCGCTGCGGCGCGCGCTGGAGAGCGGCCACCCGCCCCGTCCCGCGATGGCGGACGCCATGGTGGTGCACCTCCTCGACCGACGCGGCCCGCGGGAGGGGTGCGCAGCGCTGCAAGCCCTCCACACGGTCGCGCCCGTCCTCACGCCCGATCGGTGTTGGGAGCTCCGCGAGCGCATCGCCGCACGACACCAGGGGGGACCGGGCTGGCGGTGGACGTTCGAGGACCTCGACCTCGCGCAGCGGGGACTCTTCGCCGATCTCGACCTCTGGTGGGAGCTCCGCGCGCACGTGCCGGCGGCGCGAAGGGTGGAGGTCCAGATCCTGCAGACCGGCCACGCCGCGGGCCTGGCCGCGCTCCTCGACTGGCGCGCCGTCCACCCGGACCGGAGCGACGTGCTCGACCCCCTGCTCGTGGGCGCGCTCACGACCGCGGTCCCGCCCGACGAGGCACAGGAGACGGACCGCGCGCTCGGGCGCACCCGTTCGGCGCACCTCGAACGCATCGCGAAGCGACTCGTCCGGAACCTGGACCTCCCGGGGACGCGCGCCCTCCTCGACGCCTTCCCCCGGTGGACGATCGAACGCTACGCCAACGCTGCGACGCTCGACCTCCTGACCGCGCTCGCCTCCGCCAGCCACGACGCCTCCCGTCACGCGCTCCTCCTCGTCGCGGACGGGGCGACCCAACGGGTCTGGCCTGCTGTGGACCGCGCCCGCGCCCGCGTGCTCGTCCTCCAGCCTGCCACCTCGCGGCGCCTGGCCTCGCCCATCGCCCCCGAATCCGCCCCGGAGCCATCGTGACCGCCTCGCGTGCCGCCCACCCCACCTGCGATCTCGCGCGCCTGCAGGACATCCTGCGCCACCACGTCCGCGCGCTCGCGGCGGACCGTTCGATGGCCCACGCGCTGCCGCCGCTGATGATCTGGGGGCCCCCGGGAGTCGGGAAGAGCGCCTCGATACGGCAGGTCTGCGCGGAGGAAGGGATCGGGTTCATCGACATCCGCCTCGCGCAGCGCGAGCCCGTCGACCTGCGCGGACTGCCGGTTCCGCGGGAGGATCGTGTCGAGTGGCTCCTCGCGTCGGACTGGCCCCGCGCGCCGGACAGCCGCGGCATCCTCCTCTTCGACGAGCTCACGGCCGCCGACCGGACGCTGCAGGTCGCGGCCTACGAGATCCTGCTCGACCGCCGCCTCGGGGACCTCTACCAGGTCCCCGACGGCTGGTACCTCTGCGCGGCGGGGAACCGCACGTCGGACCGCGCCGCCGCGACGACGATGAGCAGCGCCCTCGCCAACCGTTTCTGCCACGTCGAGATCGCCCCCGACCTCGAGGGATGGATCGCGTGGGCGCAGGCGCGCGACCTTCACCCCGCGGTCCTCGGGTTCCTCCGCTTCAAACCGACCGCCTTCCTCGACATGGGCGGGAACCTCGAGCGGGGATGGCCGAGTCCGCGCAGCTGGGAGCGCGCCGCGCACGAGCTCCACCTCGCGGAGCGCACCCGCCTCGACGACGGAACCCTCCGCGTGCTCCTCGCCGGCCTGATCGGTCCCGGCGCGGCCCACGAACTCCTCGCCTTCCGGGGATGGGCGCTCCAGACGGACGCCCGCGGCATGCTCGAGGGGACCCGTCCGATCGAGATCCCCGAACGCGCCGACCGCCGCTTCGCGCTGGTGACGGCGCTCGTCTACCACCTCTGGCGGGTCCCCGAGCGCGCCCGCGCCCTCGCGCGCTTCCTCGAGATCGGCATCGCCCTCCCGAGCGACTTCGCGTCGATGGCCATGGTCGACGCCCTCCGCGGCTGCGACACGGAACGGCTCACCGCGCTCCTCGAGCACCCGCTCCAGGATCGATGGCGCGCGCGCCACGGCGCCGCCCTCACCGCGCGGGTGGGTGCCCCCGCGCGCGAGCTCGCGGAGAGCCTCTTCGGGGACGACGAGGAACCGACGTGAGTCGTCCGACGGGGGCGAAGCCCGGACCCACCCCGCACGGGGCGGAGCGCCCGGAGGAGCCGGGGGCGTTGCGGGGGCAACGGCCCCCGCCCCAGAACGAGGATCCATCGTCACGCGAGGAGCTACGCGCGCGGATGCGCGCCGCCTGGGAGGCCGACCGCGCCTCGCTCCTCGCTGACCAACCGCTGCTGGCGATCCTCTCGCTCCAGCTCGATCTCGTCGGTGTCTACGACGCCCGCTGCGCCACCGCCTGCACCGACGGACGGACGATCTACTTCGACCCCCGCTTCCTCGCGCGACTCTCCGACGCCGACCGCCTCTTCGTGCTCGCCCACGAGGTCTGGCACTGCGCGCTCCTCCACGTCCGCCGCCGCCTCGATCGCGACGCCGAACGCTGGAACCTCGCGGTCGACCACGAGGTCAACGTCCTCCTGACCCAGTGCGGGCTCTCGCTCCCGCGGGGCGCGATCCTCTACGCGCAGTGGACGGGCGCGAGCGCAGAGACCGTCTACGAGCACCTCGGAGACACCGCGGACGACCGCGGTCCCGACGCGGACGTCCACCTCCCGTGCACGGGCGACGCCCCCGGCGAGCATGACCCGCGCTTCCAACCGGTACCGGCGACCTCCGCCGAGGTCTGGGATGCCTGGCCCGAACGCCTCGCCGCCGCGGTGCAGCAAGCGGGCCCAGGAAACGTGAGCGCGCAGGTGCTCGCGCGCGTGACGGAGGTCCTCACGCCCCAGACCCCATGGCAGGAGGTCCTGCGCGCCTTCGTCAGCCGCGTGGCCGGCGGCGAGCGCAGCTGGGCGCGGCTCTCCCGTCGCCACCTCGCGCGGGGGCTCTACCTGCCGGGGACGCGGCAGGCGCGCCTGCGGGCGGTGGTGGCCATCGACACCTCGGCGAGCACCCGCGCCCTGGTGCCCCGCTTCCTCGCAGAGCTCCGTGCGCTCCTCGGGAGCTTCGGCCGCTACGAGATCACGTTGATCTGGTGCGACTGCGAGCTGCTGGCCACACAGACCTTCGACGACGCAACGCCCCACGAGGTGGCCAGCGACGTCCCCATGGGTGGAGGCACCGACTTCCGACCGGTCTTCGCCCACGTGGACGCCCAGGAGGCACCGGACGTGCTCATCTACCTGACCGACGGCGAGGGCCCCGCGCCCGCGCAGGCCCCCGCCTACCCGACCCTGTGGATTCTCCCCCACAGCGCAACGCCACCTGCGCCCTGGGGCGAGGTGGCGTGGGTGCGCGAACCCGAGCGCGCCGCGCGTTCACGGCGCACGCGCTCGGCGCGGTCGACTAGCTGAGCAGGTCGAGGACGTTCGAGCCCATCTGGTTGGCCTGACGGAGCACGGAGATGCCGGCCTGCTGGAGCACCTGGTTCGTCGAGAGCTCAGCGGTCTCCTTGCCGAAGTCCGCGTCGCGGATGTTCGACTCGGCGCCCTGGAGCGCGGCGCTGTAGGTCTCGTTGAAGTTGAGGGCGGCTTCGAGGGCGCTCTCCGCGGCGCCGAAGCCCGCGCGGGTGGCGTTCAGCTCGTCGAGGGCAGAGTCGATGAGGCCGAGGGCGGTGCCCGCGCCGGTCGACGTGGCGACCGTGGCGGCACCAAGGCCGAGGTCACTCGCCGTGGACGCGTTGAGGTCGATCGCGATCGTGTCCCCACTGTCCTTGCCGACCTGGACGTTGATGGTGGTGTCCGCGGAGAGGAGCGCGGTGCCGCCGAACTCTGCGTTCCCCGCGATGTCGTCGATCTGCGTCAGGAGGGAGGCGAACTCGGTCTGCAGGGCCGTGCGACCCGCGGCCGTCGTGGTCTCCGACGAGCTCTGCGTCGCGAGCTCGCGCATGCGCACGAGGACATTGCTGATCTCCGAGGCGGCGCCGTCGGCGACCGTGATCATGGAGATGCCGTTGTTGGCGTTGCGCGCCGCGGCGTCGACGGACTTCCAGTCGGCGCGGAGGCGGTCCGCCACGGCGAGACCGGCCGCGTCGTCGGCGGCGCGCGCGATGCGGGAGCCGCTCGAGAGCTTCTCCATGGCGCGCGTGGTCTTGCGCGAGGCCTTGTTGATGTCGTTGAGGGCCGCGGCGGTGGACGCGTTGCGGATGTTGACTGCCATGTTGAACCTCCACTGCGGAGGCTAGCGCATGACGACGCAAGCTGTCGAGCCATTTTCGAAAAACGCACGAAAGGGCGCCCGGCTGGTGGGCCGGGACACCCTGTCGTCCGCAGAACCGCGAGGCGATTACTGGAGGAGGCTGAGCGCCGCCTGGTTGATCTGCTTCGCCTGGCCGAGGATGGAGACACCGGCCTGCTGGAGGATCTGCTTGTTGCTGAGGGCCGCGGTCTCGGCGCCGAAGTCGGCGTCGCGGATCTGGCTCTCGGCGGACTGCACGGTCTGGCCGTAGGTCTCGATGTTGTTGAGCGCGCTGTTCAGGCGGTTCTCCGAGGCACCGTAGGAGGCGCGGGCGGAGTTGACCGTGCTGATGGCGGCGTCGATGTCATCGAGGGCGGCCTGGGCGTTGGCGGCGGTGTCAACCGCGGTGTTGGCGGTGTCCACGCCGAGGGTCGCCGAGCGCATGTCGGAGAAAGTGACCGCGATGCGGTCATCCGCCGAGTTGTTCGTGCCGACCTGGATGTTCAGGCTGGCGGTCGAACCGTCCGCGAGCTTGGTGCCGTTGAACTCGGTGACGTTCGCGATGCGGTCCACTTCGCTCTGGAGCGAGGCGAACTCGGACTGGGCGTAGCCGCGCTCGGTGGCGCCGAGGGTCTCCGAGGAGCTCTGCACGGCCAGCTCGCGCATACGGACGAGGAGGTTGGAGACCTCGTTCGTGGCGCCTTCCGCGACGGTGATGGCGGAGATGCCGTCGTTCGTGTTGCGCGCCGCGACCGTGGCGGAGGTGGACTGGGCGCGGAGGTTCTCGGCAACGCCGAGGCCGGCCGCGTCGTCGGCCGCGCGGGAGATGCGGAGACCGCTCGAGATGCGCTCGAAGGAGCGCGAGAGCGAGCGGGAGGTCTTGTTGAGGTCCGTGAGCGCGCGGCCCGCGGCAGCGTTGGTGCGTACGGTGATGGCCATGGTGTCTTACCTCGATGGCGAGCCCGTCGTGGGCCGCGGAAGGAGTGGGATCATTCCCACGCACCACCTATCGGTGCCCCCTAAACGAAGTTGAGGGTTTTTTTCGCGAGCATGAACTTTGTTCGTGCTTGCCTGGGCCGCGTTCCGAGGCGCGTCGGCAGGCGTAGACGCGTCAAGAGTGGAGTTTCCCACACCTACGCCATTTTTCCCGTTCCTGACCTGCCCGAGCGGGTTCCGCCCCTCGCGACACGGAGTCCTCCAGCAGAACGATGGGGCGGGAGGGGGCCCGCCCCCTCCCGCAACGCCCTCCCCGGAACTCGTACCGCTCGAGGGGGCCCTTCCACCCTCCAGCGGCACCCGGAGCGTAGCCGAGGGGGCCCCTGACACCCGTCGGCGGCCCGGCGCGCAGCGGTCACCCTCGACGCGGCACGGACCCGGTGGCCTCCCCGCGGGCGCACACCCGCGCGGGAGATGCCGTCAGAGTCCCGGAGTCCCGCAGCGGAGCCACATCTCGAGGCGCCAGCGGTCGTCGTCGGAGGTGCCTCCGGCGGGCGGCATCGACGGGTTGGGGCCCCCGGCACGCGCGAGGATACGGTCGGAATGCGCCCACGCATCCTCCAGCGTGTCGAAGCTCACGTCCTCCGGCGCACCCACGCGCCAGGTCGAGGTCGAGGCGTGGCACCCCTGGCAGTTCTCGATCAGGAACCCGCGCCCGAAGGTCTCCCACGTGACGAGCGGCGCGTCCGCGCACACGCCCGAGTCCACAACTTCTTCCCCGCCGCACCCCGCGAGGACGATCCCGACCAGCGTGATCATGCCAGGACCCCCTCGATCGGCGAAACGCCCTGCACCCACGCCCCCGGATCGACGCCCCCCGCCGCCAGGAGGGTCGCGCCGAGGCTCTCCGCGCTGAGGGCGGGCGCCGTGTCCGACACCTCGCCGCTCGCGGGATCGACCCCGCGCCCCTGTCCGAGCGCGTCGTGCCCGCCGATGACCCGTCCCCCGACGAAGCCGGGCCCGACGACCATCACGCTCGTGAACGGCCAGTGGTCCTTGCCGTTCACCCCGTTGAGCTGCGGCGTGCGCCCCATCTCGGAGAGCACGACGACGGTGGTCTCGTCTGCCAGGGAGGGCGCGAGCTCGCCGGGCGTCGCCTGGAGGCGGTCCATGAACCGCCCGAGCCCGTCGAAGAGGGCCTCCCAGAGCGGAGACTGCCCCGCGTCGTTGTCCGCGTGGGTGTCCCAGGCGGCGGGGACGCCCGCCCCGAGCGTGACGCAGCGGCTGACGCCGAGGGAGAGCGCCTCGAGGGCGACGTCCCCCTGGTCGGCCACGCCCGCGCCGCCCGTGAAGTCCATGAGCCACTGGAGGTCCTCGAGCTGCGTCGCGCGCTGCACCGAGGCGTCGAACCGGGCTGCCAGCCGCGCCTGCACCGCATCCTGCGCGGCCAGGACGTTCGCACCGGCACGCCGCGCGACCCATCGGTCCACGAGCGCCCGCGAGGGCGCGCGGAGCGGGGTCACGGGTGTGTCGCCGCGCGTGACCGCCGCGCCAGAGAGGAGCGCCTCGAGCTGTCCGCTCGCGCCCGTGCGCGCCACGGCGGCGCCGAGATCGCCCGGGAAGCTCGGCCCTCCGAGGACGAGGTGCGGGAGGGTGACGTCCCCCGCGGCCCCGCCGAGGATCGCGGGCCAGTCGGCGTCCCGGCCCGAGGTCGTCCCCGTCATGGCGATCATCGTGCAGATGTCGTGGGCGATGCTCCGCACGAGGACGCCGTTGAAGATCGTCGTACGGGCGTGGTGCGCCGCGAAGAAGGCGCTCACCGACGGGCGCGCGGGATGCTCGACCCAGCGCAGGTCCCCCGCGCGTCCGCGCTCCGCGCCCGGCTCGCGGTCGAAGGCGTCGTTGCCGAGCTCCTCGGCGAGGACGCGCGTCGGGTCCCATCCGCCGGAGGCGAAGACGAAGACGAACTTGCGGGCCTCCGCGGCGGTCTGCGCCCGCGCGACCCGGGGCGCG
>JACCEE011568529.1_pt1 | contig 12323 bp, 7 predicted proteins | sample 7449931 | NCBI WGS metagenome assembly JACCEE01 (sample SAMN15323457, study PRJNA562643) | freshwater metagenome | isolation source: river surface water | place: USA:Blue River Watershed | collected 2017-08-19 | reverse complement strand
GCTGAAATACCAAATTTTTCTAGTTGGGCATACAAGGCATCTAACTGTTGACGAATTACATTAACAGAGCCTTCCGTTAAGTTAACGCCATTTTCATCCACAAGCCGTCCTTGAAGAGCCTCTGCAATATCGGCAGCCTCATTGAGCATTAAATCAAAGGGTCGTAACTGAGCCATCACAACAGGAACCTCCAATAGGAGGGTAATTTGCTTGATGGGCACTTGACGATCAAATTGCCCTGTACGAAAAGCTACCTTGCCTTGAATCGGATACTCAAATGAAGCACCATTAGTTCCCAATCTAAAGCCACGTTGGGTGAGAGTGGAATCCAAATGAGGCCATGACCAGGATTGCTGATCAAACACAATATTAATGCCCAACAAAATGTCGCTTTGTGCTGCAAGTGCGTCAAGCTCTTTGGCACTATCTAGCATAGCTCTCACAGATGGCATATCAATCTGCGCATCTAGGGTCTCAGCGAGCACTTGAACCCTCGAGCAGAAGTCTGACAACTCGAGAACCCCAATAGGTCCTTTACGACTAGCTAATTGCACTGCCAACTGAATCTCGGCATAAAAATGATTACTTTCCAAAGGACCCCAAACACCCTCACCGATAGTTGTGGAGATAAGGCCATCCGCCATCCAAGGAGTTTGCAGGTCTGACCAAGACTTCAGGCTATCCAAAATCTCAATTCCGGCAATAGGCTCAGAAAAACGCAAGGCGACAACACAATCAATTCGTGGGTCAATTGCCTGAGGGGATATAACTTGAATAGGACTCGGCTCTACAGAAGGCTCTGGGTTCGGATCATTTTTTGGTTCAGCAAAACCACTGGGGCCTTCTTTTTGTTCTGCTTGATGATTATTTCGGCTTCTCGCATTGCGAATGTTATAGACGATGACCCACACTAAAAGGAGTAAGCCGATAAATCCGAGAGCTAGCTGAAGCTCCGACAAGCCAAATTGAGAAGCAAATTGCTCGAGCGGCATTAAGCCGCCTCCACCATCGAAACTGCTGACGAGATATCAACAGCAACAATCCGTGAAACGCCCTGCTCCTGCATGGTTACTCCAATTAATTGGCTAGCAATTTCCATGGTGATCTTGTTGTGAGAAATAAACACAAACTGAGTCTTATCTGACATTCTGGCAACCATCTCAGCATAGCGCATCGTATTCGCATCATCAAGAGGGGCGTCAACCTCATCGAGTAAACAAAATGGTGCGGGATTTAGCAGAAATAAGGAGAAGACCAATGCGATTGCAGTTAAGGCTTTTTCTCCACCCGAGAGTAAATGGATGGTGCTGTTCTTCTTGCCTGGTGGTTGCGCCATTACCTGTACGCCCGCATCCAAGATCTCTTCACCGGTCATCACCAATTGGGCATGCCCACCACCAAATAATTCTGGGAACAATCGGCCAAAGTGGGTATTGACCTGATCAAAGGTTCCCTGCAAGAGGTCTCTCGTCTCTGCATCAATCTTCGCAATGGCGTCAGTTAAGGTTTGAATGGCTTCATTCAAATCAGCCGATTGGGCATCCAAGAAGGATTTACGCTCACGACTGCTCGATAACTCCTCTAAAGCAGCCATATTGACTGGGCCCAAGGACTGTATCTCATTATTGAGACGGGTCACCTCGCCTTGCAAACTACTTGCCCGCAGATCAGGACTATAGCGTTCGGCCAAACTCTGAAGATCAGCCTGATCATCACTCAATAAAGTGGTGAACTGCTCATAGCTTAAGCGCGCTGCCTGCTCACGTAGTTGCAGGTCAACCACCCGATCACGCATAGGCTGCAAGGTTTGCTCCAAGAATAAACGGGCTTCGTCTGCCTCACGCAACTGGTGTTGCATTGCTTCTTGTTCGGTTCGAGCCTGAGCCAGAGCTGTCTCACGCTCTGAGCGAGTGACGAGTAAAGCCTGCAACTTATTCTGCGCAGCCTCATCACTCAAACCTTTGAGCTCAACCTGGCTCACATCAAAGCGATCTTGCAACTCCATGATCTGAGTTCTAGCGGTCGTTTGATCGCGTTGTAAATCATTGATCCGCTGTTGCAAAGAGCGGGTGGTAAAAGCTGCTTCTTGTGCAATCATCTCAGCTTGACGCAAAGACTCACGCAAAGTCTCGCGGGCAGCCTCTACTCGCTCAAGATTTTCTTGGGCAGAATGTAAGCTCTTTTGCAAAACTGCCTTCTCAGACTCTGAATCAATCAACTGTTGATTAGTTTGCCCATTAACCTGCTTGACTTGCTCTAATTGCTGAGCGATTTGTTTGAGCTCACTATCGATTTGTGCTGCACGGGTACTGTACTGCTCTTTTGCTTGCAGTAACTGCATTTTTTCAACTTCAAAGGCGTGGGCTTCCTGAACCGATTGATCCGCAGCAATACGAGCTTGATCCGCTGCTTGTTGCGCAGCTTGATAATTTGCACTGGCCTGCTCCAGTTCGCTCTGCAACTCACTTTGAATCAAGTGTTGAGCCTTCAATTGTTTCTCAAGGCTTTCCATCTCTTGGGCTCGAGCCAGCATGCCAGCCTGCTCAGAATCCGGTGCATACAACTGCACTCCGGCACGGGTCACCACATGACCCTGTTGAGTAACTAAGGCAGCGCCTTTTGCCAACTGTGAGCGACGACGAAGAGCATCCTCAAGATTGTCTGCAATGTAAATATTGCTAAGCCACTCTTGCAGCACGCTTGCGGTCATGCCACTGGCTTGCACACGAGATAAAAGAGATACAAATCCGGCTGGAGCCTTCGATTCTGATGAGTCCAAATCATCGGTCAACAAAATTGCTAAACGACTAGGAGGCGCATCTTTTGCAAGACTCAAGGTCTCATTAATGCTTTTACCTGTTAATGCCGCTAAGCGCTCACGCAGAACTGACTCAAGAGCGGGCTCCCACCCTTTTTCTACCTTGAGCTCTTGCCAGAGTCGTTTACTTTCTTTCAGCCCCTTACTTTCAAGCCATGGGCCAATCTTTCCTTGGGCTTGAACGCTGGCTTGCAAGGCGGCCAAGGCGGTTAACTTTGCCTCACTTTGGTGAACATCTTGATTCGCTTTTTGAGTTTGCTCCAAAGCATTTTGGCGAACCGTATCCATTGCAGGAACTTGCTCTTGTGTTTGGCCGGCCTTTAACTTAGCGTCTTCCGCTTTACGTTGGGCCATTACATGACGATCAGTAGCCATTTGCAATGCTTGTTCATCTGGCTTGCGCATCCCTGCTAACTCATCCTGTAGGCGCTGTGAACGATTGTTTACTTCCTCAATTTGCGCCTCACCTGCTTTTGAACGCTCTTGCAAACTAACAATCCGCTGCTCCATACTGGCCAGAGTTGAACGCGCTTGTTCTAAGGTGCTATTCGCAGATTGATATTCCTGATCTTGAATAGGGGTGCGCTGCTGCAATTGAACAAAATCTGCTTGCAATTTTGCTTCGTTCTCACTAGCCAGACGACATTCTTGCTCTGCCTGACGCTGCGCTTGAGCAGCCTCCTTCTCTTGCGTGGTCCAACGATCGAGTTGCGCCTGCAAATCAGCGACTTGCTCTTGTAAACGCTGACGTGACTCGTGCACGTATTTAATTTCTGCCTCAACCTGGCTCACTTCCGCATTGGTCTCGTATAGATCACCCTGAGCTTTAGAGACGACATCTTGCAATGCGTATTGCTGGGTGCGCATTGTTTCTAACTCAGACTCTGCATGGCGTAATTTGGCAGTCTCTTCCTCCAATTTCACCTGGGTCTCGCGAATTGAATTCGCGTGCTTTTCTTGTTCCTTACCAGACTCTGTTTGTTTTACAAACCACAACATCTGCTGCTGGGACTTCATTTGCGCCAAGAGCTCATTGTGTCGGCTTGCAACTTCCGCTTGCGCCTCCAAGCGAGCCAGTTGTTGTTCGAGCTCTCGCAAAATATCCTGAACGCGTACCAAGTTTTCTTGCGTATCCTCAAGACGGGATGCAGTTTCTTTACGACGCTCTTTGTACTTTGTTACCCCTGCAGCCTCTTCTAAAAAGACACGCAGTTCTTCTGGTTTCGATTCTAAGATTCGAGAAATAGTTCCCTGGCCAATAATTGCATATGCACGAGGGCCCAAACCTGTTCCTAAGAAAATATCTTGAACATCTTTGCGACGCACTACCTGATTATTAATGTAGTAACTCGAATTACCATCGCGGGTTAAGACACGCTTGACTGACAGCTCTGAGAAACTTGACCACTGTCCCTGTGCACGACCATCGGCATTATCAAAAATAAGTTCTACGCTGGCACGGCCGGATGGTTTGCGCAAACCCGAACCATTAAAAATCACATCCTGCATCGACTCGCCGCGCAACTCACTCGCACGAGACTCGCCAAGCACCCAACGGACGGCATCAATAATGTTGGACTTACCGCAACCATTGGGTCCAACAACTCCAATTAGTTGGCCAGGTAGCTCAAAATGGGTTGGGTCTACAAAGGATTTGAAACCAGATAATTTAATAGATTTGAGTTGCACGGACGCTCTTCTTGGGGAACAAAATCAGGGGTTTTAGGATTAAATAGTTCTAAGCTGAGATGATAACAATCCTCGAGGCTTCTAACCCTTTAGTGCAACCCCCAATATAATGAAATACTCGTGATTTAAACCATGTATTTTCTAAAAATCCTTATCAATCCAATAGTTATCCACATCCTATGAGTCAAGCCCTCCAAACCACCATTGATCAAGCTTGGGAAAACCGCGCTAATCTCTCACCAAGCTCCGCCCCCACTGAAATCAGACAAGCAGTTAGCACTGTTTTAGAGGGTCTTAATAATGGCTCGATTCGGGTTGCCGAGAAACGTAGCATTGGCAAATGGGATGTGAATCAATGGGTTAAAAAAGCCGTCTTGTTATCGTTCCGCCTAGAAGACAACCAAACTATGGCTGCAGGTGGCTTCACCCAGTTCTATGACAAAGTCCCCAGTAAGTTTGCAAACTACACCCCAGAAGATTTTGCCAAGGGTGGGTTTCGTGTTGTGCCCCCAGCATTTGCGCGCAGAGGTTCTTATGTGGCCAAGAATGTTGTTCTCATGCCCTCCTACGTCAATATTGGCGCCTACGTAGATGAAGGTACCATGGTAGACACGTGGGCAACCGTTGGATCATGCGCCCAGATTGGTAAGAACGTACATTTATCAGGAGGCGTGGGTATTGGCGGCGTTTTGGAGCCTATTCAAGCTGGCCCAGTCATTATTGAGGACAACTGTTTTATTGGTGCTCGCTCTGAAGTAGTTGAAGGCGTAGTGATTGAAGAGAATAGCGTGCTCTCCATGGGTGTCTACATTGGCCAAAGCACCAAGATCTATGATCGCGAAACCGGTGAAGTCCACTATGGTCGAGTACCAGCAGGCTCTGTGGTTGTTCCAGGCTCAATCCCGGCAAGCAATGGTAAGTACAGCCTATATGCTGCAGTTATCGTTAAAAAGGTTGATGCGCAAACGCGAGCCAAAACTGCCATTAATGAACTTTTACGTGATTAACTTAGCGCCATTACCCCATGCAAAGCGCACTTGAGCTAACCAAACAGCTGATTGCCTGTCGTTCGGTAACGCCAGCCGATGGTGGCTGCCAAGAGCTTATTGCCAAACGTCTTGCGGCTATTGGTTTTGAAACTGAAACCATTGTTAGTGGTCCTGCCGATTTTCAGGTGACTAATTTGTGGGCGATCAAACGGGGTAGCGACCCCAATGGTAAGGTTCTTGCCTTTGCAGGTCATACCGATGTGGTGCCTACCGGTCCGCTCGAGAAGTGGACTACAGATCCTTTCGTTCCTAGCGAGCGCGACTCCTATCTATTTGGTCGAGGTGCGGCAGATATGAAGACCTCGCTTGCCGGCTTCGTAGTTGCAAGTGAAGAGTTTGTGAAACAAAACCCTGATCACAAGGGCTCTATTGCTTTTTTAATCACAAGCGATGAAGAGGGTCCGGCTCATGATGGCACAGTGATCGTTTGCGATCTTCTAAAACAGAGGGGGCAAAAACTAGACTACTGCGTCATTGGGGAACCAACTTCTGTCAATCAATTGGGCGACATGATTAAGAATGGCCGCCGTGGCTCTCTCTCAGGAAAATTAAAGGTCAAGGGCATACAAGCTCATATTGCCTATCCGCATCTAGGTCGCAACCCGATTCATGAGATTGCTCCCGCACTTAGCCAGCTCGTTTCTAAAGAATGGGATCGTGGCAATCGGTATTTTCAACCGACCAGTTTTCAGATCTCCAATATTCATGCGGGTACAGGTGCCAATAATGTTATTCCGGGTGAACTCACCATTGACTTCAATTTTCGCTTCTCCACAGAGAGCAAGCCTGAGCAGCTTAAGAGCGGACTTGAGAAAATCTTGAGAGATGCTGGTCTAGAATTTGACCTTGCTTGGACCCTAGGGGGCGAGCCCTTCCTGACGGGTGATGGGGCGCTAGCGGGGGCGATGCGTGAGGCTATCTTGACCGAAACAAACATTAACACTGAGCTTTCAACCACTGGCGGCACAAGTGATGGTCGCTTTATTGCCAAAATCTGTTCTGAGCTTGTCGAATTTGGGCCTGTCAACGCTACGAGCCATAAAATTGATGAGCGTGTTGCGCTCGATTCAATTGAACCGCTGAAGAATATTTATCAACGCGTTCTTGAAAAACTCATTGCTTAATAACTAAGCGCTTGCCCTGAGCTAGTAAATCATCCATGGGTCCTTCCCCCAATAAACCTAGCGACACAACGCTCACTGTTGCAGACTGCTGCGCAGAAATTACCAAACGATTAGAGTCAGCCGATTTACATTACGGTCATGGCGCTAGCAATGCCCACAGCGAGGCACTATGGATTGTGAGCAAACAGTTGGGAGTCTCTCCAGCAGAAGCACAAGATCTTGGTCACACTACCCTCTCTTCATCGATGGTGCACGATGCCATTCAAATCGCTCAGCAACGCATAAGCAGTCGTCAGCCCTTGGCTTATCTTCTTGGCGAAGCATGGCTCATGGGGGTCCCTTTTGATTGCACCCCACAAAGTATTATTCCGCGCTCATTTATTGCAGAGTTAATTGTGAGTGGTGCACTCGATCCTTGGTTGCCGGCCGATGGTACCGTTCTTGATTTGTGCACTGGAAACGGCTCATTGGCTATTTTGACTGCACTGCATTATCCCGATCTTCAAATAATGGCAAGTGATCTGTCTTTGCCCGCTTTAGCATTAGCAGCTCGTAATTTAGATCGCCACCATCTCAGTGAGCAAATCGAGCTTTTGCACGGCAACCTATGGGACGCCATTCCAGACACTAATGAAAGCCACTCTTTTGATCTGATTATTTGTAATCCGCCCTATGTCAATGAAGAATCGATGCACTCCTTACCAAAGGAGTATCTTGCCGAACCAAGGGAAGCCTTGGCAGGCGGGCAAGACGGTATGGATCTCATTCGAAAGATTATTGCAAGGGCTGCGGATTATTTGAATGAGCGTGGCGCTTTAGTCCTTGAGATCGGCAATGAGTATGAAAACTTTCAGAGGGCATTTCCGCACATACCTGCTATTTGGATGGATGTATCAGCTGGCGATACACAGGTTTGCCTCATTCAGGCAGAGGACCTACCGCGATAATCTAGCTTTATTAAGATAGCTGATTGACGGCGCTAATCGCCTCATCAATGCGTTCAACTGCAATCACTTGTAAATTAGCAATTTTGGTCTTAGGCATATTTGCTTTCGGAATAATGGCTACCGTGAATCCTAACTTAGCTGCTTCTTTCAGGCGCTCCTGACCCCGTGGACATGGACGAATCTCTCCAGCAAGACCAACTTCCCCAAAGACAACTAAGTGTTTGGGCAAGGCACGATTGCGAATTGATGAGGCAATAGCTAACAAAACAGCCAGATCCGCTGCGGGCTCACTGATCTTGACGCCGCCTACTGCATTTAAGAATACATCCTGGTCAAAACAAGCAACCCCTGCATGGCGATGTAAAACTGCTAACAACATGGCTAGACGCGCTTGCTCTAAACCAACGGCTAGGCGGCGTGGATTTGGAATATGCGCCGTATCCACTAATGCCTGAATTTCTACCAATAAAGGGCGACTACCCTCTTGAGTGACCAACACACATGAACCTGGAACGGTTTCGGGATGTTGCGAAAGAAATAATGCCGATGGGTTATTAACCCCCTTAAGACCACGTTCGGTCATAGCAAAAACGCCCAACTCGTTCACCGCACCAAAACGGTTTTTGATTGAGCGCACCAAACGAAACGAAGAATGGGTATCACCCTCAAAATATAAAACGGTATCGACTATATGCTCTAAGACACGGGGGCCGGCCAAATGTCCATCTTTTGTAACATGACCAACCAAGAGCACACAAATACCACTCGATTTAGCCAAACGGGTCAGCTGTGCTGCGCATTCTCGAACCTGAGCAACCGATCCAGGTGCGGATGAAAACGCTTCCGAGTACAAGGTTTGAATCGAATCGACCACTAAGACCTGGGGTTGTGCCGCCTCAACAGAGAGCAGTAGCTTTTCTAACTGAATTTCTGCAAGCACTTCGAGTTGAGGTGAATCCAACACAATGCGCTTAGCACGTAAGGCAATTTGCGCGGCAGACTCTTCGCCACTGCTATATAAAACATCGACTCCGTTTGCACTCAGCTCTGCTAGTGCCTGGAGTAACAAAGTAGATTTGCCAATACCTGGATCACCACCTAAGAGGACCACCCCACCAGGCACTAGACCACCACCCAAAACACGATCGAGCTCTTCAATACCAGTTGGCAAACGCGGCGAATCCTCGGCATCAATACTGACTAATTTTTGCCTAGGTATCGACTTACTAAGTCCCTGAAAACGATTGCTTGTAGATGTCTCGGCAAGCGATTCCTCTAGCGTATTCCAGGCCTGACAAGCGGGACACTGTCCCTGCCATTTAGGCGAACTTCCGCCACAAGCCTGGCAGACATAGAGTGTTTTGATCTTGGCCAAGATAATTAATCCAAGGTTTAATCCAGCTTCACGCCAGATTTATTCTCTTGAGCGCGGCGTGGCGCATCCTTGCGTCTCTCTTCAAGATCGGCAGCACGAGTTGCAGCATCTTTTTGCTTCTTCTGAAAAGCTTTTTCATTATCGGCACGCTCTTGTGCGCGCTTAGGATCTGCCCGCTCTGCGGCACGCTGTGCATCACGCTCCGTTTTAATGCGATCTCGGATAATGCGCTGATTATCATTAAGCAACACTTCCTGCGCGCGTATCGGATCAATCTCACGACGATACTTAGCACGAGCATCTGCTAAACATGAATTTACAAAGAACTTGTCGTAACACTCTGCACTTGTCTTCTTCCAACGATAGTCGGCCCACTCTCTTTGCAAAGTGAGCTCAGCCTCAATCTGATTTAAGCGCTCAAGCTCAAGCTGGTCATTGGTCATAGCATGACTTACCATTACGACGAACAACAATGGGGCAAGTATCGCGAGCTGAATGCGCTTCATATCACTCAAATCTCAACCTTAGCACCTAGCTCTACTAAACGATTCGCTGGAATGTTATAGAAATCCGATGGTTTCGCAGCGTTTTGCATCATCCACGCAAAAAGGCGTTCACGCCAAACCGCCATTCCTGGAGATTTTGCGGGTGTAATTGCGTCGCGCGCTAAGAAGAAAGTGGTATCCATTAAATCAAATGGAAGATCGTATTGCTTACTAATTAGATCAATGACTTTGTTGATATCAGGAGTCTCCTTAAAGCCATGTACAGAGCGCACTACATAAACATTACCGCCTAAATCTTTTAATGAGAGTCGCTCATCGTCACGCACAAAGGGGACGTCCCAAGTACTCAATTTCAAGAAAAAGACCCGTTCATGCATGACATGATTATGTTTAAGGTTATGCAACATCGCTGCTGGCACAAAATCAATATGGGGGGTTAAAAAGACTGCAGTACCCTCAACGCGATGGGGTGGATGCTGCAATAAATTTTTAATGAACATCTCAAGGGGGATCGACTCTTTAATTAACTTATCGCGCAATAGGCGCCTACCCCGATACCAGGTAATCAAGCAAGTAAAGATGACCAATCCTAGGGCTAATGGATACCAACCACCATCTTTAATCTTAATTAATGTTGCAGTCCAGAAGGCAAGATCAATCACAAAGAAACAAATGATTAAGAACCCAATAATCAGTGGATTGATATGCCATTCACGACGCATCACAATACTTAACAAAATAGTGGTGATTAACATGGTTGAGCTGACCGATATTCCATAGGCGGCAGCCAAACTCACAGACTCACCAAATTCCATTACGGTTACGATCACCATAATTAACAACGCCCAGTTCACCGCTGGGATATAGATTTGGCCTCGCTCAGAATCAGAGGTATGCAAAATGTTCATGCGTGGTACAAAGCCCAGCAAAATAGCCTGGTTCACGAGTGAAAATGCTCCTGAAATCACCGCCTGTGACGCAATCACCGTAGCGGCGGTTGCCAAAGCGACAACGGGCCACAATGCCCAATCTGGCACCATTAAATAGAAGGGGTTTGTTGCTGCGGCAGGATTAGCAATAAGTAGCGCGCCCTGACCCAAGTAATTGATAAGAAGACAAGGTAACACGATGAAAAGCCATGCATAGCGAACCGGATTGCGACCAAAATGGCCCATATCCAAATAAAGGGCTTCCACCCCCGTCACAACAAGAACCACTGCGCCCATCACGATATAAGCTGTTAATGGGTGGTCCATGACGAAACGAATCGCGTACATTGGGTTGAATGCATAAATAATCTCTGGGGCTTTGCCAATGTTCATCAAACCCAAAATTGCTAAGGTAATGAACCAAATAAACGTAATGGGCCCAAACCACTTACCGACCGCGGCAGTTCCATATTTTTGAATAACAAAGAGAGCAATCAAAATAATGACGGAGATGGGAACTACGGCCTTAGCCAATTGAGGAGTGGCAATTGCAATACCCTCCACTGCGGAGAGCACAGAAATTGCTGGGGTAATTACAGACTCCCCAAGCAACATACAGGCTCCCAACATACCCAAAACCATAATCAAAAAGTATTGCCTCGAATCGCTTTTAATGGAACGTAGTGCAAGCGCCATTAAAGAGAGCACACCACCCTCGCCCTTGTTATCTGCGCGCATCACAAAAAAGACGTACTTAAAGGTCACAACAATAAAGAGGGCCCAAATCATCATGGAGATCACTCCATAGAGGGCCTCTACAGAGAATGGAATTCCATGGGTTTCATCAAAACACTCTTTTAACGCGTAAAGAGGGCTTGTGCCAATATCCCCAAAAACGACGCCGATTGCGGCTAGCATTATTGCGGGTAGGCTTTTTTTGGGTTCGTGACCCGAGCCACGAATCTCAACTGGCTTCAGTACAGAGGAATTGGAGAACTCTGGATTGCTAATCGTCATTGAATGAATATGAAGATGTCATCTCAGGCTATATGATACGCCCTTCACTAGCTCAAAAATAGATCTTTACTCGACATCTGGGTATAAAAATGCTAGAATGGAAGGCTCAGACGCGGGGTGGAGCAGTCTGGCAGCTCGTCGGGCTCATAACCCGAAGGTCATAGGTTCAAATCCTATCCCCGCAACCAAATATCCAAAGAGTTTGACTGCATTTGCGTCAAGCTCTTTTTTTATTGAGACATTCGATGTGTTTGTTATGCAGGAAAGTTCAACTACTCGTGATGCCACAATCGTTTATTCATCGGCCTCAGTAAATCTACAACTAGATTATTTTTTGTTGCATACCAAATTTGCGCCCCGGTTTGTGTGGTTTCGAAGAGGGGAATTTGCGCTTCCTCATAGCGCCTCTTCACAATTTCATGAGGATGACCATACCGGTTGAGATAACCATGTTGTGAAAATGCTGCGGTAGGTTTTAATGCCTCTAGCCAACTTGCTGATGAAGAGGTTTTGCTACCATGATGTGGTGCCATGACAATAACTGCTTGAGAATGACTGTATTCCTTCTCTTGCAAGCGATCAATATGTTCTCGCTCGCCACGCTTCTCAATATCTCCAGTCAACCAAAAGCTGGTATAGCCATTATTAACTTCTAATACGCAGCTGTTCTCATTAGGCTTCCCCCGATGAGTGCCTGGATCAAAAGTAATATCCTCCCCTGGGTGCCAGACCCTAAATCGAACTGCATCCCAATACCATTCCTGGCCATACTGACAAGGCAACGCTGGAATTGACTTCTTCTGGAGTTCCATCATTAAAGGATGGTTATCGGGCATCACACCCAAAAACGATTCAATTTGCATAGTCTT
>JACCEE010973886.1_pt1 | contig 12325 bp, 4 predicted proteins | sample 7449931 | NCBI WGS metagenome assembly JACCEE01 (sample SAMN15323457, study PRJNA562643) | freshwater metagenome | isolation source: river surface water | place: USA:Blue River Watershed | collected 2017-08-19 | reverse complement strand
GTAAGTCGTGCCCGTAAAAATCTGATTATTGTCTGTGATTTGGAATATTGGTCAACCCAACGAGGACAGATGATTACGGAGTTATACAAGATTAGTAAAAAATAAAGGGATTGGGATATGTTAATAATATTCAATAATTCGATCTTCAATTTTTGTTCTCTCTAATTTATCCTTTGTTTTTCCCATCCAGGTTTCCTTTTTGATCCAGTTACCGTGAGAATCGTATGTGTAAATAAATTGAATAATATTGGGATCTTTATTACTTTCACTACAATAATTTTCTTGCTTAATGATGTTACCATATTCATTGTATTGATAGATGATCATATTAAAACTTTTTTCATAATTATTTTCCCAAAATCCTCTTCCAATTAATGCTTCTTTTTTGATTAATTTTCCATTTTCATTATATGCAAAAATATAATGGTAATCAACCACAGTATCATTCCCGATTTTTAAACCTTTATTCTCAATTATCCTTTGTTGGTTGTCATAGATGTAATAACAATCAGTTTTATATGGCATTACATCTCTTAAATAAAAACTCTTTATTAAGTTATTATTTGAATCATATTCAAATCCTTTACTTGGATAATAGATAGAACTCTTTTCAGTAAATTTGGAATAGTATCCTTCTTCGATTTTGTTTCCTAAAGTATCATATTTGAAAATATCTACTCTATGTCCGGCCCATTTCTTTTCAATAAGATGACTGGAAGAATCATATTTATATTTTTCCTGACTACGTAATCTAGGCCAATAGAGATCATTTTTATGTTGCAAATATTCTTTTTTCTCGATTAAATTGTCCCTTTCATCATATTGAGAATATTCAATTGATTTATAGTTTCTATAAAACCTAGTTTTTTTAATTAAGTTACAATGAGAATCATATCTATATAAAATAAGATGATCCTTTTTGCCATTTATGGTAGTTTTTTGTGATTGAATTAAGCCATTTGTAAAGTTATATTCTGTTCTTTCAATTTTCCCAACATTTTCTTTAATTACTAAAAAGTTATTTTTTATTATTTGGGATATTACCAAGTTGGAGTCGAAATTATAAATTAGAGTATCAACCTTACATTGTACAACCCAACATACGCCCGGAATGAATCCTTCAAATATTGTGTAATCAAAGTATGGCTTTATTGTATCACAAGAATAATTTCCTCCATGTGTTATGATCATTACTGATTTTACTTTGCCATTTAGAACAATGTCCATATTCTCATAATCAATATTTTTCACTTTAACAACTGTTTGTTCTTGAGAAAAAATTGAATTACAAAAGAAAAATCCAAAAATGAAAATTAACAAAAGAAATGTTTTCTTTTTTATTTTGTTCATTGTTATTTTATTTATAAAGAATTAAATATCAATTCGCACCAATAATCCGCAGTTCTGGCAATATTTATCTGATGGTTTTAAGGTGGCTCCACATCCATCGCATTTTGTATCATCAGCGATCCATTCTTCTTGTTCTTTAGTTAAGGAAGATATGTCTTTTTCTAAATATTCTGTTATGGTTTTTTTTATAAAATGTTTATATCTTAAAATACAAATAGAAACATTCAATCCATAATATATTAAAAAAATGAGAATTGGTATGATTATCTTAGCTACAATGTCATATCCTGCTAATATTGAAGCAAAAGCCATAAAGCAGGAAATGAAAAAAATGTCATTGAATCTGATCTGGTAATTGACTTCAATTTGATGATCTGTAATTTCAAATTGAATATATCCATCAGAAATGGTGTTCAATAGATTCCAGTTTGAAACAAATCTAAAAAAATTTACTTTGTACAAAATATAGTCTTCTTCCTGTTTTATTGAGGATGCTTTCCTTTCTTCAAGTTTAGATATAAACACTTCAAATAGTTCATATTTAACTATTTGAGGATCGTCAATTGTTGTAAAAGATACAGAATTTTGATATTTTGTTATGTTCATTTTTTGAATTTTCTACTTTGATCTTTCTATAAATTTTCAAAATACTCTTTGGTTGTTTCCACAGATGCATAAAAATAATTTAATGCAGCAAGAAAACTGTAGTGAACTTCTTCTGAAGGGATTGTTTTTTCACCAATTTGTAAATCTTTTGTAGCACAGGCATCTCCAATGAGGGTAATATTGTACCCGAAATCCTTAGCTGCCCTAACTGTAGAATCAATACATACATGTGTCATCATACCACAAATCACTAATTCTGTAATCTCTTTACTTTTTAAATAGGTATCCAAATCAGTCTCCCTGAAACTGTTGGGAAAATGTTTGGTAATCTGTTTTTCAGTATGTAATGGGGTTACTATTTTATGAATCTCTGCCCCAAATGTATCCGGAAGAAAAAAAGTAGCGGATGGTCTTGTTGCAATGTGCTGTATGTGAATTATTTCCTTTGATTCTTTCCTGAAATGAGCCAGGATTAATCCTGCATTTTCTGCTGCCTGAAGAGCCCCGTGAAGAGGCATAGCGCCATTTTCAAAATAATCATTTTGGATATCAATGATTAGTAATGCTGTTTTCATTTACTGTTTTTTAATTAGGTTTTGATATTAAGTTTGTTACTACTTGTCCATTTACTCTTTCAATAGTTTTAAATTTAAGATTGTATTGTCATATTTGATTTGTAGCAAATAGATTCCAGGTGAAAGCTGAGAAATATCAATCAGTTGGTTTTGTTCTTTGATTTCAACATCCATAATATGTTGACCAAATACATTATAAAACCATACTTTTGTTTTCTCAGGTGCGTTTTGTTGAAATCGGATTTCAACAAATTGATTAGCCGGATTGGGAATCAACAACACACTATTTTGATATTCCTGATTTTGAATTCCATCAAAGATATATTCTGCATGGATCGTGTGATTAGCAGAAACGTTTGTGAAAGTGTAGGAATATTGTATTTCGACAGGTTCATTATCTACTATTAACCCAAAAAGAACATTATTTGGATCAGGAATTATTTGAAAAGTTCTGCTAAATCCTGATTGAACAAGAACTTCCCCATTGGGTGTAATGGTTCCGTAAGGTGATGATGTAGCAACAATAGTATAATAATAAATTTCCGGAGTTGTAAATTGCATGATTTGTGTATAGTTACTTTCTCCAAGAGTACATAATGATTTAACTCTGATGTTGTAATGGGTATTATTTTCTAACTCCGTTAGATGCACTGAAGGGTTTTCATTTACAATCTGAGTATTCCAAATAGCTGTACCGTTAGGTCTATATTCAAATTGCCATCTGTTTTCTGTAGAACCAGGAGACCAGGATATTGTAGCAGCATGATCTGTTAAAGAATCAACTGTAAGGTTTGTTGGGACAATACAATTAATGATTCCATTTGATGTTAGGTATAAATTATCAATCGCAGCAGGAGGTTGAGTTCCGGAATTACTATCATTTATCCAACAGAAAAACAATCTTTTGACCGTACCGGAGCAGAAACCGACAGGGATGTTGAAATCTTCTGAAGCCCAATTGTTTTGCATATTTAACAGATTGCCAATCAAAATGGAACCATTAGGAGCCATAATAATTCCGGAATTATTAGCAGTCGGTGTCACTAAGTCACCCAGATAAATATTCATGTAATCCCGTTTACTATTGGATATAGTTTCACCATTTCCTTTCCAATCTATCGTTAGAATATAATCTGATGTGCTGGGAGTAAAATAAATATCCCGATAAGCCCATACAACAGATGGACTATTGGTGATATATTGATTATTCAACCCATTATTTCCTGATACATAAAGTGCTTTTGTCCCATTTGTGGTATTGTTGGTAGCAGTTCCAACAAACCAACCATTCCCGGAACTCAAATTTTCAAATTGAAATCCGGATGGATTTTCAAAATCCATTGAATAGGGAGTGATCGCAGGAACTTGAATTGTAGTAAATATTGTTTTTGAAGACCAGTTACTTGTATCTCCTGGAGAACATACAGATCGAATATAAAGATCATAAGAGGTAGATAGGTTAAGTCCATACAAAGTATAAGGATTTGATAAGGTTTGAATGGTGGTTCCATTACCTTGAGTAAAACCAGTCGGACCATATTCAATCGTCCAATATAGGGGGTTACTTATGCTATTCCATTGTAAAAGAACTGAATCACCCCAATTTTGAGCTACTATGATATGATTAGGTTGAATACAGGAAGGGTTTCTTGACAGCACTACATTATCTAAATTAATTAAACTGGAAGTACCATGATAAATGGTTTTAAAGGCCAAATATTTTCCAATTCCGGAATAGTTATTAAAATAGATAACATGATCATACCAATTATTTAGGGCTGGATTTCCAACAACTTCAATGGTTGTAAAAGATGAAGTATCAGTAGGATTGGTCATCACACCGATTTGTATGGAATCGGAAATATAAGAGGTCTTTAACTTGAAACTTAAATGAAGCGAATCTAATGAAATGGAATTACTAACAGGAGGAATGATTCCAAAATTGTAAAGAGCAGTTGCCCAATTATTAAATTGAAGAGAACCGGGTGCACTGTAATTTACTGATGTAATTTGAGGATTGTTAGAAACTGAACTCAATCTTCTCCAACAGACGGGGTATGTATTGTTTGTACCATAGGTATCAAATGATTCACTCCATGGTAAAGTAGTGATATCTGTACATCCGGTAGTAACAGAAAAGGGAATTGACCATATTGTATCGTTATAAGAAGAGCATACAGTTCTGATGTAAACTTGGTAACTAGTTGTGGGAGATAATCCTGTTATGATATAAGGATTTGTTGTTATGTTTGAAATGATTGTCCCATTTCCATGGGTGAATCCAACGGGTCCATATTCTATTTCCCAGATTGAACCATTTCCATGAGCCAAAAAACCCAGAGTTATGCTATTTGATGTAATATTTGTGGCTGTTAAGTAAGTAGGAGCCGGACAAAATGGAATAGTATCAACGATTAAATTGTCAATAAAAAGATTTGTAGAGCTACTATTTGATCTATTGAGAAAAGCTACATATTTGCCGGTTCCGGAATACGAATCTAATAATATTTCAATATCTTGAAATGAATTGATAGCATTAACTAAAACTTTATGAACAGTTTCAAAACTATTGATATTTGTTTTATCCGAAATAACACCTACATAAAGAGTGTCTGTTAAACTAGAGATTCGTAATTTAAAATTTAATTTTAATTTATTGATATTTAGATTTGCTCCAAAGCGAGGTAAAATAATGCAATTGTATGCTCCAAAAGTATTGATAGTAAAAGATAACGACCCGGGAGCACTAAAAGTGGGTGATGATACAATTTGTGGGTATGAACCAAAAATATTATATGATAACCGGGTAAAACAAGGGGGGATTATACCGGAACCGGTACCATAAGAATCGAAAGGTTCACTCCATGGTACAGTAGTTATGGGAGAACACTCAGTTGTAAAAGTATAAGGATCTGAAAAAAGACTTTCTTGATTAAAACCGCAATTGGCTTGAACATAAAACTGATAAGTGGTTAATGGACTTAAATTAGTGATATGTACTGATGTGTCAGTTAAGTTTGTTAAAATAATACCAGATCCCTGTACAAAATTTAATAATCCATATTCCAGATTCCATTGTATTGCGCTATTTACATCCGTCCATTTAAGTGTTGCACTTGTATCAGTAATATCCGTTACTGTAAGTTGGATCGGTGTTCCACAATTGGGAATCTGCCTTATTTTAAAATTATCAATATAAAAACTGGAAAAATAATTCAGATTTTTAGTTTTGATCACTATATAGTTACCGTTCCCTGAATATGTATTAAAGTTAACTCCAACATTTGCATATTGAGTTGAAGTTAATACAACCGGGGCAATTAAAGTAAATGTCGCAGTATCTATAGGATTGCTCATAACTCCTATATAAATGGTGTCTGTTAAGGACCCTCTTGCTTTAAATTCTACCCTTAAACTACTCATAGGAAATAGATTTGAAATTTCAGGACTTATTACAAAATTATAACCACCTGATGGTGGAATAGATATGCATAATGCCCCTGGAGGGCTAGAATAAGTTGTTGAAATATAAACTCCATTTGCGGATGAAGTGAGGTAACTCCAACAAGCAGGAGTCACATTGGTTCCATAACCATAATAGTCAAAAGAATCATACCATGGTAATTGGGTGATTATTCCACACGAAGTGTTAGCAACAATGGGGGTACACCATTCACTATATTCAGATCCACAATAGGATCGAACATAAATCTGATAACTAGTTTGTGCATTTAAACCATTAATGGTGAATGGATTACTATTGATACTTTGGAGTAAAGTTCCTGTTCCATGAGTGAACCCTACAGGTCCATACTCAATATCCCATGTGGAAGTACTTCCAACTTCATTCCATGTAATCGTTAATGAATTAGAGCTAGCTCCTGTTTTTTGAAGATCAATCGGTAAAGGGCAATTAGGAATATAATCAATGTTTATATTATCGATATATCCAATGGAGTACGAAACACCGCTATTGTTAATTTTAAAAGCTAAATATTTCCCATAGCCTGTATAATTACTTAAAGTTATATATTTATCATACCAGTTTGATGCCTGAATAACTCCAATTTTTGTGATCATTTCAAAAGTTGATGTATCATATGGATTACTCATTATTCCAAATTGGATGGAGTCAACTATATTGTTTAATCTTAATTTAAAGGAGATTTTTAAACTATTGATTGATATCGAAGTATCTATAGGAGGCAATACAGCAAAATTGTATTGTCCTGCATTGGATGCATTAAAATTTAAGCTTCCGGAGGAACTATAATTCGTGCCATTTATATAAGGATAATTAGCAACGTTACTTATTTTTTGCCAACATCCAGGATATGCATATATTCCTGTACTATATTGATCGAAATTTTCAACATAGGGTAATCCGGTAATTGTAGCACAAAGTGTTGATAATGACAATGGAGTTGACCAACTGCTAGTGTCAGAACTGTTACATATAGATCTGATGTATATATCATAATTAGTTTGCGGAATCAAGTTGTTGAGATCATAGTTACTACTCGAAATTCCAGAAATTAGAGTTCCTGAACCATGTGTAAAACCATCAGGGCCATATTCAATTTGAGATTGAGTGGAGTTTCCATTTACAACCCATGTGATTGAAGCTTGTGATGTTAATACATTTGTTGCAGTGAGATTGCTAGGAGCGGGACAGTTGGGAATGTAATTTAAGACGAAATCATCCACATATACTGTTGATGAAGTTGTCCCATAGCTTGTTAACAATGCAATATGTGTTCCAACTCCGTTATACGAGGATAAGAAAAGTTCAATATTTTGCCAAGTGTTTACTGATGATACCGTTTGTTTAGATATTAATTCAAAACTATTTATATCTTCAGTATTAGAGATAATCCCAATAAATAATGTGTCATCTAGGCCCGGCGACCTCATTTTCAAGTCCAATTTTAGAGTATTGATTGGAATGGTATAATGAACTTTTGGGGTAATTGCCATTTTAAGGTATCCGGACTGACTATTACTAAAATATAAAGCACCTGGGGGTGTATTGTTTATGTTTGTAATATAAGGGAAATTAGTGTTAGAACTTAGTTTTTTCCAGCAAAGTGGATATGAAGTGCTAGTAGTACCATAAGTGTCAAAGTTTTCACTCCAGGGCATAGCTAATATCGATTCACATAATGTTGTAAATGTTAATGGGATTGACCATTGACTTAAACTTGTACTACAATTAGATTGTAAATATATTTGATAACTGGTATTTGGAATTAAGTTTTGAATGACAAGAGAATTGGAAGTTACTCCAAACTGAGTATATCCTGTCCCTAAGGTAAACCCTACAGGACCATATTCAATATTCCACATTTGAGCACTTCCATTCTCAATCCAGTGAATGGTTGCAGAAGAATCACCTACATTTGAAACCATCAGATTGGTCGGATTTGGACATAATTGTGCATAGTTTAAACTCAAATTATCTATATAAACGGTTGTATTAGCTGGGGAATATTTAGTTTTAAAGGCTATAAAATGCCCGTTTCCAATGTACCCAGAAAAATAAAGCTCTTTACTTTCAAACTGATTCGTTGCAGTCATTGTACAAAAACCAATCTGAACATAAGTGCTCATATCAGTAGGATCACTTACAACTCCAACAAATAATGTATCATTGAGATCGCTGGTTCGCATCTTAAATGATACTCTCAATGATTGAATTGGAATTGAGGGTGAAATTTTAGGAGTTAAAGCAAAATTAAACCCATTAATTTGATCAACATAAAATCTAAGAGCACCTGGAGTGGAATAATTTGTTGATCCGATGTTAGGATAGGTCATATCAACGCTATTTTTAACCCAGCAATCAGGGTAATTTATTGAGCCAACACCATAAGTGTCAAAGTTTTCATTATAAGGTAAGGTAGTAATATAGGAACATAAAGTTGTAAAAGACTGAATGGGAGATGATTCCGATAATGTAGTGCCACAAACAGCTCTTACATAATAGTCATAAGTATCATCACTATTCAAATTGGTTAGATTATATTGTGTTCCATTAACAAGTACTGAGTCATAGAAATAGGCAATATATTGCTTATAATAAAGATAATAAGTGGATTGATTAGCTGAAAAAGGGATCCAACTTATTAACGCACCGTTAGTATCAGGGACTGCTGTAATAGTTGCCGGTTCGGGACATACAGGTATCTGTTCAATAACAATATCATCAATACTTAATGATATATATCCGGAATTATTCCTTATGAATGCCAATCTATATGTTCCGGAATAATTATTTAAATAGACTGTTTTTTCTTTCCATAGGTTAGGATCTGCTAAAGTATAGGGTAAAATGGTTGTAAAGAAGGAGGTGTCATTTATAGAATTTATATCATGTCCAATTTGGTTAATATCATAAATGCCCACTTTTATGTAATCTAATAATAAACCTTGTCCCTTATACCAAAAACGCAATCGTTCGTTTCCTGTTAAGGTAATTATTGGAGAAATTAGATAATCATGATTTATATTTGTGCTATTTTCTGAATAATGTTGCGCCCCTTTATACCCGGAATGAACATTGATGGCACTTGATGAGAGTTGCCATTTAGTAATGTTTCCACCCCCATTTATATTGATCCAGCAATTGGGAGCTTGTGTATTACTCGGGGGTAAATTCGATGACTGCCAGTCATATTCAAATCCTTCATTCCATGGAAATTGAGTAACAATATCGCATAAGGTGTTAACAGATAATACGTTGGAAAATACACTCTCCTCAGGGATACACTCTGATCTGACTTTAAAATCATAATACGTTGAATGATCTAATCCGGTAATGGTATATGGATTTTGATTGGTTTGAAAAGTGATCCATAAGTTCCCCAATTTTTTCTTATAGGATATAGTCCATAAATTAGCATTTCCATTTTCTATCCATGAAAGTTGTAATGAGTTATTTTGAATATTGGATGCTGATAATGATGTTGGTGCGATACAGCTGGTACTTGCGAGTGAAATATTATCAATGGTTGAGGAGGGTTGATTCCCATAATTATTATTGTTATGCCACACAAATACAATTTTTTTAATAGTCCCCGCTGGTCCTAAATAAGGGAGTTGAATCTGTTTTTGAAATATTCCAGTGTATTGATTCAAACCGGTATAACCATTAAAATAGGGTTGGGTTAAATCAAAATTTACCAGATATTGATTGAGATTAAAACTTGTTGATCCATAATAAGGCGTTGTTGACCCTGAAACTCCAACATAGTTTGTATCTTCATCTGTGACATATAATTTAAGGTAGTCGGAGTTGTATTCTCCTCCAATGTAGATATCAAAACTAAGAATATATACTGAGGCACCTGTTGAAACAATCGTTCTACTCGCCACAACTGTTGTGGAATTCAAAGTATTATAATGATTGGTTGCACCATTATTAGCAGAAACAAAAAGAGCATTCCCTATTAATGGGTTTGGTAAATCTATAGGAGCTTCAATGATCCATTGATTGACAGAATTGGCATTAGAAAATACCCAGTTGTTATTTTCTATAGTGTCTTCAAAATCGCAATAATAAGGAATTGTTGCTGGAGTGATAACAGGCGTATTGACAATTTGAGCTTGTAATCCTATAGTTGCTGTTATTAAAACTATGAATAGGGCTATTTTATTCATCATCCATGTATTTAATCCATTAATGATTTAGAAATTTCTATCTGAATCAGCCCGCAAATATAATAATTTTTATAATAAGTTTATCGTACCATTATTAATTTAATATTTTGTTCCTGTAATGTTTCCATTTTAATTTTTGCAACATAAACCCCAGCAGGTAAATCTGTTAAATTAATTTCTGTACTGTTTTGGTTTATCGAAAATGACCGAATCTCTTTTCCTGCTAAGTTATAAATGAAAATCTCTTTTATCAAATAGGAATTATTTGGATCAGCTATTTTGAAAACTCCTGAACTAGGGTTTGGTGTAACCTGGATCATATTAGAAGTAAGATTTTCTAAAATACTAACGGGAGTGCAGTTAAAATAGATGTTTTTATTACATTTAACATCATTGTTATCATAACAGGTTACACTAAATAAACCATTATAAACACTATTTTGAAAATTACCGGAAACAATACCTGTTCTGGAAATAAAAAGACCATTTATTCTGGGTGGCGGAGTGAATCTAAAGTTACGATTACTACATAATGGTGCAGCAGCTCCGGAAATCTCAGTTCTAAAATAATGGGCATCATCACCCCTTGAAATGACCGACTCGAAATTCGTACTTAGATAGATCATATCCCCATAATAAAACTCAATTATTCCGGATTTATATAATTTGACAACAAATCTTATCCCATTATCAATCTCATTTTTAACTTTACCGGTTATAAATAAAGTAACAATATTTGTATCCATTTCATATTTAACTGAAGATAAAACCAAGTCTGCTAAAAATGGGGCAATCATTTTGGTCGCTTTATTTTGATTCTCTTTAGAACATAAATAGGGCCAGTTTAATTCTTCATAACGAAATGTGAAAAATCCATCAGCATTAATTACCAGTTGATTGTATTCTTTATCAAAAAAAGGAAAATTAAATGGGAGATTGATGGTGCCGTACCCATTGTCACTGCTGCTTAATACCAAATTTGTCCCGTTAATGGTAGGGAGGCTTCCAGAAAACTCTTCGATACTATAATCATGATTAAAATCCCACCGATAGGGTGGTTTTCCCTGTGTGGCAGTTAAAGGCACTTGAAAAGGAGTGTTGATGATCGTATTGACGATTCCGGTTGAGATCTCAGGTTTACTAAAGTGAATTGATCTGACAACAGAAACCATTGTTCTATTATTGTTTGTTAAATTCACATTGGTTTGAGTAGCCGCAAATTCGGTACCCATTCCGGAAGTGTAATCCATTAAAGCAAATTTTGTAATCTCACCTGTCCCTAACCCGGATGGGTCATTTTCATCTACAATAAAAAAGAATCTATAAGGTTGGTCAGGATTCATAGCGTTTAATAACGGAGTTACATCTAAACCCAATTCTAAGGATTGATATCCCTCATAAGCAGCTCCTTGCATATAGTAAGGGCCACCTTGATAATTAAAAACGCCAAAGTCTATGATTGTTTCAGGATTTGTTGCTGACGTATCAGAAGATATTCCTGCAGAAATTTTAACCATATTCCGGCGATTATGTTTGACGGTGGCTTTAAATGTTATTTGAGGAAACACTTCATCTCTTACTTCAACTACATAAGTACAGGCATTCCAAACCCCTCCGCTAGCGCTTGTATTGGCCAGCAATCTATAGGGTAAATAAGAAAAACCATTATCTCCAAAAGTTGGACCATGACTGTTTACAATCAACACGGCACCGATCTCCCAATCTTTCACATTTACAACACCATCACCTGTGATGTCTATTCCATTCGTGTATTGTCCATCATTATTAAAATCATACCGAATGGAATCATTATACCCAACAATAGTAATAGAGTGAGTAGGAGATGAAAAATTAGTGTAAATATGTTTGCCCGCTTCTTCAGTTCCCGGTTGTAAAATCCCATTTGGTTGATTACTGGAAACAAAGATATTGGCACACCCTCCCATTACATCATCCGAGCAGTGGTTGGCTAACCAATGTTTTAATGTTAAAATACCTGTTTCAGTATCCGTTGGAATCGCTTTCATTTCAGAAATTCTGTTTTTCATACCTTCGTAGTATTTGGAGTATCCGGTCATCCATTTAGAAGACCCTCCAAAGTAAGTAGTTCCCCAATCAGGCGTAAATGGAGATCC
>JACCEE012805564.1_pt1 | contig 12333 bp, 11 predicted proteins | sample 7449931 | NCBI WGS metagenome assembly JACCEE01 (sample SAMN15323457, study PRJNA562643) | freshwater metagenome | isolation source: river surface water | place: USA:Blue River Watershed | collected 2017-08-19 | reverse complement strand
GGGGGAGTTCAGTCCGCTCGGACCTTCGCTTGGGCGCTCAGGTCGCTTCGCTCCCTAAATAGCAGTTTGGAATGCTTACGCTTATAGCAACCTCGATGTTGTATATGACGCAATTATAGCATCATCGATGTTGTATATGACGCAACCAATTAAGTTTTAAGAACGTCCACGTCATTTTAATTTCTGCCGTTAATGATGAATACGTTTTTGTGTGTCGTGTCTTTATAAGGAGGTTCCGCTCCAAAAAACTATAATTATTTTTCAGGATTTGAAATTCAAAAATTCAAAATTCAAATTCAAATGGTTAGATCAATGCCATGGCACAAGCTCGAGTCAGATGATGAGTCTGAATACTCAAGATCATCGGTTACAGGACCTGCAGCCTGGTGGGAGGAGCAGACAGGGGCTGATGCTCCATATGATGACAACGAAGTCTTCGATCAAGAAGAGTCAGTGATCTTGGAGGAGGAGGAAGAGGAGGAGGAGGAGTCAGACTCAGAGGACGATGAGGAGGAGGAGTCTGACTCAGGAGACATCCACATGTCAGATGACCTCTTTCTTTCAGGAGAGTCAGAGGAAGTTGGCTTCAGAGGGTTGACTGAGGAACAGAAGGAGAACTATCTCCAGGTTCGACAAGCACATGAAGAGGTCACGGAGAGACTGACAAGGCTACGCAATGACCCTCACTTTCTCAGTGAGCGTAGAGACAGGCCATACGACACTTGGGCTATGATCATGCTAGGCAGACTTGAGCGTGAAAGAGAAGCCATGGGATGGGACGTGAGGCCAATGATCGATTCACCTCGAAGTGAGTACATGAAAACCGCTCTTTTTGGTCAGCTGATCCTCTTTGACTTCAGTCTGAGACCAAACCCTGGACTTTGGAGAGTACCTGACTCAACCTATCATAGGCTTACAGATCTCCTTGTCGAGAAGTGGATGAGAGAGGAGAGGTTCAACGCTGAAGTTGAGTGGGTTGATCTTTGCCAAAGACATGCAGACAACCAATCATGGAGATACTCTCCCAGACAGAGTAGACACGTACCGGAGGTTTACTCAGAGGAGTCTGATGAAGGTGCTAGATGTCAAGACTGTCTGAGAGTACGTGAGGGACTTTACATGCAACAGCAGGTTGAAAGAGAACTGGAACATGAAGAAGAGTGGGACGATAATAGTGAGGTTTTAGGTTCAGATGAATAAAAAGCTAACAGGTTTTTTATTCAAAGATTATTCAAAACAAACATTTAAAATTATCATTAATTGCGCTCCTCCTCCATTCCTATTTCATAGACAAGAGGTGATGCAGCAGCTGTGGAATATACTGATCTTGTTGGTCGTCTTTCACCTCTTTTCAGTAATGTAACATTTCTTTCCAGTTCTTTATAAGCAGCATCTGTTTGTCCTCTAATTACGTCTCTTTGTCTCATTTCTGCTGAGTTTGTGGGTATAGCTGATAAACTACCCATCAGATCTTCCTGAGTTTTAATAGCGCCTTCAGCAAAACTGTATACTGGTTTCCGTTCACTAGTATCCCATTCTAACATTGATGGTTGCATAGCATATAGATAATGATTTGCAAAAATGTTTTCATTTGATTCTTTTGCAAACATTTTTTCATATTTTTTCAAATTTTCTTGGCTAACTCCCCAGTAAGCAGCTTTTTTTGCTAAAGCAGCTCTTCTTTTTTCACCATTTTTGGTTTCTACACTTCTAATCAAAGGCACAAGACCTTCTTCTAATTGTATTTTATCCTTGATTCCATTCATTCTTGTAAAACCTCTATTTATGTCTTCTTGATTAATTGTTAAAGGAGCTCTTTTTCCTAAAGCTCCTGTAACAAAATTTAATGCTTTTATTCGTGTACTTTTAATTGGTACAGCTTTTTCACTAATTTGTTGTAATAGTTTTCCTGTTGAATGTAAAGCATTTAAAAAATCTTTATATCTTTTAAGCATTACTGCAGTTTTATAATGAGCTAATATTTCAGCTAATTCTTGAACACTTGCTCCAGCTACTAGTGCAGAGCCTAAAATTCTTGCAATACCCAACTTATAACCAGATAAAGCTTTTTTATTTATAGGTGTTGAAGAATCTCCTATAAAAAAGCTTCCTGTAATTTCTCTAAAATCATTATCAATTCCTGCATCTGTCATAAGGCTATTTACGCCTCTAAAAGCTCTAGTAACATTTTGAATTGCTAAACTATATTTAGCTTTTGTCATATTAATTTTTCCCTTTAAAGCATCACCTCCTTTTGGATTTTTACCAAAATAATAAGGTTCTTCTTTAATTGGAAATGATCTTCTTGCTGAATAAGATAAATGAGGATATACTTTTGATAAAAGTTTTGATTGTGGTGCAGTGAAAAAAGTTTTTCCTCGTCCACTTTCAGGGGGTTCTATTACTCCTTCTGCATTTCTTTTATAATCACCAGAAACATATCTTTTATCTCTTGGAATTTTAGCTGGTTGATAGTCTACATCTATAAAAGGAGAGTAATCAGGCATAATAACTTGCTGATTTAGCCCTACTCCTCTTTGTCCCATTTGAACTCCTGACATTCTTTTGAATTATTTTTTCAAATTAATTTTTATTTTTTATAAACATTTTTTATTTTTTATGGCTTTACCAACTGGACCATTTTCATATAACTACACTTTACCACGAATTGGTGAAGGTGTTAATCAGACAACCATTCGCTTTCAACCTCAAGGTTGGTATGGTTCAGGAGCAAGCGCAAAAGCTAATAATTATATAAGATTTGATTTTAGGTCTAAAGGTTTTTGGGATCCATTAGCAACATATATAAACATAGACATAACAATAGAATCAACAGTAGCTAATCAAATATTACAATTAGATAATTCAGCACAATCACTTATTTCACAATATATTGCAAGACATAATGGTACTGAATTAATAAGAATACAAGAATATGATGAAATGGCTTCTTTTCTTTATGATGTACATCTTGATGAAAATCAACGAGAAACAAGAATTTCTGAAGGTTTAGGATGTAAAAGAGCAAAACATCAATCATTAAAATCTACACCAGGAAGAGCTGTTACAGATTCAACATTAGGACATTGGCCAAGTAATTGGAATTCAGTTTTTCCTATTGTAGGAAGTCATTCAAGAAATGTTGAAGTACCAAGTGGAAAATTAAGAAAACCTTGGTGTGGTTCACAAGAATTTATTGGAAATAGTTATATGTCTAGTGGACAAAATGATTCAGGATGGGCTTTTCTTTCTTATTTAGATATGTATAATCTTGAAGATACTATGGGTTGTGAAGTTTTTACATTAGGTCAACCAAATAAATCATCAAATACATATTATACTTCTATTGGACCATTTTTTGTTAATACAGCACAATATGGATTTGGTAGAATAAATACAGATTCATGTGTTGGTTCAAGAGAAATGTATATATCAAATTATTTACCTAAACCTGTTATAAAAGGTGGTATACCATGTTATGAACGTTCATCAACATTATCTTTTCAAATACCATTATTATGTCCTATATTTGGTTCATTAGCTGAACATGGAAAATTATTACCAATGGAATTATTTGATGGATTAGAATTTGAATTTCTATTAAATCCATATGCATTTTTTGTTGGTGGTGGTGGTTTTCCAAAAGGTGTTTCATCAACATATAATACATCAGGAATATATAATGATGGTACATGGACAAGAGATGCATATCATTCAGGTTCAGGAGCATTTGGTTTTGATTATTCTAAATTACAAAGAAATTCTTGGTATATAACAAAATTTGAAATTGTTACAGAAATAACAACACCTGATTTATCATCATCTTCTTCTATTCTTTCTTCTGCAGTATCAAATTTTTCACTTGATTTTAAAACATGGTATCTTGGTCCAAGAAATAAATATTCAGGTGGAGATAATTTATCTACTGATATTCAAATCAATAATGGATTTGAATCATTATCTATGCTTTTATTTTATTTCCAACCTGCAGATTATGAAACATATCCATTTTGTAGAAAACATAAAAGAATTTCAAATAATTTAACATATATGCAATTACGTATAGGAAATATATATTTACCATCACAACCTATCACAGGACATGCAGGAAATATTAGACCTGATACAACTTCATCAACAACAAAAGGAAATTATACAGAATTCTTTGTACAAACTATGAAAGCTTTTGGAAAATGGTTAAAAAGTGATTCTTGTGGTATAATAAATCCAACAAACTACACATTAAATACAATAGGATATGATCCTACACAAACAAGTGGAACATTAGTTACAAATGGTGATGCACCACATACACTATTAGATATGGCTTTATGGTTTGAAAATCAAATCATTCCACGTTCTTTATTTGCATTTGATTTAACAAGATTTGATTCAGAAAATGCAAAATCAGGTTGGGATACAACACGTGTGAGACCATTTAATTTGACTTTGAAAAATGATAATTCTCCTGTTACAGTATATCAAACAGGAACAACAATTGAAGGTTCAGATTTACTTGTACCAGGTTCAAGTAATACAACTGTTACAGTAACAGATATTGCATTTCCAAGACCATATTATTTATACATTTGGATGTATTATGATGCAAGACTTTCTTTTACACCAGGAAGTGGATGGGTTTCAGAAGGAAGAGTTTAATAAAATAATAATTTAATTTTTGAAAATGCAAATTGTTACAGGAGAACTTTATAAAACATTTCTTAACAGTATTTGTAAATCACTTTCCTATACATACAAAATTGTAGGTGAAGAATACTTTAATGGAATTATCGAAGAAAGAGAAGAATCTAATATGGGGAGAATTAATAGAAATCCCTATATTATTGCAACCGACAGTTTTTGTGATACAACCTGGAACAACAGCACCAAAAATGAATTACTTCAAATTGTTAAAGGACCCAGAAAACGGAGAGATTTATTATCTCTTTTTATTTCATTTCTCTACTGCGGACGTAGCAAGAAATATTCCACTAGCAACACACATTTCGCGGGTTTTTATTAAAAACCATGGAGAAATTGATTGGAGTTGTTATAGAACCAATTTATTCGTAATTGGTTGGGAAAAAATTGAAACGAAAGAAAGCTGGAAGAAGTTTATAATTAATTATTTAGAAAATGTTTAATCAAATAGAAATTGAAAATAAACCAGCTACTTCTTTAAAGTCAAATAAAAAACAAAAATTTGACATTAAAAAAGTAAAACAAGTATTAACAATTTCATTTCCAGAAGAAGTGAGACCTGATAGCAAAAAATATAAAAAACGTTACAAGATTAGTCTCAAATATAAAGATATTGAAGGAAAACTACGAACAAAAAGTGTTTATTTTGGTGATAAAGGTGTTTCAGAATATATTGATCATAAGCGTGAAGATCTAAGAGAGCAAACATTAGGAAAAATGAGACCAGGAAGAAATCTTTTTGATAAAGAATATTATCGTTATCATATATTGAATGGACCAAAAGCTACAATTTTAGGAAACTATACTGTAATGCTTAATAAAATAAAGGTTGAAAATGATTATTAAGCTTCTATTTCAGTTATTAAAACTTTCTTTTTAATTGGTGGAATTTGATGAGGTATCTCTAAGGAGGGTAATTGATGAATAATTTTGTTGTCTTTTTCTTCTTTTTCTTCTCTCTTTATTAATAATTGTTCCGTTTGTGTAGATGATGATATTAATTTTTCTTCGTTCATTTCTTCTTTCTTCTTCTCCTCCTCCATTTTTTGTTGTATCCTTGCTAAAAGAAAAGTAGGACAAACCCTTTTTGATGAACATACATGGAAAGGTTTGACCCATTTTCTTATTAACATTTTCTTCTTTTTTGTATTTTTTTATTTGTAAGAAATGATTGTGTTTTATTGATTCTATCTTTTACAAAAGTTCTTGTTCTTTTTTTTATATATGGTACGACTTTATTGTCTAAAAAATTCTCAAATACTGGTAAACCTTTATCAACTAGTAACCCTCCAGCAAAAGTTAAAGCGCTTGATAAAAATGGAGCTGCCAAAAGTTTTTTAAATTATTAATTTATTAAAATTTATAAAATTATTTGAATTTGTAATATTTATGCCAATAAAATTTCGTGTTTTTCCTGGTGACCATAATTGAGGTAAATTTTTTTCTAATATTCTAACACCTTCTATTCTTATTTCTCTTGTTATTGTTTTCCATTCTGATATTGATATTGGGAAAATGTATAACATTGTTAATGTTGAACGTATTTTTGCTGGAATCATATTAAATTTCTGTGTTACTATAATAAAATGAATGTGTACATGATCTGAAATATGTCTTCTATTGTAAAATAATTTTAATAATAGTTCATCACTGGTTTGTTTTGATAAGTCAGAAATCAAATCATCAATAACAAAGAGTACATTTCTTATTTTTTTTTCTTTTTGACCCTCTTCTTCTTGTTTTTCAATTTTATTCAATATCCACGTTGTTTTGATATTTGGCCAATAATTTTCATCAAGCACTAATTCAAACCCAGGAATAGTTGATGGTGTCAGAAAGTAAATTTTGTTAAATTTTTTGTAATAAAGATCTTGATGCGTTAATAAATTATAAATAAGCGTTGTTTTTCCTGAACCCGGTGGACCAATAATTGCTTGACATAACGTATTTTGAAGAAAATCAGAGGTTATTGGAATATTTAATCCTTCACGTATTTTAATTTCTGGAAATGAAAATTTTATACCAGAATCTTTTGTAATCATTTTATTAATTACAAAAAAAAAAAATATGGTTGATACAGCTCACGATTTTACCATTGAATATGATTTTTATAATACTCAAACCCCAATAACAATAGATTTACCACAAATTGTTCATAGTGGAAATTGGATTGTTTCAGTTGATCATGCAAGTTTTACAATAACTAGTATGAGAAAAGATACTGGTCTTATTAGTGATTCTACTACTAAAAGAAATCAAAATAATACTCTTCTTTTCTTTCTTTTTGCTGGTGCAAATAAAGGAGAAACATATAATATTTTTTGTTCTACTCCTACAAATACAAAAGATAAACTCGGACAACAAGGAAACATTCTTGGAAGAATGAAATTAGATAGTGAAAGTTTTTTATTGGTTGATACACATATTATCAACACTTTTAAAAAAACAGAAGAAGAAGAAATAAGTAAAACATTTGGTATTATTTCAGGACAAACTACTTTACAATTATCTATTCAAACTCCTTCTGGTGTTTATTTACCTTGTGAAGAAGATACAGGAACTCCAAATGTTGGTGCTGTTTATATGTTACCAGCTTTTGATAATCAAACTACTATAAATCCATTCATGGGTTCACCTGTAAAAATAATTTTGAAATTTAGCCGTATCGTTAATAGCTAATCATCTCTAAATCTGCATAACCTAAACCTTTTTCAAAGTTAACATAATCCCATGGTTTTGATTTGATTCCTTGAAAGTTTCGTCTAATTCCTGTTGTTTGTTGTATTGCTTTGAAAAAGGGTTTATCAATAACACAACCCCATTGTCGATTGAAAGTAGGAGATATCCATACTTTTGTCATTTCTTCTTCATTCCATTCTTCAACGTTTAATGGAAGTTGCCATAACTTTTCTTTGATTTCTTCTGTAATAAGTTTTCCTTGTAAACCTTTAACATGAACATGAACTTTCTTGTTTCCTTTTTCTTCAACAGAATAGAATTTTGATCCCCAAAATCTTCCACGTTCAACTTCATATTCTAATTTCCATTTTCCTAGTTCTGATGAACTAATAAGTGTTTCTGGTAATGGAATATTTGAGAAAATAGAATCTGTATCACAATAATAAACTTTTCCACCATTGTTGTGTATCCAAAAAATGACCTTTTGTATTTCTAATCTTGCCATTGATGTAATCCATGAAGCGATATGGATTAATGAACCAATATGACTTGGATCTATGTCTAAATTTGGTGTAAGTGTTGTAATAACTTGTTCATCTTCTGTTTTAATTTGAACATCTTTCATGAACCATCTTCCTGTTTTCAAAAGCTTGTCAACTTTTGATGAAATTTCTATTCCATTTGATAAGAATAGCTTATCATGTTCTTCTTCTCCACATTTTCCATATAGTGAATTTAGCATAAGCTTTGAAAAAAGCTTTAATGCTCCACTTTCTTTGCTTTTGATTTGATAAAATGTGTCAATATATTCTGAAAAGATATCTCCACTAATGAAATGTATAGCTTTTTCTTGATCTTCTTCTGCTTGTAAACCTAAATAGTTTTTTGCAAAAAGATATGCGTGATCCCAAATGTATGTATCTTTTCCTGTTCTTGGATAATAATTTCCATTCTTTGTTTTCACTGGAATTGTTGGATATGGAAAACCTTTTGGAAATGACCATGACTTGAGAAAATGTAGAGTAATAAGTTCTTCTTTTTTGGGATAATTCTCTAAATCATATCCTTCAATGAATTTCAATGGAATCTTGTTTTTCATCACATTTGGATATGATGAATTTATGTCATAATAGTATCCTTTTCCCATTTCTTTTTCAAAACATTGAGTATAACCTCCATAATATGATTTTTTGACATTGTTGTAGATAAACCGTAATAAACCATGTGGAGCTTTTTGAAAGTCTTTTCCTTTTTTGCAAATAGGTAGAAAGTTGTTTGAAAAAACTTTCCATGCTAATGATGAAGCTGACATAATAGCTGTTGGAATTGAAAGCTTTGGTAATCTTGTCTTTAGATCAATAAAGAACTTTTGAATAGAATCTTCAAGCATGTGAACATCATTGATACAATAACTGATAATTTCTTCTCGATGAGTAATGATATAATCATTTGTGAATTGACTTGCATCAATATGATATTTCTTCTTTGATAGTTCTCCATCAGGATGAATTTCTTTGTAAACTCTTTCAAGACCTCCACCAAGAGTTAAACAGAAATCATAAAAGAAGATTCTTCGTTGTTCAAACTTCTTGTCTTTGTTGAAAATGTTGAAATCAATTGATAAACCTTTTGCAAAGGTTTTTGTACCAAAGATTTCACCTGATTGAATGAAAGGTAATAGGTACATATTGTCAAATCTTGAACCATTATATGTCCATATAATGATTTGTTTTTCTTTCTGATTTTGTATTTGTCCTTGTAATAATCCTTGTAAGAATGATAATGTATTTTCAATACAATTATCACCCCAAAAGACATTGGGTTGTTCCTTTTTTCCCATTGATAAAACAGAAAGAAAAGGTTGTCTTCTATCATGACTATATGTTTCAATATCCCAATAAAGGAATATTTTTTCTTCTTCTTCAACTTTCTTTTCTTCTTCTCTTCTAAAAAAAGCCATACTTGCTTTTTTCTTGACATTTTGTCTTAACATTTTCCAAAAAACATTGAAAGATTGATTTGATGAAAATGGTTGATCTTGTATCGCTTCATGATTGACAAGTGAAAGTGGTTTTATATTCCGTACTCTTTGAATATTTCCAAGTATATCTTTGATATGACATGATAAACTGAATTCGATATGTGCCTTGTTTTCATTATTCATTGAATAGATGAAAACTATTGCAAGTGGTGAAATATCTTTTGGAATGTTACTTGGAAAGATAATTTCTCTAATGAAACCATCTTCATCATAATGAAAGATCATCTTGGGTATTGAAATCTTGTAATGATTTTCAATAGCTTCTAAAACTATTGAAAAACCTTGATCTTTGATTCTTCGAAATGTTATCCAAAAAGGATCATCTTTTCTGAAAAATTGTGTTGAACTCACAAGCTTGACATTGTGAAATGCTGAAATATCTCTAACATGATTGTAAATCATGTATACTGTAGCAAATAGAAAGATCTCCATACAATCATAAGCAACATCTGTTCCAACTCTTGAAAGCTTTCTCTTTTCAGATAAGATGTATTTTTCGATGACTTCAGGAACTGTGAAACCTCTTTTTTGTCTTGCTTGAATTTCATTGAACTTTTCTTGAATTTTGTTGAAAATAATGTATGCCGGATGTTCTCGTGCTTTTTCGAAAGCTGTCTGAAAAATGATATATTCAATATCAAATGAAACTATTTCTTTTGAATATTCTCTGAAAAAACGATTGAAAAACTCTTGGAGAACAATTGAAACGATTTCAGTTCTCAATGGATTGCCAGTATTGAAAGTAGGAATAAATCCTATGAGATTTGAAACAGGAATCCTGTAATAGTTTAATCCATCTTCAGTTTGAACGTTTAAGACTGGAATGACTGTGAAAACTGTTGGATCATTTGAAAAAAGAGGTAGAATTGCTGTGAATAATGTATGAATAAGAGTATCAAGAACTTGGATATGATCTAATCTTTGAATGTCTGAAATTTGACGAATAGTTGAATGAAAACTTGTGAGAGGAAATTCAATTGAAAATGTTGCACCAAGTATTCCTGCAGCTCTTCCTCTTAAAATGAATGTTTTTCTGATGAACTTTTCAAATGCTGGAAAAGTTTGATTCATAAAATTTGTAACTAACATTGATGTTGAAGGAACTCCAAGACTGTTGATTCTAACAAATTCAGGTATCATTCTTTTGGTTCCAAGTAATGATAAAATAGCTTCAGCTATTCTTTGATCTCTTGAGTGAATAGATTCTTTTTGTCCTAATTCATCAGCAAATTCATCTGAAAACTTTCTTGTATCTTCTTCATTGAAACCAACAAACTGTCTTCCATAGTAAGAAAACATTGGAATTAGTCTTTGATCGAAATCCTTTCTAACTAAAACTCTTTGTGAACGGGTTTGTGGACCAACATTTTTGAACTCAAAAACAAGAAAAAGATCATTTGGAATTTCACTTGGTTCAATAGTTCCAGCGATAAGTGATGATGTTGTTCGTCCATCAGGCTTTTCTTTTAATCCTCCTCTCTTTGAAAGAAGCTTGTCCATTGCTTTGTGATCCATTTTATTTATTATAAAAGACAAGATTGCTCACCTTAAATACTCTAGTTTAAATTTAAAGAAACAATTAGTTTGAATAATAACCATTCATTAAATATTTACGTGAATTTCTGCAGCTCTCTACACCAACCATTTTACTATAAGAAACATACTTTCTATTTACAACAATTCACTACATGAACCTCTTCTGCTTTTCTTTTTTTCTTTTCCTTCTTCATTTTGATTTTCAAATATTTCAATTGTTTTCAATGTTCATCAAGCTTTAAGTAAATCTTTCAAAAAGCTTTATTCATTGTTTTCATTATTCTCTTCTTCATCATCTTCCTCTTCTCTGAGTGGTTCAATGAATCTTCTCGGATACTTCTGGCAAAGCTCCTCCAAAGCCTTGAAGAAAGGAAAGGCTCTCGTCCGATCAGCTGTCTCTTCAGGTGAAAGAACCCCAACTCCTCTTGTTGGGGCAAACCAGATCAGATCCCAAATGTTCGTTCTGATCTCTTCAGCTTCATGCTTAAGCTTTGCAAGTGGAACAGCTCTGAGGTCCTCCTTTGGCCAGTTGTATGAGATGAAGGAAGAGAAGTAGACCAGTTCTCTATGATCCTTGAGAAGAGCCTCACCTTCAGCCATGAGAGCGTCCTTGTATGCGATGGCATCTGAGAAGAATGACAGGTGAACTGCTTGAGACCTGACCTCAATGATCCTCAGACTTCGGAAGAAGGTTCGAACCCTATGCGCATAGCTGTTTGAAGCCTTGATGAGCCCTTCAGCGCAGTTGAAGACCATAGTCCAGAAGAAGCATGCATCGAGAGCAAGACCTCTATCCCTTCTAACCAGGCTGTGTTCCTCTGAGTCTTCTTCAATGAGACAGTTGACTGACCAGCCCCAGTAAATGCATGAACCACGGGGAGGTACTGCACCATCAGAGTACACTTGGTCTGCAAGGTATCTGTTCCTGAGTGCTGTTGTTCTGAGTCGCTTGAGTCCCTTGATGTCCATGAGCTTGAACCCCAATGCAAGCATGGCCTCTCTGATAGGTAGCCTTCCACGAACTATGGTTGAGAAGGTCTCACTTGGACTTCGTCGACGGTCTCTGATGGCTCTGTTGAACCATGATTCGAATCTGATTTGACCAAAGTCTCTGGAAAGGACCATTTGAATTTTTGAAATTTAAATTCTAAAAAATAATTATAGTTTTTTGGAGCGGGACCTCCTTATAAAGACACGACACACAAAAACGTATTCATCATTAACGGTAGAAATTAAAATGACGTGGACGTTCTTAAAACTTAATTGGTTGCGTCATATACAACATCGAGGTTGCTATAAGCGTAAGCATTCCAAACTGCTATTTAGGGAGCGAAGCGACCTGAGCGCCCAAGCGAAGGTCCGAGCGGACTGAACTC
>JACCEE010921967.1_pt1 | contig 12333 bp, 9 predicted proteins | sample 7449931 | NCBI WGS metagenome assembly JACCEE01 (sample SAMN15323457, study PRJNA562643) | freshwater metagenome | isolation source: river surface water | place: USA:Blue River Watershed | collected 2017-08-19 | reverse complement strand
CCACCATGAAGCCCATTTACACCGCGGCCAAGCGTGGTTTGAAAAAACGTGTGGCCTACAGCGAAGGTGAAGAAGAACGCGTCTTGCGCGCCTCTCAAATTGTCTCGGACGAAGGACTTGCGCGGCCCACCCTTATAGGTCGTCCTGCCGTCATTGCAGAGCGCATTGAGAAGTTTGGTCTGCGCTTGCGGGAAGGTATTGACTACGACGTGGTCAACGTTGAGCAAGACAGTCGTTACCGCGACTTTTGGCAAACCTACCACCGCATGACCGAGCGCAAAGGCATCACAGTTCAAGTGGCCAAGATTGAAATGCGCCGTCGCCTGTCTTTGATTGGCACCATGTTGTTGCACAAAGGCGATGTGGACGGTCTCATTTGCGGCACATGGGGCACCAATGCCACCCACTTGCCTTATGTGGACCAAGTGATTGGCAAGCGTCCTGGCGTCAACACCTTTGCTTGTATGAACGGCTTGCTGCTGCCCAATCGCCAAGTGTTCTTGGTTGACACCCATGTCAACTACGACCCCACAGCTGAGCAATTGGCCGAGATCACGGTCATGGCGGCGCATGAAATGAAGCGTTTTGGCATTCGTCCCAAAGTGGCCTTGCTGTCTCACTCCAACTTTGGCACCTCCAATGAACCCAGCGCATTGAAGATGCGTGACACCTTGGCGCTCTTGCAAAAGAATGCGCCATGGCTGGAAGTGGATGGCGAAATGCATGGCGACATCGCTTTGGACGGCGACGCACGTGCCATCCAGATGCCCAACGGTACTTTGCACGGCGATGCCAATTTGCTTGTTTTGCCCAACATCGATGCTGCCAACATTTCCTACAACCTGCTGAAAACTGCAGCTGGCGGCAACATCGCGGTGGGCCCGGTTTTGTTGGGCGCCGCCAAACCCGTGCACATCCTGACGCCAAGCGCCACCGTGCGCCGCATCGTCAACATGACGGCTCTCACAGTGGCGGATGCCAACGCTAGCCGTTAATTAAAGCGCTTCATGCGCTTGGAACACACCGCCATGACATGCAAGGAAATCCCTTTTATTCGGGAAAGTACTTGCATTTTTTTGCACCTTCCGGCACACTAGCGCCTTCGAATTTCCGGGTTTACCCGAGGATTTTGAGGGTTGTAAATGGGTATCAAGACGCTTAACTTTGCTGCTTTAGCCGTTGGTTTGGCGTTTTTTGCAGGCTCTTGCACTAATTTGGTGCAAGCCAAATCAATGCCTGATGCAGTCATTTCTGCACCCATCGCTTTACAGGATTTGCCCAAAGAGGGCCAAGATACTTACCAACTCATCCGTCAGGGTGGGCCTTTTCGATACGAAAAGGATGGTGTGGTGTTTGGCAACCGAGAAAAGCAATTGCCTGCAGCAAAACGCGGTTTTTACCGCGAGTACACCGTCAAAACCCCTGGTGAAAGAAGCCGTGGTGCACGTCGAATTGTGTGTGGGGGCGAAGAGCCTCGCTTGCCAAAGCAGTGTTTTTACACGCAAGACCACTACACAAGTTTTCGCGAAATCGTGATGACGCCTTAAGGCTGTGCAACAAGGCCCGAAATGAATCAAGTTAAGAGTGTTTGCATGCAGGCACTCAGTGTTTGTCAATAAAAAGCCCAAAAGGCTGGTTTTAAAAATTAGAGAGTGAGAACGGTGATGGACAAGCCAATTCGACAGGACCAAGAAACACCTTTGAAAGGTGTGCGGACGAACATCGTCCAGTCGATTCGTGCATTTCGTGTCAACGACTTGCAAGAGGCGGCACAGGGTTTAGGCCAGCATTTTTTGTATGCCAACTTGGCCAAGGCCCAAAGCAAGCAAGACGTCTTGGATTTGATTGCAGCGCAATTTACCTTGCCAACGCACTTTGGCAAAAACTTTGATGCTTTGTACGACTGCATGACAGACCCCCTGCACAAGTCAGGCCCTCAGCCTGGTTTCATTGTGGTCTTGGAGCAAATTCCTGCCAATGCCAAGTTTGACAAAGAAGCACGCGAACAGCTGTTGGACATCTTCCGCGACACAGCCGATTACTGGGGTGACCGCAAGGTGCCATTCCGCTGCTTCTATTCTTTCTCAGTCGCTCGCGCTGCCACGGCAGGCGGCGAAAAATTGCCCGAGCCCACCCCAGAGCTCGACGCAGAAGGTGTTGAAATGCTGGCTGAAGAAGGCGAGAAAATGCCAACAGACAAGTTGGTCGACGTATCGCCTTTGGCCTTGCGCATGAGCAGCCCCTTCAATGCAGGTTACTGGTTGGCCGCGGCGTAACGTCCAAGCCTTCTGAACCTCAAGCGCTGCAGGCTTTCAAGCTTGCAGCGTTTTTTTCATTTCATGGCGACGCTTCACGCTGCAGTGCCAACGCCAAGTTGAGGTATTCCTCAACCGGTACTTCTTCGGCTCTGCGATGGACATCAAAGGTGCCCGAAAAGTTTCTTTCAGTCAGCCAAGCACCCAAGGTGTGACGCATCAATTTTCGACGTTGACTGAAGGCAACCTGTACCAATTTTTCTAAGAGTTTGGGCTTGATGGCGGCCGGCGTTGCGCGTGGCACCATCCTGACCACCGCACTGTCAACGCGTGGCGGTGGGTCAAAACTTTCGGGCGGCACAAACAACACATTTTCCATGGCGTAGCGCCATTGCAGCATGACCGACAAACGACCGTAATCTGAGGTTGCGGGAAGCGCCACCATGCGATCGATCACTTCTTTTTGCAGCATGAAGTGCTGGTCTTCTATGACGGCAACATGTTCAAGCAAGTGAAACAAGATGGGCGTGGAAATGTTGTAGGGCAAGTTGCCCACTACGCGCAGTTTTTGGCCTGCAGCCAATGCGGTGAAATCAACTTTCAAAACATCCGATTCCACCACGGTGAGTTGTTTGTGCAGACGCAGGCGCAAGGCCAGATCGCGGTCTAACTCGATCACAGTGAGGTGACCCAGGCGCTCTACCAAGGGCTGAGTGAGTGCTGCCAGGCCAGGGCCAATTTCAACCATGGGTTGGCCAGCTTGCGGGCCAATGGCGTCGACGATGGCATCAATGATGCCGCCGTCAGCTAAAAAATGCTGGCCAAATCGCTTGCGTGGAATGTGTTTCATTGCGGTGGATCACGCAATTCAACGTAGGCGCGGCCGCGCAATTCGTCCACCCATGCCGTGTACATTTCTTCCATTTTCTTTTCGCGCAACTGGTTGCGAACCATCTCACGTTGCTCGCGCAAAGTCAGCGGAACTTCACGTCGGTCCATCACTTGAATCAAGTGAACGCCAAAGCGTGAAACCAATGGATCGCTGACTTGTCCGGGGCGCAGGCGCGCCATCACTTCTTCAAACTCAGGGACGAATTGACCGGGGCTGGCCCAACCCAAGTCGCCTCCGGTTTGCGCACTGCCGTCTTGTGAGAATTGACGCGCCAGGTCTGCAAAATCAGAACCTGCTTGGATGCGCTGTTTGTAAGTTAGCAAGCGATTGCGCGCCGCAGTTTCATTGAGCTCGTTGGAAACGCGCAGCAATATATGACGCGCGCGTGTCTGAACAATGGTGGTGTTGCTGAGTTCGGTTTGTTTTTTATCAAGCACTTTCAAGATGTGAAAGCCAGCGCCAGAGCGAACGGGCTCCGAGATGTCGCCTTTGGTCAAACTCCGTGTGCTGTCGACAAACAAGGTGGGATAACGATCGGCCGGGCGCAAACCCATTTCCCCGCCGTTGGCACCTTTGTCGCTCGCCTGAGAGAAAGTGCTTGCCAGCGTTGCAAAGTTTTCACCCGCTTTGGCACGTTTTGAAATTTGCAAAGCCTTGGCTTGTAATTCAGCGACTTCTTTGTCGGAGGCGTTTTCTGGAACTGCCACCAAGATCATGCCCAGATTCAAATCATAGGAAAGCCCCGTTGAGGGCTTGCCGGCTTGCTGTGTTTGAATGAATTGCTCGACATCTGTGTCTGAGACGCGAGCGCGGTTGTCAACCTCGCGTTCGCGCAAACGACTGATCATGAGTTGACTGCGAAGCTGCTCACGGAAGGCCGTGACACTCAAACCCTCGGTCGCCACGCGTTTGTAGAGCTCTTCTTTGCTCACTTGGTTTTGTCGTGCGATGGTGGCCTCAGCTTGATCCACTTCGGTGTCATCGATGCGAATGCCATTGTCGCGCGCCTGTTGCAATTGGGCTTTCTCGTTGATCAATTGATCGAGGGCTTGCTGGGTCAGGGTTTTGGCGTCTGGCACCGGACTGCCAGGAACAACTTGTTTTGCCAAACGGAGTTTGAGATTTTGAACTTCGTTGTTGGTGATGGGTTCAGAGTTCACAACCGCCACAATGTAATCAGCAGGGCGCACTTTGACGGGGCCTTGTGCGAGCACGTGATTGGCGTGCCCGCCTATGGCCAAGAGGCCCATGCACCATCCCACGCCAAGCAGTGCTTGTTTCAATTGGCGAAGGGTCGCGGTGAGGTGCAAGCCAGTTTGCGACTTGGTTGCGTTCAAAGAGAAAGAGTTAGTCATAAGAGGTGAATCTGCTGGTGGGCGCCAAGTCTTCTCGGAGGTATTGGTAACGAGGGATATTGTCGCGCAATGTTTTCAGTGGGCTTGAACCGACGCGCGCTAAACCCACAAATTCAAGCTGGAACAAAATTCGGCTGCGTGAGGTGCTGGTGGTACTTTGCAAGCGCTCATAAACCACGCGGCCCAACCAACAGCCAGCGTCGTACTCAAAGCCCAGCAGGGTGTCGACCATTTTGCGGTCTTTCAGGCTGAAGTTCATGCGCCCTACACTGTACCAACGGTCGGCGCCTAAGCCTTGTCCTGGCGCTAATGCTTGGCCTGCTGCTGGCGCTTCGTCAGTGCCCCAAGCAAAGTCACGCAAGGGCCATTGCCAGCCTAAGTCAATTTGCTCGCTTTGATCGCGGGTGAGACGGTAGGCGGTGTTGAACACGCGGTAAGGGCTGGGGTTGAAGCGCGTTGTGAGTGTGGTGCGTGTGGTGCGATGGGTTTGGGCATCGAATTGCAAAGTGGAGTCGAAGGTCCACCGATTGTCCCAACGCACACCTGCCCCTAACAAAATATCACTGAAGCCAGAAGACACAGGCAACTCACCCGGCAGTCGAACCAATTGGTCCGAAAAACGATAGCGTTGTGCCACACCAAACCTTGCCAATTCAGCGCCTGTGTTGTTGTCAAACAATCGGCTGTTCACACCCAAGGTGACCAAATTGTTGTCGGCAATGCGGTCTTGACCCACGTAGGGGTTTTCGGAGTAGACCGTGGTCAGGTTGAAGTCGGTGGCACCGCTGTCGTAGCTGGGCAGTTGGCTTTGATCTTTGTAAGGTGTTCTGACAAAAAATGCGCGAGGCTCGAGCGTTTGGCGAAGTCCTCGGCCAAAGAAGGAGGCATCGCGTTCGTAAACCAATCCCGTGTCCAGGCTGAAAGTGGGCAACAAACGGTTGACTTCTGATTGGCCAGTGGCCAACGGCGTGTCCAATTGATAGCGCGTGCCGTGCAGTTGAATTTTAGGAATCACAAAGCCCCAAGGCTTGAGCCAAGGGTGACTGATTTGGGCGGCCGCATAACTGCGCTGGCCATTTCTCAAAATGGCACTGGTGCCACCTGGAATTTGACTGTAATCGGCCTCAAAGCGCGTGGTGTCAGCGGTGAAGCCGACATCGAAGCCCTGAACGTCCCACTTGTTGTAGCGGGCCACCATTTGAGGTGACCGGTCGTAAGGCGGCGTGATGGGTGAGCTGATGTCTTGCAGGGTTTGGAATTTCAAGACCTGGGTCATCAGGGTCCAATCGCCTTGTCCCCAATACACACTGCCCGAGGCGGGCAACAAACGTTGCGTCAAAGACAAGCCTGCGCGAGGAAAATCCCGCCAATAGTTGTCATCGCTGACACGGTTCAAATTCACATTGACACCCAAGCGGCCCAACACACTGTTGCCAGTTTCAATGCCGCCGATGTGCTGTGCCGACAAACCCCAGCGAAATTGTTGGCGCAAGCTGTCGTTGGGCATCACGTTCAAACGAGCTTGTCCTTGACTGTCTGTTTCCAAATAACGGAATTCAGAATCAAGTGCCACACCGCGTTTGCTCATCACTGTGGTGCTCAACGTGGCATCGCGGTTTGGCGCAATGTTCCAGTAATACGGCGAGGACACCTCAATGCCGCTCACGCTGTCAATGCCAATCAACGGGGCCAAAAGGCCTGATTGTCTGGCGCTGTTCAATGGAAACGTCAGCGACGGCGCCGCCAAGATGGGCACATCTTTGAAGCGCAGTTGCATGTCTTTGGCTTGGACGGTGTTGTCCTCTTCATTCACCTGCAAGCTGGCGGCCTTGAGAACCCACTCTGGCAACCAGCTGGGGCCTGGCACACGCGAACATGTGGTGTAAGTGGCATTGCGCACCGTAGCCCGCTGTGCATCGATGAATTCAATTTCAGCCGCTTCGCCATGGCCCCCACCTTTCAGCAAAGAATAGGTGGGTTGTTGAAATTTGCCTTGAAATGAATCGGCTTGCAGCTGGAGTGAAGGGCCTTCAAACACATTGCCCTCGCGCATGATCCGCACTTGGCCCTGTGCCTTGAGGGTGTCTTGCGATTGGTCGTATTCAATGCGTTGTGCGCGAACGCTCAGGCCTTGCTTTCGCAAGATGGCATCGCCCTCAATCACCAAGTCCAAGTCTGGCCGCGCATCGATCCGCCGACCGGAGACGAACACAGGCGACTGTTTTCTTTCTAAATCGGAGATTTTTTCTTCCAAGCGAAGGCTGTTTTGGAGAACCACGCTGGCGGACGGTTTCGCTGGGGGGGCCGATGCGGCAGGCCCCTTTTCTTGGGCGACACTGGGCAGCTGCCACAGCAACACGCCACACAAAGTCAGGGCTTGTGCAAGCTTTTGTTTCTGAAATGTGTGGGTGGTCTTCAAGGGGCTGTCATCTGCAAGGACGGGTGTTTGTAGAATGGATTATCCATGAGTGCCGCCTCTGTGGCCTCCACAATGTGAAGCGGCACCCTTTACCGTCGTTTTTTGACTTGGAATGAGACCTTGAACTCGGATCAGACATCTACCGCTACAGTGCCTTGGGCAGACCCGCAACGCCAATTGGCCTGTGAGGCGTGGCTTCAATCCTTGGCGGCCACACACGGGGTGCTGCCGTCAAGCTTGCGCATCGCTTCTGCAGATGCCAGTTTTCGCCGGTATTTGCGGGTGGACCAGCAGCAGGGCGCCAGTTTGATCGTGATGGACGCCCCGCCCGACAAAGAAAATTGCGAGCCCTTCGTCAAAGTGGCCAAGCTCATGCAAGCGGCGGGCTTGAAAGCGCCAGAGGTTTTGGCGTGGGACGCACCTCAAGGCTTCATGTTGCTCACCGACTTGGGTGACCAAACCATGATGGCCGCCATTGACAAGCAAAACCCTCAGGCCAACCATGGCCTGTACATGCAGGCCGTCGATGCCCTGATTGCGTGGCAGATGTCTTCCAAACCCGGTGTGTTGCCGCCCTACGATGAAGCCCTGCTTCAGCGCGAGCTGAGCTTGTTTCCCGATTGGTACCTGACACAGCACCGCGGCCTGAAAGTCGAAGGCAAAATGCGCAGCACCTTGGACAGCACCTTCCAGACTTTGGTGGCGCGCAATTTGGCCGCGCCCTCGGTGTTTGTGCACCGCGACTTCATGCCGCGCAATTTGATGATGCCCACTGGGCAGAATAGTGCCTTGGGCGTTTTGGATTTTCAAGATGCGGTCTACGGCCCCGTCACCTACGATGTGGCCAGCCTCATGCGCGATGCCTTCCTCACATGGGAAGAAGACTTTGTGCTCGATGTCACCATTCGCTATTGGGAAAAAGCCCGCAAAGCAGGCTTGCTCGATTTTGAAGATTGGCACCAAGACTTTGGCGCCTTCTACCGCGCGGTGGAGTGGATGGGCTTGCAGCGGCACCTCAAAGTGGCGGGCATCTTTGCACGGCTCACATTGCGCGATGGCAAAGACAAGTACCTCGCTGATGCACCGCGTTTCATCGCCTACATTCGCGCCACAGCGTCTCGCTACATTGAGCTCAAGCCTTTGCTGCGTTTGATCGAAGAGGTTGAAGGCACAGACGGCGTCACTGGCTTTGCGTTTGGCCGAATGTAAAACCATGTCGCAACTGCCCCGCTTTCACTGCCTCGCAGCCCTTCATCCTGGCGACGAATTGGACTTGCCCGCTGGCACTGCGCGGCACGTTCAAGTTCGCAGAATGCAGCCCGGTGACGAGATCACCTTGTTCAACGGTGAGGGCGGTGAATGTGTGGCCGTCATCACGCGCATGGGTCGCAGTGATGTTGGCGTTCGTGTGACGCAACGCATCGACATAGAGCGCGAGTTGGTTGTGCGTGTCCATTTGTGGTCGGGCATCACCGCCAACGAACGCATGGACTGGTTGCTTGAAAAAGCCACCGAATTGGGCGCCAGCACGCTCTTGCCGATCACGGCCGAGCGCAGTGTCTTGAAACTCAAAGGCGAGCGGGCCGACAAAAAATTGGCGCACTGGCAAGCCATTGCTGTGGCTGCCAGCGAACAATGTGGTCGCAACCGTGTCTTGCAAGTAGCGACGCCACTGACTTTGTCGCAAGCCATCACTGCGTCGGCGCAGCAGTCCAACTGCACACGTTGGATCTTGTCCTTGGCCGATGGTACGAAAAGCTTGCAGGAGGCGCTGCAAGCCTTGCCGACCCTAGCGGCAGGCCAAGCACTTGAGCTCATACTTTTGAGTGGCCCTGAAGGTGGCCTCAGCCCTGATGAGGAAGCTCAAGCCCTGGCTGCAGGCTTCCTGCCTGTGAGTTTGGGTCAACGGGTCTTGAGAGCCGAAACAGCCCCTGTCGCCGTTTTGTCTGCCTTGGGCTTGCTGACCTAGATACACTCGGGTGTATGAACCCCAATCTTTTCTTATTGGCTTTGTGCCAAGGCCTGTTTCTCACCAACAACGTGACCTTCATTGCCATCAATGGCTTGGTGGGCTTGAGCCTGGCGCCGGTGGGCTGGATGGCCACCTTGCCTGTGATGGGCTACGTGGTGGGCGGCGCGCTGTCCACTGGGCTGGTGGCCAAATCACAAGTCAAGTGGGGACGGCGCGTGTCGTTTCAGTTGGGGCTGCTGGTGGGCTTGTTGTCTGCGGTCTTGTGCGCCTATGCGGCCTACACCCACAACTTCGCATTGCTCACAGTCGCCACATTGATCGCCGGTTATTACAGTGCCAATGGTCAGTTGTATCGTTTTGCTGCGGCTGAGTTGGCAGAGCCCTCTTTTCGTGAGAAGGCCGTCTCGTGGGTGATGGCCGGTGGTTTGATTGGCGCCATCGTGGGCCCCAATCTGGCCTCCAAAAGCAAGGGCTGGTTTGAGACGCCGTTCATGGGGGCCTATGTGGCCCTCACCGTGGTGGCGGTGTTGGGCATGGTGCTGATGCACTTTGTGAAGTTTCCCCCTGTGGTTGAAAAGGCAAAAGGCAGCTCAGACGGTCGACCCTTGTCCGAGATCATGAAGCAACCGGTCTTCATCGTGGCGGCGGTGTCCTCGGCCATGAGTTATGGCGTGATGAACTTGTTGATGGCCGCCACACCTTTGGCCATGCAAGTGTGCGGTTACCAATTCAGTGACGCTGCGCTGGTGCTGGAATGGCATGTGATCGGCATGTTTGCGCCCGGCTTCTTCACGGGTCACTTGATCAAGAAATTTGGCACCTTGCAAATCATGGGCGTGGGCGTGCTCTTGAATTTTGTTTGCATTGCCGTGGCATTGTCGGGCACCGACTTGAATCAGTTCTTGGTGGCCCTCTTCTTGTTGGGCGTCGGTTGGAACTTTGTGTTCACGGGCAGCACCACCTTGTCGATGTCGGCATGGCGCCCTGAAGAAAAAGACCGCGGTCAAGCCGCGATCAATTTCTGCGTGTTTGCCACCATGGCCGTCACGTCGTTTGCTTCAGGCGCTTTGGTGACCACGCAAGGATGGACGTGGTTGAACTACGGCTCACTGATCCCCGTGGCCTTGATTGCCTTGTCCTTGGCATGGATGGTTTGGGTTCGCAAACAAAGCACCTGACTTAAGGCAACGACGCCATCACCTCGGCCACGGAGGCCGTGAGTTTTTTCGCATAGGGCACATGCAAGAACTCGTTGGGGCCGTGGGCATTGCTCTTGGGGCCCAGTACGCCACACACCATCATTTGCGCTGTGGGGAAACCTTGGCTGAGCATGTTCATCAAGGGGATGGTGCCGCCTTGGCCGATGTAACCCACCGACGCACCAAAGTGCGATTGGCTGGCGGTTTGCAGGGCCTTTTCAAACCAAGGTGTGCTGCTGGGAGCGTTCCAACCCGTGGCGCCGCCATTGGATTCAAACGTGACGCGGGCTTGGTAGGGGGCGTTGTCTTCCAGCAAGGTTTTCATTTCTGCCACGGCAGAGGCCGCATCGACCAGTGGTGGCAAACGCAAGCTGAGCTTGAACGCGGTGTAGGGACGCAGAACGTTGCCTGCATTCTCCAAAGTAGGGAAACCTTCCGCACCGGTTACGCTCAAGGTGGGTGTCCATGTGCGATTGAGCAAAGCTTGCAGCGGATCGGTGGTGGTGGGCAGTGCAAAGGTGGTGGAACCACCGCAGTCGTAATGCGCCCATGGAAAACGTTTGTAAACCTCTTCGCCCAAGATGCTGGCCGTGGCTTTGGCTTGTGCCAAGCGGTCGGCTGGCACTTCGCAGTGAAAGCTGGCGGGCAGTAAACGACCTGACTTGCTGTCTTCCAGGCGGTCAAGCACTTGGCGCATGATGCGGAAACTGGAAGGCACCAAGCCTGATGCATCGCCCGAGTGAATGCCTTCGGTCAGAATTTCAACCTTCAAGGTGCCACTGGCCATGCCGCGCAGGCTGGTGGTGAGCCACAACTGGTCATAGTTGCCTGCGCCACTGTCCAAGCAAATGACCAGACCCACATCGCCCAAACGGGGACGCAAGCTGTCGATGTAGGGTAACAAATCGTAAGAGCCAGACTCTTCGCAGGTTTCAATCAAACCCACGATGCGTGGATGGGGTGTGTTTTGATTTTTGAGCGCCTGGACGGCGGCAATGCTGGCGTAAGCAGCGTAGCCATCGTCGGCGCCGCCGCGGCCATACAACTTGCCTTCTTCGTATTTGGGTGTCCACGGACCCAGGTCGTTGCGCCAACCGCTGAACTCGGGCTGCTTGTCCAAGTGGCCGTACATCAACACGGTTTGGCCAGAGCCTTCCGATTGCGCGCGTGTGGCGGGAATGTCGAAGTACAAAACCGGCGTGCGGCCTGGCAAGCGAATGATCTCCAAGGTGAGACCCGCCACCTTTTGCGCTTCAATCCATGAAGCTGTTTGACGCAGCACGGTGTCAAGGTAACCGTTGGCTTCCCAGTTGGCATCAAAGGATGGTGACTTGGCAGGAATTTCAATGTACTGCGTGAGTTCTTTCAAAATCTTGGAATCCCAAGCCTGTGTGACGTCGCGCAAAGCGGTTTCTGCATCGAGCAAACCAGCGGGCATTTCTTTGTGAAGAGGTGCGTTCATGAGGGACTCCAAAAATTCAAACAGATTTCAACCACGACAAGCCGCGTGAGGTGCCACCCTGGGTAATGTCTGCGGGCACATACTCGCAGCCCACCCAACCTTGCTAATCACTTTCTGCTGATAGACGGTCAATCAGGTCATACCGATAGGGCCAGTTCAATTCACCGGTGCCAGGTTCGTGGCGCAAAGGCACATCGGCAATTTGAAAGTGACCGACCTTGCCTGTGGGCAAATAGCGCTCAATTTTGGTGGTGACGTCGCCTTCCACAATTTGGCAGTGGAACAAATCCATCTGCACTTTCAGATTGGGCTCGTTCACCTCGGCCAAGATCTCGTGGGCATGGTCTTGGCGATTGACAAAAAATCCGGGAATGCCGCGGGGGTTGATGGGTTCCAGCAAAACGTCCAAGCCAGCTGTTTTGGCCTGTTGGCAGGCCCACTTCAAATTGGCCACCAAGGTTTTTTGCGCTTGCTCACGCGAGACGCCCGCTGGCAACACGCCCGCCATGGAGTGAATGCGGGGGCAACCCAACACCTCTGCATAACGCATGGCACGGTGCACGCCGGCTTGGTACTCAGCTTCGCGACCGGGACTGCATGCTGTGCCGCGATCGCCTCTGTCCCAGGCACTCAAGGTGCTGGCGTCATCGATGCCACCGGGCGGCATGTTGAACAAGACTTGTTGCAGGCCATTCCCTTTGAGGCGTGCGGCCAGTTCTTCGGCGGCATACGCGTAGGGGAACAAATACTCAACCGCTTTGAAACCATCCTTGGCCGCT
>JACCEE011773468.1_pt1 | contig 12341 bp, 4 predicted proteins | sample 7449931 | NCBI WGS metagenome assembly JACCEE01 (sample SAMN15323457, study PRJNA562643) | freshwater metagenome | isolation source: river surface water | place: USA:Blue River Watershed | collected 2017-08-19 | reverse complement strand
AACTTGGGTTACAATGTTTTGGCAAAGAACAAACCCCGAAGGTGAAAAAAAGATGAGACCTTGTGAATATCCATCTATGACAGGAAAAACGGCCTCGGCTTATAGTGGAACATATAACTGTATTTTTGTTATTCCGAAAAACGCAAAAAACCGTGAAGCAGCCACAAGGCTTATGAAGTTTATTTGCTCGGTTGATGTTGCCGAAAAGTGGGAGAGTTACTCGAAGTGTCCAACCGGACTCAAAAGCCGTATGTCGATGAGCGAGTTTGGAACCGACGACTTTAGCAACTTCTCGAAGCACCTGACCAAAAAGTATGATAATCGATTGGTTGACAAAACAATGGCTGAGAATTTGTTTGGTAAGAAACTTAATGTCAACTTCTTTTTGAATGATGTGCTAAGAGGAGAAATGACAGCTTCGCAAGCAATAAGTAATATCCGCAAACAGGCCCGATAAATTAGAATTCAGAATTTGTTGAGTATTTTAGTTGTAACTTTTTAATAACAGACCCGGGAAACCGGGTTTTCTTTTGCCCCATTTCTTTCTGAAATTAGGATCAAAATAAAGCTTCTTTTTTTAATTGATTTAATATTAAATAAAGCCATGTTTATTCGAAATTTTTTATGATTTCATCATTTTCGAAAAAAGAAACAAACATTTTTGTACTGGTTTTCAATTGTTAGCTATACATTTTTACCTTTGCACCCCGGAAAATGACTAAAGGAGATATTTCGAAAACAAATCACACATTATGCAGCGTATTTTCAGCTTACTTTTCATTGTACTTTTTGTACCCTTAGTGGCAAAATCACAAATACAAACTTCAGTTAGCGAAGGTGTTTCAACTATAAATTATTCAATAGCAAAGCCAGATACGCTTCGTTCGTTTTTTGTGAAGAAGACCCCTCCATATCTCTATGATTTTAAGTTGAAACGACAAAATTCAAGCCTGGGAAATAAACTTTTGAGAGGGGCTGCTTTTTGTGCTGCTTACGACCTTGGCATAGGCGTTTATTTGGCTTATGCACCGAAGGACATTAGCAAGTGGGATAAATTTAAAATGACTTCAGAGAATTTCATAAATGCCTACACCAAGCCACCTGTTTGGGATAACGATTTGTGGACAACTAATTACTTGGGGCATCCATATCAGGGAGGTTTTTATTATAATACAATGCGCTCTCAGGGAGCTACTATTGCTCAATCGGCTTTATTTAGTTTTGGACAGTCAATGATTTGGGAATATGTGTTAGAATCGTGGATGGAACAGCCCAGTATTCAGGATATTATTGTAACTCCGGTTTTAGGTTCACTTTTTGGTGAACTTACCCATGTGGCAACCGTTAAAATGAGCAAAAATGGGTTCAAATGGTATGAGATTGCCTTTGTTTGTGCATTTAACCCTTCCTATGCAATCAACAACGGGTTCAAAACGAAGCGTAAATTAGATTCGTCGTTATCTTATTTGCCAATTCGTTAGAAATAAAAATTTCAAATTCAGAAAATTCTCCTTTTCCCGGATTTTGTGCTATTTGTTTTGCTAAATTAAGCAGAATTCTATCGTGCAAATCTGCCAATTCGCTTTTCGGTTTTAGCAAATCGGAACAGATAATTTACCACATTGTGTTAAAATTCTACAGATAATATAGTTGTAGATAGATTATTGCATATATAAGTCATAGCTACATAGCAGTGAAAGATATTATTATCTCTTAGACAATCGTAGTGAAAATTGATTTATTTTGTGGTATTATATAAATTATAGGGGAGATGGTAATGTATTGTTTGGCAACCAAAGCTGTTGATTTATTGTTGAAGAAAATGCTTTTTGTTGTTTCTGCAACTATTTGTTTGCTGATAGCCATTCCCGGTTTAAGTCAAAATTCAAAACTTCACTTTCAATCTATTCAGGATGGATTGTCAAACCCCCATGTACGATGCATTTATAAAGATAGCCGAGGATTTATGTGGTTTGGTACCAACGAGGGACTTAACAAATTCGACGGTTCGACCTTCACTGTTTATGAAAACAGCATTAGCGATTCGAATAGTATAATTACTAACAGCATTAATACGATTATTGAGGATAAAGACCATAATCTGTGGATTGGTACAGGAAAAGGCCTTTGCATCTATAATCGTGAAAAAGATAATTTCAAGAAAATCAGAAATATTGGGCAGGAATTATTTCCTCCAATTTCGGCATTATTCGAAGATGATAAAAATCAGATTTGGATTGGAACTTCAGGTGTTGGCCTATATAAATACGATAAAAAGAGCGATAGCATAACGTCTTATATGCCAGACCGCAACGACTCGACATCAATTTTATCAAATTTTATTTTTAGCATTATTGCCGATAAGGAGGGACAAATATGGATTGGGACTCGGAATGGGCTTGTTTTGTTTGATGTTAGTAGTAACTCATTCACCCAATATTGCCATAATAAAAAATTACCATTAGAATTGTGCACCACTTTGGCTAGAAGACTATGTCTCGACAAGAATGGTAATTTGTGGGTCGGAACAGATGGACGCGGTTTATATAAATTGATAGAAAAGAAAGACGGGTGGTATGTAAACCATTTTCAGATGTCCGATTCGAAAGGAATTTCGAGTAATAATATATTGTCGTTATCGTGCGATAGAAAAGGCAACCTGTGGGCAGGAACAGAAAACGGTGGGTTGAGTGTCCTTCCATACAACTCGGCTGAATTTATTAATTATAAAGTCGAAGAGGGAAATTTCCAAAGTATAAGCAGCAATTCAATCTGGTCTATTTATGAAGACAATGCCGATATAATTTGGCTGGGCACTTACAACAGAGGTGTTAATTACGTTGATGAACGGATTGAAAGATTCGAAATCTACCAAAGAAATGGGTGTGTTCAAAAAAACTTGGTCGATAACAATGTTGTTAATTTTTCAGAAGATAATGACGGGAATATTTGGATTGCTACCGATGGTGGAGGAATTAGCAGCTTTAACTGTAAAACCCGAAGTTTTACCAATGTAGTTGATAATGAGTCAATATCTAGTAGAGCTGCTATGGCTGTGTTGTGCGATTCGAAACAACGAATTTGGGTAGGTACCTGGGGAAACGGAATTGACCTCTATAGTATTTCGGGCAAAAAAATCAAAAATTTCAGGGTTGAGGCAAATAGTAAGCCAGGGAGCTTATTATGCCTTTTGGAAGATAACCATGGAAATATTTGGGCCGGTACTGCTGGAAACGGATTGCTTAAATACGATCAAGATATTAACGATTTTACCAAACTCTCGTACGATTCATTAAGGTTTCCTTTTTCCAACAGATCATATATCAATGTTTTGTTTCACGATTCTGAAGATACATACTGGATTGGACTTCCCAATGGATTGGTGAGTATGAAGTTCATTAATGGAAACAGAATTTTCAAATCATTTGTGCAGACAGAAGATAAACAAAGCATCAGCAGCTCGGGTATTACTGCCATTTTTGAAGATTCAAAGCATCAGTTATGGATTGGCACCAGCGATGGGTTGAATTTATTTGACAAAGAAAAGAACACTTTTACTGTATTCAGAAAAGAAAACGGCTTGCCAAATAACAATATTTGTGGAATTCTAGAGGATAAGAACCATTGTTTGTGGATATCGACCTACGGTGGAATTTCGAAGTTTGACGTTGCGAAAAAGACCTTTAAAAACTATTCAAAAAACGATGGATTGCTTTCGAATAGTTTTAATTTGCGTTCAGCCCTGAAATCCCGTTCGGGAAAATTCTTTATGGGGAGCAACAGCGGCTTTGTTGCCTTCTATCCCGATAGCATCAAGTCGAATGATTATATTCCTCCGATTTATCTTACCGATTTAAAAATCTTTAATTCTCCGGCTATTATTGGGGCCAAGGGTTCTCCTTTGAGCAAGCACATTAGCGAGACTAACCATATAAAATTAAACTACAAGCAAACCTCGTTCACAATTAATTTTGTTGCGCTTAATTATACCCATTCGGCTAAAAACCAATATGCATATAAATTGGAGGGGTTTGATAAAGACTGGAACAATGTTGGAAACAAACAATACGCCACTTATACCAACATTGACGCTGGAAAATACACGTTCAAAGTCAAAGGATCGAACAACGAAGGAATATGGAATCCAGAACCCACGCAGCTTGAAATAACTGTGTTGCCACCATTCTGGAAAACAAAATGGGCTTATTCATTTTATCTGATATCAGTAACCTTGATTTTCTGGGTTTTTATTAGGTTGTTAATTCTGAAATCGACACAAGCCGAAATGCTCAGGCTAGAGAAAATCCACCACGAAAAAAGTGAAGAGCTGAGCCAGATGAAAATTCAATTTTTTGCTAATGTGTCGCACGAGTTCCGGACGCCATTGAGTTTGATACTGGCACCTCTTAAGCAAACAATCGAAAAGGAAGAATTGGGCGATAATGTAAAGAAACGGTTAGAAATAGTCTACCGTAATGCGAACAAACTGTTTGGCCTTGTTAACGAGCTGATGGATTTTACCAAATCGGAGGAAGGCCGCTTAAAAATGTTGGTTCAAAAAGTAGATCTTGTCTCATTTTGCGATGAAATTTATTACATGTTTGCCGATGAAGCTAACCGGCGCGGAATTGATTATAGAATGGAATCGGATTCCGATTCGGTTGAAGCATGGGTCGATAAAAGTAAGATGGAAAAAGTAGTTTGTAACCTTCTTTCCAATGCTTTTAAATTTACCCCTGATGAAGGAAATATTCAAATAAAGATCAACAATGAAACTGTTAATGATCAGCCTTTTATTTCAATATCAATAATTGATAATGGCAGCGGAATTTCAAAAGAGTACATTGATAAAGTATTCGACCGTTTTTTCCAAAGTCCCGAAGACGATAACAAGCATGTTGCAGGCACAGGTATCGGCTTGGCATTGGTTAAGAGCTTGGTTGAAATGCACCATGGATTGATTAGTGTTTCAAGCAGGAAATGGGAAGAAACATGTTTCACTGTTAAAATTCCATTGGGAAATTCGCACTTTAATCAGAATGAAATCTTTGATGAATCGGAAGATAATTTTTTGATTGCCGACCAAAGTTCTTTTGCTGAAAACAGGGAAGGGGATATAGCCATGGGAAAAAATGCCCCTTTGTTATTAATTGTTGAGGATAATGCTCAGCTTCGTGAATATTTAGTATCTATACTTTCTGAAAAATACCATATACTCTTCGCTGCTGACGGTGCCGAAGGACTAAAAATTGCAAAGGAAGCAATTCCCGATCTGATTTTAAGTGACATTGCAATGCCACGGCTTTCAGGTATTGAACTGTGTAAAACCATTAAAAGTGATGTGCTTACCAGTCATATTCCAGTTATCCTGCTCACTGCAAAAACTTCGACATCAGATATTGTAGAAGGCATTGAAACTGGGGCCGATGCATATTTAACCAAGCCTTTTGATGTTAATCACCTTAAAGTAACTATCCAAAAAACAATTGAGTTAAGGCGTAAACTTTACCAGCGTTTTAGTCAGGATGTTTATTTAATGCCTAACGAGAATTCAGAGAATGAATTGGATAGGAAGTTTCTTGAAGAAATCGTTGAATACATCGACAAAAATGCTTCGAACAACAATATTACAGTTGAGAATATGGCTGCTCACCTTTTAATGAGCAGAACAAATGTTTATCGAAAGATAAAAGCACTTACCGGGCAAACGGCTACCGAGTTTATACGCCACACTCGTTTGAAAATGGCAATCAGACTTATGGAGAACGGTCAGCAAAACATCTCAGAAATAGCATTTAGTGTTGGCTTTTCATCTCCGGGTTATTTTGCGAAGTGTTTTAAAGATAAATACGGAAAATCGCCATCAGATTTTATCGTTTCAAAAAAGTAGCAACTTGTTTGAAACACCCTTCGTATATGGCTGTAATTAACCTCGGCAGCATAAATCGTATCAAATTTCGTATTCGTTGCATCATTTATTACAGCCTTTCTACTCGTATTATAACAATTTAGCATTGTGAAATCGAACAATGCAAATAGCAGGTTAGAAAAATAATGCTATAAAATTTTTCAAAGTTTTTGATAGTTCAAAAATTACAGTTTTAATGAATTTGTTTGGGAATTCGTTGTTTTTGCAATGATTCCCAAACTGTCATTAGTATAAGTTTTGATTGAACATTGAGAATTAGGACACTAACATTTTCTTTTCGATTATTTGGTCAAGCAAAATTTTAGTGAGAAAAAATAAAAATGCGAATAGGAATTTTTTAAATAACAAAATTATTAATCACTAATTATTAATTTAAATTAAGGCTTTATGAAGAAAAATTTACTTTTGGGACACATTCTTATCCTTGTGTTTGCGTTGGTGTTGCAGTCTGCAAGCCTATCAGCAAAAGAGATTGTATTTGTTTATAATCCGGCAACAATTGATGCTGTTTCCGGAGAAAATGCTGATCAACCTACAGTAAGGCTTTTTGAAGAACAAGGCTATATTGTAAATCTCTTCCCGATCATTGACATTACAACAGCTACGCCAGAGCAATTAGATTCACTAAACAAAGCCGATTTGGTTTATATTGGTAGGGCTGTTACCAGTGGAAATTTTGATCTCGGTCCAAAGTCTGATGCATGGAATGCTATTACTGCACCAATGATGGTACCAAGCATGTGGGCATTAAGGAACACCAAATTAAATTGGTTTAACTCGGCCGACTGTGCTAATATCGATAGCTCTTTAAATTATACTTTTAAAGGTGATATCGCTCAAGACGATCCTGTCTTCAGAGGTTTGACCGGTACTGTTGATTGGTGGTCTGGACCATACAGCACAATTAATATTACTGATGCCGGCAATGGTCAGGTTTTGGCAACAAAAAGTGGCGAAGGGTATGTACTATTTGCTCGTTTTGAAGCAAATACTGAATTTTATACTGGTTCGGTATCTATGCCTTCAGGTCCTCGTACTTTTTTTAGTAGTGCTAGTGACAATATGTCGATCGATGGTAATAAGTACTACAACTACCTTGGTTTTACCGAACCAATTAAAAAAGTTTTCTTAAACGAAGTTGCTTCAATGATGGGTGTCTTTAATCCTGAATCAATTAAAAATCAAAAACTCAATCTAAGTGCTTCTGTTTATCCGGTTCCTGCAAACGACCAACTTGTTGTTGAAATGGAAAACCTGCAAAAAGTTGATGTGATTGACCTGTCGGGTAGGAAAGTAGCATCGTGCGATGCAAAAGCTGAAAAGGTAATTATGAATACAAGCAACCTTAATAAGGGGGTTTATCTGCTAAAAATCAGCAATATTAAAGGCGAAACTTTGGTGAAGAAAATCACCAAGAACTAACAACCAGAGTTCGACTTTATTTTTAACTTTATAAATAAAATCGAACTCAGGTTAATAATACACACAAAGGAGGTTGGACATTATTTTCCAACCTCTCTTTTCTATTTTTCTCGAAATATTTACGGCCAGCATTAACTTTATTCACCCTTTCTGAAGGGTTTTTTTATTGTTGAGCTATTGAATTTCTGATCATTTCAAATAAAAGTATATGAACATTAAACGAATAAAGGCATTCTTCATTTTAGTGTGCTTGCTTTTTTTAACACAAGCAAGCCTGTTTGCCCAATCTGTCACACCGTTAAGGCGGCCTGTTTCGCCACAACAACCTATGTGGCTAATCCATATTGATACATGGAATTATGCCGACCCTCAGAAAATTATCGACCTTATCCCAAGTGATATCCGTCCTTATGTGGTAATGAATATATCGTTGTCCATTAGTCACGATGTTGCAACCAGCCGATTCCAAGTGGCCGAATATGGTTACGAAATAGCCAAATCGTGGGTGCGCACCTGCGCCCAAAACAAAATGTGGACCACCGTACAAGTTGCAAGTGGAGGGTATGCCCAGCTGTCTGATTTTGACCTTTCGGTTTATGAAGAATTTTTCAAAGATTACCCAAACTTTATCGGTTTCAATTATGCGGAACAATTTTGGGGCTACGACGATCCAAACGATAAACTGTCGCCAAAATGGATGGACCGTATGACGCATTTTGCCAATTTGCTGAAAGTGTGTAACAAATATGGCGGATATCTTATCGTAAGCTGGTGTGGCAACCAATGGAGTCCACCCATCAACCCGATTGGCATGATGAAACGCAACCCTGCCTTTGCCGCATCGTGCGAGAAATACACCGAAAACTATATTCTTTGTGAGAAATACACTCAGCAATCGTACCAATCGGACATGGAAAGTATTTGCCTTGGTTCCTATCTTTCGGGCTATAGCGGCAACTATGGAACTCGTTACGACGATACCGGCTGGACTGACCCAACAGGGGAACACAAAAACTTCACCATGGCCACTGCCGGTGCTGTTCACCTCGAACACTGCATGTTAACAGGTGCAACAGTGATTGATGGTCCAGAGTTGATTTGGACACAGTGTTTCCGCGAAACAAACCGAAAATCAACAACCGATGGTTACTCAATGAGAGATTGGGAAACTTTTCCACAGTTCAACAATGTAAGTGTCGATATTTTTAGAAAGATAATTGACGGAACTATTCGGATACCTTCTCGTCATGAAGTAATTGACCGTACTAAATATGTAATAATAAACGATGTAAACACCGGAAGCGGAAACGACATGTACAGTACACCGCAAACCTTGTTCGAAGGGCTATACCGCATGGACGGCGACGGAAGTTATGAAAACAATAAAAATTTCTTTAAAAAAACTGGTCGTTACCCTACTATTCCAACCGTTTATAATTTGGATGATGAAATTGCTAAATCATTTGAATTTCAGGTTAAACGCTCAGATTATTCGAGCCGTTGGCCATCTGTAACGAGTAAGGTAAACGAACTGAACAATGCTTTTTCTGAAGAATATACCGGCAATTTGTATGCAGGCAGGCACGAAAACGGATGGGTTATTTACAACCCCTTAAAAACAGGTCAAACTGCAAGTGCCAGCATTCCGCTAAAATACAATACCTGCGAGAAGGTAGATTTGACCTATTCGCAATACACTGCTTCGGTTATGAAGGAATACGCCGATAAACTGACCTTCTACCTTAGCAATTACGACAATGTGATTAACACGGGCTTAAAAACTGATATTATAAGAATATTCGGAAGTAACGAAAAACCTACTTATACTTTTAAAGACCGAGGTAGCCACCAAGCCAGTGTAGTAACTGAAAACTGGGCTGAAGGAGTGTTTACTTTGACCATTAAACACAACGGTGCCATTGATGTTTTGGTAAACTGTGCCGGAACTGCAACTGGCCGCTTAACTACGTTTACTCAAGCCACGTTGCTCGAGCCAAGCAAACCACCGGTATATACTGGACCACGCCAATACGAGGCCGAGTGTTTCGATTATAAAAATAGTGTAGAAATAACAACTGCCGGGCAATATGGTGGAATTCGAAACTATACAGGTCAGGGATACCTTCTAGTAGGAACCAATGCTTTGGCCAGTGTTAGGGATACGGTTTATGCTTTACGTTCTGGTACATACCAATTAATTACCCGATACACGGTAGCTGGTGGCGATGTGAATAATTTAGATCTGTATGTAAATGGTACAAAAGTGGCAACACCGGTGTTCACCAAAACAGCTAACACAAGTATCTGGAATACCAACGTTCAAAAAGTTGAACTGAATGAAGGTAAAAATGTAATCATCTACAAAGCCAACAAGTCGGGCACCCGCAATATTTATTTCGACAATATAATTATTGATCGTGCCGACAATGGGATTTATAATTTTAGCAACGATTCGACTTCGACTTCGAGCACAACACCACCAGCAAGCTATGTTTCCTTGCTGAGTGGCAGTGCGGGTGTTGTTGCCTATACCGATGCCAACAACAAAACCAGCAATTGCTTCAAAGCCTATACTGCAGGAAACAAAAATGGAACGGGTGTGGCCAATTTAGATTTGTTTCCTTATACCACAGCCGACTATAGTGTAGTATGGAAAGAATACTACGGAAGAACGGGAGGCAAAAAGGGAATGTTGCTGCGTGGCACTGGCGAATACGGTTCGTGCACCTATGCCGAAGGGCTGAAACAGGGATATTTGTTCATTTCGCAAAACAATGCCGACAACACCGTAACCTTGAAGCCCTATATCGCCACAGCAAATGGCCTTACCGAAAAGGCATCGTTTACCACCAGCTTCAAAATAATGCCCAATCAACCTTGCTGGTTTAGGGCTAGGGCTATTGGCAACCAAATGAGATTAGAATGCTCTACCGACAGCCTGAATTGGGTTGGGGGCACCGAAACAGTTTTTACCGACGACCAGTTCAAAACCGGATCGACACAAGTAGTTTGGGGATTGGAATCTGACAATTTTATTTGGACAATGGACGACATTGCCTATCACGAAGGCTTTATTTCGGTGTCGCACTTGTCGATGAACTCGTTTAGCTATATTCAGGGCGATGCAGCTTCGGCTAGCCAATCGTTCAAAGTTTCAGGAAAAGCATTGACCGACGACTTGAAAATTGAAGCCCCACAAGGTTTCGAAATATCGTTGGCTGCCGAAAGCGGGTACACGTCAGCCATCAGCTTAAAGCCCGAAGCAGAAAACATCCAGAATACAACCATTTATGTGCGTTTGAAAGCCGGGTTGAGCATGGGTTTGTTTGAAGGGAATTTGAACATCAGTTCGAACGGGACAACAGGGACTTCGCTCGCCTTAAACGGAAGGGTATATCCTAAGCCAATTGACCGCATTTATAACTTTACCAGCGATGTAGCCAGTGCCAAAGCACAAACGCCTCCGGCACTTTATACTACAATAGGCAAGGGCAACAGCGCAACAGCGGGCGTGGTAAGCTATACCGATTCGAAATCGGTTACCAGCAACATGCTAAAACCATTTACCAGCGGGCAACGCAATGCAACCGGGGCAATCAACCTCGACCGTTTTGCCACAACAGCTACCGATTATTCGGTTACTTGGAAACAATGCCTAGGGGCTAGTGGAACCGATTCGAAAGTGGGTATGCTGTTGCGCGGAAACCCCGAACAAGTAGGCACAGAGACTACAGGATATGTTCAAGGTTTGATGCATGGTTATTTGTTCATTGTTTACAACACTTCGGGGCGCACTGAATTCAGGGTTTATCGATCGAGTGCCGATGTAAACTTGTCGATGTTGGTCAATTCAACCGTATCCTCATTGGTACCGGCCAACAAACAGCCCGTTTGGTACAGGGCAAGTGCATCGGGAACTTCGCCCGTTACACTAAAACTTGAATATTCGATCAATGGCACAACCTGGAGTGTTGGGGCAACCACTACCGACACTGGCGAATCGACCTTTAAAATGGGCGCAACACAAATGGTGTGGGGACTTGGGGCCGGAAATACCAATTTCTATATCGACGATATTACCTTTAATGGCGTTGAATCGGAAAAGGGTACAGAGCAAGACGCCATTGCCGTTTTGACCAACGAGTTAAATGGCTTTAGCTACATACAAAACGCAGGGCCATCGGCGAGCCAATCGTTCACCGTTTCGGCAAACAAGCTAACCGAAGGGTTGATTATTGATGCGCCCGAGGGTTACGAACTGTCGTTAAAACCAACTTCGGACTATATGCTTTCGATTCAGCTTGGCCACACCAATGGCGCTATTGACGAAACCACCATTTACGTAAGGTTAAAAGCTGGATTGACTGCAAAAACCTACAATGGCGAAGTTGCCATCACGTCAATTGATGCCGCAACCCAAACGGTTGCCCTAAGCGGTAAAGTTGAAGAAGATACAAACGGGGTTAAGCCTATTTCAGCATCGTTGGCCAAAGTAATTTCTACAGAATACTACACGTTAACGGGGCAGAAAGTGCCGATGATACCTGAGGTTAGAGGAATTTACATCGTAAAAAATAGGATGTCTGACAATACAATATCTATTTCGAAAAAAGCTTTTTGAGAATAGATTTTGAAAGCAATCAAAAGAAAGGAGAATCCAGAACAGGCATTCTCCTTTTTTTGTTTGTTGAGGCAAAATATAATTGGTGCTTTTTGGGTTTTTTTTAATGCAACACACGAGTTTGATGTATCTCTTGAAAACCTTCATTTGAATTTTTATGAATGGAAGCAATAAAATTAGCCAGTTCCCAATTTCAAAACATATATAAAATCAAGTAATGTGTCAATTGCATCATCTTTGGCATTCGACGCATCATTTTTTCCATCATTCCATATTGGTTTAAGGCAATTTAGCGCAATAAATTATTTAAAGCGATGCTTCAAAACCACTCTTTAATTGTTGTAAAAACAAGTTTTAGACATTGATTTT